>VOFG01000184.1_pt1 | contig 48107 bp, 35 predicted proteins | sample 5384171 | NCBI WGS metagenome assembly VOFG01 (sample SAMN12384726, study PRJNA508395) | human gut metagenome | isolation source: healthy gut F | host: Homo sapiens
TTACGTTCTAACATGCTGCAAAAATAAAGGTTATCTGCCAATTAGCGGTATGCTTTACAGTACAACTACCCTGCTACTATCAAGGGTAAACAAGATGTAGAAATCCGCCCGATGGTGAGTGGGTTCATCACAAAATTGCACGTGGATGAAGGCGCAACAGTGCGCAAAGGACAAGTGTTGTTCAGCATCGACCCCGTACAGTATCAGGCAGCCGTAAATTCGGCCAAAGCTGCTGTTGAAACAGCCAAAGCTGCCGTAAACACACAAGAACTGACTGTAAACAACAAACGTGAACTGAACAAGAAAAACATCATCAGTGACTACGATTTGCAAATGGCCGAAAACCAGCTGGCACAGACAAAGGCACAACTAGCACAAGCCAATGCCCAATTGGTCAATGCCAAGAACAATTTGTCATACACCAGTGTAACCAGCCCCAGTGACGGTGTAGTAGGTAGCATTCCTACCGCGTAGGTAGCTTGGTTGGTCCTTCCGTAGCCAGCCCGCTGACTACCGTTGCCGACATCTCTCCGAAATGTACGCCTACTTCTCCATGACCGAACGCCAACTCTTGTCATGAGATTCGTGAAGGCGGTAGCACCAAGGAAATTCTGGAAAAGGCGACATCTCCATCTACTTCAAGCAAGGTACCGACCCCGATATGGCAGCGGTGAACGTACAGAACCGCGTTTCCATGGCGCAAGGCTTGCTGCCTGCCGAAGTTACCAAAATCGGTGTAACCACCCGTAAACGCCAGACTTCCATGTTGATGGTATTCTCCATCTATGATGAAAAAGACCAGTACAACATCAGTTCCTGGAAAACTACGCCAACATCAACCTTATCCCGAGGTGAAACGTGTCAACGGTGTGGGCGATGCCATGGTATTGGGACAAGACTACTCCATGCGTATCTGGCTGAAACCTGATGTAATGGCCCAATACAAACTTATCCCCAACGATGTGGTTGCCGCCTTGAGCGAACAGAACATCGAAGCGGCTCCCGGCCAGTTGGGTGAGCGCGGTAACCAAACCTACCAGTATACTCTGCGTTACAAAGGACGTCTGCAACAGACTACGGAGTTCGAGAACATTGTCATCAAGGCCTTGGAGAACGGTGAAATACTCCGTCTGAAGGATGTAGCAAATGTGGAACTGGGCCGTCTGTCATACGGATTCAACAATATGGTAAACGGACATAAAGCCGTGAGTTGTATCATTTTCCAGATGGCAGGCAGTAATGCCACGCAGACCATCTCGGATATCGAGGCCCTACTGGACGACTATTCCAGCAAACTGCCCGCCGGCTTAAAGATAAACATTGCACAGAGTGCCAACGACTTCCTCTTCGCTTCCATACATGAGGTAATCAAGACATTGATCGAGGCCTTTATCCTGGTGTTCATCGTAGTGTATATCTTCCTGCAGGATATGCGCTCCACGTTGATTCCCGCCATCGCCATTCCCGTGGCGTTGATTGCCACCTTCTTCGTATTGAAACTGATTGGCTTCAGTATCAACTTGCTGACCCTTTCGGCCATGGTGCTTGCCATTGCGATTGTGGTCGATGATGCCATCGTCGTCGTCGAGGGCGTCCATGCCAAGCTGGACCAGGGCTACAAATCGGCCCGTACAGCTTCCATCGACGCCATGAGTGAACTGGGTGGTGCCATCGTCTCCATTACGTTGGTGATGATGTCCGTATTCGTTCCCGTGAGCTTCATGGGAGGTACGGCAGGTACTTTCTACCGTCAGTTCGGTTTGACCATGGCGATTGCCATCGGTTTCTCGGCTCTGAACATACGACCCTGAGTCCTGCGCTGTGTGCCATCTTCCTGAAACCTCACAACGGCGGACACGAAAGTCTGAAAGAGCGTGTAGGCGTTGCCGCCAAGGAAGCCCGCAAGATTATGATTGCACGTTATGCCGACTCTATAGGCCGGTTGATGCGTCCCGGCATTACACTGCTCTTCGTGACGGTAGCTATCCTGGGCATGATTTTCGGTCTGTTCAGCTTCAGCGAACACCCCATTCTGTGTAGCTTGATGATTATCATCAGTGTGCTGGCGTTGGCAGGTATGACTACCGACAAGTTCAAACAATCCTTCAATGACTCATACAACGGTATCCTGGGCAAGTATAAGAAACAAGTGCTGTTCTTCATCCAGAAACGCTGGATATCGGCAGGACTGGTTATCGGCTCTATTGTACTGTTGGGCGTATTCATGCAGATAACCCCGACCGGTATGGTGCCCAACGAAGACACCGGTACCATCATGGGCGCTGTGACACTGCCTCCGGGCACTTCACAAGAACGCGCACAAGAGATTTTGAACCGTGTGGACAGCTTGGTTGCTGCAGACCCTGCCGTACAGTCACGTACCGTTATCTCAGGTTATAGCTTCTTGGGCGGTCAAGGCCCCTCCTACGGTTCACTCATCATCAAGCTGAAGAACTGGGAAGAACGTTCCACGATGCAGAACTCCACGATTGTGTACGCCACTTTGTACATGCGCGCCCAAAAGATTATCAAGGAAGCGCAGGTATTGTTCTTCGCGCCGCCTATGATTCCGGGTTACTCGGCTTCAAGCGACATCGAGTTGAACATGCAGGACAAGACGGGTGGTGATTTGAACCACTTCTTCGACGTGGTGAACAACTATAACGCAGCCCTGGAAGCACGCCCTGAAATCAACTCTGCCAAGACATCCTTCAACCCTCACTTCCCGCAATACCAGCTGGACATTGACGCTGCCGCTTGTAAGAAAGCAGGCATCAGCCCCAATGACATCTTGACTACCTTGCAGGGATATTACGGTGGTTTGTATGCTTCCAACTTCAACAGCTTCGGTAAGATGTACCGCGTAATAGTACAAGCCGAACCTGATGCTACCAAGAATATGGAAACACTGCAAAGCATCAAGGTGCGCAACGGCAACGAGATGGCACCTATCACGCAGTTCATCTCCATCAAGAAAGTATATGGTCCTGACGTCATCAGCCGTTTCAACCTCTACACCTCCATGAAGGTGATGGTGGCTCCCGCATCAGGCTACACTTCCGGTCAGGCTCTGCAAGCCATTGCCGAAGTGGCGCAGGAAAACCTGCCTGCCGGTTTCGGTTATGAGTTGGGAGGTATGGCGCGTGAAGAGGCCGAAACGAGTGGCAGCACTACGGGACTCATCTTCATATTGTGCTTCGTATTCGTTTATCTGTTGCTGAGTGCCCAGTACGAAAGCTACATCCTGCCTTTATCCGTATTGCTGTCCGTGCCGTTCGGTCTGCTGGGTAGCTTCCTCTTTGTAGGCGGTATAGGCGCATTGGGCAGCATCCCGGCACTGAAAATGATTCTGGGTACGATGTCCAATGACATCTATATGCAGATTGCCCTCATCATGTTGATGGGTCTGTTGGCCAAGAATGCCATCTTGATTGTAGAGTTTGCCCTCGAACGCCGCAGAATGGGTATGAGTATCACCTGGGCAGCCGTATTGGGTGCCGCAGCCCGTCTGCGTCCTATCTTGATGACGTCGTTGGCAATGATTGTCGGTCTGCTCCCGCTGATGTTTGCTTCCGGTGCGGGTGCCAACGGTAACCGTACGCTGGGTACGTCTGCCATCGGCGGTATGTTAATCGGTATGATTCTGCAAATCTTCATAGTGCCCGCACTGTTCGTGGCATTCCAGTACCTGCAGGAGAAATTCAAGCCGATGGAATGGGAAGATGTGGACAACTCGGATGCAGAACCGGAGATTGAACAATATACAAAATAGTGATTAACGATTAGCGATTATGAAGAAAATAATATGCCTGATGTGCGCAACTGCTTTATTGAGCAGTTGCCACATCTACAAATCATACGACAGACCCGAAGACATGACAACTGCCGGACTGTATCGCGACACGGCGTCCGTGAACGATACATTAGCCGCAGATACGGCCAACTTCGGTAATCTGCCTTGGAGAGAAGTGTTCACAGACCCACAGCTGCAGACACTTATCGAGCAAGCACTCACCAACAACGGTGACCTGCGCAGTGCCGCCTTGAACGTGAAACAAGCACAAGCCGCACTGATGTCTGCCCGCCTTGCCTATGCTCCGATGCTTGCCTTGTCTCCGCAAGGAACCGTCAGCAGCTGGGACAAGGGAAAGGCTACACAAATCTACTCCCTGCCCGTCACCGCAAGCTGGCAAGTCGACCTCTTCGGTCAACTGCTGAACCCGAAGCGACAAGCAAAGGTTAGCTTGAAGCAGACGCAATTCTACGAACAAGCCGTTCAGACGCAAGTCATCGCCGGCGTAGCCAACATGTACTACACCCTGCTGATGCTGGACCGCCAACTGCAAATCACCGAAGGCACCGTCGAGATTCTGAAAAAGAACCTGGAGACCGTGCAAGCCATGAAAGATGCAGGCATCTACGGAACCACTTCTGCTGCCGTAGAGCAGAGCCGCACTGCCTACGCTCAAGTCATGGCATCACTGCCCGACATACGCCAGAGCATACGCGAAACCGAAAACGCCCTCTGCCTGATGTTGCACCAACCGGCACAGAGCATCGCACGCGGTGTACTGGAAGAGCAACAGCTGCCTACGGAATTTTCAGTAGGTATCCCCTTGCAGTTGCTATCCAACCGTCCGGACGTGAAAGCTGCCGAGATGTCACTGGCTGCCAGCTACTATAATACCAACAGCGCCCGTGCCGCTTTCTACCCGCAGATTACATTGAGCGGTTCGGGAGGCTGGACCAATAACTCCGGTGCAGGTATCGTCAACCCGGGTAAACTGCTGGCTTCCGCCATCGGTTCGCTGACGCAACCCTTGTTCTATCGCGGTGCCAACATTGCCCGTCTGAAACAAGCCAAGGCACAAGAGGAGCAGGCTAAGATTCAGTTCCAAACCGCCCTGCTAAATGCCGGAAATGAAGTGAGCAACGCCCTGCACCTGTATCAAATGGAGAAGGACAAAGCCGTTTCACGCACTATTCAAGTAAATTCTGCCCGCCAAGCTGCCTCAGATACAAAAGAATTGTTTAACTTAGGCACGTCGACCTCTCTGGAAGTCTTGTCTGCCGAGCAGTCTTACCTCAGCGCACAGCTTGCAGAAGTATCCGACACCTTCAGCAGCATGCAGGCGGTTATCAGCCTGTATCAAGCGCTTGGAGGAGGAAGAGAATAAAATGAGCGATAAGTGATTAGTGATTAGCGATTAATGAAATAGTAAATCCTAATCACTAACCATTTATCACTAATCATTAATCATTAATCGCTAATTACTATGATAAGTCCGTTAGCTTATGTAGATTCTGCCGCAAAAATCGGCAAGAATGTAACCATCCAGCCCTTTGCATTTATCGAAGGGAACGTGGAAATCGGTGATGACTGTATTATTATGTCGGGGGCAAAAATTCTGCACGGTACCCGCATGGGAAAAGGGAACAAGGTGCATCACAATGCCGTTCTGGGTGCCGAACCGCAAGACTTCCATTATACGGGAGAGAACAGCATGCTGATTATCGGTGATAATAACGACATCCGCGAGAACGTGGTTGTCAGCCGTGCTACCCATGCAGGAAGCGCCACCCGCATCGGCAATGAAAACTACCTGATGGATGGTGTACACCTCTGCCACGACGTGCAGATAGGCAACCATTGTGTACTGGGTATCAAGACTACCGTAGCCGGAGAATGTCAGATAGACGACTGCACCATTCTGAGCAGCAACGTCATTCTGCACCAATACTGCCACATTGGAAGTTGGGTACTGATCCAAGCAGGCTGCCGCATATCAAAGGATGTACCGCCTTATATCATCATGAACGGTAATCCGGCGGAATACCACGGTATCAACGCTGCTGTGCTTCAACACAAACACCAGGTGACCGAACGTGTATTGCGCCATATCGTAAATGCCTACCGTCTGGTATACCAGGGAAACTTCAGCGTGCAGGATGCCTTGCAGAAGATTGAAGACCAAGTACCGATGAGTGACGAGATACACAATATCATCAACTTCATCAAGAATTCCAAAGGAATCGTGAAGTAAAAACCCTTCTTCGGGCACGAATCACGCAGACAATACGGATGAATAAATTCTTTTCTGTAAGTCTGCGTAGTTCGTGCCTTTTCTATATTCCTCTACAATAGTTCCTGCATTATCTTTTACTATTTTTTGATGCATATTCATTCCAGGCAGTATGCTAAGTAAAACAAACTGTTTCCTTTAACTAAACATTTTGTTTCCTTATGATTCCAGGAAAGGAAATGGGGAGTCTGGAGCTTGTCACCGCATTTATAAAAATTGGCACGGAGCGTCTTTCCATCCAACGAAGTGATGTCATGCAGGAAGAAAGCGGAATAAGGGATGACCAGGGCCACTTCCCAGGCACACTCACCTACTCTTTCGTCGAAAGCCTCACGTCCCAAAGAAGCCCAGCGTTGCACCTTTGTCGAGCACTTCCTGCGGGGCATGCTGGCGGTTTCCACGTCCGGCACCCACACCGATAAGCAGCGTCGGCACAATTACACTCCATATTGTAGTACACTCCGTCACCGGCAGGCACAGAGAAGAACTCTACACACGCATCTTCCCAAACCGGACCGTTATCGTGGCCTGCAACTGCGCGTACACTCGCTTCCCTTACCTTGAAATGCAGCAGAATGGCATCTTCCGTATGCGCTATGCGGAATTCCACATCGGGAGTATAAGGAAAAGCAGCCCAATTCACAGTGTTTACGGGCTGAAACGCCACCTTCTCTTCATCCAGAAGAGCCGGAACCGACTCTACCGGTATATTGGCCACACTTACTTTCTTTACATTCAATTCTTTCATTTTACTATTTTGGGGATTAATTGCAGACAGCGGCAACATGCAAAGAGCTGCCGCCATCGTCATTAAAAACTTTTTCAGATACATGAGTCAATGAACTTTTTCATCTCCGGTGTATGTTCCTCCACACTCTGCAACAGTTTGAACTGAGCCTTGGTACGCACAAGATTGTGCTCCGGATACTGGATTTTATAATAAGTATCACCGTTGATATAATCTGCCAGGAAGCGTACGCACTGCATGTATGGGAACAAGGCAGCCGCATAAGGCAGATTCTCAATCTCTATCGGCAACAGGAAGGACTTGCCCGATTCCAGATAGCCCTTGGTAAATGCCTGGAATATTTCCATATTGAAGTTCACATTATCCGGATTCTTGTCGTCTTCCAACCCCGTGTTGGCACCTGAGCGAAGGAAATCGCCATAATCGGAGAAGATGAAGCTGGGCATCACCGTATCCAGGTCGATGACACAAAGCACCGTACCGTCTTCGTCGAACATCATGTTGTTTACTTTCGTATCACAGTGGCATACCCGTTTGGGCAGTTTGCCTTCACGGAACAAGCGTTCTGCCTTGCACATTTCATCGGCGCGTTTTTCTATTTCATCCAGGAAGTACCGCACCTCCTGCACACGTCCCGCAGCATTGGCAGCCACAGCGTCACGGAGTTGCTTCAGGCGGAACTCCATGTTGTGGAAATCGGGAATTGTCTCGCCCAATGTATCTGGAATGTCGGCAAGCATAGCCTGGAAGTTACCGAAGGCAGCTCCCGCATAATAGGAATATTCGGGGTTCACCGTCTCGTAAGTCTTGGCACGGGGAATAAAAGTCATGATACGCCAGTAGTTCTCACCGTCATACCAATAGGTTTTCCCTTCGGCCGTGGGGATGAAATGAAGCACTTTACGCTCGACATCGGCCTCTCCTTTCTCTTCCAGCTTCTTACGGATATGCCCGGTCACAGCCTCGATATTAGACTGTAACATCTCTACATTCTGGAAAATGGCATGATTGATACGTTGCAGAACATAGTCCGGCGCATCGGCCTCAACGGTGGTCACTTTGTACGTATCGTTAATCAGGCCTGAGCCTAAAGGCTTGATTTCACGAACCGTACCCTGCATTTGAAAATGAGATACAATAGATAAAAGGTCTTTCATGATAATAAATGAATTAATTTGTTTACAAAGATACGCCGATTGCCATCTATCAAAAGACAAGTATCGTTCGGCGCGCTTCCAAAATTATACATTTATCCAAACATAACCGCAAAAACTGCCTAATAAATAAGAAGTCTTGTACAAAATATACCTATATTTGTAACTGAAACCTTAAAAACTACCCGAAAAGTGCGAACGTTTATCATCCGGCTGCTTCTTGTTTCAGTAAGCATGATTGCTGCAACCCTGCAGGCGCAGAACATCACCTTCAACCATCTGACAACCGACGACGGTCTGTCACAATTCTCCGTGAACAGCCTTTACATCGATGAAAACGGTGTCTTATGGATTGGAACCCGAGAAGGCTTGAACCGTTATGACGGAGAAGACATACAAACTTACAAGCTGCAGAAGAACGACCCTTACAGCCTTTTCTGCAACACCGTGCTGCGCATGGCCGGCAACCGTAACGGAAAAATCTACCTGCTCTGTACGGAAGGAGTAGCCGAGTTCAATCTCGCCACCCAAAGATTCACCACCCTGCTGCAAGGAAATGTACACAGCATATATTACAAAGAGGCCCTTTTCATCGGAAAACAGAATGAAATCTACCGCTATAACGAGCAGACCGGGAACTTTGACCTCTATTACCAGCTTCCCGGAAAAAGTCTGGAAATCTGCTGTATGCATCTGGACAAAGGACAAATGTGGATTGGAACGACCACCGACGGAGCATACCGCCTGCAACTGGACAAGAACGAGCTGACCCACCCCATCCTGAAAGGCAACATCACCAGCATATACCAAGACAGCGAAGGCGAGTTATGGATTGGCAGCTGGGAAGAAGGGCTGCACCATGTAAAGACCGACGGAACCATCGAAATCTTTGAATACGATCTATTATGATGCCTCCAAAGACATCATCTGGATAGGAACCCATCTGGGCGGACTGAACAGACTGGACATACGCTCGGGGCAATTCACACACTACCGCATGGAAGCAGGTAATCCGGAGACCTTGCCTTCCGACATCATCCGCGATATCGCGCCTTACCAAGACCACCTGGTGATAGCCACCCAAAACGGAATCTGCCTCTTCGACCCTGCCAACGGGAAATGCCAACAACTGTTCCAGGACAGCAAAGAAGGCAAAAAAATCAAGATGGTGGCAGATGTCACTTTCGACAGCAACGGTACGCTCTGGATTGCAGCCACGGGCGAAGGTGTGTTCAGCTACCGTTTCGATACCGGCAAACTGACCAACTACCGCCATGATACTGCCGACCCACACAGCATCAGCAACAACAATGTAAACAACATTACCCAAGACAGCAAAGGCAATCTGTGGTTCGCCACTTCGGGCAGCGGACTGGACTTATACCGCCCTGCCAGCAACGACTTCGAGAACTTTGACCAAGCGAAGAACGGCCTTTCCAGCGACTGTATCTATGAGACGGAGGAATCCCCCACCAGCGGCAAACTGCTGCTCATCACCAACGAGGGCTTCTCCATCTTCGACTACCGGCAAAAGGCATTCCTGAACTACAGTGCCGAAAACGGTTTCCCAATGACTGCCGTCAACGAGAATGCCCTTTGCGTGACCCGTGACGGAGAGATATTCCTGGGAGGCACGCAGGGAATGATTTCTTTCCATGAAATGGAGTTGAACTTCACGCCGAAACCCTACAAAATCATCCTCTCCCGCCTCATTGTGAACGGAACGGAAATACAAGTGGGAGATGAGACCGGTATCCTGCAGCAAGCCTTGTACTGCACCCCCGAGATTACGCTCAACGCTGACCAGTCCATGTTCAGCATAGAGTTTGCCACTTCAACTATGTAGCCGCCAACAAAGACGACATCATCTATAAGCTGGAAGGCTTCTCCAACGACTGGAACAGTGCCCGTGGACTGCACAACATCACCTATACCAACCTGAACGCCGGAACCTATAACTTGATTATAAAGCCCAACGGAAAAGACGAGAGCCTTTGTCCGCAAGTCCACCTGACCATACACGTGTTGCCTCCCTACTACAAGACTCCCCTTGCCTATCTTATCTACCTGATAGTGACGGGAATCCTGCTCTGGTATCTGGTGCGTACCTACAAGTCCAGAATCAAGTTGCGTGAATCACTGAAGTACGAACAGAAGCACATCCGTGACGTAGAGGCCCTGAACCAGTCAAAGCTACGTTTCTTCACCAACATTTCCCATGAATTCCGCACCCCGCTGACACTCATCGTGGCCCAAGTGGAAACGCTGATGCAACTCCAGAACTTCACGCCTGCCATATATAACAAGGTACTGGGCATCTACAAGAACAGCATACAGCTACGGGAACTCATCACCGAGCTGCTCGACTTCCGCAAGCAGGAACAAGGGCACATGAAGATAAAGGTAAGTCCACACAACATCGTGAACTTCCTATACGAAAACTATCTGCTTTTCCTGGAATATGCCAGCGCCAAACAAATCAGCCTCTACTTCGAGAAGGAAACAGACAGCCTCGAAGTATGGTATGACCAAAAACAGATGCAGAAAGTGATAAACAACCTGCTGTCCAACGCGTCAAGCATACCAAGGCGGAAGACAGCATCACCCTCAGCATCAAGACCGAAGGCAGCAATGCCGTCATCCGCGTGACCGATACCGGCAGCGGCATAGATGCCAGGAAGTGGACAAGATATTCGACCGCTTCTACCAGATAGACCAAATGGACTCTACAGATGCAAGCAAGACGGGTACGGGTATCGGCCTGGCATTGACGAAGGGTATCGTGGAGCTCCATCACGGCACCATCCGTGTGGAAAGCGAACTGGGCAAAGGTAGCAGCTTCATCGTAAACCTGCAATTGGGGAACGCACAGTTTGACGAAGAGCAAATAAATAAGAATGCAGACAGTGTGCAACAAATAGAAATTCCCAAACCGGAAAACGATGCCCTGCTCAAGGCGGAGCTGGAAGAGAGTGCTCCCATCAAACGACTCCCGGATGCAAAAATCCTGATAGTGGAAGACAACGACTCCATCCGCGACATGCTGGCAGGTATCTTCAAGCCCTTCTACGAAGTGCTGACTGCGGCCGACGGAGCGGAAGGACTTGCACTGGTGCGCAGCGAAATGCCCAATATCGTAGTCAGCGACGTGGTGATGCCCAACATGTCGGGAACGGAACTGTGCAAACAGATAAAGAGCGACTTCAACACCTGCCATATTCCCGTGGTACTGCTCACGGCACGTACTGCCATCGAACAGAATATCGAGGGACTGCGCATCGGTGCGGATGACTATATCACCAAGCCGTTCAACACCAATCTATTGATTTCGCGCTGCAACAACCTCGTGAACTCGCGCATCCTCCTGCAGGAGAAGTTCAGCAAGCAGCCGCAAGCCTTTGTACAGATGCTTGCCACCAACCCCATAGACAAGGAGATTCTGGACCGTGCCATGGCAGTCATCGAGCAACATCTGGACGATACGGAATTCAACGTCAACGTCTTTGCCCGTGAAATGGCAATGGCACGCACCAATCTGTTCACCAAGCTGAAGGCTATCACCGGACAAACTCCGAACGACTTTATCCTGACCATCCGCCTGAAGAAAGGCGCTCTGATGCTGCGCAACAATCCGGAGCTGAATATCACTGAAATTGCGGACCGGATCGGTTTCAGTTCTTCACGCTATTTCTCCAAATGCTTCAAGGACATTTACCATGTCAGCCCACTGGCCTACCGCAAAGGAGAGAATGGAGGAGAGGAAAGTACGGAAGACAGTGAAGAGACATCTTAATATTGTACATCAAGCCATCGCATGATACGGTTTGTACTTTTTCTCCCTTCCCTTGTACTTCCTTATACACCCGATTCCATAAAACCTCTTACCTTTGACCTCAGAATTACAATCTAAAGTCAAAGAACTATGAAGCATTTTTCCCCCTTGTGGTCTCTGATTCCCGGTGCAGCCCTGATAGCGGGATGCGGAAGCCAACCTAAAGACAAGACTTCGGAGCACTCGCCGCAGAAGCCCAATGTAGTATATCTGATTGCTGATGACCTGGGTATCGGCGACCTGAGCTGTTACGGTGCCACCAAAGTAAGCACTCCCAACATTGACCGCCTTGCCGGACAAGGCATGCAGTTTACCAACGCTTATGCCACTTCTTCCACCAGCACCCCTTCCCGCTTCGGCCTGCTGACAGGCATGTATCCCTGGCGACAGAAGAATACCGGCATTGCTCCGGGCAATTCCGAACTCATCATCGATACCGCCTGCGTCACTATGGCCGATATGTTCAAGGAAGAAGGCTACGCCACTGCAGCAGTGGGCAAGTGGCACCTCGGCCTGGGCCCTAAAGGCGGTACAGACTTCAACCACTCCATCAAACCGAACACCCAAGACATCGGCTTTGACTATGAATACATCATCCCCGCTACCGTCGACCGCGTTCCCTGCGTCTTTGTAGAGAACGGACATGTAGTGGGCCTCGACCCCAACGACCCTATCACTGTGAGCTACGACCACAAGGTCGGTGACTGGCCCACCGGTCTCGAAAACCCCGAACTCGTCAAGATGAAACCCAGCCAAGGGCACAATAACACCATCATCAACGGCATCCCCCGCATCGGCTGGATGACCGGCGGCAAATCCGCCCTTTGGACAGACGAAGACATTGCCGACGTGATTACAGACAAAGCCAAGAACTTCATCACAGCCCATAAAGACGAACCTTTCTTCCTTTATATGGGTACGCAAGATGTACATGTTCCCCGCGTGCCACATCCGCGTTTCGCCGGCAAGAGTGGTTTGGGCGTACGTGGCGACGTCATCCTCCAGCTGGACTGGACCGTGGGTGAAATCATGCACACTTTGGACAGCCTCGGCATTGCCGACAACACCATTTTTGTATTCTGCAGTGACAACGGTCCCGTCATAGACGACGGCTATCAGGACCAGGCACGCGAACTGCTGAACGGCCATACTCCCATGAAGCACTACCGCGGCGGGAAGTACAGCGCTTTCGATGCCGGTACCCGCATTCCCTTCATTGTACGCTGGCCCAATGGCATCAAGCCCGGCAAACAACAAGCCCTCTTCTCCATGATTGATGTATACGCTTCACTCGCCGCCCTGCTGAACCATCCGCTGGAAGCAGGCATCGCTCCCGACAGCCGCGACCAGCTCAACAACTTCCTGGGAACCGATACTGCCGGATGTGACTATATTGTACAACAGAATCTGGACAATACACTCTCCATTATCCAAGGAGACTGGAAATACATAGAGCCCAGCGACAAGCCGGCACTGGAGTATTGGACAAAAATAGAAATGGGCAACGCCCCGCAGCCCCAACTGTACAATCTTTCCATTGATCCGTCCGAAAAAGACAATGTGGCAGAAGCCCATCCGGGCAAGGTAAAAACGCTCTCTGCCCTACTGGAAGAGGTGAAGGAAGCAAAGAACCAAAGTGAAAGGGAATAAAAGTACAAGAGTGGTATAGTTCGCAAGTTTTGTACGAATTCGTACTTTTTGCGAACTATTAACTAATGCATTTGTATATTCCATCCCTATTTTGCGATGTAATTCAACTCTAAAGTGAGTAAAAACAAAGAAACAACCTTTATTAATAACTAATTAAATTAATATTTATTATCATCGACGGCTTCCCGGTGGAAGATGCACGCGTGGCGGCTGCTATCAACCCGAGCGACATCGAATCGACTGATGTTTTGAAAGATGCATCGGCCACAGCCATCTACGGTGCGCGTGGTGCCAACGGTGTCATTATCATTACCACCAAGCAGGGAAAAGTTGGCAAACCACAGCTCAGCTATGACGGCAGCTTCGGTATCTCCACCGTTACCAAAAAGCTGGATATGATGGATGCTTACGACTACGTGAAACTGCAACTCGAAGTAGACCCCACCCGTGCCATCGAAAAATACCTCCCTTTATACGAAGGTCACCAATGGACCCTGGACGACTACCGAGGTATTGCCCAAAACAACTATCAAGACGAAATTTTCCGCACAGCATGGCAGCAAAACCATAATGTTCGTCTGTCCGGCGGTTCGGAAGGTATACGCTACAATGCATCCCTTTCTTATTACGACCAAGATGGTATCCTGCTCAACTCCAATTACGAGCGCCTGCAAAGCCGTCTGAATACTTTGGTAAAACGCGGTAAGCTGACCATAAACTTCAACTCCAACTTCTCTCGTTCCATCCAGAGTGGTTCATCTCCTTCCTCAAGTTCTTACTCTGGTATGAACAATCTTTTCTATAGCGTATGGGGATACCGCCCGGTTAACTATCCCGGCAAGTCTCTCGATTCTTTATTGAACGACCTCGTGGATGACGATGTGGATGCATCAAATGACTATCGTTTCAATCCCATAGCCGACCTGAAGAACGCCTACCGTAAATACTACGTCAACAACCTCCAGTTAAATGGTTATGTAGAATACGAGTTCATCAAGGGATTAAAGCTAAAAGTATCCGGAGGATGGACCTACGACAACCGTCACACCGACACCTTCAATAATTCCAAGACCCGCTACGGTGGCCCTACTTCTACCGACAAAGTGAATGCAGAAGTAGTACGCCAACAACGTCTGACATGGTTGAACGAAAACATCCTGACTTATCAGACCAACTTCAAAAGCAAACACTTCTTGAACGCACTGCTCGGTGTAACATTGCAAAACTCTGACTATGAATATTATTCATTACGCATGAAGCAGATTCCCAACGAATCACTGGGCATGGCCGGTATGAGCCAAGGCACTTTCGACAAAAGTACCTCTACCTTGTCTTCTTGGTCCATGCTGTCTTATCTGGGACGTGTGAACTATAACTACAAGTCTAAATATTATGCCACAGCCTCGTTCCGTGCAGACGGTTCCTCCAAGTTCAGTAAAAAGAATCGTTATGGCTACTTCCCTTCAGGCTCACTGGCGTGGAGCTTCTCCGAAGAAGACTTCATGAAGGATTATAAGAAATGGTTTTCAAGTGGTAAAATCCGTCTGAGCTGGGGTCTTACAGGTAACAACCGTATCGGCGAATATGACTACCTTGCCTTACTGGATATGATTAAAAGCCATGCCACCACCAGCATGACCAACACCGTATATCCTTTCGACGGTAACAACGGAAATGTCGGTGTAGCTCCTATCTCTCTGCCTAATGAAGATTTGAAATGGGAAACTACCGAACAGTGGAACTTAGGTCTTGACCTGGGATTCTTCGATGAACGCATCAGCTTCACCGCCGACCTATACCGTAAGACTACCCGCGACCTGTTGCTGGATGCCACCCTGCCCTACTCTTCAGGTTATCTGACAGCCATGAAAAACATCGGTAAAGTACGCAATGACGGTATTGAATTGACGTTGAACACCGTGAACATAGACAGCAAAAACTTCAAGTGGAGCAGTAATTTCAATATTTCCTTCAATAAAAATAAAGTATTGGAACTTGCCGAAAATCAGACCAGCTTTGAAGGGTAACATTCCCCACTACGTAAGCGAAACAATACACAGCCCGGTATGCCCAAGTACAAAGACTTGAACGGTGACGGCCTCATAGATACCAACGACCGTACCATGATAGGACGCGGTCTGCCCATCCATACCGGTGGTTTCACCAATAATTTCGAATACAAAGGCTTCGACCTAAGCGTATTCTTCCAATGGAGCTACGGCAACGATGTACTGAATGCCAACCGCCTGTTCTTCGACAGTGGCTTCCAGAAGAAACGTGAGTTGAATCAATATGCCAGCTATACCGACCGTTGGACACCGGAAAACCCGAACAGTAATATTCCGGCAGCTACCAACTCAAGTTCCAATCTCGTGATTTCTTCACGCGTAGTAGAAGACGCTTCATTCCTGCGCCTGAAAACTGTGACGCTGGGCTATACCGTACCCAAGACTTTCTTGAAAAAATATAAAATTGACAACGCACGCCTTTACGTAGCTGCACAAAACCTTTGGACTATTACCGGTTATTCCGGCTACGACCCCGAAGTATCTATCCGTAGCGGAGGCTTGACTCCGGGCCTTGACTTCGTCTTACCCGCGTGCGCTCTCCGTAAGTTTCGGTATCAACTTAGGTTTCTAATCCCACTAAAACACTGGAATATATATGAAAACAATAAAAACAATTATATTATCTTTCGCTTGTCTGGCAATGGCATCTTGCGATTTCCTGGACAAAGAACCGACCAAGCTGACTCCCAACAATTACTTTAATAATGCGGAAGAAGCTCTCTCATTCGACCTCTGTATACGCTCCACTGACCTCACAGAACTTCTACGGAAACGAGTATATGTTCATGACGGGTGCCGACGATTTGTCCCACTACGGTGGCGGTCGTAATCCGCAAACCAGCGGTGCCATTGCATGTAATAATGCCAATTCAAGCTCACCACAGTTCAGCAACCTTTGGCAAACACTTTATACCGGTATCGACCGTGCCAATACATTCTTGGAGAACATAGATAAAACGGATGACATATCCGACAAGTTGCGTCTGCAATATGCATCGGAAGCACGTTTCATGCGCGCTTACTACTATTTTACGCTCGTACAAGGCTGGGGAGACGTTCCTTTCAAAACCACTTCGACAAGTAGCGTGACCGGGCTCGATATTCCCCGTACAGACAAGCAGACTATCTATGATTTCATCACCACTGAAATTTCCGAGTGTGCCGAAGGGCTTGCCACAGCTGCAGAACTGGGTTATAAGCCAGGACACGTTTCACGTTCCGCAGCATGGGGCATCTTGGCACGCGTTTATTTATTCCGTGCCGGCGAGCACTTCCGCGACAACACCAGTGGAGACGCTACAGCCATTCAAAATTATTTCAAACAAGCCAGCACATACGCACAAAAGGTAATGGGCGAAGGACATAGCCCCGACAGCCAACTACTGGGACGTATTCATCGACCTCTGTTCTAACCGGTACAATACTACAGCCAATGAAAGTATATGGGAAGCCGAATTTGCCGGTGACTATACTTCCGAAGTAAGAGCGGAGGGACGTATCGGAAAACCCGATAGGCATCAAATGTCCGGACCAGTCTACCGACCAATCCCTGCTGGATGCCAAAGACCCCGGATTTGGTTATGCCTACTTCTGGTCGACTCCTAAGCTGTATGAGCTCTACAAGGAGAACGGCGACATCAACCGCATGAACTGGAGCATTGCACCATTCGAATATGTAGAGGCCGTGAGCAAGAAAGGCATTACGGGACGCCAATTTGAGTTCGGCAAAATGGAAGAGGTGAAAAACCAGTACTGGGATGTATCCTATAGCTACGGTCAAGGTGACGCTGCCAAAAAGACGGGCGACTACGAAAAGAGTGAAGCCGACTCCGAAAAGAATTACTCACGCGCTTGCGGAAAATACCGCAGAGAATATGAGCTTTACGGGTCGAAGAAGAACAAGAACTACACCTCTATCAACTTCCCGTTGCTACGCTACTCGGATGTACTGCTGATGGTGGCCGAAGCTGAGAACGAAGTCAGTGCTTCTCCCACTACATTGGCTTATAAATGCTTGAACGACGTGCGCAACCGTGCCGGTATCGCTCCCTACGAAGAAGGCAGTCTCAGCAAGGAGGCCTTCCGCCAGGCAGTAAAAGACGAGCGCGCTATGGAACTTTGCTTTGAGTATACCCGTCGTTACGACCTCATCCGCTGGGGTGAATATGTAAAAAACATGAATGAGCTGGCTCCCCGCGCCTTGCAAGGTGCCAATGCCAATTGGTCTACAGGACCCAATTATAGTGTCTACACCTTCTTCCAGATAACAGACGCTTATAATTACTTCCCAATACCGGATAGTGAAATGTCTGTGAACAAAGCTATCACCCAAAATAATCCGGGTTGGTAATCGAGTGAGTGAAACAAGGATAATCATTCCAAATAAATTGAATCATATTATGAAACTAAATAAACTATTGATAGCTGTCAGTATCGCAACCTTCGCCCTTGCTTCCTGCGAGAGTGAATTTACTAAAGATGCCGAACTGAATGTAAACGTGGCAACCGGAGACGGTGTAAGTTTCGACGGCCAGACCATTACCGTAAAAAGTGGAACTCCGGTGGAGTTCCATTTCAACGGCGATCCGGACTTCCTCACATTTTACAGCGGTGAGGCCGGAAAAGAATATAAATATAGAGAACGTACCACAGTGGACGAAGGTGAAATAGAAACTTCAACTTTAAAATTCAAACTGACTCCACAATATGGAAAACCGGAAAACACACTGACCATGTATGTATCCGGCGACTTCCCCGGCATAGAGAAGGGTAATTTCGAGGCAGACTCCGTACTGGTGGAACAGCACGCTTGGGAAACCCTGATTCCGGCAGCCGACTTCCCCACTACTCCAAAAGCACAAGATTTTGAAGTGGACATGAAGCCCTATTTAGGCAAACGCATCGCTGTGGCCATCTGCTACCGGGGCCAAGACAAATCGGCCACACAATCCAGATTCACCTTCGGCAATATGCAGATTGTGAACAAGATGACCAACGGACAGGAAACGGCTTTCACCGCCAGCTCGTTCGGCTTTACCCCCATCAACATGTTGCACCGCCACAACCTGAGCGACCAGAAGGGTATGACCTCTAACCGTGCCTATGGTACAGTTACCAATAACACCTCCGGTATCTGGAATTTCAAAGATATGAATGCTTTCTTCATTCACAGTTCCAGTGCCAACACCGAGTTAAAATACAGTTGGCTGGTGTCCAATCTGTTTGTGGTCAATGCATGTTCCCCCGATGCAGGCACCGGATTGAAGAATGTTACCCAAAGTCTTGACTCTTACCAATACACTTACAACGCTCCCGGCACCTATACCGCTACCTTCGTAGGTACCAATGGCAATTACAAGCAAGAGTCTTCCGTGGTGCGCGAATACACAGTAGTCGTAACCGAGTAGTGAAGAAAAACGTACTATCAACACAAGACTTCTAACCTTAAAATTTTTTTATAGACCTTAATCAATTAACTTTGTCAGGGAGGAACCGCGAGGCTCTTCCCTGATTTATAAACACCCTAACATAACAAGTACCAACATGAAAACCCATAATATAAAAACTATTGCAGTAGTTGCCTTGTGCATCATATTAGCAAATATTCATGCTCATGCTTCCGACTTTGAGACCATCTACAATCGTATGTATGAGAAGTACCTTGACCGGAACCCATCGAAAGAGACCGTCAACGGACTGATTAAATCTCTTTCTCCCGAAGGGGCATTCGTCACCCTCAATTACCATGCCACCGACGGTTCACCCGTAAGCATGTGCAGAACCTCATCACCCTGGCTTGTGCCTACCAACATCCACAAAACGCACTCTATCATAACAAAGCACTGAAAGAATCTTATCTCAAAGCACTCTGCTTCTGGATAGACACCAACCACCAAGCAAAGAACTGGTGGTATCGCTACATTCCCTACCCCAAAGAGCTCTCTGTCAGTGTAGTGCTGATGAGCCGCCCATCAAATACTTACGCTGGAGTTACGAGCATGCAGCTCCCTCGCACATGACGGGAGCCAACGGAGCCGACATCATCATGGGTTCGTTTGCAGCCAGCATCCTGACCAAAAACGAGGCGCAAATGGAAGACTTCAAAGAACGGATGACGCAACTGCTCACCATACAGTCTTCCGAAGGTATCCAGCCCGACTATCTCTTCGGACAGCATTGCGGCCACGGGCGACAACTCTACTTCACCAGTTACGGCAAAGAGTTCGTAAACTCAACCTTAGCTTATCTGGAACTCTGCAAGGATACTCGTTTCCAAAGCCCCGGACTGGAATTACTGCAACGGCTCTTCACCGACGGCGTACAATGGATATTCTACAGCAAACAGCACGACCCCAACAATGCAGGGCGGTTCATCAGCAGCAACCAATACTCTTCTGCCATAAAAACATTGGCTGAGAGAATCTACAAACTAAGCAGTTCCGATGCCCGCAACAGCATGAAGCAGGCACTGCAACACATCAGTGGAGACAACAGCCTGACGGGAAACCGCATGTTCTGGCGCTTCGACTACATGGTGCATCGCCGCAACAATTACATGACCAGCTCTCGCATGACCTCTACCCGCACCGTAGGCAACGAAGCCGGCAATGGTGACGGTGAATTCAACTATTATGCCTCCAATGGAGTAAACTATCTTTTCGTCACCGGACGAGAATACAACGGAAATTTCTTCAAGATATTCAATAACCGCCAGTATCCCGGTATCACCGCCGAGCAAGACAATGCCCCCCTGCCCATCCCCGATTGGGGTGAAGGCGGCAATAATGGAAACAGCTTTGCCGGAGGTGTCAGCGACAGCCTTTACGGAGCCTGCGGTATGATGCTGGACCGCCACGGATTGCAAGGCCACAAAGCCTGGTTCTACTTCGACGACGAATATGTATGTCTTGGGGCAGGTATCCGCAACAACGAAGGAAAAGCCGAAGTATTTACTACCCTCAACCAATGTAACCGCGACGGAAAGGTGCAGTACATGGTGAACGGGAAAACACATACTCTGAAGAATGGTTCCGTGCAGACTGCCGCAGACTGGGTACTTCATGGACAGACCGCCTACGTCAATCTATTGCCCCAAGCCGAATACCGGATAGCTTGCGACACAGCATTGTTCAGTCTGAATACCAATCACGGTATCCGCCCGCAGCGAGGAGAATATGCTTACGTGGTACGTCCGGGAATCTCGACCGTATCGACCGTCGCAAAATATGCCGCAGACCTGCCGATAAAGATACTTGCCAATACGGAAAAGATACAAGCCGCACGCCACGAGAAGCTGGGAATAACGGGAATCATCTTCTACCAGCCAGGAGAACTGAGACTTGAAAATGGTGACATCCTTGCAACAGATACCCCTTGCGCCCTCTTGTGGAAGGAAAAAAGAAGAGAAAATTCATGCTGCAAACCCACGTTGCGAATCGAAAACCCCGAAAAGATAACGATAACCCTAACCCAAAGCGGGCAAACCAAACAAATATCGCTCGAGATGCCGCAAAAAGAAGAAGCCGGAAAGAGCTGCACGCCTCCCTTTACAGGAATTAGAGGAGTTATCCTTTGAATTGAAAAAGCTATGGTTACTTTAGACCGGAAATAAAAATGTGTATCTTTGCAGCCATGAACGAGAACATACTACCCATCCATTTCGCTCCGTTGCAAGGCTATACCGATGCCGTCTACCGGCGGGCACATGCACGCATCTTCGGCGGCATAGAGACCTATTACTCTCCTTTCGTACGCATGGAGCACGGAGAAATCCGGCGGAAAGATGCCCGTGACATTGAACCGGACAATAACCCTGGTCTGCAACTCATCCCCCAGCTCATTGCTCCGGATGCGGACAAGATGGAGCACATAATGTCCCTTTTCATCGAAAAAGGATACCGGGAAGCGGCGCACACATCATCCTGCACCCACGTCTGGGCAAGCAGCAATACAAAGGGGAGGTAGACCTGGAGGGATTCGAGGCTTTCTACAAAGAGTGCACCCACCCTCTGTTCTACAACGGAGACCTGCATACCGCGGAAGATATTCGCTCCGTCACCACACGATTCCCCCGATTGGCAGGTATCGTCATCGGCCGCGGGCTACTCGCCAATCCTGCCCTGGCGCTGGAATACAAGCAAGGAACCCCGATTTCTTCCGATGAAATGGCGAAAAAAGTGGGACAACTGCACACCGAAGTGTTCGGCAGCTACCGGGAGCAACTGCAAGGAGGAGACACGCAACTGCTGACGAAAATGAAAAGCTTCTGGGAGTACCTATTGCCGGACGGAGACCGCAAAGCGAGAAAGACCATTCATAAGACCACGAAGTTAGCCAATTATGAAGCGGCGGTGAGCAACCTGCTCGGAACATATTAGACATTTATTTCCAAATTCATTCATAATAGAAGAAAGGAAACAGCACACTGATACCCTTAACACCCGGATGTAAAAGATGGGGATGTTTTGGGTGAAAACATCCCCATGTTTTATAGCACAACACCCGGATGTTATGGGGTAAAACATCCGGGTGTTTTAGGCATTGGAAGTTAATGTCCGGCAGACACTGTCCTTATCTCTTCAGCTCCACGTCGAAACTTGCAGCATCCCGGCAAGTAAAGCGCAGCACAGTCTGATTCTTGTCTGCCGACAACACCTTGCAATAGGGCGTCTCGGCAACCTTCCACTGTCCCTTCAAAGTAACGGTTACGGGAATCTCCTGACTCTCATTGTCAGTCCACGGGCGTGAATAGATACTGCGCTCAATACGTTTTCCGTCTTTATCGAAAGCCTCGTCACTCGGACCACGATACAAGGCCAAGTCGGGCTGGGAAACAGTCAGCAGAAGCTTGTCCTTATATTCGCGTATCATGACAAGGCACGATGTATCGGCTTTCTGCAACAATCCACCGTCGGGCAGAGCCTGCGGAGTCTCAAACAAGACGTAAGAAGTAAGACCGTCTGCCGGAGAACGCACAATGTGGGCGTTGCGGTCTTGCCGGAGAATCTTGTAAGTGGGTTTCTTGGCGAATGCCTTCAAAGCGGCGGCATCCGTGTGGGGCAGCACTGCATATTCGTAGGAAGCGCCTTTCGGGGCTTTGCCATGTTGCAATGTCAAGGACACCCAGTCGCCGGAAGTAGGCTTGGTGCTACGCTCGCCTACGGTCACTTGCGGGAAGTTCTTCTCATATCGGGCAGTAGGACGGGAAGCTTTGGAAATGTAATAACCTACGCCGTTGGGGTCTATATAAGTCTGTCCATCACTCTGATAGGACTCCCAGTACCGGCGGGTTTCGGGAGTGGTGGCGGCAAGCTGGAACACGGTGGTTTCCGTTGGATATTCGGTATTTAGGTTTTCGATGTCCGTACCGAGGCATACAATGGTGCCGTCGAAGAAATGGAACGACTTGCGGGCACGGTGAGAACCGTTATACTTATCATGTTCATGCAGCACCATACCGAAGTTACCGTTCAGATGTGCTTGGGACAAACCGCCGGCAAAAGCTTCGTCGGAATAGAGCATCTCCTCCATGCCGGAGAAGGTATCGACATTCAATACCCGGGCACGCAGCTGGTCGAAAGGCAAATGAATGCTCGTGACACCCGGAATACGATTCCAGTCGAAACCGGCCTCCTGCCAGCCACTGGTGGCAAAAGTAACCATTTCATCGGGTTTTCCGGTAAGAATCTGCATGCTGCCATGTGCCAGATAACGGCCATAGAAGTTGGCGGGGAGATAGTGCTCGGCAGCCCAGAGATAACGGGAATGTCCGCGTACTACGGCAGCCCAGTTGTCACGACGCTGTACGGACACGCAGCCGTAACCCAGCCAGATTGCCTTGCGGGTCGGGTTCCGGACGGAAGCCTTGGGCTTCGAGCAACTTCTTCATCTCCAATTCGTGGCGGGTGGAAGCCTTCGGCAGATAGTCGGGCGCATTCTTGTCCGGAACTTCCGTATGGGCAACCAGGCGCAGATAGGCAGCGGCCATTTCGGGATCATATTTCTGCTTGCCATCCGGCGTACCGGCAATGGCCATCGTGGCATATTGGATAGGTATCAGGCTTCCTCCCCCGTTGGGATGGCGTCCGGACATGGAGAGAGACCATTGCTTCAGATTGCAATAGAAACGCATGGTGAGAAGCACTTTCTTCACCGTCTCGTGTGCCTGCTCGGACAGACGGAACTCGGTACCACTCAGCAAGTAAATCATATTAGTGGCACCGTCCAGACCGCCCACTGCATAGGCAGGATAATTGTTGCAATGATGGAAGCAAGCACCGTCCGGCTTGAAAGAACCGGCCAATCCCGGCGCAGGAAGGCAGCCATTGTCCAGCCAACGGGAGAAGGAACGCAGGTATTGCAGTTTCTCCGGTGTATCCTCCATAATCAGAATGCTGGCTATGCGGCCTTGCAACTTGGTGTTGAACGTATCTATATCAATACCGTTGACGGCAGGTTCGGGATATACCTCATTGGTGATGGCATACCAGTTGAGCGTACGTACCGCCTCTTCCAGCTTACCTGCCTCACGCAACACGTCCTTCATCAAGAAATAAGCCACAAACAGACCGCGCATACTATATCCGTAATGGTGGATATTCCCCCAGCAACTGCCGTAGGCAATACCCTGGTCGGTGGCGTTATCGTACATGGCGATGAATTTCTGCTTCAACTCGTGTTTCAGCGCCGCATCCTCCGCATTGTTGTAGGCGATGGCGACGCGTTTCATCAGGTTGAAATAGTCGCTTATCTCTATCCCCAGTCTGGAGAACATATCTTTGTCCCAATCGGGTACCATACGTTCGTATGCCTCGGAGTGACGTACAAATAGATAGGACGTCCTGCTACCTTGCCGTTCTTGTAGGTAATCCGATAAAAATCATACTTCTCACGGATGGACTGCATCTCCTTGTCCGAAAGCGCGGAAGGTGTGTAGAGCATGCCGCGGAAACGCTTCTCCATAACCCGTATATCCTGCTTCTGCGCCTCGGTCACGTCTGTTAGAGGGATGTCCGGTTTCCACAAGGAGTGTTCGTAGATAACCAGCCAGTGGTTGGTGGTTCCCTTATTTACAAACGGTACCTGCAAGTCGGCAGTCTGCTGGCGGGCATCTACCTTGCTGGCAGTAATCAGATGGTCGAAAAAGAGTTTCCCTTTCACGTCGGGGGCTACAATGCGGATTTCGTCCATCCCTTCTTCCGGGGTGCCTTGCATATCGCGTTCATAACATACCCATGCTCCGCGCCAACCGGTAAAGTTGATGCCAAAAGGAAAAGAGGTGCATACCTTGCCATCCTTCGGGGAACTCGAACCGAATCTGCTTGTCCTGGGCCTGCTCATTGTACACCCATACGATGAAAGCCGAAAGATAGGTGTCTTTCCCCGTCGGGTCTTTCTTCTCAAACTTCAAGTCTTTTTTGATAGACAGTGCGGCACCCGGCTCGAAAGTCCAGCTCAAACTGTGGTCGCCATCCCTATAATGTTCGTCGCTAATGCCCAACTGCGAACCAGCTGCCGTAGTGACAAACGCCGGAACCTGCTTCTCCTCAAAAGAAAGCAAGCGCTCATTCTTCACGATTTGTGCGTGTACACTGCCCGGCAGCAACATGCAAACGAGCGCTACCGCTCCTATTTTCCATTTACTGAATTGCATCATGTCTGTTTATTTAAGGTTATCGATATTTGCTACTTGGAAATCTGCAAAACGTACGTGGTTCTGCCACAACCGTAAGGCGAAATAGCCGTCTCCTTTGCCATCGGCAACCGGTAAGCTGAAAAGCTCTTCACCATCCATGGCATAAGTGGTGGCTCCATTCTCCACACGGTTTTAACTTCATACCAATGGTTGGGCTTCAAAAGGTGGGCGGCATCGGTATACTCTTTCAAGATGGGTTTAATCTTTGCATCGTCCCCTCCATAATACTCTCCATGGTATTCACGGAAACGCGTAGTTCCATTATCATTACCGCCGTAGCCCACATAGTAAAGGTCCAGCGTATTGTAATTCTTGAACTCGCCGTTGCGCCATGCACTGCGGGCAAAGAAGTCATCCGGATGCCGGGGTCATCGGCCCCCAAAAACAATTCAAGTCACTGAGACGGTCGTAGCTACCATTCTCAACCACCACTTGTACCCGGTAGGTAATCTCATAGTTTCCCGTCAACCGTTCCTTATACCAAAGGGACAGCCCGTCCGGAGATACAATATCCATCGTATCGCCGATACATGTAATTTCCACTTTTCCGGAAGAATCCTCCACGACCCAGGCGGTAAGCCGGCAGGAAGCGCCCATCTCCATACCGGGGAGGACACATAAGAGAAGTTGCATCAAAAGAAGTTGTAACCGCATATTTCAATGTATTAGTACGGTACAAAGAAACCCCTCTTTTTGGAAAAAGGGGGCATAAATCGTACAGAAGAAGGATAAAATAATGATTGAGGCGGATTTCTGCCCCCACTTCATCAGGGATGAAGTTCTTCGAAAGCCTTGTTTTCCTCTTGTACCGCCTGAATAGTTTCTTCCAGTTCATTGATAGGGAGATCGAAGTTGTACCAGTCGTTATAGCAGTCGGTGACATACCACTTGCCATCCGTCAGTTCAAAGACCACACGAAGGGAAGGTTCTGATTCATCATAGCCTGCTTCGAACTCTTTATGGGCAGGCTCATTGACTGTGAAGTGAGAAATATAGGTACCTCCCTCCTCTTCGGTAGTACGTCCTTCCTTCAGCGTTTCTTCGTCTAGCAATGCCCACTTCTCGCGGGTGAAGGGAAAAGTCTGTTCCGTCTCACCGTCATCCTTCAAGAGGGCGATGGGAGACTTCAAAGGAAACTTGATTCGGGAATACTGGAATGAAGCACTGGACGTGAATTTCTGGAGAAATGTCTTGAAATCCTCCTCTTCGGCAGCCAGACCATTGAGAGTCGTCAGCATGAGTGCCGCAAACAGACAAAAAACAAAGCGGATAGCCTTCATATACTCGGATTATTTTTCAATGCGCAAAGATAATATAAAAGTAATAAAATGCTAAGGCTATGGGGCGATAATTATTATCATCTATGTTTCAGATACTCGTAACCAAACCGGCAACGCAAGCAGTCTTTCTTGTCACAATATTCCTTTTGAAGTTGAAGCAGAGCCTGCGAATCGGCAGCGGTAGATACCGGCAAACCGGCACCATCCCAAAGTCGGGTTACGTGATTGTTTTCGGCCTTCAAGGATTCAAGGAAACGGGTGGCACGGTCACACAAAACGTCATCGGCCTTGTGCAGGCCATAAGCATAAAGAAACGGGATGACCGTATTGATGGCAATCAGATTCAAGGCACCGTCCCCTACCCGCTTTTCCCTCCGGGGTGAAACCTTTCTGAAATTGAAGTGCTCCTCCCAATACGCGGAAGTCTTGGCAGCCAGTATCTTCTTCACCGCCTCCAGCGTTTCAGCCTCCATAACACGCGAGAAGAGTGCCTGCTCCTTATGATATAGACTGGCAAGCTGCGCCAGACGTACATGCGGAAAGTTATCGGGACGAAGACGCAGAAATCGCCACTGCTCAACGGACATGGGAGCTGGCAGCTCGAACTTGTGTTGCAGGTAGCGGAACTCTTTCTGAAGTATCAAATAATAATCATCTGCCTCTGCCGAGACCTCCTCCAGCAGGCCTGCCTGCCCCAGGAAGAAAGCCTCCACTTGAAACAGACTGTCCCGATGCTTGTCTACGGCGCGGAATGGAAGGCGGTTTGCCCATGCCTCGAAAGCATCCCCATTCAGCCCGAAGCCGAAGTTACGAGCAAGAGTAATGAAGAAAACATCTTCCCAATGATGATTGCAGCGTTCGAGCCGCTGGGATATGACGCATGCTTTCTGCTCAAAACGCTCTACCTGCAAAGCGGACAGCCAGGAATGGACGGTCAGCTTTGGGAGGGAGGCAAGGATGGAATAGCAGGGAGGATAAATCTCTGTCTGCCGAAGCTCTTCATAGCGCAAGCGGACAGTGTCGGGGCAAGTGAGCACCATCTGGGGAACCAGCTCACCGTTCGTGCGGTACACATCACAATTCGATTCGCCCACCACGTGCAGGATGACGGTATCATACGCCTTGTCACGGTCGTGCCTATGGAGCAGCCAGTCTGATGCCTGCGTATGCACTTCGACGTTGCCCACCCAGAGCGTACCGTCTATTTTCAGTTTGGCATTAAAAAAATCGGGGCCTGCATTCATGTTCGGCAAACCGGGATCTATCACTTCTACCGGCCGGCCGGAGGTTGTCTGGAGCAATGACAAAGGAAATATTTTGTGCTTCCAAACATAATGCAGTAGTTGTTCCATGTTAACAAGACGTTAATGTTGAGCACAAATGTAAGAAAAAGATTATCTTTGCGACCTATAGTTTGTTGATAAACTAAATAAAAACAGATAGAAACAATGAAAATCGCATTAATCGGCTACGGAAAAATGGGCAAGGAAATCGAGAAAATAGCCCTTGGCCGCGGACACGAAATTGTAAGCATCATCGATGTCGACAATCAGGAAGACTTTGAATCGGCAGCCTTCAAGAGCGCCGACGTTGCCATAGAGTTCACCAACCCCATGGTTGCATACAATAACTATATGAAGGCATTCCGCGCCGGGGTCAAACTGGTATCCGGCAGTACGGGCTGGATGGCGGAACATGGAGACGAAGTGAAGAGACTTTGTACCGAAGGCGGCAAGACACTGTTCTGGTCGTCCAACTTCAGTCTGGGAGTAAGCATATTCTCTGCCGTCAACAAGTACCTCGCAAAGATAATGAACCAATTCCCTGCCTATGATGTGACAATGAGCGAAACGCACCACATCCACAAGATGGACGCTCCGAGCGGTACGGCCATCACGCTTGCCGAAGGTATTTTGGAGAATCTCGACCGTAAGGACAAATGGGTAGAAGGAACTTTCCAGGCTCCCGACGGGACTGTCTCGGGCTCTACGGAATGTGCAGCCAATGAGCTGCCCATAAGTTCTATCCGCGAAGGAGAAGTACCGGGCATCCACAGCATCCGCTACGACTCCGAAGCCGACAGCATCACCATCACCCACGATGCCAAGAATCGCAGGGGATTTGCCTTGGGAGCTGTCCTTGCTGCCGAATATACCGCCAAGCACGAAGGTGCTTTGGGAATGAGTGACTTGTTTCCATTTTTAAAAGACTAAAACATCATGAGAAAAGCAACACGCACCCAATGGATTAAATTCAGTATAGTCACCCTGCTCTACCTTGCCTTTCTGGTTTGGGTAAAAAGCTGGCTGGGACTGATTGTACTACCCTTCATTTTTGACATCTACATCAGTAAGAAGATACCCTGGGGGTTCTGGAAGAAATCGGAGAATCCTGCCGTACGCAGCATCATGAGTTGGGTGGATGCCATCGTATTTGCGCTGGTAGCCGTCTACTTCGTAAATATCTATGTGTTCCAGAATTACCAGATACCGTCTTCCTCACTGGAGAAATCCTTGTTGGTAGGCGATTTCCTTTATGTCAGCAAGATGAGCTATGGCCCGCGCGTACCGAATACGCCGCTTTCCATGCCGCTGGCACAACATACACTACCGGTATTCAACACCAAGTCGTACATCGAATGGCCTCAATGGGAATACAAACGTGTGCCGGGCTTCGGCAAAGTGAAACTGAACGATATTGTGGTGTTCAACTTCCCGGCAGGCGACACGGTAGCCACCAACTTCCAGCAGACAGACTTCTATACCCTTGCTTACGAAGAAGGAAAACGCGTGTATCCCAACAAAGTGAATATGGACAGTTTGACACGCAAACAACAACGTACCGTCTATGATTTGTACTACAATGCCGGACGTAACCTCATCCGTTCCAATCCGAGAATGTACGGTGACATTGTCATACGCCCCGTCGACCGTCGTGAAAATTATGTAAAACGTTGCGTAGGCCTGCCCGGCGATACGTTGCAAATCAAGAAAGGACAGGTATACATCGACGGCAAGGCCATCGAGAACCCTGCAGAAATGCAGTTCAACTACTTTGTACAGACTACAGGTCCTTATATCACCGATGATATGTTCCGTGAACTGGGCATCAGCAAAGAGGACCAGACACTGATGACCGACGGTCTGGGCTGGGAAGAGAATCTGATTGAAATGGGACTGGACCGCCGGGATGCCCAGGGCAGGCTGGCACCGGTCTATCATCTTCCGCTCACCAAAAAGATGTACGAGACCCTTACGGGCAACAAGAAACTCATCAGCAAGATTATCATCGAGCCGGGAGAGTTCTCGGGACAGATGTATCCGCTGAACCTTTACACCAAATGGGACCGCAACAACTACGGCCCGATATGGATTCCTGCCAAAGGCGCCACCATCAAGCTGACCGAGGACAACCTTCCCATCTACGAACGCTGCATCGTTGCTTACGAAGGCAACAAACTGGAAGTCAAGGAAGACGGCATCTACATCAACGGTGAAAAGACCGACTCCTATACCTTCAATATGGACTACTACTGGATGATGGGCGACAACCGCGACAAGTCCGCCGACTCCCGTTACTGGGGCTTTGTGCCGGAAGACCATGTCGTAGGAAAACCGATTGTAGTATGGCTGTCACTGGACAAAGACCGCAACTGGTTTGACGGCAAGATACGCTGGAACCGGATATTCAAGTGGGTGGACGGCATTAAATGAATTAAAGAGTTAAAGAATTAAGAATTAAGAGTTAAAGAATTAAAGAGGGAGGTGGGGAAACGACCTCAAGCCTTTCCTTCTTTCACTCTTTAATTCTTTAATTTCGAACGACAGGATGAAAGGATGGAAGATGGCAATTGCAATGGTTGGAGTAGTGCTCGTCGTAGTACTGCTCCGGGGTTGTGTGACAACTTCCTATCTTATCCCTTCTTCCGGTATGGAGAACTCACTGTACCGGGGTGAATGTATTCTTGTAAACAAGTGGAGCTACGGTCTACGGCTTCCTTTTATGAAGTTATGGGGATATCATCGCTGGGCGGACAGTCCGGTGCAGAAAGAGGATATTCTTGTATTCAACAATCCTGCCAATCTTTCAGAACCCGTGATTGACCGACGGGAAGTCTTTATCAGCCGTTGCATCGGTACTCCCGGAGATACCTTGCTGATAGATTCGCTTTTTTCAGTGATTCCTTCCGAAAAGAATGCACCCGACCAGAAGTTCCTTTATTCTTACCCCAGGCAACGGGAACGACAGTTGGATTCATTGCTTTCCATCCTTTCCATCGCTCCCAACAAACTATTGGGGCAGGACTCAATAAAGAATATACGCAGTTTCAGCCGTTATGAACACTACTTGTTGGAACAAGCCATGAACGGGAATTGCTGGATAGAACCGATTGTCAAGGAAGACTCCATGGAGATGCTGAAACCTCTGATAATCCCCAGCAAAGGCAAAGCCATACGCGTATATCCGTGGAACAAGACTTTGTTGCGAAATACCCTGGTACTTCACGAAAAGAAACAGGCCGAAATCAAGAACGACACCCTTTATGTGGAAGGCAAGCCCGTGCAACACTGCTATTTTACCAAAGACTACTACTGGGTAGGTGCCAACAATGCCATCAATCTTTCGGACTCCCGCCTTTTCGGTTTCGTCCCCGAAGACCACATCATAGGCAAGGCATCTATCATCTGGTTCTCCAAAGAAAAGGGAACAGGATTCTTCAACGGCTACCGTTGGGACAGAATGTGGAAAAAGGTGGAATGACAAACAAGCGAAAAAATAAACGTACAAACAACGAACAGTAATTTCAATCGTAAATCGTCTAATCATAAATACACCGATGAAAACCGTATTTCTTTCTTCTGCCTACCTAGCCCCCGTAGAGTATTACACCAAATTGCTGGCATACGACAAAGTGTTTATCGAACAGCACGACCACTATATGAAGCAGACCTACCGCAACCGCTGTACCATTGCCGCACCGGACGGTGAATTGGCTCTTTCCATCCCCACCGTCAAACCGAATACCCTGAAATGCCCCATGCGGGATATACGTATTTCCGACCACGGTAACTGGCGGCACCTGCATTGGAATGCCATAGAGTCGGCCTATAACCATACTCCTTTCTTTGAGTATTATAAAGACGATTTCCGTCCTTTCTACGAAAAGAAGTATGAATTCCTGGCCGACTTCAATGAAGAACTTTGCCGTCTCATCTGTTCCTTGATAGATATACAGCCCGATATGGAACGTACCTCTGAATACCGGACCGAATTCACTCTGGATGAAACAGACTTCCGCGAAAGCATCCATCCGAAAAAGGACTTCACGCTGGAAGACACAGCGTTCTCACCACAGCCCTATTATCAGGTATTTCAGGAGAGACTTGGTTTTCTGCCCAACCTAAGCATCATAGACCTGCTGTTCAATATGGGGCCGGAAAGTCTGTTGGTGTTACAAAAGTCTATTACTTGCTGAATTTCTGCAGAAATTCCGGCAAGTTCTCCCCCTCTCCAAGACCCAGCTTCTTCCGCAGACGATACCGGCTGATTTCAACCCCACGCAAAGAGATATTCATCAATGGAGCTATCTCTTTAGAAAGCAGATTCATCTTTATATATGCACACAACAGCTTATCTTTGTTATTCAATCCAGGATATGCCTCTTCCAGCTTCCGGAAGAAGTCGTGATGTACCGAGTCAAATGTACTTTGGAATGCCTGCAAATCATCATCATGCTCTATATTCGTTTCCATCTGTCCTAACAGGCGGAGTGTTTTACGACGAAGAGAAACCAAATTCGCTTCATTGATGGAATGGGAAATGCCCAAAACTTCCTTCTTAATTCCCAATAGCATCTCATTTTTACGTACTATGTTCAATGTCGTACGAATCAACTCTTCCGATTTATGATGCAATTCGGAACGCAGATTCTCCTCCTTCAATAAATCAATCTTTCTGTCCTTCAAATCACTCTCCTCCTTGAACTGCTGTTTCTGTCTGTAAAGTTCCAGTTCTTTCTGCATCAACAAGTGCTTACGACTAGCGGCAATGCGATAATACATATAATACAGTAATAGAACGATAGCCATACTATACGCCAGGTAGCTCCACCAAGTGCGATACCATGGAGGTAATACCTCAAAAGCAAAAGATGTCACTATAGGAACCGTGTCCTTATCCGTAAACAACTTTACACTGAATATATACTTGCCTTCATGCAAACCAGTAAACTCTTTCTTGTTATTCTCGCTATACTCACTCCACTCACCTTCCTCACTGCCATTACTTAACCTATAAGAATAAAGGGCTGTCTGCATTTTACTATAGTTATTGGCACTATACTCTATACGGAGAGAATTATGGGTATAGGGAATTATCACCGGACTATCATCATATGAATAACTCCGGCCATAAACAAGCGAATCACGCTGTCCCGTCATATATACTTTCCTGATTTGCAAAGTAAACGGAGAACGATACGGTGACTGACTATCCAGCCTAATGAGTGAAAAACCTTCTTCGGTACCGACCACAATCTGTCCCTGATTACAAAAATAGACATCTTCGAAATTCTCAATTAGTGATTCACGCAGGAACGTTTCATGTTCTACCCGATAATATTTCTTTTCAGCGGCATCATAACGTAAAACCTTCAACCGGCCATCCGCTACGTACCATATATTCTTCAAAGAGTCTGCCTTCAGATAAGTGTAAACTTTTCCATCCAGCAGATTCTCCAGACGTGTAAATCTCTCCAAACAATCACGTGTCTGGTCATAACTCCACAAACCGTGATGAGAAGTTACAACGACATCACCATCCACCTCCGACAAACAAGCATCATAACCAAGCGGGAAAGTTTTGTTGTTATAATCTTTAAACTTCCTTACCTGCCTCAAATCCTCGGATAAAGTGACCCTGGATACTCCGTTTTCCTTATTGGCTATCCACAAAGTATTCGCCGTTAACTTTTCCGGCAACATATCTTTGCATGAACGGGGAAATCCTTGAATCCTGCATTCTACCCTCCAATGTGTACCTTTTTTCACAAGAAGATACAGCCCACTATATGTACCTGCCAACAATACATCTTCATGCCCGGCCAGCTTTACAATATCCCATACTCCCTTAAGACCGTCAAGATGTTCTATCCGTTTATCATCTGCAATGAATATACCGTTGTCCGAACAGCAAAACATCTTGTCGTCATATTCACGAAGTGACCATATCTGCCCACCTGTACCGGGTACAAAGTCCACCGGATATTCCTTATTCAACCGCCTGGGAAAAGTTGTACAATACAGTCCCTGATTGGTTCCCAAATAAAAACGTCCCTGATAATGACACGACGCATAACCTGAACCTATAACAGACCTGCCCCCATACAATGAAGCAACACGTGCATTCAGATGAATACAGTCAATCCCATTGTCCAAACCCAGCCATAGATGTCCGGCCTCATCAAACATCATACTTAGTACAGTCTTGTTTTGCAATCCATTACCTGTAGATATGACTTCCGCTTCATCTGTCTTCAAATTCAGCAAACAAATTCCATTCTGAACACTCCCTAATGCCAACAAGGAGTCTTTCAAAGCAGCACAAAAAAGCTGGTTCCGACTACAAAAGTCATCAGCCGCCGTTGCATACTTCCGCAAAACGGAACCATCATAAACAAACAATCCTTTATCCCTACTTACAACAATCAATTTATCCTGATAGGACAGTAAACCACCTGTTTTCACCGTACTTCCTATGTCAGAAGTGTTATCTACCGGTATAAACTCCGTACCGTTCAATATCATCAATCCTTTGGAAGAAGTCATATAGAATTTATTCCTGACTACCAATGAAGAATAAATATCCGAAAAAACATCTATCTGGCTAATCTTGCCATTTTCCAAACAAAAGAAACGACGATCTGACTGAAAACAAATTCGATTTTTATCCGACAGAATATTCCAGATTATCCCTACAGATACCGTCGACGGCAAACTGTCTGACAAGCATGTGTAATCCAAACCACCTAAAGGACTTGGACAAAAATAGCCAAACTGCCCCATTCCACCGATATAAATCCGATTATCACTTCCAATTTCCAGAGCACGTGTTTTAGCGTTCCTAATGGGATACGTGTTCCAGGCTACACCATCAAACTCCAACAAGCCTTTATTATTGGCTATATATATCCAACCATTGTCATGTTGCCGAATATTCCAATTCTGATTACCAGCTTTATAAGTATGCCTCGTATAATTCATGATAGGCCGTTGCCAATCGGCCCTCAAGGAAATCGAAAACAACAGCAGAAAAATACAAGTCAGAATAAACACTCGATTCATAGCGGTTAATTAACCCGTTGGCGGAATTAAAAAGATAATATATTGATGTTTAAAAAGTTGTGCATATTATTGATTTATAGTATATTAGAGATGGTCAAACCTTTAATATATCATCAATATATGCACAACTTATATACAATATTCAGTAAAATTCTTAAGATTTGCAAGCAATTTGGCGATAACCTCATAAATGAGAAGGGAAATATTCCTCGTCCAGGTGTTGTTCCCAAGTTTTCAGATATAGAAGTTATAGCTTTGAACCTTACATCCGAAGCCATGGGTATAGATAGTGAAAGTAATCTTTTTATTAGACTTTCTGAGTATAAGAATAAAATGCCCAATCTGATTTCAAGACGCCAGTATAATGACAGGCGTAAAACTACATCAACCTTATGCGACACTATCCGTAAAAGAATAGCTGAGAAGATAGATGGTGGTGAAGAATATTTCTGTATTGATTCAAAACCTATAGAGGTATGCCGGGTAGCTAGAGGGAAACGTTGTAAAATGGGCAGAAACGATTATAGTAAAGCTCCATCATTCGGATATTGTGCATCTCAGAAGAATTATTACTATGGATATAAATTACACGCTATTTGCGGTTTAAGTGGAGTTATCCATTCCTTTGACGACAAAAGCAAGTGTTCACGATATCAATTATCTTAAAAATATCAAATATGAATATCATGACTGCAGCATTCTCGGAGATAGAGGATATATTAGTAAGAATGTGCAACTGGATTTGTTTGAGACTGCAAATATAAGACTTGAAGTTCCATATAGACTGAACCAAAAGGACTGGAGTCCTACATTCATCCCATTTGCTAAAGCCAGGAAAAGAATCGAAACGGATTTCTCACAACTATGCGATCAGTTCATGATAGTGAGAAATTATGCTAAAGATACAGTAGGATTGTTTACCAGAATACTAGGGAAAATAAGTGCATTTACAATCCTTCAATATATAAACCACATTAACAACAAACCTATTGGCAGACTTAAATATGCGCTTATTTAATTCGGGAGTGTAATTTAAACTCTGTCTGGTTTCTATTTTATTAAAATCTCAACAAATATAATTTTTTCTTTTTGGATTTCCAAATGCTTCTTAAGATAGTTTTCGAATGTGTGCAAGGGCGGCGAAGAATGAGCCGTTTATATACCCTTGCACACATCCGGGAACTACCTTTTCTTTGCGTTTGAAAAGTCAAAAAGAGGAAATGGGTTATATCTCCAGAGGCATTCTCTCTCCAAATTTGATTCGTAGCTGTCCGGCAGTTAACGCCCAATTCTGGAGCGGATGCGTCCATTTTTGGAGATGTTCATTACAGCCAAGTAGATTAATTTCATCAATGCCATGTCATTGGGAAAGACACCTTTGGTTTTGGTCACTTTTCGTACTTGACGGTGGAAGCCCTCGACGGCATTAGTTGTGTAAATCAGTCTTCGGATATGCTCGTCATACGCAAAATAAGCCGATAGATTATCCCAGTTCCGTCGCCATGATTCTAAGACAACAGGGTATTTTTTACCCCATTTATCTTCTAGTTTATCAAGGTTTAGCTCTGCTAAATCTTTATTAGGGGCTTGGTAGACTGTTTTCAAGTCTGACATAAACTCTTTTTGATCTTTTGAAGATATGTATTTCAAAGAATTTCTAATCTGGTGTATGATGCAATTCTGGATGATTACCTCAGGAAAAATAGTGCTGATTGCTTCCGCAAAGCCCGTGAGATTGTCTATGCAAGCGATCAGAACATCTTTCATGCCACGTGCTTTCAGGTCGGTCAACACGCTCAGCCAGAAGTTGGCACCCTCACTTTCTGACACATACATGCCAATCAATTCTTTATGTCCATCTTTTTTGACTGCCAGGACATTATAGACTGCACGACTTTCTGTACGACCACCATCCTTCACCTTGTAATGCATCGCGTCAAGCCAAACTATTGTGTACATTGATTCCAGTGGGCGGCTTTGCCACTCCTTGACCTTGGGAACTATGCGTTCAATGATTTCACTTAGCGTGTTGTGGGAGATGTCAACATCATACATCTCCTCGATATGGGAGGAAATATCCCTAAGGCTCAACCCCATGCCATACAGACTGATAATCTTGGAAGACATGTTGTCTGCAAGAATCGTCTCACGTTTTTTAAGAATCTCCGGGCTAAAGCTACTGTGACGATCCTGAGGTGTTACGATCTCTATTTCGCCGGCCATAGTTTTGACTCGTTTGCTTCCACGACCATTACGCTTATTACCGTTAAGACGCTCTGAAGCGTCAAGGTGAGAGGACATCTCGCCATCTAAAGCGGCCTCTAAAAACTCTTTTAACAAAGGACCAAAAGCTCCGTCTTTACCTGTGAGCGATTCGCCACTACGCAGTTGAGATAACGCTTTGTCCCGCATCTGCTGATACTCTTCACTGTTTCTATCCATAATACAAAGATAATTGTTTAGAGACAGAGTTCAGATTACGCTCTCTTTAATTCCGCCAACGGGTATATATATAAAAATAAGAGCATATAGCAAAATCGCAAGATGTACCATTTTTACATTTTATTCAACTGATTATAAAAATTTTATATCATGGAAGAGAAAGCTTTGATGTAGTCATAACACATGATTGAGAAAGTTTTGATGTAGCCCTTTTGCCTTAGTGAATATAAGAGAAGACTACTTTTGCCCCTGACAAAATACATAACTTACAATTAATTAAATCTACGTATTATGAGAAAAAAGATCTTTTTCCGAAAGCTGGTACAGCTACTTTTCTTCTGTTGTATGCTTCTTACCAGTTTGGGAACTTTTGCCCAAAGTAGTATTACTATTAAAGGACAAGTGGTAGATGAAACTACCAGTGAGCCCCTTATCGGGGTTTCAATCCTTGAAAAAGGGACAAATAATGGAATCATTACCGACATTGACGGTAATTTCAGTCTCCAGGCTTCCCTCAATTCAACTATTGTAATTTCTTACATCGGGTATGTTACTCAAGAAATTCCAGTCAACCATGTAAAAGGAACCATCAGACTGAAAGAGGACACACAAACACTGGATGAGGTGGTTGTTGTAGGATTCGGTACACAAAAGAAAGTAAACCTCACCGGTTCTGTGGCTACTGCTTCAGCCAAAGATCTCGAAGCCCGCCCCGTGAGCAGTGCCGTACAAGCACTGCAAGGTGTTATCCCTGGCTTGAATATCTCAAACAGTGGGCATGGTGGTGAACTGAATGCCAGCAAATCCATCAACATTCGTGGCAATGGTACCGTAGGCAAAGACGCTAATAATAATGACTATGCCAGCGGTTCACCGCTCATCTTGATTGATGGTATGGAAGGAGACCTCAATACCATTAATCCACAAGATATTGAGAGTATCTCCGTATTGAAAGACGCAGCAGCCTCGTCCATCTACGGTTCACGCGCGCCTTTCGGAGTCGTATTGGTAACCACCAAATCCGGTAAATCCGGTCGCCCGGTAATTAACTACAACAACAGTTTCCGTTTCAACACCCCCATCAAGATGCCCAAAATGATGAATGCATGGGAATACGTTAACTATTACGATGAAGCCATGTTCAACAAAAACAGCACACACTACTATACAGAAGAGTACAAGCAGAAAGTGAAAGACTATGTTGACGGTAAACTTGCCCCTAATGACGTCGCCGAAGCACAAGGCAACGGTAAATGGAATTATGACTATACCTGGGGCAATGTAGACTGGCTACAAGAATACTACCGTAACTGGTCTACTGCACAAGAACATAATGCCAGTATCAGTGGAGGTACAGAAAAGTTTACTTACTACATGTCAGCCAATTATTTGGGACAAAGCGGCTTCATGCGCTACGGCACAGACCACAACAAGCGCTATAACTTGACAGGAAAAATTTCTGCCCAAATTACAGATTATGTAAAGGTAGACTATTCCACCCGTTATTCACGCACCGATTATGACCGCCCAAGTATACTATGGAATGATTTCTATAACAATGTACTCCGTCGCTGCCGTCCGGTACGTCCCCTGAAAGACCCCAACGGCTACTACATGTCCGACATCAACTACATCGAGGCCTTGCAAAACGGCGGTCGTCAGAACGAAATCAACGATGGGCTTTCCCAACAAGTACGTATTACCATTACCCCACTGAAAAACTGGAATATCATCGGTGAACTCAACATCAAGACCGACAATAATTGGACACATTATGAACACAAGCGTGTATACTCACACATGGCCAACGATCCAGAGAAAACATATGTAGCTACCATGACCGGGCCAAGTGAAGACAAGGTGTACGAATACGCCTACAAATCGCTCTTCCTGAATCCCAATGTTTATACCAACTACGACATCACCCTGGGGCAGCACACCATTGCAGCCACAGCCGGTATGCAGATTGAACGGCAAAAATATCGTGATGTAAGCGCACAACGCGCTGACATGATTTCTACCGACCTTCCAGTTCTCAACTTGACTACCAGTTCACAATCTTACGGCATTTCAGGTGTTGTGCAAGAGTGGGCCAGTGCAGGTTTTTTTGGCCGCATCAACTATGATTATGCCGGGCGTTATTTGGTAGAAGGTAACCTCCGCTACGACGGTTCCTCCCGCTTCCGCCGTGGTAACCGCTGGATTCTAACTCCTTCCTTCTCACTCGGCTGGAATATTGCCCGCGAAGCATTCTTCGAATCTCTGGCAGAAAAAATTTCTACCTTAAAGTTAAGAGTATCTTACGGCACACTGGCCAATGCCAACATCTATAACTGGTATCCCACTTATCAGACAATGGATGTAAAAGCATCCAATGGTAACTGGCTCATCAACAATGCCAAGCCCAATACTGCCGAAGCTCCGAAACTGGTTTCTTCTTCACTGACTTGGGAAAAGATCAAAAGTACCAATATCGGTCTGGATGTAGCTGCTCTCAACAATCGTCTGACCGGTTCTTTCGACTATTTCATACGCAAAACAGAAGACATGATGGGACCCGGCATTGAATTACCCGCCGCACTTGGTACCAATGTTCCCCCTACCAATAATACCGATATGAAGACCTATGGCTGGGAACTTCAAATCGGGTGGCGTGACCAAATCGGTGACTTCAAATATGGAGCCAAACTAAGTCTTTCCGACTCGCAAAGCAAGATTCTACGCTATGGTAACCCTACCGGTTCCCTTTCCAAATATGTGGAAGGCGAACTCATCGGTAATATTTACGGTTACACAACCATCGGCATTGCCAAGACCGATGAAGAAATGCAGCAGCATCTCGCTTCACTACCCAACGGTGGACAAAGTGCGTTAGGCAGCCAATGGGCGGCCGGAGACATCATGTACGCCGACCTCAACGGGGATGGTAAAATCAATAACGGAAGTTATACCATCAATGATATGGGTGACATGAAAAAAATCGGTAACAGTACCCCCCGTTTCATGACGGGCATCAACCTGGATGCTGCCTACAAAGGATGGGACTTACAAATGTTCTGGCAAGGCGTACTGAAGCGCGACTGGTGGCCGGGCGATAAAAACATGACTTTCTGGGGTGTAACGGACGGTGAATGGTGGTCTACCTCGTTCAAAGAGCATCTTGACTACTTCCGTACATCCGAAAATCCACTGGGAGAGAATCTGAATTCCTATTACCCACGACCGATTTTTAATACAAAAAACAACAAAAGCCAGACCCGCTATCTGCAGAATGCAGCCTACATGCGTCTGAAAAACATACAGGTTGGCTATACTTTCCCCAAAGTATGGATAAACAAACTTATGCTACAGAATCTGCGCATCTTTGTTTCCGGCGAAAACCTATTGACCATTACCAGCCTCAGCGATACCATGGACCCGGAAACATGTGGTGCCGGATACCAAAGCACCGAACAAGCAAACGGTACGGTATATCCACTGGCAAAGACAATATCATTCGGATTAAGTGTTAACTTCTAAAACAAAAACAAGAATATGAAAACATTAAAGTATAAACATATCGTAAAAGGAATCGTTTTGGGATGCATGCTCATGACCGGAACCGGTTGTGATGATTTCTTGGATATCACCCCTCCCTCTGACGTTGCTCCCGAAAACTATCTGGTGGAAGAGAGTCAATTAGCTGCCTATACTATCCGTTATTACACGGATAACTTCCCTTCACTGAACAGCTTATATGGAGATGACGAAATGGCTACGGACAACGCCACCACCCGCAACTCCAGCAACCGTTACCTAATTGGCGAATGGAAAACTCCGGCAAGTGGCGGCGAATGGAACTTCAACAACATTTATACGTTGAATTATTTCATCCAATCTACCGAGAAGAATCTGGAAACCGGAAGTATCAAAGGAAACTCAACCAACATCAAGCACTACATTGGTGAAGGCTATTTCCTACGGGCCTACCAATATTTCTACCGTTTACGCAAATTGGGCGATTTCCCCATCATCAAAGAAGTATTGCCCGATAACAAAGAAGCACTTGTCGAAGCTTCCAAGCGACAGCCACGCAATGAAGTAGCTCGCTTCATTCTGCAAGACCTGGACAAGGCAATCGAATATTTGACCAACAATCCTGACGGAGGCAAAGCGCGCATTACAAAAAATGCCGCACTTGTGCTAAAAGCCCGTGTAGCCTTGTTCGAAGCAACCTGGGAAAAATACCATGCCGGGACTGCACTAGTTCCAAACGGTAAGGGATGGCCAGGAGCTGAAAAAGATTATAATAAAGGATATCAATTCCCCAGTGGAAGCCCCGAAGCGGAAGTGAACTTCTTCCTCGACCAGGCTATCAACGCCTCCCAGACCGTAGCAAATGCCGTGGCACTGACCGCCAACAACGGTAGTATACAGCAATCTGCTGCCGATGCCGCCAACGACTACTATGACATGTTCGCTACCCAGAACCCGAACGGATATCCCGAGGTCCTGATGTACCGTCCCTACAACCGTGACTTGAGCATAGGTACCGACTACAACCATCACATTTACTACGGGTATGCCCGTGGCTATACACACCAGATGGAACATTCCTTTCTCATGAAGAACGGTCTACCCGTCTATGCAGAAGGTAGCGGTTACAAAGGCGACGACTACATCGGTGATACCAAGATAGACCGCGATGACCGTTGGCGCCTCTTCATGAAGGCTCCGGGTGAAGTAAAAACATTCATCAACACTACTAGTCCCGAATACTTCTCCACTACCCCGATGGTCTATTCCGATGACGTGAAGTACTCTACTGCCACAGGATACCTGCTGGGTAAAGGTTACTCCCACGACTTGAAGGACCAGGATCTGAACAAAGACCAGACTGCCGCCATCATGTTCCGGGCAGCAGAAGCCTACATTACTTACATTGAAGCCTACTACGAAAAGAACCATAAACTGGATGACAAAGCCGACAAATACTGGCGTGCCTTGCGTACTCGTGCCGGTATTGAACCCGATTACAACAAGACCATTGCCGCTACCGACATGGGGCAAGAAAAACTATATGATTGGGGAGCCTATTCCACCGGACAATTAATAGACAAAACACTGTTCAATATCCGCCGCGAACGCCGCAATGAATTTATAGGAGAAGGCTACCGTTACAACGATTTGATCCGTTGGCGTGCCATGGACCAGCTGAATGGTTTCCAGATAGAAGGAATCAAGCTGTGGGGTCCCATGATTAAAGACTATGAAACAGCAGGACTGACCGACAAACTAATTTACGGTAAAAGCGATAAAGAAAACACCATCTCATCACCGGAATTAAGCGAATATGTACGCCCCTACCAAGTAGCGTCTACCGGACTGTACTACAATGGATTGAACTTCTGCCAGGCACACTACCTCAGCCCGATAGCCGAAAGTCATTTCCTGATTACAGCTTCAGACGGTGAAACCACCAGCACCTCCCCCATTTACCAGAATCCGGGATGGCCAATCAAAGCTAACGAATCCGCTGACAGATAATCACATGCATCCGGAATAAAAAGGTTGTTTTCTAAACCGGGAGGCGAAAATATCACATTTATCTTTATTTTCGCCTCCCCTTTCATTATCTTTGTCAGCATCACAGTTCTATAATACTTTATCTTTTATCATGAGAATCTTCAAGCATATACACAAACCGGTCTGTTGGACAATTGCTACAATAATTATTTTTTCTATCCTGGCCCCGTCCAGTCTTTATGCACAACGGGAAATCCAAACCATCAACGACAGTTGGAAGTTCCGAAAAGGCGAATGTACCGCTGCCTTAGACAGCACTTTCAAGGATGACGAATGGGAGGATATTCACCTGCCCCATACTTGGAATACCGACGCATATACCGAGAAGGATTATTATCGGGGTACGGGATGGTACCGTAGACAAATAATCCTGCCACAAGACTGGATAGGGAAACAAGTTTTTCTGAAACTGGATGCTGCCAGCAAAGCAACTTGTATCTATATCAATGGAAAGAAAGTCGGTGAACATACTGGAGGTTACACTGCAAGCACACTCAACATTACTCCATTTCTCTCCTTCAACTCACCCAACATGCTGGTTATCCGCGTGGATAATGCCAGAATGGACATTCCGCCTATTTCGGGTGACTTTACCTTCTTCGGTGGTATTTATAGAGATGCATGGCTCATCGCCGTACCCAGCCAACATTTCAATCTGACAAATCATGGTTCCGACGGTATCTTCATCACCACTCCCCGGGTATCCGAGCAACAAGCCACCTTGTCCATCCATGGCGAAATAAAGAATGATGCCCGGGAAAAAGCAGCACTCGAACTGGTACACTCCATCTACCACCCTGATGGAACCCTCCTCCAAACGCAAAAGCAGTTTATACAGCTCAAAGCCGGAGAGACACGAAACTTTGACAGCAATATATCTCCTATCCTCCAACCACTGCTATGGACTCCGGAAACGCCCTACCTCTACAGAGTAGAAACCACCTTGTTCAACTGCAAAACAAAGTCCATCGTAGACCAAAGCAACCACCATACCGGTTTCCGCTGGTTCCATTTCGAATCCAACAAAGGCTTCTACCTTAACGGAAAGCCCTATAAACTGCGCGGTATCTGCCGCCACCAGGACCAGAAACCTATCGGTGTAGCCCTGACGGACGAAATGCACCGCCGTGACATGAAACTAATGAAAGAGATGGGAGCCAACTTCATCCGAATTTCCCATTATCCACAAGACGACGCTATCATAGAGATGTGTGACAAGCTGGGAATGCTGGCATGGGAAGAAATTCCCGTCATAGACATTGTGCCCGACACACCGGGTTACGGAGACAACTGCGAACGCAGCTTACGGGAAATGATACGCCAACATTACAATCATCCGTCCATCATCATTTGGGGATACATGAATGAAATATTACTTGTCACCCAACGAAAATATAAAACCGAAAACGAGCTGAAACCCGTTATAGAACGTACCCTTGCACTGGCCAACAGACTGGAACAAGTTCTGAAAGAAGAAGACTCCACCCGTATCAGTGCCATGGCATTCCACGGCAGCAACAGCTACAATGAAACCGGCTTAAGCGAAATAACAGACATTATAGGCTGGAATCTATATCAAGGATGGTATGGAGGCGATGTCACCGGATTCGAGAAGTTTCTGGCAGAACAACACCGCAATTACCCCACCCATCCGATGATTGTCAGCGAATATGGTGCCGGTTCGGACAAACGGCTGCACTCCCTGAATCCCCGTGCCTTTGACTTCAGCATCGAATACCAACAAAAGTTCCTTGAGCACTATCTGCCCATACTAGAAAATACGCCCTATGTCTGTGGCGGTACCCACTGGAACTTCATAGACTTCTCTTCCGCACTCAGAGATGAATCCATGCCGCGCATCAACAACAAGGGACTAGCATACTCTGACCGGACTCCCAAAGATGTTTTCTACTACTATAAAGCAGCCTGGCGCAAAGATATTCCGGTGCTGCACATCGCCAGCCGTGACTGGATATACCGTACCGGAATACAACAAGGTGACTCCTCCGTGCTGCTGCCGGTCAAGATATATACCAATCTTCCCGAAGTGGAACTTTCCATCGACGGGAAATCACTGGGTAGACAACAGGTAGACAACTATACTGCCATTTTTAAAGCACCGTTCAGCAGCAAAGAACCACTGTTACTGGTTCAAGGGAACTACCAGGGAACCACTGTTCAAGATGGAATAAAGGTACATTTTACTCCCATCCCGACAAACCTGAACTCTACAGGACTGAAAGACCTGGAACTGGCCGTCAATGTAGGAAGCCAGTGTTTCTATACATCCGATGAAAGTCTATTAACCTGGCTTCCAGACCAGCCCTACACAAAAGGCAGCTGGGGATACATCGGAGGCAAAGAGTTGAGCACACAGACCGAAATCCGGAGAACGGCAGACGGCCCTCTTTTCCAGACCTTGAGAAACGGAATAGAAGGATACCGTTTCGATGTTCCCCGAGGAGTATACGAAGTGGAGCTCCTCTTTACGGATATTTTTCTCCAGAACGAAGGAATAGCCTACCAATTGGGAAGAGAGGGAGAACAAAAAAGCCGTGAGAACACCTTTGGCATTTCCGTAAACGGAAAGATGCTGGAAGAAAAACTTTCTCCCTGCAAAGAAAGCGGATACTGCCAGGCCATGAGAAAGAAATACATAATCACCAACGATACAGACCACATAGACATACGCTTCCATCCGGCAAGCGGAACATGCTTCTTGAACGGTATCAAACTACGAAATATTCACTAACTCTAAAATAAAAAGACATGAAACTGAAAGCAGCAGCCCAATGGATGCTTGCCATCTTGCTTATGGCACCCTGCATGCAAGCGCAATCCGTATGGAACACAACACACCTTGCCAATGTGAAACGCTCCATCCGGGAACCGTTCTACGCCACAGCCTACGAGACACTGAAGAAGGAAGCGGACAGACTATCGGATGCACAGCCTCTTTCCGTCATGATGAAGGAAAAGACACCCGCCAGCGGTGACAAGCACGACTATATGAGCCAGGCCCGCTACTTTTGGCCCGACCCTGCAAAACCTGACGGCCTACCCTACATCAACCGCGACGGCATATCGAATCCCGAACTGAACAAACTGGACCGCAACCGTCTGGGAACAACCGCCAACCGCATCACCACCCTGGCATTGGCCTGGTACTTCAGCGAAGAAGAAAAATATGCCCGGAAAGCTACTGAGCTTATCCGTGTATGGTTTCTGGACAAAGCCACCCGGATGAATCCTAATCTGGAATACGCGCAGATGATACCGGGGCACAATAACGACAGGGGCGCTGCTACGGACTGATAGACACCTACTCCTTCATAGAGATGCTGGATGCCGTAGCACTACTGGAACAATCAAAAGCATTTACTGCCAAGGACAGCAAACAACTGAAGAAATGGTTTGCCGAACTGACCGACTGGATGCTCACCAGTCCGCAAGGCAAAGAAGAAGCAGCCGGAGCCAACAACCACAGTGTGGCCTACGACGCCCAAATCATAGCTTTCGCCCTCTATACCGGCAACAAGAAGCTGGCACAAGAAGTGGTCGATACTTTCGCCGAAAAACGTATCTTCCCACAGATAGCCCCCGACGGACGGCAACCGTACGAACTACAGCGTACCCTTGCCTTCCACTATTCACAGTACAACCTGACTCATTTCATCGACATCATGCTGATGGCAAGGACACTCGGAACCCATATAGACAATGCCACTTCCGCCGACGGACGAAACTTCTACAAAGCTATGGATTTCCTGGCATCCTACGTCGGGAAAAGCCTCAGCGAATGGCCCTACCAACAAATAAGCGGCTGGGAAGGCTCCGTGCAGAATTTCTGCAAAGACCTTTACCGAACGGCTGTCTACCTGAATCCTGCACGCAAGGATTATCTGCGACTCTATCGTGCCCACCGCATCCTGAATCCTCATGACAACTTCAACCTGCTGTATATGCAGGCCACCGAAACAGACCATGCCTATGCCTTTGCTGCCGGACAGCTGGAACTTGCCATGAAATGCGCCGACAAGGCGAAGAAGGAAGAGAAGAATGCCGCCCGGCGCCGCGTCATCCCCCGTAGCATCAACAAGGACGGTTCGCTGGCCATGGTACATCCCCACGACTGGTGTTCGGGCTTCTTTGCCGGCTCACTGTGGCAGGTATATGCCTATACGCATGATGATTACTGGCGTCAGACTGCCATCTCCTGGACGTGGCCCATTGAAGAGGCCAAGTGGCACCGGGGCACGCACGACCTCGGCTTTATGATGTACGACAGCTTCGGAAAAGCCTACGAGCTGACCGGTGAACGTTCTTACCTGGACGTAGTGCTGCAAAGTGCCAAGACTCTGATGACCCGCTACAGCCCGAAGGTGAAAAGCATCCGTTCCTGGGACCACAACCGTGAGGTATGGAGCTATCCCGTCATCATAGACAACATGATGAACCTGGAGATGCTGTTCCGTGCCACCCAACTTACCGGAGACTCCATTTATTGGAATATAGCCGTGAACCATGCCAATACCACCCTGAAAAATCATTTCCGCACGGACTACTCTTCCTACCATGTGGTAGACTATCATCCGGAAAACGGTGAAGTCCGCATGAAGTGTACCCACCAGGGTTACTCTGACGATTCTTTCTGGAGCCGCGGACAAGCTTGGGGACTGTACGGTTTCGCCATGTGCTACCGCTTCACCAAAGACCCGGCCTATCTGAAGCAAAGTGAAGGCATTGCCGATTTCTTCCTCAACCTGCCCAACATGCCCGAAGACTTCGTCCCCTACTGGGACATGAAAGCTCCCGGAGTAGACGGTCTGCAAAGTCACGTCGCAGTTGACAGTGTGCCCCGTGACGCATCGGCTGCCGCCCTTATCGCTTCCGGCCTTTATGAGCTCTGCACATATATCACTCCGGAGAAAGGGAAACGCTACAAATCCATTGCCGACAAGATTGTCGGCAACCTCGGCAGGCATTACCAAGCAGAACCGGGCACACACTACGGTTTCCTGCTGCTGCACTCCACCGGGCATCATCCCGGAGGGAGCGAAATCGACGTGCCGCTGAACTATGCCGATTATTTCTATCTGGAAGCATTGGCACGCAAGGAAGCATTGGATAACCAGTAGTAGACAAACAAGACGTGAATGGCTTCAAATTTAAAGGAATTGAAGGGAGTTAGATATACATCAACAGAAGTATTGGACGTTAACTCCTAAGCCGACTTGTCGGCTGATAA
>VOFG01003848.1_pt1 | contig 48098 bp, 58 predicted proteins | sample 5384171 | NCBI WGS metagenome assembly VOFG01 (sample SAMN12384726, study PRJNA508395) | human gut metagenome | isolation source: healthy gut F | host: Homo sapiens
AATTTATTGCTGTTAGAGATTTTCTATATCCAGACGCACAATTTTCAACGGAGCATGGCGTAAAAGGCGAAGAATACGACAATGTTGTTTTTGTTATCAGCAAAGGGTGGAATCAGTACCAATTTGAAACCTATGCACCCATGATAATGGGTCATGCCACTATTCCTAAAGGCAAAGAAGGATCGTATGAACGAAACAGGAATCTTTTCTATGTTTGTTGCTCAAGACCCAAGAAGCGATTATTCTTTTTTGTTACCGTGCCAATAGAAACCGCATTCAGAGCTTTTTAGTGACTTTGGTAGGTGAAGAAAACATTCTTACTTATCAGCAATTTATGGAAATGACTCATTAAGCAACAATGAAACACAGTCCACTGATCATCTGAACCAGTGGACTGTGTTATTATATAGTTTAATCAATCAATTGATGTTCCGGCGTTCCATGTATATACTGTTCCAAATTACCACCAAGTACAAGCTGTGCATATTCCAACGGCTTATTGTAGATCAGCCAGTCCAACTCCGAACGCTGATACATATTGTCGGCAACTTCGTTCTCCACCGCAATCGTATCAATAGCAAGCATACTGCCATCAAAGAATTTCAATTCCACACAAGCGGTATCCATATTAAACTCACAAGAAATCAATCTATCCATAAGAAACCTCCATTTTGCGGGATGTTAAATCATCCCAAAATATTTGAATGCTTCTCGGATTGCTTCCTCTTTTTCCGGCGGACACTGGGGCTGTCTGGAATCATCTGATTTCGGCAGATTGTAATTCTTTCCTACCTCAATCCCGCATTTCCGTTTAATCTGCGAAATATATAGGTTGGATACCTTTAATCCACTATGTTCCAGTACATAGTCCTTTATCTGGGTGTAGGTTGCCCCATCCTGAAATTCGGACATATCCATATCTTCCAAAGAGAACTCAACCCGAATCTTTTTCGAGTCGACCTCACCCTTGGAAAGCAAGACAACCGTCTCCACATGGCTTGTCATCGGGAACATATCCACAGGCTGCACAATAAGTGTTTTATACCCATGCTCTTCTAAATAATGCAAATCTCTAGCTAAAGAAGCAGGATTGCAGGATACGTACACGATACGTTGTGGCTCAACTCTAGCCATGGCAGCCAAAACCTTTTCTTCACATCCTGCGTGGAGGGTCGACGATAATTACATCCGGCTGTACACCGCCATTTAACAATTTAGGCAGCTCCACTGCTGCATCGCCTAAAATAAACTCGGCATTCTTACAGCCGTTTTCTTCCGCATTTTCTTAGCGTCGTCAATGGCAGGGGCTACGATTTCAATACCGTATACTTTTTGTGCATGTTTAGCTAAATATAAGGAAATGGTGCCTGTACCGCAATAAACGTCGACAACTGTTTCATTTCCGGATAAAGCAGCAAATTCTAAAGCTTTATTATATAATTTTTCTGCTTGTTCGCTGTTTACTTGGAAAATGACTGGGCAGAAATATTGAAATTTAAAGCACCTAAGCTATCTTTTATGGACGGATTACCGTAAATAACTCTGGTTTTATTACCCATAACAATATTAGTGTTCTTTTTATTAATATTTTGAATAATAGCAGTCAGTCCGGGAACGTGCTTTTTCAGCCATTCGATTAAAACGCGGCGATGAGGGATGTCGTATTCAGAGGTAATAATTACTGCCATGGTTTCACCGCTATGGACGCCTACACGTCCCATAACATGACGCACAAGTCCCTTGCCTGTTTTTTCATTATATGCGCTAATACCAAAATGTTGCATCCATTTGCGTACGGTGAGCACTATTTCATTATTAGCTTTCTTCTGGATCAGGCAGTTTTCGGTGTCGATAACGCTATGAGTGGCAGTAGCATAGCAGCCGATGTTCAAAATACCTTCTGCATCCATTGCTGCCGGAAACTGCATTTTATTGCGATAATTCCAAGGGTTCGCTGCACCTAATACCGGCAAAACCTCTACATCCAGATGACCGATACGTGCCAAGGCAGCTTGCACCTGCTCACGTTTAGCAGCCAGCTGACCTGCATAACTCAAATGCTGCAATTGACAGCCGCCACATTCTTTATATACAGGACACGCAGGCTCTACACGCTCAGCCGAGGTCTTGATAATCTCCTGTAATGCACCTACAGCATAACTTTTCTTTACTAAAGTTATTTTTACACTGACAGTTTCGGTTGGTAAAGCTCCCTTAACGAATACAGTAAAGCCTTCATATTTGCCTACACCCTCGCCGCTACTACCTAATCCATTAATGTCTAAAGAAATAATATCTCCCTGTTTAACAGGAATTTGTATTTTCATCTATGTACACGCTCCTTTTCTTATTTACGTTATTCCGCTACCTAATCACTCTGCAAAATCTATTTTCCTAATGAGATTTATCTTACCGATATCACAAAAATGTACTACATTATGCTCGAAATCTTCGCCTATTTCAATATAATCTTTAGGTGCTTGAAGCTCATAAAGAAATTTATGGATAAAGGAAATCTCTGGTAAAGAATCAGTATACCACTTCTCGTTCTCTAGCACCAGAGAAACAAATTGCTCTGTTTCTAAGCTTGTCAGAGAAATCCTGCCGCTGTTTTGCTGAATCCGTGCATTTTGCAGCAGAATACAAAAATTAGTATAAGCACACTTATCCAACTTTACCTCAGCCTGCTTTTGTAAGCTGAGGAAATCTTTTTTTAACAAGCTGATGCCTATATCTGAACAATAACCCATATTATCCCCTCCATTTATTCATCACTGCTTATTTTATTAGATTATACCACGTTCCGCGGTGCAGAGAAAGCAAAACAGCACAGCCGAAGCTGTGCTGTTCATATAATGCTAATTTAAGTAAGCCTTTAGCGTCGGGCTATCTCAATAATAATTATTGTACGATAGCGTTCAAATCGCCGACAGCGTGGGTGATGTCTTTAACAGCGGAGAGCAATGCCAGACGGTTGTTTTTAACACGTGCATCGTCAGCCATAACCATAACATCATCAAAGAATTTGTTAATCGGAGCAACCAGTTTAACTGCTTCTGTCAGAACTGCTGCATAGTCATAAGCAACAGTTGCAGCCAGAACTTCTTTGCTGGAAGCGATTGCTGCAGCATGGAGTTCTTTTTCTGCTTCCACTTCAAACAGTTGCGGATTGATAGCAGTTTCTTCTTCGATTTTCTTGCACAGGTTTGCTACACGGGTAGCTGCTTGCAACAGTGCCGGAGCTTCTTCGCTAGCAACAAATTTATTCAGTGCTACAGCACGTTTGTAAATGTCAGCAAAGTCATCGTTGCGGTCATCAGCTAAAACAGCGTCGATAACGTCATAACGGATACCTTGGTCAATCAGCAGGTTACGCAGACGTTGTTTTAAGAATTCACCGATTTGCGGAACAAGTTTACCAGTATTTTCCGGAGTAATGTGTAGCAGATACAAAGCACCTGCAATCAGTTTGTACATCGGTACATGATAGTTAGCAGCCAGGATGATGTTGATGATACCCAGTGCTTGACGGCGCAGTGCGTACGGATCTTGAGAACCGGTCGGAGCCAGACCGCGGCTAAAAAGTAGCACAAATATTATCCAGTTTGTCGGCAATGCCTACAATGCGGCCGATATCAGTAGAGGGCAGTTCATCACCTGCAAAACGCGGCAGATAATGTTCGAAAATACCCAGTGCAACTTCCGAGCTTCGCCATCTAATTTAGCATATTCTCTGCCCATTACACCTTGTAATTCGGTGAATTCGATAACCATGCCGGTTACTAAGTCGCATTTGCACAGCAATGCGGTACGGTCTAATTTTTCTTTGTCAACCTTAGCGTTCATAGCCATTGCCAGCATATCGGCAGCTTGAACAAGACGGTTGCTCTTATCATTCATATTGCCTAAGCCTTCTTGGAAAGAAACAGTTTTCAGTTTTTCCAAACGGTCAGCCAAGGTTTGTTTACGGTCTTCATTGAAGAAGAATTCAGCATCGCTCAAACGAGCACGCAGTACACGTTCGTTACCATGAGCAACGATTTCCAGATGTTCCTTACCACCGTTACGTACGGTAATGAATTTATTCAGCAAAGTGCCGTCTTCAGCCAGAACAGGGAAATAACGTTGATGTTCACGCATCGGAGTGATAATGCATTCTTTAGGCAGGCTGAGGAATTTTTTTCATCGAATCTGCCACACAGAGCAGTCGGCCATTCAACCAGATAGTTAACTTCTTCCAACAAATCTGCTTTAATTTCTGCATGACCGCCTTCAATTTCAGCCAATTCGGTTACTTGTTGACGAATCAGTTCACGGCGAGCATCTTGGTCAACCATAACGAAATTATCATACAAAGTTTTTTCGTAAGCATCAGCATTAGGAATTTCTACCGCACCATAAGTGCCGATAACAGCAGAAGCAACAGTATTTTTAACTTTAGTTGCAGCAGTGCTGAACAGTTCTTTAGCTGCATCAGTGAAGGAGCTGTGGCCTTTAGCTGCATCAACAGCAGAAGCACGCAGGAAACGATGACCACGGCTGAATTTGCCGGATTTAACGCCGGTAATTTCTACAGGAACAACTTCGTTGCCGAACAGAGCTACCAGCCAACGAATAGGACGAACGAATTTGAATTCATGATCTGCCCAACGCATATTTTTCGGGAAGTTCAGGCTAGTTAAAATGTCCATCAGTAAGCCCGGCAGTAAATCTTTAACCGGTGCACCTTCCAGATGTTTAACAGCGAAAACATAATTATCACGAACAACCAAATCTTTAACGTCAACGCCTTGACCACGAGCAAATCCCAGAGCAGCCTTAGACGGAGAGCCGTTAACGAAAGCGATTTTCGCAGAAGGACCTTTAGCTTCAACAGTACTATCAGCTTGAGCTTCAGCAACACCATCAGCGATAAATGTCATACGACGCGGAGTGCCGTAAACGCGTACAGCCTCGAAAGGAATACGCAATTCGGTCATTTTCTTTTCAGCCAGTTCTTTTTAATTGTGCAAGAATACCGGGCATAAAGTTAGCCGGCATTTCCTCAGTACCGATTTCAAAAAGTAATTTTTCCATTATTTATTCTCCCTTTCTTCAGCAGCGGGAAGCCCATTTGTTCACGTTGTTCTACATAAGCTGCCGCACACAGACGAGCCATAGCACGAACACGGCCGATATAAGCAGTACGTTCGCTAACACTGATAGCTCCACGGGAATCTAACAAGTTAAAGGTATGAGAGCATTTCAGAACGTAGTCATAAGCAGGACGGATATAGCCCAACTCAATAACACGTTTAGCTTCTGCTTCATATTTATCAAACAGCTCAAATAACAGAGCAGTATCAGCAACTTGGAAATTGTAGTAGGATTGTTCTACTTCGTTAGTGTGGAAAACATCGCCATAGGTAATATCATCAACCCATTTGATATCGAAAACGTTTTCAACGCCTTGGATATACATAGCCAAACGTTCCAAACCATAGGTAATTTCTACAGTAACAGGTTTTACATCAATGCCGCCTACTTGTTGGAAATAGGTGAATTGAGTAATTTCCATACCATCCAGCCATACTTCCCATCCCAGGCCCCACGCACCCAGAGTCGGAGATTCCCAGTTATCCTCTACAAAGCGGATATCATGTTCTTCTTGATGAATACCCAGTTCAGCCAAGCTTTTCAGATATAATTCTTGGATATTTTCCGGGGAAGGTTTAACGATAACTTGGAATTGATGATGTTGGAACAGACGGTTCGGGTTATCGCCATAACGGCCATCTGCCGGACGGCGGGAAGGCTCTACATAAGCCACACGCCAAGGTTCAGGTCCAAGTACACGCAGGAAGGTGGAAGGGTTCATAGTGCCCGCACCTTTTTCTACGTCATAGGGCTGTGCCATAATGCATTTTTGTCCAGCCCAGAATTTTTGCAGTTTCAAAATAATTGTTTGAAAGTCCATATTCTGCCTCATCTCGGTTACATAGACGCTTACTTTTAAGTGCTTTTACGTCCAAATGCTTTCTAAAAACGAAAAAGCATCCGCGTCCCTGTAACTTTTATTCGTTACAGGGACGGAGATGCTATGAATTACGAACTCCGCGGTTCCACCCTGCTTGACTGCAAATTGCAGCCCGCCTCAATCAATATGTATTTTCAGCTCCAAAGTGCCTTCATCTGCTTGTACCGGCTTACACCATCCCGGCTCGCTTGCTGTGCAGATTACTATTCTTCTTCTCAGCTTAGTGAATAGTATATAAAACTAATAAGCGTTTGTCAAGATTTCCTGATATGATAAAAGTTAAAACTTTAGAAATTCTTTTTGTAGCTACCATTACCGCAAAACTCTAACAAACCCTTATCACGCAATAGTTGCAGCTGCTGACGAATTTTCGCTTGAATATAATGATTCTGTGGATGCTTCGCAGCTAAAAAGCTTTCATAAGCATAAATATCTTTAAGAGTAAAATTCTTAGCTTCAATATGATTAAGACAATGGAGTACATCCAAAATCCAGCCACGTGCAGGCAAATTATAGTCAGCAATAAAAAGTGTAGCAGCAAAACGACGCATAACCTCTGCCTTAGGCTGCTCTACACCGTTATGCACTATATAAATTCGCCCGTTCTGCGGGATATCTCTAAGCAAAATATTACAGCCTACCCAGTTGACACGTTGAGCTGTTGCCGCTAAAGGCTTGCGCTTTTCGATTAACTCCGGTAGAAAAAAATGCTTCGGCACAATGAAAAAATTTTCCACAAGCAAGCTAGGCTTAGCATACTGTAAAAAGAAAAAATTCGGATTATTCACTGCCTGAATCCGTTCAATCATCTTCACATAAGCACCATCGCTAATTTTACTGTTAAGTGAACCATTTTTACTTTTCAGCTCATATTCCTCGGCACATTGCGGACAGTAAAAATCGGCTACCGGTGCATTGTTACGAAAATGCTCTAGATACTCCATACCGCAATAAGGGCAGAACCCGTTTTGATAGACCCAGCTTTCACTAAGCATACGAATTTTTTGGGAATTGCTTTTATATGTTGCGGCAAGGCCTATATCCATATATAAATTCATTTCATCATTTCACCTGCTTCTTTTCCTTCAAATACAAACAGAGCAGTACCTCAACTGCTAACTGCAACAAGAAATACTGCTCTGAAAAATTTTCTAAGACAACGCTGGTTTACTGCTTAATAATTACAATATTTGTGGAAATCCTCTCCATGATGACGGTTATGATGATGGCCATTATCATGACTATAATTATTATTAGACTGCTCCTGTCTTTGCTTAGGATAGCAGCGATCACCATCGCAAACATAGCCGTCAGAAGCGGCGAAGGCAGTTGCAGCCATAGCTGATATTACTGCTGCTAATAAAAATACTGCTGTCATTTTCTTCATAAATAATCACCTTTTTTTCACATTTTCCCTAGCTGTAGCTGAGCTAAAAAATTTAAACTGTTCAATTCTTTATCAGTCTGAAAATAAATATAGCGCAGTAAAAATTTTTCTAATTCCATCAGCTCTGCCCCATGAATTTTCAATGGTGTAGGGTTGAGGTAATCAAGCTGTGCCAGCCACTGCCACAACTGGCGAGTACCTATACTACAGGGTAATACTTCCTCACCTGCATATTTTGCCTTACATTCCTTGCAGACCACGCCGCCTTGCAAGAAATTAAAATATGCTTCCTCAGTACTTAACTCTTTGCCACAGCTTACGCAATGATTCATCTGTGGGGCAAATCCTGTCAGATACAGCATTTTTATAGCAAAGGAAAGCATAACGATACGTGGATTGCGTAGCTTTAAAGCCTCCAAGGAAAGTGCCAAAACGCTGTACAATTCCGGCTGTGGCTCTTTGTCTTCAGTAAACAAAGCCGTCAGCTCGCCGATTACAGAACCATAAGCCATTTGCCACATATCGGGCATTTCCGGCATTTTTATTAAAGAACAGTTACGCAAGCGGTCAATACGCTGCCCTGGCTGCACCTCAACTTCTAAACGGGCAAAGGGCTGCAATAATCTTCCCTGAACATTTTTCATGTAACGGGCACCGTAAGCTATGAAACGTATTTTCCCATGCTCTTTCGTAAAACAAAGTACATATTTATCCGAGCTCTGCCAATTCTTGACGTGGAGGACAACTGCTTCATCAGTTAAAAGCTGCTTTTCTTCACTCATCCTGTTCATTCTCCGCTTGAGGCGGTTCGGGGAGCTTTTCCGCCTGAACACGCAGGATACGGAAACCCTCTGTTTTCAGAACACGGAAACAATAGCCGCCGATTTCTACTACATCACCAATTAAAGGCTTGCGTCCCAACATGCCGAAAACGTATCCACCGATGGTGTCTTCCTCAGGATCATCAAATTCGATATGAAAAATATCGGTAATATCGTCAAGAAGTAGCATACCATCAAATTCATAATTGCCGTTAGGCAGTAACACTACATCTGCCGGCTCCTCCAGCTCATGCTCGTCCTGAATTTCACCGACAATTTCCTCTACCAAGTCCTCCATAGTAATCAGACCTGCAGTACCGCCGTACTCGTCAGCTACCAAAACCATTTGTACATGACGTTTCTGCATTAAGGTCAAGGCTTTAGAAATAGGCATGGCTTCAGGAATAACGACTAGAGGACGCATCAGCTGACGCAAATCGTAATCTGCCACATCCTTAACATTAAGCAGGTCGCGGACATGAATAGTGCCGATAACATGATCCTTATCCTCCTCACACAGTGGATAACGAGTATGACGACTTGTACGCACTGCTTGAAGATTTTCTTGTAAGGTATCATCTGTATATAAGCATACCATATCCTGACGCGGTACCATAACCTCGCGGGCTACACGGTCAGCAAAGTCAAAAACATTGTCAATCATGCTGCTTTCAATATGGTCAATTTCGCCTTCCTGTTCACTAGCACTGACAATGCGGCGCAGCTCGTCTTCGCTGCGAGCAATATCCTCTGCCGGCTTTTTAATTTGCAGCACCTTCTGCAAAGCCAAAGAGGCCTTACTAGTAATAATAACAAAGGGATAAAGCAGATAGTGGAAAATAGCAGCGGATAGCAGACAAATATCGCTGCCTTTTCGACATTACTTCTTGCCATAGCACGAGGAACTAATTCACCTAAAACCACGTGCAGTAAAATGACAAAGATTACGGATAAAATCCACGCTAATAAAATATCCAGCGCAGTATAAGCATGAAGCAATCGTGCAAACAGCGGACCACCTAAAATACCCAGCAAAACAGAGCTGCTAGTAATTCCCAGCTGAATCGCACTTAAATAAGTTTCCTGCTTATCTAAAATACGCAGAACAATGGAGGCTTTATTTTCACCTGTTTCTGCCAAATCCTCCAGCTTTGCACGTCTAGAGCGCAGCAAGCCATATTCTGCAATAACAAAAAAACCGTTTAAACACACAATCAGCAGCACCAAAACAAACTGTAACGCACTGCCAACAGCGGGATCGCCGTCGATAAGACCTCACTCCCTAACTAAAAACTTCCCTTATTTTTCTCTATTATCTAGCATCATAACCGAATTGTTTCAGCGCCTTATCTTTATTACGCCAATCCGGTTTCACCTTTACCCACAAATCAAGATAAACTTTGCAATACAATAAGTTTTCGATATCAGCACGTGCCTGTTGGCCGATTTTCTTCAGTAAGCTGCCTTTAGCACCAATAACAATACCCTTTTGTGATTCACGTTCTACGAAAATAGTAGCACGAATATACACATTTTCATCATCACGATCTTTAAATTCCTCAACCTCTACAGCAATAGAATGAGGAACTTCGTCACGAGTAAGGCGTAATACTTTTTCACGAATCATTTCCGCCGCAATTACTCGTTCCGGTTGATCTGTAATCATATCATCGGGATAATAAGAAGGACCTTCCGGCAGATATTTAGTAATTTCCTTGACTAAGCCAGGAAATTCGCCATCATTTAAAGCAGATACAGGCACAATAGCCGCAAAATTATAAAGTTTGCTGTATTCCTCCATAATTTTAAACAGCTTAGCCTTGTCATCCAATTTATCAATTTTATTAGCTACTAAAATAACAGGAGTTTTTACTTTGCGCAGTAATTCTAAGATATAATCTTCACCGGAACCACGTTTTTCAGTAACGTCGATAACGAATAAAATTACGTCAACCTCCTGTAAAGTCCCCTCCGCAGTACGTACCATGTATTCGCCAAGCTTGTGATGAGGCTTATGGATACCAGGAGTATCCAGGAACATAATCTGTGCATTATCAGTATTCATGATGCACATGATTTTATTACGGGTAGTTTGCGGTCTATCAGACATAATAGCAATTTTTTCGCCGATGAGGCTGTTAGTTAAAGTAGATTTGCCCACGTTAGGACGACCTACCATAGCGGCAAAGCCGGCATAATGCTTCGATTCTTGTTTCATATTTTCTATGTGAATCCTCCTCTATCATAATGTGAATCCATAGGGCAGTAAATCTTTTACAGTACAACTAATAATATCGCCCTCTAGATTGCCCAACAGAATTTTGCCTATCTTAAATTCATTCATCACCTGACGACAGGCACCGCAGGGAGAAACAGGCTCGGCAGTATCGGCAACGACACACAAGACTTGCAGCTCGCGTTCACCGGCACAGACAGCTGCAAAAACAGCGTTTCTTTCGCCACAGCAGCATAAGCCGTAGGAAGCATTTTCCACATTACAGCCTGTATACATTCTACCGTCGGCACACAACACGGCTGCACCTACGGCAAAATGAGAATAGGGAATATAAGCATGCTCTCTAATCTTAACTGCTGCAGCATACAGCTTCTGCTCTGCCATACTAAGCTCGCTGACCTTTGTTTTCGTCATCGTCATACGCTCACCGCCTTTAATATACAACAACTAAATTATTATAACACAAACAGCACCGATACATAAGTATTATTCTTATGCTACTATCTACACTCTGTTTAATGCTCGCCTACAGGATGATCAAATAGCTCCTCTGCTAAATTTATAGCACGAAAAGCCTCTTCTTCTTTAGCACGCATTTCTGCTTTATCCTCTTCTGTCATATGGTCGTAACCTAAAAGGTGGAACATACCATGCACTGCCAAATAAGTCATTTCACGCTCTAAGCCATGACCGTATTCCTCAGCTTGACGCAGAGCAGTTTCCGCAGAAATAATAATATCACCATATAAATGTTCTTCCGGACCGCCAATCAGCTCCGGCTCATCCTCTTCGCCTTCATCCAAAGCAAAACTTAAAACGTCGGTCGGCTTATCCATACCGCGGTATTGACGATTCAGCTCATGAATCTCTTCATCATCCACAATCGTCACATCCACCTCGGCCTCCTCAGCCAAACCGTTTAAATCAGCAACAGCGTCAATACCCTCCTGCAAACGTTTTAATACAGTTTCCTCAAGGTCGATTTTTTCCTGTGCGTTTTCTAAATTAATAATCATCCTGTTTACGCTCCGTCTATTCTTACTTCTCTTACTCTTCTTTTTTATGCTGATGCTTTTTCTCAAATTTTTCGTAAGCCTTAATAATGCTGCCGACAATTTCATGACGCACTACATCATGCTCACTGAACTTAATCACACCAATGCCTGGAACATCCTCCAAAATACGGGCTGCATCTTTCAAACCGCTGGCCTTACCTCCGGGCAAGTCAATCTGAGTAATATCGCCGGTGATAACCATCTTACTACCAAAACCAAAACGAGTCAAAAACATCTTCATCTGCTCCGGAGTAGTATTCTGTGCTTCATCAAGAATAATATAAGCATCATTCAAGGTACGACCACGCATATAAGCAAGAGGTGCTACCTCAATCGTTCCCTTTAGTAAGATACTTCTGAAAGGTTTCCGCACCCAGCATATCATACAGGCCGTCATACAAGGGGCGCAGATACGGATCTACCTTATCCTGCATATCACCCGGAAGAAAGCCAAGCTTTTCTCCAGCCTCTACCGCAGGACGGGTCAAAATGATGCGTTCTACCTCTTTCTTCTTCAGTGCCGCTACAGCTAAAGCTACTGCCAAGTATGTTTTACCTGTACCTGCAGGACCGATACCTAAAGTAATATTATTCTTACGGATAGTTTCCACATATTGCCATTGTCCCAAGGTCTTAGCCTTTACCTGACGACCGCGGTTATTAATAATAATCGTATCAGCATACATACGATGCAGACTTTCTATCCTGCCTTCTTTCACCATCAAAATGCTGTAACGCACATCATGACTGGTCAGAGGCAAGCCTTGTCGGTATAAAAAGAGCAGCGCCTGTAATAATAATTGTAATTGCAGAACTTCATGCTCATTACCGCTGATGCTGATGGTATTACCTCGAGCAATCAAGGTACAGTCAAAGGCTCCGCGGATGATACGCAGAAATTCATCATTACGGCCGCACACACCCATCATTTCCTGTTGGTCAATAGTTTCTAAAATCGTATCCAGTTTTCCGGCATTATCAGTCAAAAGTACTTCCTCCTAAGCAAGTGTCAAACACTTTTACCACGCAAAATTTTGACAAAGTTAAAAATCCAGCCTCTTGTTCAGCTTTATTCTTCGCCTTAACGCTTTTCAATAGTAATCTTTTTGATGATTACAGGCTGAAGCGGTTTATCGGCATCATTGGTCGGAACCTTGCCGATTTTATAAACTACATCCATACCCTTAGTAACCTTACCAAATACAGCATGTTTGCCATCCAGCCAGCTACATTCACGCAGAGTGATGAAAAATTGGCTGCCACCGGTATTAGGACCTGCATTAGCCATAGAGATTACGCCGGGACCGTCATGGAGCAGCTTACTGCTGAACTCATCCTCGATTTTGTAGCCGGGACCGCCGGTACCATCACCATTCGGGTCACCGCCCTGAATCATAAAATTATCAATAACACGATGGAATGTCAGCTCATCATAAAAGCCTGCCTTCGCCAGCTTAATAAAATTGGCAGTTGTTTTCGGTGCATAATCAGTTGCCAGTTTTACCTCAAAATCGCCCATATTAGTACTAAAAACAGCTGTCGCCGGTTCTGCCGCTACAGGCTTAGTTTCTTCCTTGCCACACGCAGTTACGCAAAATAAACAAGCAAACATTAAACAAAGAATCAATAGCTTTTTTCATTCTTAGCCTCCAAAATATTATTTTTATTTCTTAATTTTTGCAGTACATCGATGCTTTTATTATACTAGTATCTAAAAAAATCTTCAATAAGACTACTCGTCCTACAACGCAGCATCCTTTCGCCCCAGCCAGTCGGCTAATAAAGCACCTGCCTCCTCACTATGCTCCGTAAAGCTGTGGTCACCTGCAGGGGAAAATGTGCAGCTCACTCTTATCACCCAACAACTCGCTGTTACGCTTAGCCTGTTCCACCAAGACGATTTCATCTGTTTCGCAGTGCAAAATCAGTACAGGACGCTCATCCCAACAGCTTAAAATATCGCTGATACTGTATTTATCAAAATCGGTAAGAAAATCCGGTGTCAAAGCACATTCACCACGTTCATCGGTAAAATGCAGTGTTTTACCGCTATTTAATTGCTGATAATGCTCTTTGCCCATCACGTGGACAAAGGTTTTACGCATATTATTCGGCGTTGCCCACAATATCAAACGTTCAATCTGCGGCTCACATGAAGCAGCGATAATAGAAGCCGCACCGCCCATACTGCGTCCTAAAAGATAAATACGACTTTCCGTCTCACGCTTGTGTACTTCATGCACTACCGCTAAAATTTCCTCTACCTGACGAGAAATAATCTTTGTACCTGTAAAATTAAAACGCACTACATTGCAATGGGCAGCTGCCTGCTGAGCCACACCTTGGGCACGTCCGCCGCTGTCCCTACTGCCACGAAATCCATGAGCCATAATCAGCACTGCCTTTTTGGCACTGCGGTTAGGCTCGACAATACATTCTATTGGTCCTAAAGGTCCTTGAAAAGTAAAATTTTCCATGGAGCTTCCTCCTTTGCATCTGCTTTTATTATAGCATAATTTGATTTTTCCTTAGTGTAACAATAGTTGGCAAAGTGATATTTTCTTTAAGTTTTTGTTAAATATATACTATAGAAAAAAGTCGGACTCTTGGCAACTTGCTAACTGCTCAAGGGGCCGACTTATTTTTCATTGTAGTGACTGCAAAATATTTACTTCTTCTCTAGCAGATAAATATCACTGATTTCTTTTACCGTGCTTACGTTATCCGGAATAGGCATAGTTTTTTGTACACGGCGGTATTCCAAACCACGTACTAAAATATATTTATGACCTGCATTCTGCAAAGCGTTCTGCAAAGCGTCTGTTTTCGGCAACATTTCCGTGCCGGCCTTACCTGCATAATACATAAATCCCGGACGCAGGAATTTATCCACATAGATAGGTGCATCCTGCTGACACTCGGAAGTATAAACACTGCTGATGCTCTTGACGCTGAAGCGATCAGCAATCACCGGCAGAACAAAGGCAAAAGCAACACACATGGTAACAATACCAATCAAGGTATGAATACCGGCGGATAACTCAATATCCCGATAATACCACAGCGTAAAGATAGCCGCAAAGCCTAAGAGTAAAGTCAAAAAGCATAGCATAATCAGACTGAAGGATGCTTCTGGTAAATATTGGCTGCCAACCATCCAGCCGATGCCTAAAAGCAGGAACATTATGCCGCTGCCTGCCATCCAGCTGTAAAAGGTAGTGTTATGACGGAATTTCGTCAACATACGTGAAATATTCCAACCGATGATAATCGCTAAAGGCGGAAACATGGGCAGAATATAAGAAACAAGTTTAGTCTGGCAGAAAGTAAAGAAGATAAAGACAAAGCCCCACCAGATATGGTAAAAGAGTAGCTGACGCATATCATCTATACGACTGCCGAACAAAGATTCCTTAATGGATTGAAGCAAAATGCCGGTCCACGGGAACATACCCAAAATAATTACCGGGAAATAATACCAGAAAGTTACGCGGTTAGCGTGCTCCGGTGTCGTAAAGCGTGTTACATTATGGAAACCTAAGAAGGTATTGATAAATTCCATGCCGTGTACGGTGTACATAGCATAATACCACGGAGAAGTAATTAAAAAATATAACAGCAGTCCGCGGATAACATGCATACGCATAATTTCGCGTAAATGACCCATAAATAATAAATATAAAAAGATGATAATGCCGGGCATAACGATACCGATAGGTCCTTTAGTAACCGTTGCCAAGGCCATACAGATATACATCAGCCAATAGCGCTTATGCATAAAGGCTAACAGGGCACCTGACATAAAGAAAAGTAACGTTGTATCCGTTACGGCTGCCTTACCCATATAAAAGAATTGTACACAGCTGGTCAAAATCAAAGCAGACCAGAAACCTGCACGCTCGTTAAAAATATGGGCGGTAGATACATACACCATTATCGCAGTAAAGGAAGCCATCAGAGCTGCCGGAAAACGAGCGGCAAACTCGTTATCGCCAAAAATAAGCTGTGCTAAAGCTACCAGCCAATAATACATAGGCGGCTTATCATACCAATAAGCACCAAAGATACGCGGTGAAAGAAAGTCACCGGTCTGAATCATTTCTCTAGCTGTTTCTGCATAAACAGGTTCATCAGGATCTAATAGCGGTGTACCGCCGATACCGAACATAATGGTGAAAAACACTACACCGACAATAATTAATAAGCTGTTTTTTTCAATTTGTTTCATCGTCTATCCTCAAAATTTTTTACATAATCAGCGTAAGTACGCTGTACCCCTTCTGTCAAACCCATCGACGGAACAAATCCTAAATATTCACGGCAGTTATCGTGGCAAAGCACTGAACGAAAAATATCCCCAGTACGTGCCGGAGCATAATTAATCGTAAACTGATGCCCCACTGCCTTACGGAAAGCCTCCAAAAGCTGATTTAAAGAGGTTTCCTCTTGGGTGGAAATATTAATTGTGTGATGACCTTCAAGACTTACGGCTTTCAACAATGCCTTTGCAATATCCCCGGCATAAACAAAGTCGCGTGTCTGCTCTCCGTTACCAAAAACAGTGACAGGCTTACCTGCCGCCAGCAATTTACAGAAAATGCTGATGACACCACCTTCTCCGCCATCGCCCTGACGTTCACCGTATACATTGGCAAAACGCAGCACAGTGGTATTAATACCATAAAGGTCATGATACAGACGCAGATAATGCTCACTCGCCATCTTAGTCAGACCGTAAAAAGAAGTCGGTAACGGTCTTTCGCTTTCTTTTAAAGGTACATTGAGATTATCACCATAAATAGCGGCACTAGAAGAAAAAACTACGCTTTTGACGCCATGTTTTCTACAGCATTCCAAAATGTTGATTATACCCATCAGATTAGTATTACAATCTTCATCCGGATGCTCCAGAGAATATGGCACCATAGTCTGAGCCGCCAGATGAATCACAGCATCAAAATGCTCTGCTGCAAACAGCTCGTCAATGTTCTTATCACAGATATCGCCTTCTACAAGACGTATCGAACCAGGCACATGACTATAACTGCCACTGGAAAGATTATCTAAAACTACGGTTTCTATATCTGCATCCTGCACTAAAAGCTGTAGCAAATGGGAACCGATAAAACCTGCTCCCCCGTAACTAATAACTTCATATTTCTCCACTCCTCAGATTTTTCTTATAAGTATAAGACAACAAACTGAATTTAAGGTTTACTTCTCTATCTTTTTATGCTTACTCTCTACATTAGTAAGATTTAGCACACCTGAGCCAAAAGCACGGATGGTAACCACTGCACCTAGCAAAAATGGTAGATATTCGGCAGTAAAACGCCATAAAACAGCCATAATGCCTTCTGTACCGTTAGGTAGAATTGTGGAAAACAGCACAACAAAACCTGCCTCGGCAACACCACTGCCACCGGGAGTAGGCGAAAAATATAAGACCAAATTTAGCAGCACCATACGTCCCATGACTTGAATAAGTTTAAAATCAAAATTCAGGCCTAAGAAATAGGCAGGTACTGTCGCATAAATAAACAATAAGCTTAAACCAGATTCCACAAAAGCACGTAGCATCATCAGAGGATGATTACCCATGACGCCCACTGCCTTCTTGAACTGCTGATACCAGATATAGCAATTTCTTCTTGTAGTATAAGAAAATTTACGGGTAACACTGAAAATAGCCTTTTCTGGATATCTTGTACGCATCAGCCACAAGGAAATCACCGGCAGGCAGATAAACAGCACCGACAGAGTGGTAATAACATAAGCAGGCATCCATTGTACAATATCTTTATCGCTGTGCAAAACAATAGGCACCAGCAATATCAAAAAGAAAATGGACATAACTGTACGTACCAGCACTACTACCGTAGACTTTGCCACAGGAACTCCTGCCTTACGCATGAACATAACCTGAGCAATCGCACCGCCACTGGCACCCGGTGTTACCAAAGCCAGGAAATAATTGCTGAGAACTACGTTCACAATCTGTTTAAACGTCAGCTTTTCCTCCATTACATTGGCTAAGGTAATCAGACGCAGGCCATCAAAAACAAGACCTATGGTCAGACAGCCCAAGGCCAGCAGAATACACCGTGGTTCAAACAGTGTCAGATATTCTAATGTCCGGATGTCAAAGGTCAGGTAAATAACTGTCGCTGAAATAATAAGTACACAGCTGAACAGTATGGCCAGACGCAGTAAAAGTTTTTTATTCATCAATCTAAACCGCCAAAATTAGTTAAAACAATCTTTTCCTGCTGCAAAAGCTTTTTATTCTCTGCAGCCAAATAAGACTCCAATTCTTCCTGCCAATGATACTGCCAAGTAAACACCTTACTTAAAGCCGCAGTATCCAGACCGGGATGAGTCATAATCTCGCTTACACCCTCAGGCAAATCTTTAATAATATTGCCTACTAATGTTTTATTTAAATGTCCACCTGCCAGCATACCGAAGAAGTTGTCAGGATGGAGGATGCCATGACTAGCGGCAGCACTTTCTGCCAAAGCCGCACAAAAACTTAACCCGGCTCGGCCTATTTTACGTCCTACACCGGCAGTAAAACCACCACTATAAAAAATAGGGCTCTTTTGGTATACGCATCCTTTTTATATTATACTCACAACAAAGCTTTATGACAAGCTTATTAACACCGGGAAGAACATGTGTATGCTGATGACTATCAATATGAGTAATATTTACTCCCGCCGCCAACGCCTTTTCTATTTGTGCACGTAGCTCTGCCTCCAGCTCCTTATGTACCACCTCGCCACTGTAAAAGCGTTTAGCAAAGGCTACATAATCAGGCAAAAACAAACCATTACTATCCACAAGACTGGTCACCTGCTCCTTAGGCAGTACTGACGGCACCGAGCCCACCAATGTTAGATGAATACCTATGCCTAAAGCAGGATTATCCTTAGCCAAAGCCACCGCTTCTGCATAAGCAGGAGCACTAGTCATCAAAGAGGTGCTAGTAATAAAGCCCTCCTGATAACCTTTGATAATCCCCTTGTTGATTAACGGATGCAGGCCGAAATCATCAGCATTAACAATTAATTTCTTCATATTTACACCTTATCTCTATATTCTTTGGTAGTTGGCAAAATGCAGCTTAACAAAATTGCGCAGCTCCGCCTTTCCTATCCTTGAAGCTATACGTCTAGCAGCCTCCGTTGCCAAAGCACTGCCCCCCTTATGCAAAGCATCCTCACCTGCCAAAAGTGCCAACGTATCCATAGTATGCAGAAACTGTGCTCGTGCCAATACAGAGGCGGCCGCTACTGCCAAATCACTTTCAGCCTTAGGCTGTTGACTGATGTGGCACCCAGGAAAACGTCCCTGTAGTTCGCGGACAATAGCATTAGATGTAGTAAATTGATCAATCAATGCTCCCTGACACTTGGGCTGCTTATTCAGAACCTGTGTCAACGCCGCAATATGTCCCAATCCTAAAAGCTGGTTCAGCTTACCGCCCTGGCTGCTACCTGCTCATAGCGCAGATTATAAAACTTCGGCTTCAATTCTAAAACACTGAACTCCACTACAGTATTCTTAATTACATCCTCTAAGGCAAGAATTTTCTTATCTGTCAGCAACTTACAGTCCTTAACACCTGCTGCCTGTAATTTTCCTGCTGTAGTATCATCCACCACTACTGCGGCAATAACCAAGCTGCCGAAAAAATCACCCTTACCTGATTCATCGCTCCCCTGCCCACAAGGTATATTTTCGCTCCACCTCTGCTTGCTGCATAGATGATGCTGCTTGCACATTCCCTGCAAGAATAGCTACAGCTTGTTCCTTTAAGGTGCTATCTCCGCTGTAAACTATACTCAATCCTTTTTTTCCATTGTAAACATTTATATTCAGTTTGCGGCTGCTCTTTTCGATAACCAGCTGATGACCATAATTAATCGGCTTTTCGCGGGTAACGGGCAGACTAGCTGCCAGCTTACCCTTCATATTTTTTAAATAAGCAGCAAAGCTGCCTCTGTTAACTTACCCATAAATGCAGACTCCTTTTGGGGATATACCTAAAAATAGATGCTTTACGGCACTTTTAGTAAAAATAACAGCATACTGTTATTACAGTCTGCAGTCAATGCTACATCAACTACTATTCTATAAGAAAATATTCTTTAAGCTGATGTTTAATAATTCCTAGCAAACTATTTATTCTGTGTCAAACGTCTATTTTCCTTCCAACGTTCAAATAAAAGATAAATCAACGGCACTACCACCAAAGTCAGCAAGGTAGAGGTAGTCAGACCACCAATCAAAACAACGCCCATGGACTGACGTAGCTCAGCACCGGCACCGATTCCCAAAGCAATGGGCAACATACCTAAAATAGTGGATAGCGTAGTCATCAAAATAGGACGCAGACGCAAAGAGCAAGCCTCTAGCACGGCCTCCTGCAAGGGCAGCCCTTTCCCGTTGCTGGTTAGCATAGTCAATCAACAAAATAGCATTCTTGGTTACCAAGCCTAACAACATGGTAAAAACCAATCATACTCATCATATTAGCAGTCTGATTAGCTACCAAAAGTCCCAGTACAGCACCGATAACAGCAAATGGCAGTGAAGCCATGATAATAAACGGTTGGGAGAAACTTTCAAATTGAGCTGCCAAAACCATATAAACTACCACAATGGCCAAAATAACAGCCTTTGCAACCTCCTTGAAGGAGTTAGCCATATCCTCGGCCTGACCTAGCAACTTATAATTATATCCCGGCGGCATATTCAGTTCGGGAATATATGCATTCTTGACCTTCTGCACAATTTCACCCGGAGAAACACCGACTGTATTGGCATAAACCACAATCTGTCTTTGCTTATCCTCACGCTCAATACGTGTCGGACCACTACCATAAGTAACTGTCGCAATATCGCCTAAACGGACAAATGTGCCACCTGGTGCCGAAACGCGCAGGTTCATAATATCATTAATATTACCACGCTTGCTCTGTTCCATCTGCAAAATAATATCATAATCGTTATCGCCGATGGTATAGCTGTTACCTGTGCTTTTACCCATAACAGCCATTTCGATAACCTTGCCTACCTCCGTAGCATCCAAACCCAGCTCACTCGCCTTGGCATGATCCAGCTTCACTACGATTTCCGGCTGCTCATCACTATCGGAAATATCCACATCTGTAGTACCGGGAGTTTGGCGCAGCATCTCGGATAACTGCTGTGCATACTGCTTCAGCTCTTTAATATTACTGCCACGCAGACCAATCTGTACAGGTCGACTATCTCCACGTCCGCCGCCCTGATTAGATACAACAGTTACCTTCAACTCCTCCACATTGCCGAAACGGGCACGCAGCTCATCCATTACCTGCTGCATGGTACGCTCACGTTCACTTGCATCCTTTAAGCGTACATCCATAGAACCCTGATTAGACGGATTACGTCCGTTGCCGATATTCAAAGCTACAATGCGTACCTCCGGCAACTGAGAAATATACTGCTGCAGCGGTGTGGCCAAATTAACAGTCTTTTGCAAGCTAGTACCGATTGGTGCTTTAAAGTTAACACTAAACTCACCGGAATCGTATGTCGGCTGATACTCCGTACCGATAAATGGCAGCAGCAGAATATTCAAAGCCAAGGAAATAACACTGACAGCAACAATCTTCTTCGGTCGCACCAAAGCCCATTGCATCAGCTCATTATACATCTGACGAACTGTCTGGAAACCTTTTTCAAACTTATCTAACACTAGCTGTACATATTTATTACGCTCCTTGCGTGCTTCCTCTTCACTCTCCACCTTAATCCAATGGGCTGAAACCATCGGCGTCATCGAAAAAGCTACAATAGTAGAAAAAGCTACAGCAAAAGCTACAGTCAAACCAAATTGCTTAAAGAACTGGCCGATTGTTTCACCCATACTGCCGATAGGAACGAACACCGCCATCAAAGTCAAAGATGTGGCCAAAATAGCCAAGGTTAATTCCTCCGTAGCCTCCTTGGCTGCTACAAAGGGAGTTTTTCCCATTTCAATATGACGGAAAATATTTTCAATAACAACGATAGCATCATCAATCAAAATACCGACAGCCAAGCTCAAAGCCATCAAGGACATATTATTCAGTGTAAAATCCATCAGCTTCAGCATGAAAAAGGTAGCGATAATAGAAGTAGGAATACATAAACCGCCGATAATCGTCGCACGGAAATTACGCAGGAACAAATAAGTAATCAGCAGAGCCAGAAAGCCACCGAAAATAATCGCATTCCACACATCAGCAATATTATCGCGGATATAGGTAGACTGGTCACGCACCTTCTCCACCTTAATATCAGGCGGTAGATTACTTTTGACGCAGTTCATCCATTTTAGCATTGACCTTATCAGTAACGTCAACCGTATTAGTTTTGGACTGCTTACGGACGAACGCCAGCACGCTGGGAGTGCCATTAGCTGTAGCAAAAGTACTTTCATCCTCCCAATCATCTAAAACATCAGCAATTTCACTGATATAAACAGGCTGACCATCGTGATTCGCCACTACGACCTGCTTAATATCATTGATGTTATTATACTTACCGACAGTACGGACAGTAATCTCCATATTGTCATTTTTTCGCCTTGCCGCCAGGAGTATTATAATTATTACGATTAATAATATCCTTCACATTTTGATAAGAAATACCATATTCAGCCAGTTTCTCCGGCTTCAGAACAATGCGGATAGCCCTTTGGCTGGCACCGACCACACTGACCTCGGAAACACCATCCACCATCTGCAACTCGTCCTTAATATTATCCTCAACTACACGGCGTATTTCACTACGGCTACGAGAAGCAGACGAAAAAAAGTATACGCTACAATCGCCCTTGAGTTCAAATCAACGGTCTGAGTTACAGGTTCATCCACATCATCAGGCAAGGATTTACGCACACTGGCAACCTTTTCGCGAACCTCGCTGGCCTTAACCTGCGGATCCACACCGATATCAAACTCCAGCACAGTTTCACTATAACCCTCCAAAACAGTAGATGATAAGCTTTTTAATACCCGCAACCTGACTGACGCGATTTTCAATAGGCTTCGTAATCAAGGTTTCCATTTCCTCGGGAGAAGCACCATCATAAGTAACACGGACGCTGACAATCGGCAAATCAACATCAGGATTTAAATCTACACCGATTTCCGGATAACAACGGATACCGAATACTACCAAAAGCAAAATAAACATGGTAGTAAATACGGGGCGTTTAATAAATGTAGCTATCATTATCAGTTACCCGCCTTCTCCAGTTTAATCTTACTACCCTCACGCAGCTTATTTTGTCCCTCGGTAACAACTATATCCTTCTCCTCCAAACCGCTTAATACCTCGGCAATTTTATTATCAGTATAGCCTATTGTCAGTACCCTGCGTTGGACAATTCCCTTCTCATCAGCTACAAGTTCACTATGCTTTGCTTGACGCGATAACTCTCGTCAAGGCATCAATATCTCAATTGATCTATTTTACCTTCCATGCGGACTAACAGATAACAACTGACAAGCATAGGGAAACCATATTGAGATGCTGCATTCAGCAAAGTTTCTAAATCCATAACCGGCACTCCTTTCTTCAATGAATTTGTGTTGTTGTTTGATGATGGAGATTGTTAATGATTAAGAAAAAAGGCCGCAAGCATCACTTGCAGCCTTTTTCACAGCTTACTACTTACCGTTAAGCAAGTACTTGGGTTTGAATAGTGCGGATGCGTGCCTCATTGATAGCTTTCAAATGGCCTGTTGGGCTATTAAAAATATCATGAGTGATTAAAATCTGCATTGCCGCTTCTGCTTCAGATTTGGTCACGTTCTCACGTGGGCCGGCTACAGTAATAGTTTTGGTTTTACCTAAGTCGGTGATAAATACTAATTGAAGTTCTTTTTCTTCGGTCATAAAAACATCATCCTTTCTTAAATTCATAACTATACTTACATCAGCAAGACGGAGCGATTACTCCATTTTTTGCTTCAGAATGGCTTTTTCAGACACCATAATGTCTTGAGTTTGTTTAGCCATCAGACCGCTTAACGCTTTACCAACAGCGTGAATAGCTTCTTCAGAAGCATCTGTTTTAACGTTGTTGTAAGTTCGCGCACGAAGTTTGGCTTTGCCATCTAAACCAGCCTCCTCTTCAATCAGATTGATTACCAAAGCACGTTTGGCTACTTTTCTTTCCATGGTCATTGTACATCATCCTTTCTTGACAAAATTTAAACTGCTAGCTGCTTACTGCAAATCCATCTTTTTGGCAAACATACTTGCCAAATCGCGGATAAAAACACCGCCTTGACGCGGATTCAATGCGTCTTTTTCGTTAGGTACCCACAAAAGGTCCCAACGCATTTCCGGGTCACCGCTGGACGGACCATAACCATCAGCAATCGCAATTTCACCATGAGTGGTGACGGTTGCGTATTCAATCGGCAAGTGGCAGTGCTGACAAATCAGTGCCACAACCCAAGCCATAGCTACAATTTGTTTCGCAGTCGGCGGTTGACTGCCGAAATTGACGTTTTTGCCAATGGACGCATCTACTGCACAACACAAAGTGATACCCACGCTCCCGCTGTTACGCTGCCAAGTATGTGCCTTTTTTTCGCCCAGCCCATTACAGGTTTGGTACACGTGGCCATCTCCGTCGATGTTGATATGGTAATCATCAAAACATTGATCATAATTACCGGCAGTCCAGTGCAGGAAAATTCGCTTTACCTGACCGTCCGCATTTTTGGCCAAAGCAATAAGCTCATCATGGCCGATTTGTTTGGGGTTTGCAATAAGCATGAAAATCATCCTTTCCAGTGTCCTGTAAGAGGCGAGGGACACGCTAACAATTTATTTTTTTATGCATTTACATCACCGCTCTTGCGGTAGGTGTTTTTGCCTCTCACTATACCAATGAGAAAAAACAGGTCAAAATGTTAAAAAAATTTTTAAAATTTTTAAAAAATATTTAACATTTGCCCATAAAAAAACGCATTGGTTAAGTGAAAGGTCTTTTTTTCACTTTTCTTTTTTTTTATATATTTTTTCTTTTCTCTTTTTTTCTGGCAGCTCAAAACAAACGCAAAGCGTTTGTTTCCTTGTTCCCTTAGAGTGTAGTAAATATAAACTAAGTAATTTCTACTAGCGTACTTTAGCTAGTACTACTTACGCTAAAAAGGGTATTTAAGATTTATAAGCGTTAACAAGCAAAAAAAAAAAAGAAAAACTCTGCCATACATAATGTATGACAGAGTATAAATTTTTATTTAAAAGTTTTTCTCAAACGTTTAATAGCCCTATTCAGTGTTTGATAAGCATTTTGCATACAAATTTGGTTATTAATCGCATATTCTTTCAGCGTATAACCTTGAAAATAGACAGCTTCAATGACAGCCCTTTGTTTAGCGGTTAAATGATTTAATGCATCCTGCACTTCACAGCTCATTTCATAGTGAGTATTTTTATCAGGAATTTCTAAAATCGCATCATCGCTAATGCTTGGCATTTCCACATTCTTACAAGTGTCGCATTGATGTAATAAGCTATAATGCAAATGCATTTTAATAAATCCAGGCAAACGCTTGTAATCAGTACCATCATAGTGATAAATAAAGTCCAAAAAGATTTCCCACGCTATATTCTGAGCATCCGCTCCCAATGCTGACTGCACATAGATTACGGCACATTCTTTGCAAATCAGCGGTGCAAAAACAGCACACAAAGCATCAATGGCTTGTTGATCATAGGCTTGTGCCTTTTCTACCAGCTCCTGCAAGTCATCAGCAGTAAAACGTTTTCTAATCTTTTCAGTTGTCATAATTATCTCTCCTCGTAAGTATGAAATTTTTACGAGCTCGTGAGATAGATTATATATTTAAATCAAGTGAACCTCTCCCACTTAAAATTATTTCGTAATTTTTGAAGCGGGAGCTTCTTCTTGGGAAGTAGTTGCTTTTGTTAGCCAACTATAGTTACCAAGCTATCCCCGTAGTTCCTACGGTTCTTTTTTTATTTTTAGACTGCTTGTCTTATTCTTAGACCTTCAGCCAATATATTTTTACTTGCATTTATATCTCTATCGTGATGAGTATGACAAATAGGACAAGTCCACTCTCTTATATCAAGAGTTTTCTTGCCATCTCTATGACCACATCCAGAGCCTATTTGACTTGATGGGTATAGTCTATCTATTTTTATTATTTCTTTTCCATACCATTTCGCCTTATACTCAAGTTTATTTACAAAACTAGCCCAAGATACATCAGCGATAGATTTTGCTAATTTATGATTATGAAGTAATCCTTTTGTATTTAAGTCTTCAATACAGATAATATCGTGGTTTTGATAATATATGTACTTAGCTTATTTAAGAAATCTGTTCTCATATTCATAATTTTTTCGTGTATCTTAGCTACTTTAATTCTTTTTGTTTTTGATAGTTTTTAGCTTTGAGTTTTTTTATTTCCTTTTTTAGCTATTAGAAGTCTTTTAGATAATTTTCTTTGTTCTCTTTTTAGTTTTTCTCCAATTGTTTTCTAAATTTAAGATTTTCTATTTTTTCTCCAGTAGAAAGAATAGCCATATCTTTAATACCTAAATCAATTCCTACTGATGAATTAGTTTTTGGTAATTCTTGAATATCTGTTTCACATAACAAAGAGATAAAATACTTACCACTTCCATTACGCGAGATAGTAGCAGATTTTATTATACCTTCTATTTTTTCTATGTACTTTGATTTTTATTAATTCTTTTAATTTCGGAACTTTTAACCATTTTTCAAAAATATTTACAGTACCATTTTGATTATTAGTTGTATAGCTTTGTACTGGATTCTTCTTAGATTTGAACTTAGGAAAACCTATAGATTTATCTCTAAAAAGTTTTTATATGCTTTATCTAAATTCATTTGAGCATTAGCAAGAGCAAGACTATCAACTTCTTTTAGAAAATCATACTCTTTTTTATATTTTGCAGGAGTTGGATATTTTATCTTTTTATCAGGATTTCCTTTACTTTCTTCATATGCTTTGATTCTATCATTCAGCATAAGATTATAGACAAGACGAACACAACCAAAAGTTTTACTAAAAAATATCTTTTGTTCTTCGCTTGGATAAATTCTAAATTTATATGCTTTTAGTTGTTTCATCAGTCCACCTCCTTCATATGGCTTTTATACTATATTATGATTATATCACAATTATTCAAAAATTTTACAAAAAACAATGGGGCAATTCATCGCACCACCTATAGAGGTGGGCGACTTCTTGCCCGTTAGGTTAAAATTTTAAATTATATATTATAATATATAATTATTTTTTCAGCCTATAGGAAATTTTAAAACGTGTCTTAAAAGTTACACTTTTTAGTGCAAACTTAAATATATTTTTACAAAGGAGTAATTTTATGAAAATCTACACCGTAAGTCCAACAATGTCGATAAGCCAAAACAATAAACATATTCGTAAGCAACTATGTCAAGCTATCGGAACGGCTATTGCCCATATCAGGATTAGGCATGGTATTAGTCAAACAGAACTTAGCCTCCGCACTAATATCTCACAGCCACGTATTTCAGAAATAGAACATGGAGAATGTAACATCATCATAAAAACCTTTTGTGATATTTTAGACAACCTCGGAAGTAATCAATCTGAATTTATTATTGATTTTAACCGTATTTTTTATAAAACAAAGCAAAAAACTACACTCAAAAACCATTACAGTCTTCACGTGTAGTCTAAATAACGCTTTTTATTTATAGCATAAGGCAAAGTGGCAGTGAGCGTTAGCGAACTGACGGAGAGGTCCTACTTCGCCTCTCTTCCCCACTTCGCAAGAAGCAGTGCCGAGCGTTAGCGAGCTGACGGAGAGGTCTTGCACTCCACAGCAAAAAACTCCCGCTTCAGACAAAACTAAAACGGAGTTACACTTTCTTTTATAATTTTTCTTTCAACATATCCGCAGCAGCACACATGGCAACAATCATAGCACTAGGCCTTGGCGGACAGCCATAAACATTGATGTCCACAGGCACGAAGTCACTGGCCTTACCTGCAATAGCGTATGTTGCACCATAGGTTGCACCACCACAAGCACAAGCACCGCAAGCCATAACTAATTTTGGTTCAGGCATAGCAGCATAGGTCATTTCTAAAGCCTGCTGCAAATTACGGGTAACAACTCCTGTTATCATCAGCATATCCGCATGACGTGGAGAAGCGACAAAGGCGATACCGAAGCGGTGCAAATCGTAAACAGGATTACTGGTAGCACCCATTTCAAAATCACAGGCATTACAGCTACCTGCATCAAGATGACGGATATGCAAAGAGCGTCCTAATTTTGCACGGATTACTTCGCTGACACGTACAGCACTTTCACTGACAATCTCCGGTAATTTATCGCTATTCTTATGTTGCAAGGTTTTCTCGGTGCAGGCATCAACACAACGACCGCAAAAATGCATTTACTGTAATCAATCACAGGAGCACCGTTTTCCATAGCCAAAGCTTGTACAGGACAAGCCACGGCACATTTGGCACAGCCGTCGCAGCTGCCTACGCAATGCAGCTCACCACGCATTCTCGGATGTCCGTTGACATCAATTTTTTCTGTGGCGATTTTACCTGCAAAAATTGCTTCTATTAAGCGTAACATCTGCTTACCCCCTTATCTATCTATGCAAGCATAGCATAATTCAAAGCTTTTGTTGATTAACGGGAAATCAGGGATAATATCTCCCCTGTACCGCAATGGTCAGTGCCGGCCAGTTAGGATACGAGGCAGAACGGATAAATAAACGGTCAATGCGTCCCTCTGCATCCAGCATCAGCCAATGGAGATTGTCACCACGAGCAGATTCACTAATACCCCAACTGCCTTCCAAGGTACGTAATTCGCCTAGGTCGACACTAAGCTCAGTTTCGGCATTACGACGCAGCTTACGCATCAGCTGACGTACTAAGCTCAAGCTTTCTTTTACTTCACCAACACGTACCTTGATGCGTGCTTCGACATCACCTGCTGTTTCGGTCACTACATTAAAATCAAGCTCATCATAAATACCGAAGCCCATATCCTTACGGCTGTCGCGATTAGAACCGCTGGCACGAGCACCAACTCCTACCATTGCTAAATCAAAGGCTGTATTTTCGCGGATATGACCTGTCGTACGAATACGGTTTACAAAGTTGGCCTGCTCCCACATAATATGCACCATATCAGCATAAACATTTTCGACTTCTTTTAAGACTTCTTCGACTTCTTCCAACGCTGTATCTTCTGCATCCATGCGTACACCACCAGGGATAATCATACCACGCAGAAAACGACTACCGGTTAATAATTCGTTAAGCTGCATTAAATATTCCTTCAGACGTGTACCCATGCTGATGACGGGCGAAAAACCAACACCGGCACAGATATTACCTGTATCGCCGATATGGTTATATAAACGCTCCATTTCTAATATTAAAGTACGAATCAGCCAAGCACGATACGGCACCTTAGCCTCTGAAAGCTTTTCTACAGCCTGACAATAGCTCAAGGTATTAGCAACACTACAAGCACCGCAGATGCGTTCTACAATGGGCAGAGCCTCCATAGGCGTGCGTCCTTCCACACTTTTTTCAATACCACGATGAGTAAAAAACAGCTTTGCATCTAATTGCAAAAATGGCCTCACCTGCCTGACTAAAACGAAACTGACCAGGTTCGATCATACCTGCATGGATAGGTCCGACAGGTACTTCAAACAATCCCTCGCCTTTAGAGGTAAGCATTTCGTATTCCTGATGACCATGCACCTGCATATCCACAGGCACATTTTTCCGCAGGGGATGAAAATCTTGCGGAAAGCCCTCGTGTAAAACTAGTGGACGCAAATCAGGATGACCTTCCGGAAGAAAGCCGAACATATCGTGTAGCTCACGCTCATACCAAGCCGCAGCAGGTAAAATCGTAGTCAGACAGGGATAATTCAAAGGACCGTCCGCAGGAAATTCTGCTTTCAAGACGTCCAGATCACGTTTTTCTTTATTATAAAATAAGCAGTAAATTGCCAGTCCTCCGCCACGCAAGGTTTCATCGGCACCGAACATCGCTGCCAAAGGATGTTTGCCGCCGTCGCTGTAAATATTGGCAGCACCACGTAGATTTTCAGGTTTTACCAGCATTTTCTCAGCCTCCTATTACACGTACAGCAGAATTCAGCAGATTATTAATCCACGGAATTTGTTCAAATCCTGCACCAACGACGCAGGTTGCCACAAGCAATACTGCCAGTACAGGAATATCTATTACACCTAAAATATCACCCAAAGGCTGACGCTTAGCTTTATCGCACAGCATACGCATACCATGGTAAAGAATACCTAAAAGCACGCCGGCTAAAAGAATAATCAACAGAGCACCTGCCAACCAATGTCCCTCTTTAAATAAGGCAGAGAGAATATAAAACTTACTAAAGAATAAGCCCATGGGCGGCAAGCCTAAGATACCTAGCATACCTGTCAGCCAAAAGGTGGCTGTATGGGGTACATCAGTAATCATGCCGTGAATACGCATCATATTACGGGTCTGATATTCCTGAATAATTGTACCTGCAATATAGAAAAGGACGAATTTAATCATCGCATGGCTATACATATGCAGCATTACTGCTTTTAAGGAGAGTGCGGAAAAGGCACCGATGCCGGCAACCATAATACCTATGTTCTCCATAGAGGAATAAGCCAAAAAGACGCTTCACGTCACGCTGTACAACAACGAAAGGCACAGCAATAGCAACAGTCAGTACAGCAAAGAACAGCAACATATTACCGATTAAAGCACTACCTGCTGTAGGTAGCAGGATAACCAGATTACGGAATAAAACATAAATCGCACAACTGCATAAAGCACCGCTAAGCATACCGCTAGTTAAGGACGGTGCTTCAGCATAAGCATCCGGAAGCCAAGTATGCATAGGAGCCATACCTGCCTTCGTACCGTAGCCGATAACGATAAAGAAAAGTGCCAGACGTGTCAAGGCCGGATCTAATAAGGCTGCATTTTGGTGCAGATAAAGCCAGCTCAAGGGTTTTTCCATACCCAACGCATCAATCTGTGCATAATACAAAATCAAAGTACCTAAAAGAGCCAGGCAGATGCCGACAGTGCAGACCATAATATATTTCAAGTAGCCTCTAAAGCGGCACGGGTAAATTTAAAGGAGATGAGCAAAGCTGAAATTAAAGTTGTAGCTTCAATTGCAACCCACATCAAGCCAAGATTTTTAACCAAAAGGACAATAAACATGGTCCAGCAGAAAAGCTGCATCAAGGCAAAATAACGACCTGTCTGCAACTGCTCACCCTTTAAAACACCGCAGCGTTCTTCCCTTGTCAGATAAGAGCGCGCTGTCCAGCTGGCTGCTAAATACAATGTAGTAATGATAAGCAAAACCCAACAGCTTAACGCATCAATATAAAAATAATCATCAACATAAGGTGCGGACGGTTCAAAATTTGCTACTAACAAACCAACGCTGACACCTACAGCTGTCGCAGTCAGACGATGGAGCCAATGCAGAATATTATTGGAAAAGCCGCACACTAATGCCAATACCGCACACAATGGCGGCAGACACAGTAAAATCAAGATATATGTCAGCATAATTCACCTTAACCTTTCAGCTTATCCAAAACATTGGTATCGGTAGTCTTAAAGGAAAGACGCAGTCTGGAGGTTAAGATTACCAAAATAACCACGGCAATAAGCACATCCAAAAAGATACCCAGTTCAATAATCAGCGGCAATCCTTCTGTCATAATCAGACCCAAAAGATAGATACCGTTTTCCATGGTAATCAAACCTATCATCTGCATAATGGCACGGCTGCGCATTACAATCAAAGTCAGTCCGGTCATAATCATAAACATAGATGTTGCCAAAATATCGCGTCCCAAAGCTTGGGGAAGCAAGCCATCCAGCACCATATAGCTTAAAAGCCAGACTACCTGCAGAAAAAGCAGTGGAATAGTTAACATTACTGTCGCTGACAATTTCGCGTTCATCACGCAATTGACGTACCACACGTAAAATAGCATAAGGAATAAAGATTACCTTAACCCCGATGGTCAAAAAAGTCCTGGTAGCCAGCCATGTAAGCCACCACCATGACTTAAACCCACAACAAGACAGGCTGCAGCAATCAAGGCAGACTGTACGCTAAGGCACAAAGTAGCACGACGTAATTCGCTAAAGCGTGTCTGTAAGAAGACGATAAACATTAAACTTACTACTAAATATTCCATCGTTACCTCCTTACTGTGCTACCACTGCCAATAAAAGCATTAAGCCGGCAGCCGCCAAATACACACGCACTTTAAATAAACGCATTTTATTATTCAAAGTTTCTACCACGCTAACAGCTGCAGCACTTAATAATAGTTTCAGTACCACAGGCAAATCTAAGGGCAGATACAGCATGGAAAATAAAACTAAAAAATCAACAGTTTCAATTGACTCGCCCAATGAATCAAAGCCAGCAGACGACCGGGTATTCCAATGTCATACATTCGTGAATCATGGTTAATTCAAATGTGTATCAGGATTATCCACAGGAATACGACTATTTTCGGCCAACAGCACCAAAAAGAAAGCGATACAGGTCAATACACCGGCTACAGTTAAATTAACTTCATCAAAACGCAGACTCATGCCATTTAAAGAAGTACTACCTGTATGCAGAAAGTTGGACATAATCGCCAGCATAATCACCGGCTCAACGAAGGCTGCTACATACACTTCACGGCTACCACCCATACCACCAAAAGCAGTAGCTGCATCCATAGAAGATACGGCCATAAAGAAACGGCCTAAAGCCAAAATATAGACGAATACGAAAACATCGCCAATGCCGGCAGAGGCAGAGAAAAAAACTTGGCAACATCACTGCCGCAATCAAGGTAGTTACAAAGTATATACATGGTGCTAAACGAAAAATCCCACTGGTATACGGTGTAATAATAGTCGGCTTACGCCACCATTTATAAATATCATAATACTCCTGCCAAATACTGGAGCCCACTCTATTTTGTAACAGAGCTTTCAGCTTTTTGATAATACCGCTGATACAGGGAGCAATCAATAACAATAATATTGCTTGCAGGAAGCAGAAGCCTAAATTTAATAATTGATTCTGCAATTCGCTCATTTATACAACGCCCCCCACACTAACACGATAATCATTGCCGCCATAACATAGGCTACATACAAACGCACACTGCCCTGCTGCATACGGCGCAGGAAGGCAGAGATTTTTACAAAATGCTGTTGGAACGGTACGTAAAGCTTTTCGGTAATCATATCAGGAATCTCCAGACGATAAGATAATAAACGACCGAAATATGCATGGTCCTTACGCATATAGCTTACCTGACGTTTGGGCTTGAGCATATAGTCAAAAGCACGGCGGACAGGCTTACTAAAACCGGTAGCAGAATACTGCTGACGAGCAGTCGGATAAGTACCACAGTTCCAAGTAACATCCTTTTCAACACAACTACCTGCAGTACACAGATAAACCAATCCCCCGACAACAACTACTAACAACAACAGCAAAAAGAGGATTAAAGCCTGCCATATTGCCACTTAAATTCCACGCCAAGGCACCATTGCTTACAACAAAATCAGACGGCAGCTTCAAGGCTGTACAAACAACCTGAACCACAGGCAAAGGATAAATGCCGCACACTAATACTAAAATACTAGAAAGTCCCATTGCCAAAAGCATGAAGAAATCAGCTTCATGTGCTTGCTCAATCAGCTCACTGCGAGCACGTCCCAAGAAGGTAATACCGAAGAAACGCACAAAACAACCCAAGGCCAACGCACCGGTAAAGCCTAAGAAGATAAAAGACAAGGCAGTCCACAAGCGGATATCCTGTGCTATACAGCTTTTCGCCAGAGTAATAAAGCTTTGCAAAACAAACCATTCACCGACAAAGCCATTAGTCAGAGGCACTGCTGCCAAAGCCAAGGAACCGACAAAGGTAAAAGCAGCCGTATAAGGCATTTTCTTAGCCAGACCGCCGAAAAGCTCGATATTTTTACTGCCCGTACCATGCATGATACTGCCGGCACTCATGAACATCAGCACCTTCATAATGCTATGGTTAAAGGCGTGTACTAAGGCCGCCACAAAGCCCAAAAAATACCAATTGCCGTCAACAGTCAAATGTAACAGCATACCGCAGCCGAAAGCAGCAAAAATAACGCCCATATTTTCCACAGAAGAATAAGCCAAAATACGTTTAATATCTGTTTCCATTTGGGCATATAAAACACCTAGGAACGCAGATACTACACCCACCATCATCACAATGATGCACCACCAATAATTCCAGTCAGGCAAAAAGCTGAACATAAAACGACCGAAGCCGTACAAAGCGATTTTCAGCATCACACCACTCATTACTGCTGAAACATGACTTGGTGCAGCAGGATGCGCTTTCGGCAGCCAAACGTGCAGCGGTACCAAACCTGCCTTTAAGGCAAAACCGATAAAGGCACAGGCAAAGACTAAATGTTGCCAACTGCTATCTAAAGTATTATTAGCTAAATCAGCAAAGGCAAAGGAAGTGCTTCCTGCACCGAGGAGCAGAAAAGCAATCATAATCGCTGCTGTTCCCAAAGAAGTCATAACTAGATACTGATAAGCGGCAGACCAGGTAGAACGCTTTTCACATTCATGATTTACCAGCATAAAGGAGGATACAGCCATGATTTCCCAGAACAACAAAAAGCTAAAGCCATCTCCTGCTAAAAGCACCAACACCATAGAGAGAATAAAAAGGCTCCACATACCGCCTAATAGACGCAGACGGCTGCCCTCATAGCTTTTAGCATAACCAAGAGCATAAATACTGGCAATAGTACCGGCGATACCTGTTAACAAAAGGAAAATCGCACTCCAATTATCACATGCCAAGGAATAAGAACCCCATACTAAGAAAGAAGGCTCTACAGCATTCCACAGCTGTAAACCGGCAGCGTACGCTATAATCGCCGAGCCCACGCCTGTTGCCCCATTGGCCAACCAATGAGCAGAACGTTGTAAGCTATGCGGAAACAGCAGGGTCAGTACGCCTATGCTATAACAAAGTATAGCCATTAAAAACATTTCCATTTCATCACCTACACTTACACATAATTGTTGCAGCTTATTCACATTTTCGTCATTATTGTGATATTATATCATATTTATGTTAGCCATAGCATAAACTTGACGTAAAAACTTTAGTAAAAGCAATAACGACAGATTATAGAAGAAAACAAAAAAAGAAGAGAGCCATTACGGCAGACTTTGCTGCCAATAATGGCTCTAAAATTCAATAATTTATGCTGTTAACCGATCCAAGAACCAAGGTTGCTACGACGTGTCACAGCTTGCTCCTTGCTTACCTCGACAGTCTCCGGAGTATAAAGCAGTAACTCATCATTAATGACGGAAACATGAGCTTCAGCAATGTAAGCTACGCCATTGAGATAATCAAAAATGCGATTTTTCACTTCAACATCCACTGCTTCAAAAGAAATCATGACAGCACTTCCCTGTAACAAGGAATCTGCATATTCACGTACATCCATAAAGCTTTTCGGAGTGCGAACGATAATATTTAAATGACCGGTTTTCAGCAAACGCGGGCCAACATATTCTTCTTCCCTTGCTTCTTCAGAAGCATCTGTAAAAAATCTCATTACATTTAAATCCATGGCTTCTGCCTCCAAACTCAAAAAACTGTAATAAAGCCTATATTCGTCACTAATAAGCATTTCTCCTGCCTATTACGCATATTTTAACAAACTTTGACAAACATGTCAAAGAAATTAAAATTATTCACACAAATTACAAATTATGACTAATTACATAGTAGCGTTTTTCATACGGCCACGCATTTTACCGCGTTCCAGACGGTCAAGGATTTTCTTACGCATACGAATAGATTTCGGAGTAACCTCTACCAGTTCGTCGTCGTTGATGTGTTCCAGAGCTTGTTCCAGAGAGAAGGTACGAGGCGGAATCAGGCGGATAGCGTCATCACTGCCGGAAGCACGCATGTTGCTGACATGTTTCTTTTTGCACGGGTTAACGTCCATATCATCTTCACGGCTGTTTTCACCAACCAATTGGCCTTCATAGATTTTTTCCGCAGGAACAACGAACATGGTACCACGTTCTTGAGCATTACCGATACCGTAGGAAGTGGTTTCACCGGTTTCAAAAGCAACCAAGCTGCCACGAGTACGTCCGGGAATTTCGCCTTTATAATCTTCATAACCTGCAAATACATGGTTCATGATACCGTTACCTTTAGTATCGGTCAGGAATTGGTTACGGAAGCCAATCAATCCACGAGCAGGAATCTTGAATTCCATACGCAGATAGCCGGCCATTTCAGTCATATTTTGCAGTTCAGCTTTACGCAGACCCAAAGCTTCCATTACAGGACCCATGAAATCTTGCGGTACGTCTACAGTCAATGCTTCCATAGGTTCGAGCAAGGTACCGGTTTCATCACGATGCATGATTACTTTCGGTTTACCAACTTGCAGTTCAAAGCCTTCACGACGCATGGTTTCAATCAATACGGACAAATGCAGTTCGCCACGACCGGAAACCTTGTAAGCATCAGGGCTTTCAGTTTCTTCAACACGCATGGAAACGTTAGTTTTTACTTCTTTAAACAGACGGTCACGCAGATGACGGCTGGTTACGAATTCGCCTTCACGACCTGCAAAAGGACTGTTGTTAACATAGAACAGCATGGACAGAGTCGGTTCGTCGATTTTGATACCCTTCAGAGCTTCCGGATTTTCTTTATCAGCAATGGTATCACCGATATTAGCATCTTGCAGACCGATCAGAGCAACGATATCGCCGGCAGCAACTTCATCAACTTCTACACGTTTCAAGCCTTGATATGTGTACAGACGACCGATTTTACCTGCACGGTTACCGGATTCGTCCATCAAAGTGATGTTTTCGCCGTTATGGATAGTACCACGAACAACGCGACCTACAACGATACGGCCTACATAATCATCATAATCCAGAGTATTTACCAGCATTTGCAACGGTGCTTCAGTATCTACTTCAGGAGCAGGAATGTTTTCCAGAATTACTTTGAACAGCGGTTCCAGAGTAGTGCTTTCTTCGTCCATGGACAGTTTAGCAATACCATTACGAGCAGAAGCCAGAACTACCGGGAATTCTAATTGTTCTTCGTCTGCATCCAATTCGATGAACAGATCCAGAACTTCGTCGATTACTTCATCAACACGTTGGTCAGGACGGTCGATTTTATTGATAACAACAATCGGTTTCAGATGTTGTGCCAGAGCTTTACGCAGAACGTATTTTGTTTGCGGCATCGGTCCTTCATAAGCGTCAACCAGCAGATACGCCATCAACCATGGTCAATACACGTTCAACTTCGCCACCAAAGTCAGCATGGCCAGGAGTATCCAGAATGTTGATTTTACGCCATCATGCATTACAGCAGTGTTCTTGGACAAAATGGTGATACCACGTTCACGTTCCAGTGCATTGGAGTCCATGACACGTTCTTCAACACGTTCATTAGCACGGAAAACACCGCTTTGTTTCAGCATTGCATCAACCAGAGTAGTTTTACCATGGTCAACGTGGGCAATAATCGCTATATTACGAATATCGTTTCTAATCATTATTATTATTCTCTCCTCACTTATACTCACTTTAAAGACAAGAAAAAGGATGCTTGTCAAATGCATCCTTCTATAGTATTACTAAAACATTATATTCTTTTTTTCGTTTTCTATGTCAATGACATATTGTATTAAGCTTTACAAAAACATTGATTTTTTATCAAAATTATGCAAATTACGGCTCAAATCAAGAAAAATCGGCCTAAACCTTTCCCTCAAAAAGTTTAAGCCGATAAAAATTTCTTTTATAATTAACAATCTTTATATCTAAATTTTACCCATTTACAAATCTTTAAACATTTCATCCATATACTTACGCAGCTTCTCGACCTTCTTGCGAATCTGTACAGCCTTGAGACCATCGCGAGCCACAATCTGCTCGATTTTTGCACGCTGCTGCAGATAATCGTTTTCGACAGATTTCAAATAAGCACGCAACTCCAATGCCGCAGGTTCAGCAGTAACAACATCGGATTCGTGAATCTGCCAATTATTGCCACTAATTTCAACACAATCGCCGAAATGCGGAATATAAGTCGCCGTACCCAGGTTACGTCCCAGGGAATCTGCCAAGGCCATGGAGGCGTCAATCTCACCATGAGTTACGAAAAATGCACGAGGAACTTTAGGCATACCGCCAAACCAAGCTAACAACTGCTGTTTATCCGCATGGGCGGAAAAGCCCTTCATATTATAGATAGTAGCGTTAACGCTAATAGTTTCACCCATGATTTTAACCTTACGGGCACCTTCGATAATCTGACGTCCCATAGAGCCTTCAGCCTGATAACCGGCAAAAACAACAGCACTATCCTCTCGCCACAGATTATGCTTCAAATGGTGCAAGATACGTCCTGCATCCGCCATACCGCTGGCAGAAAGGATAATCTTACTACCGGGAGTATCGTTAATCGCCATGGATTCCTGCGGTGTAGCTGTAAAATGCAGATTGCTCATTGATACTAAGCGTCTACCCTGCATTTCGTATAAAGCACGTGCTTCCTCATCATATTCAGCAGGATTAGTCATAGTAATCTGCGTAGCCTTGTTGGCCATCGGACTATCTACATAAATAGGAATTTCCGGAATCTTACCTTCTGCCTGCAGTTTTTGGAAATAATACAGCAGTACTTGAGTACGCCCGACAGCAAAAGCAGGAATGATTACATTGCCTCCCTTTTCCACAGTACTGTTAATTATTTTCGCTAATTCTGCTTCCTTATCGTAAACTTCATGAATGCGATTCCCATATGTTGATTCAGTGATTACAAAGTCGACAGCGCCTAGATTAGCAGGATCTTCGATAATCGGCTGATTAGGCTGACCAATATCGCCGGTAAATAATAACCTTGTAGTTTTATCTGTTTCCTTCACTGTTACTTCCACAAAAGCAGAACCGAGGATATGACCTGCCACCTTAAAAATAACATTAATACCGGGTACTACCTGAAACTCCTGATTAAAATCATGAATGCGGAAATGGGTCATCGTTCTCGCCGCATCATCTACTGTAAATAACGGCTCTACCCATTTTTTACCTGCACGCATACCCTTACGGTTTGCCAGCTCGGCATCCCCTTCTTGGATATGTGCACTATCAGGAAGTAAAATACTACATAATTCCTGCGTCGATTTAGTCGCATGAATTGGTCCTTGGAAGCCCTCTTTCACAAGCTTCGGCAATAAACCGCTATGGTCCACATGGGCATGAGTCAGAACTACAGCTTCAATATCACCAGGATTAAACAAAAATTCCTTTTCGTTAAAAGCCTTGACTAGCTTAGAACCTTGGAACATACCGCAGTCTACCAAAATTTTGTGTCCACCTGTTTCCATAAGATAGCAGGAACCGGTGACGGTACGAGCAGCACCCAAAAATGTAATTTTCATAAAGAAAGCCCCCATTCATTTAAGATTATATAATCAACCATACTAAATAGTTACCGCTTATTTTCTAGATATATAATTCTACATCAGCAATGTAAACTCCTTGCTAAAATTATGGTCAAAGTGTAATCTTTTAGATAAATATGGCATAAGTTTTATGCAAAGTGCATAAAAAAGCAAAAACCGCCACACCTAAGTATGACGGTTAAATTATGCATTTAAATAGAGATTATCTGTTTCTCAACCATGGCGGAATGTCGGTGCCCGGAGAAAAAGAGGTTCTAGCCCTCGGAACATCTTCACTTTGAGCAGATTGTTTCGGCGGATAATTAGTAGCATAAGCAGGTCTTTCAGTAGCAGGATTCTTCTTTTCGAAACCGGTTGCGATAACAGTTACGCGGATTTCGTCTTCCAAAGATTCATCGATTACTGCACCAAAGATGATGTTAGCGTTAGGATCTGCAGCATCAGTAATGATTTGAGAAGCTTCAGTAACATCGAACAAAGATAATTCCTTACCACCTGTGATATTAAAGAGAACACCTTGAGCACCTTCGATGGATGCTTCCAGTAACGGACTCTTAATAGCCATTTCCGCAGCTGCCTTAGCGCCACCCTCGCCTTTAGCAGTACCGATACCCATGAGAGCGCTGCCTGCATTAGACATAATGGTTTTTACGTCGGCAAAGTCGGCATTAATCAAACCAGGAACACCAATCAAATCAGAAATACCTTGTACACCTTGACGCAGTACGTCATCGGCAATACGGAAGGCTTCTAACATAGAAGTGCGGCGATCTATAACTTGCAGTAAGCGATCATTAGAATAGTAATTAAAGTATCTACTTTTTCTTTCAGATTAACAATACCATTTTCTGCTTGGTTTAAACGTCGTCTGCCTTCAAACATAAACGGTTTGGTTACTACACCGACAGTCAGTGCGCCAACCTCTTTCGCACATTCGGCAACAACGTGTGCAGCACCGGTACCGGTACCACCGCCCATGCCGGCAGTTACGAAAACCATATCGGCACCTTTCAGTGCTTCTACGATTAAGTCACGGGTTTCTTCCGCAGCTTTTTCGCCGATTTCAGGATTAGCACCTGCGCCTCGACCTTTAGTCAGCTTCTCGCCGATTTGGATTTTAGTCTCTGCTTTAGAAAGCAGTAATGCTTGAGCATCACAGTTTACAGCAATAAATTCTACACCGCGTACACCTGCGGTAATCATTCTGTTAACAGCGTTATTGCCGCCGCCGCCAACACCGATAACCTTGATATTGGCAAGATTATCAAATCTTGTTTCTACATCGTCAAACATATTTGCCATTATTGCACGTCCCCCTTACTGCTGGGTATCTTTAGTAAATAAAATAAGTTATTTTTGTAGTGTTCAACACACTAGTATAATTTTCCTGCTAAACGAGAAAAATTTCTATGTTTTTACTTCAAAAATTATACTATTTAATTGTTTTTACTTATATATATATTATTTTTTCATATATAATCTTCTGACGATTGCCAGATTTTGGAAAACACGCATACCGAAAATCAAAATAGCAACCATATAAAGATCTATGCCCAACATATTACCGGCATAACATAAGAACGCGGCTAAAATACCATTGATAAAAAACCGGAAATAAAGATTTCAGTATCATAATTGCCATCCATAGAAGCACGGACACCACCAAGCACAGCATCAAGGCCGGCCATAACAGCTACAGCCAAAAGACGTGCATATTGCGGTGGCAAGCTAAAGGGACAATAGATACCGGCTAAAACACCGATAAGCAGACCAACTGCTGCATAAGCAATCATTATTTCTGTCCCTCCTTCGCTTTGACAACCTTAGCATATTCAAAATTACGTGGGCTATTAAGTGCAGGAATATGAACTTTATCGTTTGTCTTAATTTTAACCTGAATTCCCCAAAATTCAAAGGTTTCGACAACGCCGCCACGCAGACGCAGAGCGCTGGTCAAATTTTTTAGGATTACCGATAGCTTTAATTACATAGGGAGGAGCACTACGCACATTATTTACGGAAACAGTCGGTCCCGCACAACGTACCTCGGTAGTAGCAACGATACGCTGATCATTAATTGAAATAGCCTCTGCACCTGCTGCACAAAGTTCATTCAGCACACGCAGCAAATCTTCATCATGGATGATATACAAATTCGGATTTTCATTAGCGGAGCGTGCCAAATTGCTATCATCTAAAACGATTTCCACACCTTCGCCTTCCACATCAGTACTGCCGGCCAAAATATTGAGTCTTTCCATACCGGAGTCGGTGGCTGCACCGGCACCATGCTTACGGAGTGCTTCAATTTCATCTAACAGCTGTTTGTTTTCGGCCTGCATGATTTTCAAGCGTTCAGATAAGTCTTCAACCCTATCCATACGGATAGTTCTTTGCTGTTCAGTACTTTTATACTGTACGGACAACATAAACCCCAAGACCATGAAGACAACGCCTACCAAAATCTTGCCTTTGACATCCATAGTAAATATTTGATTCATTTTATTCCCTCATAATTTCTAACATATATTATTGTTTTAATTTAATATATGGTTTGGCAAATTTCAAATTAATGTATTCAGCCTTAATATTTTTATTTTTTATTTCATTAAAGACTGTCATAAATAAGTGAGCCTTATCAGGAAGCTCGCTGACTGTACCAAGCAATACCGGTAAACTGCTACGCATTCGCAAAGTTACCTGCTGCTTATCATCAACGGCTATTTCCGAAATACGGTTTCTAGCATCTCCATCCAGCTTATGTAAAAAAAATAGTATGTGCATAACGCCGGAACTGCTGATTTTATCGCCTAAATAAACATTACCGCATTTCAAGCCTGTAACTAAGGGAGCCTGCGAATCAGGAATGCCTGTCGTTACCTTCATTACCAGACCATCGTAATCAACCTGCAGATAACTGCGATAGGAATTAGCTACATATAAGGCCGGCACACGTTCCTCTACCGATACATTAACAGTGGCCGGAAAGCTATAGCGTACTGCAGCATTCTGAAAACGAATATCATGGGAAAGTGCTTCCTGTACTCTACTTAACGAAGCATTAAAAAGATTAAATGGCTCAGGACTTCCGGATAGGCGGATAATATCTGCCTGTGTCAGTTGCTGGCTGCCGGAAATATTAATAGAACCAAAAGCAAAGCCCGGCTGATGGATATATTCCCATCCCTTAACCGCACCCGTGCATACAACTGCCAGCGTGACAATAAGGCGCAGCAGACGCATGCGTTTTTGCCTACGATGCGCACGTAAACGCTCCCGTAAAGTCGCCATGCTGCTACACCTCCGTCAACTACATTATTTTGCACTCAGCAAAATCTTTTCGCACAAATCAGGGAAGCTGATGCCTACAGCTGCAGCAGCCTTCGGCACCAAGCTAGTAGCAGTCATGCCAGGAACGGTATTAGCCTCCAAAACATAACCTTGGCCGTTTTCATCCAACATAATATCTACGCGGGCAACACCTCTCAGGCCCAGAACCTTATAGGTTTTCTTAGCCAAATCTTGTACATGCTCAGTGATTTTTTTTTCATCAAGAGGTGCCGGGCAATGATAATCAGTAGCACCCTTGGTGTATTTGGAGTGGAAATCGTAAGCACCGGAATGAGGAGCAATCCAGATAACGGGCAGCGGCTTCGGTTCGCCGTTTTCTTCCATCATAGCAACAGTCAGTTCTTTGCCTTTGATACATTCTTCAACTAAAACATTTTCGGAATAGCTGAAAGCATCTTCCAGAGCAGGAACGATTTCTTCTTCAGTTTTCGGAATAACTACACCAATGCTGGAACCTTGGGTTGCAGCTTTGATAACAACAGGCAGACCGAATTCAGCAACGATTTTCTTTTGCAGCTCAACTAAATCTCCTGCCTCACGTTTATTGATAATCAAGGAACGCGGAGTAGAAATACCTGCGGATAACAGGAAACGTTTAGTAGCAGATTTATCCATGCCGACAGCACTTGCCAATACGCCGCTACCGGTGTAAGGAATACCTGCTGCTTCTAACATGCTCTGCATTCTGCCGTCTTCGCCATATTTACCATGTACTGCATTGAAAACAACTTTAGCATTCATAGCATGCAGCAGTTGCAGTAAATGTTCAGGAACCAATTCCAGTTCTTTAGCATCATAGCCTTTTTCACGCAGTGCAGCGGCAATTGCAGCACCGGTTACACGGGAAATATCCGCTTCAGAGGACGGACCGCCTAAAACAACAGCAACTACATCATTTTTTTTCATGATTAATCCCTCTCCAATTCTCTAACTAATTCTTCGCCTACTTTAAAGACGTCACCTGCACCGATGGTCATTACCAAATCGCCGCTTTGAACATGAGTTTCTAAATATTCTTCAACCTTGCTCAGCTTAGGAATATATTTAACATTCAAACCCAAAGCCGCTTGCACGCCTTCAGCTAACTTTTCACTAGAGATGCCTTCAATAGGTGCTTCACCTGCAGAATAAATATCGGTCAAAATAAGCTCATCACAGCCTGTAAAGCATTGACAGAATTCATCAAATAAAAGCTGGGTGCGAGTATAACGATGGGGCTGGAATACGCACAAAAAGACGATTAGGTTTAGTTTGGCAGGCAGCCTTTAAGGTTACGCCGATTTCTGTGGGATGATGTGCATAGTCATCAACTACCCAAACACCTTTAACCTTACCTTTAGTTTCAAAACGACGTTTTGCACCGCCGAATTTACTCAAAGAGGCTAAAATAGAGTCAGTAGCAATACCCATTTCACGAGCAGCCGCAAAAGCACCCATGGAGTTAAGAACATTGTGTCTGCCTGGAACAATCAGGTGCACATCGGTTAAAAACTCACCATGATAATACAGCTTATAACTAGTGCCGTCAACACCATAAACAATATCACGAGCAGTATAATCAGCATCTTCACCTTCCATACCATAGGTAATTACAGTTTGGTCGGTTTCTTCTGCCAGACGACGTACTTTAGCGTTATCGACACACAACACAGCTTTACCGCCGGCTTTAATATTACTCAAGAATTGTTTGAAAGCTTGATAAATATTTTCTTCAGTACCATAATGGTCCAGATGGTCATCTTCGATATTAGTTACAACAGCCAAATACGGATGGAATTTCAGGAAAGAACCATCACTTTCATCAGCTTCCGCTACTACAAAACGACCTAAACCGTTACGTGCATTACCGCCTAAGCTGCTAACCTCGCCGCCGATAATAATGGTCGGATCGATATCTCCCTCTGCGGAAATGCAGGAAATCATAGCACTGGTAGTGGTTTTACCATGAGCACCTGCTACGGCTACACCATCAGCAGCATTTAAAATTGCTGCCAGCACATCACTGCGATGCAGCACCGGAATACCTTGAGCTCTAGCAGCTGCCAGCTCAGGATTATTCTCATGAATAGCAGTAGAAACAACAACAGCATCAGCACCGTCAACCTGACAAGCATCATGGCCCATGAATACCATTGCACCTTCTTCAGCCAGATGTGCGGACATATGACCTGCATTAAGATCAGAGCCTGTAACATCATAGCCGCGTTTCAGCAATACATAAGCAATTGCGCTCATGCCTGCTCCGCCGATACCGATAAAATGTATATTATGCAAATTTGCCAATTTATTTTCAGTCACAAAATAGCCTCCCTTATTTTTTGATTAAGGCAAGTGCCTCACGTGCAATAACCTCTGCGGCTTGCGGACGGCCTAAGGCTTGAGCAGCTGTCTGCATTTTCTGCAATTCGCTTTCATGCAGTATGAAATGCTCAATCGCCTCTAAAATAACTTCGCCCGTCAGTTCTTTATCAAGAATTACTTTCGCTGCTCCACTGCTTTCCACGGCACGAGCATTAAACTCCTGATGGTTAGCAGTAGCATAAGGATAAGGAACTAATACAGAGGGAACGCCTTTAGCCATCAGCTCAGCTAAGCCGATAGCACCGGCACGGAAGACTGCAAGGTCGGCAGCAGCAAGAGCTACAGGCATATTATGCAGGTAAGGCTTGATGATGATGTTATCTTCAACACCGCCGCGTTTCTTGATTTCTTCCATATACTTTTTATAATTGACGTCGCCTGTTGCGTGCAAAACCTGTACATCATGACGTCCGGAAAGAGCGATTTCTGCTTCTAGCATCGCTTCATTAATGCTACGGGCACCCGACTACCACCGGAAACAAGAACAGTTTTCTTCTTCGGATCCAAACCAAGCTCCTGGAGTGCTTCAGCTCGTGTATGCTCTAAAATTTCGCTGCGAATAGGATTACCGGTATATTGTACCTCTGCTTTTCCTTTAAAGAATTGCTTTGCTTCTTTATAGCCCAAAAATACCTTTTTTCACATAATGCGATAAAATCTTATTGGTAACACCCGGCATAGCATTCTGTTCCTGAATACAGGTAGGAATACCGTGAAGAGCAGCTATGAAAACAATCGGACCACAGACATAACCGCCGGTGCCGATAACTAAATCAGGCTCCTCCTTGCCGATAATGCGATAAGCATCCCATAAACCGCTGAGCAGCTTAACACCGCTGCGTAAGGTGTCCAAGCTCAAACTGCGTTTAAAACCGGCAACCTCAATAAATTTCAGTGGGTAACCGTAACGGGGAATAATATCCTTTTCCAAACCTTGTTTAGTACCGACAAAGCAGATTTCTGCCTCGGGGTGTAATTTTTTAATTTGGTCGGCAATAGTCAGGGCAGGATAAATATGACCGCCGGTACCACCACCGGAAAGTATGACCTTCACTTGTCTTCTCCTCCATTAAATGAGAGATTTTACTAACTCTTTAAAGCATCTGCCACGCTCAGGATAGTTCTTGAACATATCGAAAGAAGAGCAGGCAGGAGAAAGCAGAACAATCTGTGGCTCATGTGTGCTAATTCGTAAGCTTTATGTACAGCATCGGCAAAAGTGTCTACTTTAACGATGTTCGGTACACCACAAGCAACAGCTGCTTTGTAGAAACGTTCTTTAGCTGCACCCAGCAAAATCAATACGTCTACCTTTTCTTTAATCAAATTCATCATCGGCTCCAATTCGGTCATTTTATCATGACCACCTGCCAGAAGGATAATATGACCTTCCGGGAAAGCCTCTAAAGCTTTAATAGTAGAATCAGTATTAGTAGCCTTAGAATCGTTATAATACGGTACACCTTTAATAGTAGCAACATATTCCAGACGATGTTCAATGCTGCGGAAATTGCGCAGCACGTCAGCCATATCAGCAACGGATACGCCGGCAAAATAACCGCAGGCAATTGCTGCTAATACATTTTCTTCATTATGACCACCAAATAAATGTAGGTCTTTAATATTGCAGACAACCTCTGTTGTATTATTCCATTTTATCACAAAATCACCGTTTTGCATAAAAACGCCTTGTTCCAAAGCAGTCTTTCTGCTGAAATAGCAGATTTGAGCTTTGCTGTCAGCAGCCCAGGTGCGGACAACAGGATCATCATAATTCAAAACAGTAACCTGCTCCTTGGTCTGGTGATAGAAAATATGCTTTTTCGCTTCACCATAAGCTTCCATAGTATAGTGACGCTCCAGATGATCCGGAGTTAAGTTTAAAACAACTGCGATATCAGGAGCGAACGTAGTTGCTTTTTCCAATTGAAAGCTGCTCAGCTCAGCAGCCATCCAACCATCAGCAGGCAGATTTTCTACCTCCTTGGACAAGGCCAAGCCGATATTACCGCCGACTGCAGATTTTACCGGCAGACGTTTCAACATTTCGCCGACAATGGTGGTAGTAGTCGTTTTACCGTTAGTACCGGTAATAGCTGCCATATGACCAGCGTATAAACGATATGCTAACTCAACTTCACTAATTACCTCCAGTCCTGCTGCTTCCGCTGCTAAAACATTGGGGTTATCGCAGGGAACACCGGAGAAAGGACCATCATCTTAGTAGCAGCAAACAGCATGGGTAGTTTTTCTGCTCCTATAACTAAATTGCCGCCGACGGAAACCATTGCTTCAGTAGTTTCATCATCTAGCTGGCAGGGAGTATCATTATATAAATATACTTCTTGTCCTCTTTTGGCCAATACCTGTACCGCACCACGGCCACTGATACCGGCACCATAAACAACTACAGCTTCTTGCTTCATAATTCCAAGAATGCCTCCTCTATTATTATCCTGTCATGCAGGAAGAAAACAAATTACAGAATAGTACGTACCCACAGCCAGAAGCCCAGTGCAGATAACAGACAGCTGACAAAGGTAAATACATACACAACCTTAACCTCATTCCAGCCACCTAATTCAAAATGATGGTGCAGCGGGGACATACGGAAAATGCGTTTGCCACTGGTCAGACGGAAATAAGTTACCTGCATGATAACGGACAGAGCCTCGGCAACATAAACGCCGCCAATGATGACTAAAAGCAATTCCGTTTTAGTCAACAGTGCCAGTGCAGCAATACCGCCACCTAAAGCCAAACTGCCTGTGTCGCCCATAAATACTTGTGCAGGATTACGATTAAACAGTAAAAAGCCTAAGCAGGCACCATTAACGGCCAAGGCAAAACCGCACAAATCATACATACCTTGCAGGAAAGCAATGCCTGCGAAAGCAAAGGTTACAGGTAAGGTTACAAAAGGAAGCCAAACCGTCAGACCATCAGTCAGATTAACAGCATTGGTAGTACCTACTAACAACAAGAAAGCCAATACATAGTAACCCCAGCCCAAGTCGATAACAGTATCAAGACCAGGAATCCACAGATTGGTATTTTGAATATGGGTTTCAGCAAAGTACACATAAGCACCTGCTAAAATAAACTGCAATAAAAATTTCTGCTTAGCAGTTAAGCCCAAGTTACGTTTCATAACAACCTTAATATAGTCATCGATAAAGCCGATTACTGC
>VOFG01004307.1_pt1 | contig 48090 bp, 82 predicted proteins | sample 5384171 | NCBI WGS metagenome assembly VOFG01 (sample SAMN12384726, study PRJNA508395) | human gut metagenome | isolation source: healthy gut F | host: Homo sapiens
CGCTCTGTCACTGTCTTTGTGAATGTAACCGCTCCATAACGCTGGATCGCGCCGGATAGTTCTGAACCGGTGAGTTGTCTCAGAGGACGGTGCCGAATCCACCAGCCAGTCCATATAATCAGCGAGGTTGCTCTTCATCTTTTCCCAGCCAAGCGCCGCACCGCGGTCTTCGTCCAGAAGATCATCCGGATGAATAAAATGACTGTTCACAAAATGCATATTTAATTCCGACAGTGCCGCCATCTTCATATAATTATCGATAATTGCACCGGAGATGATACGCTGGCTGTTCTACAATCCCATCCTTTGCAACTTCAAATTCCTGCACATACGCAAACTCACCGGTGAAATAATTACTGGCGATCGTCCGGATCTCCGGGAAATCTTTTCGCGAGCATCTCCCTTCCTTCTGCTGACAATACATTGGACGGCGGTCATGAGACTGACATTGATACATGAAATGTATCTCTCCAAAATGGATCAATTCTTTTTACAGCGGCCACATCCATATAGAAATCACTAATGCTCATTCCATAGTCACTTCACATAAGTACCATCTCCTCCGGAACCGGTGACGGAAAGTCATCCAGATAAATGCTTCGTCCATTGATCACCGATAAACCCCATCAGTAAGGAGACTGGCGAAACCGCGAGAATCCACCGCTTTCTCGCACAGTCCAAAGTTGTCTACTACAAACTTCCCTTTTCCATATTGGTTCTCCCAAATGACAGGCTGACCGTTTTTCCATTGACACGCGCATAAACCTTCGCATTCTCACTCAGCTGCACTGCCCAGGCAGAGTCATACGGATCCGTGATTGCATAAGCCTGTCCGCCGCCAAGCATAAATTCCGGTTCAAAATAAATACTGTCTACACGTATATTGTCATATCCGGAAGAAATGATTCCAAGCTTCTGCTCAATCACTGATGAATACGCTGTTTTCTGAAGTGTCAGGGCAAAAAGCAATATCTCACCTTCTGGACAATCTAATCACACAGTTCCACAAGACTTTCTTCAACGTACTTACACTCAGTAATACAACAAACTGCTCTATAAGCATGATAATCTGGAATAGAGGATGCACTCTGCAGGTCTACCACATCTGTTCCAACCTTCATATCTTTAAAATTTGTTGAAACTGCTCCCATGCAGCCACACTCGCCTCATCTTCACTGTTACGAAAGTACCAGACAGGTCTTCGGCAGTGATTTCGCAGCCATCTGTTCCGTAACCACTTCTTCCTGACTGAGATATGCGACTTTTCTGTCTTTTCAGTATATTGAATTCCACTTCGTTCAGCAAAAGGACGACCGATCATCAGAAATACACGGATCACCAACATACTTTTAAACGGAAATGTTTTTCAATGATTTTGTCAGCAAAAGCCAATGCCCTCCTTACTCTTAGACGACGAAATGGATCTGCTCCTCTTTCATCTGTCTTAAACACTGCTGGCTCCGCTCCTTTTTTCGTTCTGCCAGATACCGGATCTTCAAAATCCAGAACTCCCTCTTTCCAGAGTACCATTTCTGATCCATCGGCCTAGAAGTCTCTTCTGCCTGAACATAATCTCTGTTTTCATGGAATTTTGGAACAGACTTTATGTGGGAGGCGTCACGTTTTCACCCTTCAGCTTTTGTCTTAAAGACGGATATAACATTCCCTCTGTTCTCTCTCCATCTGGGCTTCCAGAATCCCTGATTCGAATGCTCTTCCATAAAATCACAGTACTGCTCAGGATCTCCGGATCGTCGAGTGATGCCGCATACAACTTCTCACATCTTCTGCAACGAAAATCATATTCCCTTTGAAAGTTTCAACCATGGCTGTGATTGCGCAATGGACAACCTCTACATCTTCATTCATGCGGGCCTGTTTCAGAAGATCCATATATTCTTCCGGATCATCATTGCGCATCCATGATCAGTTCACGGCACCCTCCCGGTTCGTTAATCAAAAGTGCTTCCTCTTAACGGAACGATCTTTTGTCCACGCTTAATCGAAACTGCCTGAAAATATTTTTATAAAATCTTCATTTACACTGAAGCTTTTCCAATCTCGGTTCTATCCTATTGTTTTTATTTCAGCACTGTCTCAGAAAGGAACGAAGATCACAAAGGCGCCACTGATATTTTTCACCTTCCAGCAGATGTGTCTTTATCCCTGAATCAGACCAGCACACAGCAGACAATATGTGTAACATATCTGTGCTGGACTGTCTGAATCATAATTTTCTCCTGTATTTGGTATTCTCCATGGTATCGATCTCATGACAGACGAAGCCGTTATTTTCCAGTCTTGCAAGAATGATCGGCAAGGAACTTCTGTCCGTCTGTGAAAAGAAGAGGAAGACTCTCCTTTTCAGAAATCCCCCTGACATCATTTTCACGGACCGAAGCCTGTAGCGCTGTGTCTGCCTCTTCCAGTGTCATCTTCGGATACTCCAGCTTCAAAAGCACATAGGATGCCCGATTCTCCTCCCTCATAGAATGGAAGGAATACAGCCGTTCTTCAAAATACTCTCCTGCTTCAATATACGTGTACCCTGCACGTACTGCCTGTTCTTGATTGCCTCCTGATATTCCAGTGCGCGCAAAAGTGCTGTTTCTACCAGACCGCAGAGAATCTGGAACAGATTCAGATAATAGAGGAAAGCTGTTCATTTCCCACTTCCTGAATGAAAATCAGCATCACGAGCTCTCATCCTTGTAGAATCCCGTTCATATACATCGGATAGCCGTCCAGGAAATTCCGGTTTACCCACACCTTTCCGGACACAATCGTCTCTTTCGCTTCCAGATAATCATCCAGACAAATGGATTTTTTCAACACATCTGTCATTCCTGGGATGCGATCTCAAGACGTCCATAGCTCTGATTCTTTCCAACTGAATAAATCGCAAATGTATGATTCTCAAGAACTGATTCCATCACATGCAGAGTTTCAATAAAAAGCTCCTGCGGAAGAATGATATCCAGTTTTTTTCGTAATATCAAAAATCTTACCAAAGCTGTCACGGCTTCCCAGAATCTGCTTCTTGTACTGTTGTTTATCAGAAAGCGTCTCCTGATACATTTCTCTCATAAACAGAAATTTATCCAGGATCAGTTTATTCTCCTCTTTCATGAATTGAATATTATCTCTGTTTTTCAGTCGGATGTAACCACAGATCGCGCCGACTGCAAAATAGAAGATAAACGGAATCCAGTTCGAGGGTTCGTAGAAAAGTGTCGTCCAGCCGATCCCGGTTTTCGTATATGCTGCCAGCAATGAAAGTGTTTCCAGCCCCGCTGCCGCAAGCCCGTAATTAATGCCGTACAGACTGCTGAACAGCACGATGTAAACAAGCCTCAGATCGATCATCTGAAACTGCACCTGATTTCCCGCCACCCGGTTCAGTGCTTCAAAAACAAAAAATGTGAGCAGCAATTCCGCGATTTTCACGATTTTATCATGTACTTTCAAAAAGTTTTTTACTACATCGATCTTCCGTGTCTTATGGTTCGTTTTCTCACAATAATCCTCATAAATTTCTGTGAGATCCTCCAAAGAGAAATCTTCGGAAACCAGACGTATTCATTTCTCAGAACGTGGTCATCAGATATCCCATCCCGGATCAGCACATCTGACAAATAGGTAATGTTTGCAGCCGGAAACATCTGTGCCAGTCTCTCCCCGAACTGTTGAAAAGTAAAATGAAATACCTGCGGAACCTGAAGACAGGCGCTCCCCTCTCCCCAGTTATCAAAAATCTTGTATAATAAATCCCCAAGATCACTCAAAGCAAGAAAATGCATCTCCTGTGCCGGTGCTTCTTCAAATGTAATCTGCTTCTTATTGATCACAGTTGAGAACAGCTTGAAAAATAATCCTCCTCATAAGTACCGGAATAAAGATACGGCACACGCAGAATCTTGACAGCGATCTGATGCAGTTCACCGTATTGCCTGCAGAACTCTTCTGCCGAGCGGACCATCAGCGTCTTTCCTGTTGTATCTTTATATAAACTATCCGGTCCTGTAATATACAGAAGCCTGGAATTCAGATTCCCCTTATAGTAATGTAATAGCTTGCGTAAAGTCTCAATCTCACCCTCCATCGTCCCATGAAATGTAAGATAATTAGAAAAATAAATCACTCCCTCAAATTCATACGTCTTGAAAATGTCTTTGAATTCTTCCTCCGTCTTCGGCATCGGGTATACCGATAAGCTCTTATTGCGATTTGACTTTTGTTCAATCTCTCCAAGAAGAAGGATCTGACACTCAGGGAAAGCCTCCTCGATAAATTCTGTTGTAATATATCCGATATTTCCGGTCACCAGTAATTTCATACGTCACCTCGTAATCATATATTGCGCATTTCTATCATTTCCAAACTATCATTTATGCAGAAGGTGTATTTTCTTTTATCCTCTTTTTTTGTCTTTATACATCTTCTCGGCAGCACAATGGATCAGCTCCGGCAGATTCTTTTCCTCTGCATCTTTGTCCCACGCTTGATACTTAACGCTCCCATTTATCTATATTCTCCTCTAATTGTGTCTAAAAAATATACTCTCAATATAATATACTACCATATCAACTAATTGAAGTCCATAATTTCATTCCAATAATTCCCATAACAAGAAAGGGACCAAGAGCAAAACTGTCCTTTCGTCCCATCTTTCCTGCTGCCAGCATCATGCTTACATATATACCGCTCAATATGATTCCCAGCATTCCTGCATATGTGATAATTTTCACGCCGTTCAGGAAACCGGATACCGCCATCAGCTTTATATCGCCGCCTCCAAATCCGCCTTTTTAACAGAACTGTCAACACCAGCATTGGTACTGCAATGACCACAGCGCCCAGACACCGTTCCTGGACAGACACCCCACACGGAATAACATTTCCATACAGGCAAGTGTCAGGATTCCTATATGTGTCCACGGCTCAATGATCTGATATTTCCAGTCCGCATAAGCAATACGGCATAAGATCATCAGGTAAACAACCGTAATTCCATACTCTGTAATTTTCAAACATTCCTTTCCGTTTTCTCACTGTTTATCTCATTTAGTAACATTTCTTACACGGTTCCAGTCCCTGGGCTTTGGCTTCTGCTTCTGTCTCCTGCTTCGCCGTGTCCGGATTCATGCTGCCGCAATGGTTCGTCTTATGATATTTGGAACCGGTTGCCGAAACCCATACTTTTTCTCCTTCCGCTGCCTGTGATACTGTCTGTTGTCCAACCTGCCCCTGCACGCTCTGCGCTTCCGTCTGCTGCACCTGTGTCCCCTGATCCGATTCATCTCCCGGCGTATAATCATTGCACGGCGATGCGCTCCAGCTCAGATCTGTCCCGTTGCTGGTCACGGTGATGGTTCCCTGCTTATCCGTTCTGTATACCTGGATCTCCATACTCTTTAATTTATCCATGGTATCTTTATCCGGGTGGCCATATTTATTATCTGCCCCGCAGCTTATCACCGCATACTCCGGAACCGTCTTCTGTAAGAAATCCCAGGACGTTGCTGTCGCCGATCCGTGATGCCCAGGAACCAGCACGTCACTGGCTTAAGTCTACCCCTGAACTGCACATCCTTTCTTCACTTTCATGTTCGGCATCTCCGGTAAATACAAAGCTATTTTCGCCATTTGTAAGCTTGATCGCTACCGAGTTGTTATTACTTCCGTTTTTCTCGATAACTGCCGGCGCAAGGATCTCAAATGATCCGCTTCCGAATTCATACGTCTTTCCGACTGCCGGATGTTTCATCTTCAGCCCGTCAGCATTTACTGCCTTCACAAAAGATTTATATAATTTGCTTGTGTGGACATAGTTACTGGATATGACGTTCTTCACATCGAATACGTTCAGGCATCCGATCAGTCCCGCCATATGGTCTGCATCATAGTGGCTGCTGATCAGATAATCAATCTCTGTCACTCCCTGTTCTTTCAGATAGGCCACGACGAATCTCGATGTCTTTTTTGTCACCGCCGTCATAGATCATCGTCTTTCCTTCCGACTGTACCAGAATGGACAGCCCTGACCCACATCCAGAAAATGGACTTTCATCTCTCCTGTCTGCGCTCCCGCATCGTTCCCGGCGGCCTGCACCGGAACTTTCATTCCCACGCCTGCCATCGCAAATACCAGGAGGATCGGAAGCAACAGGGATAACAGCCTCTGTCTCCATGTTTTCTTTAATACTTGTATCATTTTATCTTTCCCCTTTCACATCCACATTGCTATTATACACAAAATCTCCTGCCATTTCACATCATTTCATATCCCATTTAATATTTTAAAAAACACTTGCAAATCTGGAAAAATGCAGTATAATTATATTCGTGGCTGTCACAGGCACATGCTGGAATAGCTCAGTTGGTAGAGCACTTCACTCGTAATGAAGGGGTCGTCGGTTCAAGTCCGATTTCCAGCTTTTAAAAAAAGGAATCCTTTGATCAGGATTCCTTTTTGTTGTTATCCACAACATTTCTTATATTTCTTATTCTTTTACACCTCCAAGTGTCACACCTGCAACAATATATTTGGAAAGCAGGATATATACGATAATGATCGGCACGATCGCAATCGCTACCAGCATATACACTTTACCCATATCGAACTTCAGGAAGTCTGCACTTCGGAGAGATGCAATCAGGATCGGAAGTGTCTTCTTCTCGTTGCTGCTTAAGATCAGTCCCGGCAGGAAGTAGTTGTTCCATGCCTGCACGAATGCGAAGATCGCCTGTACTGCCATCGCCGGCTTCATAATCGGTATTACAATCTTGTTAAATGTGTGAAACTCTCCGCTTCCGTCAATCCTTGCCGCTTCGATCAGTTCCAACGGAAGTGATGACTGCATATAACTGTACATGAAGTAGAATACCGCCGGTGCCGCGATCGATGGGAGGAACAACGGAACCAGACTGTCCATTAAGTCCATCTTGGTGATCAGGTTAACGAAACCAAGTGCAGATACCTGTGTCGGCATTACCAGGATCAGCAGGATGAATAAGAATGCCGGTTTTCTTAATTTGAAATCATAAGCATACAAGCCATAAGCGGTCATTGCAGAGAAGTATGTAGACAGTGCTGCCGTACATACAGACACAATCAGACTGTTCTTAATTCCTGAAAGTACCGGAATGTTGGCATCATTCAGAACCGCTTTCAGATTCCGAACCAAAGATTTTTCCTGGACGAACGAGAAGCCCTTCTGGATCTGGAAATGATTCCCTTGTCGCATTGACCAGCAATACATAGAAGAAGAACAGGCACAGGAAGGAAAGTATGATCAGTACAACATAGGCAAGCGTCGTTCTTCCTTTATGGACTCTGTTAGTTCCGTTCGTTTTCTTTTCAGCCATGTTATTTTCCTCCTTCTTGTGATGATGTTTCTTCTCATCTTCCTGATTCAGTGTGAAGTAAACGCCCACACACAGAATTGCGCAGATGATGAACAATACTACAGATATTGCGCCTGCTGCGCCGTAGTTCTTACTATATAAATGGTTATTCAGATACATGATAACGGTTGTTGCAGTACGGTTCGACTTCCTTTCCGTTTGTCAGGATCTGTGGAATATCGAACATCTGCATACCTCCGATCATGGATGTGATCAGTACATATACCAGGATCGGCCGGATAAGCGGAAGGGTGATCTTAAAGAATGTCTGTCTGTGATCTGCACCGTCAAGTTCTGCCGCTTCGAACATCGACGGACTGATTCCCATGACTGCCGCCATCAGAAGGATCGTCGTATTACCGAACCACATCAGAAAGTTCATCAGTCCTACCAGACCTCGTTCCCGCAACCGATGACAGAAACCGGATCGGTGTATGTATCACACCCAGGGATTTCAGCAATCCATTTACCGGACCGTTCACAGAGAACAGGGCGAAGAACAGCATTGCGAATGCACTTGCCATGATCAGATTCGGAAGATAGATCACAACTTTAAAAAATGTCTTTCCTTTGATCCGAGTCTTACATCCGTAAACCATGCTGCCAGAACCAGCGATACAATAATCTGTGGAATGAATCCGATCAGCCACATGACGATCGTATTACCGATATTTCGGCAGATCTGCGGACAGAAGTTCCTGATAATTCTTAAGTCCTACAAAATTCGGTCCTACTACGGTAAGTCCGTCTCTGTAATATTCGAAAAACTATAATAGAATGTAGATACCAGTGGTACCAGCTGGAACACAAGAAACACAAGAAAAAACGGCAAGATGAAGAGGTATCCCCATTTTGCGTAACTTACTTTCTTTTTTCGTTGCTGTTGCCTTCATGTGCATCCTCCTTTTTCTTGCCGTATATAAAATATGAATATTCTTTGCATCTTTAAGCAAAACAGAGTGGGCGATGATGCCCACCCTGTCCGGTCTTACTGTTAGTTAGATGGCCACTCAACTTTTTCCAGATTTGGATAAAGCTCTGTGATTGCCTTCTCAAAGTTCTTCTTAGCAGTATCTTCATCTACTTTTCCGTCGAAGTAATCTTTGAATGCAGCCTGAATCTTTTCGTTACATCCCTGATCGTATTTGCCTGCATTGCTCATATCGATCTTTTCAGCCTGTTCTGCGAAAAGTTTGATGTGGTTCTGTCCACCAAGGAATGCTGAGCCATAATCCGGATCGTCAGCGATCTCTTTCATAGCTGATTTGTTATTTGTATAATCTTCTGTATCCAGTGTGATCTGTTTCATGATATCTTTGTCACATGTCAGTTTCTTCATGATATCAGCAACTTCGTCTTTGTTGTCTGTTCCTGTTGCTGCACAGATCCATGTTCCGCCCCAGTAATATGGTTCCGGTCCCTGGCATACTGCGTAATCACCATAGATACCATTTCCGACTTCTTTCTCTCCGTCAGGATCTGCAAGGGAGTTGCCAAGAAGTGTGAAGTTGATTCCCCATGTTGAATAGAAGAATCCGAATACCTTTCCTTCTGGTCCCTGATCTTTTTTTGCCCATGCGTCATCCCACAGAGATGTCTTATTGTTATAACCTTTATCTGTAAATGTCTTGGTCTGGTCTACCCATTTCATAATGTTCTCATCAACTTTTACTGTCTTTCCATCTACCCAAGGAGCAGCTACGTTGTTCGAGAATGTACGGTATGCATCGTCATATCCGGATAACATCTTGTATCCTTTTTCATTTGCCTTTTCAGCAACTGCGTTGAACTTATCCCAGTCAGCAACTGCTGCCTGTACCTGTTCCGGATCGTCTGTTCCGAGAACATCTTTGGCAATGGAACGGCGGTATGCGAACAGTCCAGGTGTTGCCTGCCATGTCGTACCTTTCTGTGTTCCGTCTACAGTTACGATATCTTTTGTATACTGATACTGTTCGGACAGATCATCATCTGTAAGTCCAAGATCCTTGATATCCATTGTGTAATCAGAATCTACATATTTTAATGCGTAGTCTGCTTCGATCAGGAATATGTCAATCTTATCGTCTGCAGATGCTTTCTCCTGATTCAGAGAGCTTCATCCAGTTTGTTCTGATAGTTGTTGTTCTCATTCGGATTGATCGTCCATTTTACAACGGTTCCGTCCTTTAATGTTGTTGTGGACTTATCCTTTGAAACTTTCTCCACTTCCGGATAGTAATCATTGAATCTGCTCTGGAATTCATCGTTCCAGCACCAGATGTTCAAGGTCTTGCCGGCATCGCCCGAACCGTCTTTTTTCGAACTGTCGCTTCCGCCGCTGCTGCCTCCGCATCCCGCAAAAGAGAGTGCCATGATAGATGCCAATGACATACTAATGAGTTTTTTGTTCTTTTTTCATAAAGATGTACCTCCCTTTCAAATTTGTTTTTACACTTTTTCCTTCTATCAGCCGTCCTGTTACCATTATTTTCTCCGGTATGCTGGTCTTTGGATTCTCAATTACATCCACCAGTCTTCTTGCCGATTCTCTTCCGATTGCTTTTGCATCCTGATAATAAGTTGTCAGCTTCGGCCGCAACACCTCCGACAATGTAATTCCGTCATATCCTGTCACACTTACATCATCCGGAATGGAAAGCCCCATTCTCTCTAACTGATTCATCCCTCCAATGTAAGAAAAATCATCCGGATACATGATCGCCGTCGGCGGATCGTCAAGCTGCATCAGATATTCTGTTGCCTTTGCGCTGGATTTTCGGATCATGATACACCGCTTTTATAACATATTCTTCCGGAACCTCTATTCCGTTCTGTTCACATCCCCTGTAGAATCCGAGCAGTCTCTTTTTCTGTAACGGATGTATGCTCTCCATGGATGAATGCGATCTTGCGGTGTCCCTTTCCTGCCAGATAATTCACCAGACTGTATGTGCCGTCAACATTATCCGACATGACACAGTTCAGATTATCCGCTGCGAAATCAATAGTAACAGTCGGGATGTCGCTCCTCATCAGTTCGACGACTCCCGGATTGTAAAAATCTACGCTTGCTATTACCACTCCGTCACACTTGCGGTACCGGCAATGTTCGGCAAATGATATCTTTTCACCTCCTATGTTCTGGCTGATAAATGTTATATCATACCCAAGCCGTTCTGCTTCTTCTTTCGTGCTGTTTAAGATTGCCGAGAAATATTCATGTGTCAATCCACACATGGTATCATCTACGAACAGTACTCCGATATTATGTGAAATATTCGTCTTCAACTGTCTTGCTGCTGCATTTGGCATATAGTGCATCTCCTGTGCCGTCCGCTTTACCAGCTCTATTGTCTCTTTACTGATATCTTCATAACCATTCAGTGCTTTACTGACGGTAGCCGGAGACACGTTGCAGCGTTTCGATATATCCTTGATCGTTACCATGCGTTTCCTCCTTTCCCGGTTTTCGAACGTCCCGAATACGTTTTCGTAGTTTTATAATAAATCGTCTACACAATTTCGTCAATCCTTTTAAATACACAATTTTTTCACATTTTTCTTGTATATTTTGCACAAAGGTTATTTTTTATATCATTATTTTTGTTTACATTTTTACCATAACACTCTTATAATAAAAATAGATTACGAAATCGTGTTCGGAATATTTTTATCAGAAAGGAGCTATCATATGAAATTCGGTTACTTTGATGATGTCAACAAAGAATACGTCATCACCACACCTAAGACACCGCTGCCTTGGATCAATTATCTTGGTACTCAGGACTTTTTCAGCCTGATATCCAATACCGCCGGCGGCTATTCATTCTATAAAGATGCCAAGCTTCTCCGGCTGACGCGCTACCGTTATAACAACAGTCCGATGGATCAGAACGGGCGCTATTACTATATCAAAGAAGGAGATACCGTCTGGAATCCCGGATGGCAGCCGGTCCAGACACCGTTAGATTCTTACCAGTGCCGCCACGGACTCGGATATACCGTCTTTGAAAGTTCAAAGAACAGCCTGAATGCGAAGCTTCTTGCTTTCGTTCCCGTCCATGACAACTGTGAGATCAATCTTCTTACACTGACCAATTATACGGATGCGGAAAAAGAATTCGATCTTTTCAGCTATATTGAATTCTGTCTCTGGAATGCAGCGGACGATTCTTCAAACTTCCAGAGGAATTTTTTCTACGGGTGAAGTGGAGGTTGCCGGAAGTACCATTTATCACAAGACGGAATACCGGGAACGCCGCAATCATTACGCGGTATATTCGGTCAATCATCCGGTCAACGGATTTGATACTTCCAGAGATGCCTTCATCGGACTGTATAATAGTCCTGCTGATCCGCAGGCAGTCAGAAAGGGCTTCTGCTCCGGCAGTATCGCACATGGATGGGCTCCTGTTGCGAGCCACCATATCCACCTGAAGCTAAGGCCCGGCGATTCGGTATCCCTGGTCTTTGTCCTGGGATACTGCGAGAATCCAAAGGATAAAAAGTTCAGTGCACCCGGTGTCATCAACAAAGAACCTGCCGACAGACTGCTTGCCAGATACCAGACAACGGAACAGGTAATGGCCGCATTTCAGGAATTAAAAGATTACTGGACAACGCTTCTGTCCGCTTATACGATTCAGACAGAAGATGTCAGGCTGAACCGTATGGTGAATATATGGAACCAGTATCAGTGCATGGTTACATTTAACATGAGCCGCAGTGCAAGCTACTATGAGAGCGGTCTGGGACGCGGGATGGGATTCCGTGATTCCTGTCAGGATCTGCTTGGCTTTTGTCCATCTGATCCCGGAACGCGCCCGCCAGCGTATCCTGGATATTGCAGCTACGCAATTTCTGACGGAAGCGCTTACCACCAGTACCAGCCGCTTACCAAGCAAGGTAACCTGGATATCGGAAGCGGATTTAACGATGACCCGCTGTGGCTGATTGCGGGAACGGCTGCTTATCTTCGTGAGACAGGGGATTTTTCTATCCTTGAAGAACCTTGTACATTCGATAATGATGCGGATAACACGGCTCCTTTGATGGAACATTTAAGACGGAGTTTTCAGTATACCGCAACCCACAAAAGGTCCTCACGGACTGCCACTCATCGGACGTGCTGACTGGAATGACTGTCTGAACCTGAACTGCTTTCCGAAGAACCGGGTGAAAGTTTCCAGACGACAGGACCGAACGACGGACCGGTAGCCGAAAGTGTATTCATCGCCGGTATGTTCGTAAAATACGGACGGGGAATATGCAGAGATCTGTGATGCCCTCCGCCTGGACGATGAGCGGGATGCTGTATTAAAAAAAGTGGTTATGGAAGAGACTGTTATGGATGCCGGCTGGGACGGCGACTGGTTCCTGCGTGCTTATGATGCCATGTCCAATCCGGTAGGAAGCAAGGTCTGCGAAGAAGGCCAGATCTTTTATCGAACCACAGGGAATGTGTGATGGCCGGAATCGGCACGGGATATTACGGAAGATGGAAGTCCGTCCGCTGCCCGTGCGCTCAAGTGTGGAAGAACGCCTGGATACCAGATACGGCATTATCCTGCAGACTCCTGCTTATACAACCTATCATGTAGAACTTGGGGAGATCTCTTCTTACCCGCCAGGATATAAAGAAAACGCAGGTATCTTCTGCCATAACAATCCATGGATCAGCTGTGCCGAGACGGTTCTCGGTCATGGCAGCCGGGCTTTCGAGGTCTTCAAAAGACTTGTCCTGCTTATCTGGAAGATCAGAGGAGATCCGCAGGACCGAGCCGTATGTCTACTGTCAGATGATGGCCGGCCGTGATGCTCCGACTCACGGAGAAGGCCCAGAGAACAGCTGGCTTACCGGAACAGCCGCCTGACATTTACCTGTATCAGCCAGTATATTTCGGTATCCAGCCGACTTTACAGGGACTGCGTATCAATCCATGTATTCTGTTCTGACTGGCGTGGCTATACCTGCCGCCGTATTTACCGTGGTGTCTCTTACGATATTACGATTGATAACAGTGCACATGTAGAGTCCGGAGTCGCGTCTGTCACAGTTGACGGACAGCCTGTAACAGGAACTCTTATTCCGTTCGATGCCGGCAAGAAGACCTGTAAGGTAGAGGTTGTCTTAGGATAATTACAAAATACGCCATACAATATAGAAGCCTGCCGCAGGCATATTGCCTTTGATCTGCTTCCTGTATTGTATGGCGTATTTTTTATATGTTTCTGGATATGTTTCTATGTGTTCTTTTTCTGCATGTACAGTCATCTGCGGATATGGAATTTCGATACCGTTCTCATCCAGTAAAAGCTTGATCTCTTCGAGCAGTCTCCATCTGGTTTCCCATATTCCTCATTCTTCACCCATGCACGGATTCCCAGTACAACCGCATTGTCTGCCAGTTCATGAACAAATACATTGATCTGTTCGTTCTTGATGATACATTCATCTTTGATCAGCAGATTTTCAATCACTGATTTTGCCTGTCGGATATCCGCATCATAAGAAATACCCACACGCAGATCCAGCTGCCTTTCATCTTTTGCCGTTGCATTGGTAATACTGTTATTGGTCAGCATTCCATTCGGGATTACGATCGTCTTGTTATCAATTGTACTGAGTTTGGTATAGAAGATCTGGATCTCTTTTACGGTTCCTTCTTTTTCCGTTGGTATCCTCGATAATGTAATCTCCGACTACAAACGGTTTTAATAAAAGGATCAGGACTCCGCCTGCAAAGTTCGAAAGGCTTCCCTGTAATGCAAGACCGATTGCCACACCACCGGATGCCAGTACTGCCGCTACGGACGTTGTATCGAATCCAAGACTGGAGATCAGACTGAAGACAAGCAGGGCATACAGTCCATATTTTAGCAGGGAATCTACAAACTGCTCCACTCCTTTGTCCGCACCGGAGCGCTCAAAGGAACGTCTGACGATCTTCCGGATCCACCGGATCACCAGCCGGCCGATAAAGAATGCCACCAGTGCCGCCAGCACTTTCAATCTGAACGTGATCAGTCCCGGTATACTGTCCTGTACATATTGTGTCAGCTGATTAACCTGTTTGACCGCTTCCTGGGTCGCATCGGTTACTTCCTGCGTCGTATCTGCAATTGTTGTATCTGTCATATGTTATACTCCTCTTGTTGTCATCTGTTTCAGCGCAAAGAAATGCGCTTACATTTCCCCCTTTTATCTCCGGTAGTCCTGTGCGAGAACAGAATATCCGGATTGCAGTGTGCATACATTGGTTACCGCAATATGATCTTCGCGGATTCCGGCTTCTGTGAATATCCGTTCATTGGCACGCCAGAGATCCAACTGGTATTTCCCGTTTTTCTTTTTTATAAAACAGTTCCGGCCAGTACGCTTCGTCAAAGCTTTCCCTGAATTGCTGTATCACATCCCCGCTCACTTCATAGCAGTCCCGGCAGATGGACGGACCGATTGCCGCAATGATATCTTCCGGATCAGAGCCATATGTCTTCTGCATCAGTTCTATGGTAACTTTTTCTATCTTACCGACGGTTCCTCGCCATCCGGAATGTGAAAGACCGATCGCCTTCTTCACCGGATCAACAAAATACAACGGCACACAGTCTGCGTAAAATGTAACCAGACAGATTCCCGGCACATCTGTGATCATTCCATCGGTCTCCTGAAAACGCTTTCCCCTGTCTCCGGCTTTTACTACCGCTACATTGGTCGTATGGGTCTGATTGGTGAATGTCATATCTTCCGGCTGTACACCGATGGCTCTGGCAATCCTTCTCTGATTCTCCCTGACATCTTCCGGATCGTCACCTCTGGTTGTACTGATATTCATCGTTGCCCAGCATCCTTTGCTGACACCGCCAAGTCTGGTCGAGAATCCATGATTCACGATTCCGGTCTCTTCCAGCATCGGATAACTTAAGAACGGGACACCGTTCACTTCTTTTTCATCAAATATATGGTCTGATTTTTTATAATGTAAGCCCAGATTCATGCCATATTCATCCTTTCTGTTCCGGATCTCTTCTATCCTATATAATCAAATGCATTCCGGTAAAGTGTCCCCTCATGATTCTCGATGCTCACCACATCGAATCTGCATGGTACCTCATCGATTCCGTTGACCGTCATGTAGCAAAGTGCACTTTTGGAAATGGTTCTCTGTTTGGCTGGATTTACAGCCTCCGCCGGATGTCCTTTTTATCTGAAGCGCGATATTTCACCTCACAGAAGACCAGATATCCCGCTTCTCTTGCTATGATATCAATCTCTCCGGTCTTACACCGGTAATTATACTCCAGGATCTCATATCCTTCCTGCTCCAGATATGCACCGGCAAGCCGTTCATAATGGCTTCCGGTCTCCCGGTTATTCTTCCGTTCTCTTCCTGTATCTCCGGCCATAGTCCTCCCGCTTATTTTAGAAACATTCTTACAGCTTTACTGTCTGTGATATATTTTTATATGTATTTTTTTATAAATGTCATTCTGTGGATCGGTGATGGTCCCAGTTTTTCAGACCTTCAATATGCTTCTTCGTACCATATCCTTTATTGGCAGCGAAATCATACCCCGGCATCACTGCATCATACTCTACCATCAGGCGGTCCTGGTCACTTTGGCAATGATGCTTGCCGCTGCAATGGACACACTTTTGGCATCTCCTTTAATAATCGGCACCTGCCGGATATCGACGCCCGGTATCGTCACTGCATCGTTCAGAAGCAGATCCGGCTCTACCTTCAGGTTCCCTATCGCCATGCGCATCGCCTCATAAGTTGCCTGCAGGATATTGATCTCATCAATCCTTGCCGGACTTACGATCCCGATTCCTGTCGCCACTGCACGCTCCATGATCTCATCGTAAAGTGCCTCCCTCTTCTTCTCAGAAAGCTTTTTAGAATCATTCAGATACAAATTGGATCATCTTTTGGCAGAATGACTGCTCCTGCCTACCACCGGACCTGCAAATGGACCGCGGCCGACTTCATCGATCCCACAGATATCATAAACAGTCGCTATATTCTTTTCATAGACGCTCATTGCTTCGGTACGCTCAGTTCTTTTCAGTTTTTCCTGTTTTTTTTTCAGTTTTTCTTCTTCTCGTTTATTCATGTCGGATCACTCCTATATTGTCAAATGGATAGATACTTACCCATGCTCTGCCGATCAGATCCTTCCGGGTCAACTCCTACCCCGGATCTCTGCTGTCCATACTGTTGATTACGGTTATCTCCCATCACAAAATATTCATCATCTCCCAGCGTAACCGGTTCTGCGGCCGTCTGCGGATTCTTGATCTTCTTCATTTCCATAGACATCACTGGTCAGGCGTTTTCCATCGATATACACATATCCGTCCCGGATCTGCACAGTCTCACCCGGCATTCCGATGATACGTTTGATATAATATGTATCTTCTTCATATTTATACGGAAATACAATGATATGTCATAGCGTTTCGGATCCCGGAACCGGTAACTGATCTTATCAACGATCAGATTGTCTCCATCCTGTAATGTCGTCTCCATGGAAGAGCCGCTTACCATCGTCCGCTGTCCGACAAAGGTGATGATCAGATAGGTCAGACCGATGATAAGAAGAATATCACAATCCATCCGCCGAGTTCCCCCAGGATGTCTCTTTCTTCTTCCTCTTCTTTGAATGTCTGGACATATTCGTGCGTGTCCTTTTTCTAATATGCATCCGGATATTCCAGAGTCAGTCTTCCCAGGCGTCCGTTACGGAAATCATCCATCAGAAGGACAGACGCTTTTTCTGTATCCAGTTCATTTCCACGAACCAGACAATGTCTGCTTTCAGCAATTTTCGATCATTCCGTATGGATCCGAATCTTCTTCTACGTTATATTTACTCTCCAAAACTCCCGGATAATTCTTCATTCATAAAATGTCACAAGCTCTGCTGCCAGTTCTTCTGTCTGAAGGATCTCATCTTTGATCGAACCGATAAATGCCAGTTTCAGGACCTACTGCCTGATCTTCAAATCTCGGCCATAGGATTCCCGGTGTATCCAAGAAGTTCTACATTTTTATTCAGTCTGATCCACTGTTTTCCCTTTGTCACACCCGGTTTTATGCCCGGTCTTTGCACATGGCTTTTCCCTGCCAAGTGCATTGATAAAAGTAGACTTTCCGACATTCGGGATTCCGACTACCATCGCACGGACCGGACGGTTCAGAATCCCACGCTTTCTGTCACGTTCCATCTTTCTCCTTACATGCTTCCTGGATCACAGACTGGATCGACTTGATTCCGCCGCCTTTCTTAGAATTCACTTTCACGACAGAGAATCCCTTTTTCACGAAAATATTCTGACCAGGCATCATTCCATTTATCTTCTGCCAGATCTGCCTTATTCAAAAGAATCAGTCTCGCCTTATTCTTTCCCAAGTTCGTCAATGTCCGGGTTCCTGCTGCTGATCGGTACTCTGGCATCAACCAGCTCAATGACCAGATCTATTAGTTTGATATTCTCCTGCATCATGCGTTTTGCTTTCGTCATGTGCCTGGATACCATTGAAAATGCATATCTTATTTCTCCTCCTTATCTTTATTTCACAAATCCCATCTTCTTTTTCGGGGATACCACAAACCAGGCCTTTCCATAAATATAAGACCGTTTTACTTTTCCGATATCTGCACTCCGGCTGTCTTCGCTGTTCTTTCTGTTATCTCCCATCACAAAATATTCATCCCGCCAAGCTTAAACTTCTCACCGGCAATGCCTGCGGTATCGATCTTCGTTGTTTTATAATCTTCTTCAGTTTCTTTCCATTAATATAAACCGGTTCTCTACGATCTGTACCGTTTCTCCCGGAAGTCCAACAATCCTCTTCGTATAATAATGCGAACTTTCATTGCCCTTCGGTTTAAAGACAATGATATCTCCACGCTTTGGAGAAGATGCATTATATACAATACGGTTTACCAGCACTTTATCCGCATTCTTAAGTACCGGTCTCATAGAATCTCCACGGTACTCACCTGTTGTCCCCAGTACCATACTGCGACAAATGCGATCAGGCAGGTAACTGCGATCTTAAACACCCAGCTATATGCCGGATACGATCTTTTCCAGATTCAGATGAATCTTCTTCTTCTCCTTCGGAAGTTTTCCCAACAGTTTCTTTTTTGCCTGACGTCTGCGGTAACTTGTATCTCCGGGATCTTCTTCGTCTTTCAAAATCCAGATTACTTCTGCGTCTCATATAATCCCTTATCTTCATGACTTGCCACGGGCAGCTCCTGCGAAATACATGGCAATATCAAAAAGGACAATTACATTATGTAGTTGTCCTTTTTTTCATTTTGTTCATTTTCTGATTATTTTACTAATTCTTTTACCTTAGCTCTCTTACCTACGCGGTCTCTTAAGTAGTATAATTTAGCTCTTCTTACTTTACCTCTTCTTACTACTTCGATCTTTTCCACGTTTGGAGAATGTAAAGGCCATGTCTTCTCAACACCGATTCCGTTAGAAAACTTTCTAACTGTAAATGTTTCTCTTGCTCCGCCACCCTGTCTCTTCAGGACTGTTCCTTCGAAAATCTGGATTCTTTCACGGTTTCCCTCTTTGATCTTTCCGTAAACTTTAACAGTATCTCCAACGTGGAATTCTGGTGCTTCTTCTTTTAACTGAGCAGCTTCAATGTTCTTAATAATATCGTTCATTATGTGTGACCTCCTTGTTTACTTGGATGTTCTTAATACATTCGTACCAGAGGACCATCTATTTTTCTTCACAACATGCTACATTTTATCATACCCGGTGCAAAATTACAAGGATTTTTCTTGTTTTTTGCACTCTTTTTGCTTTATATGATCCTACTCTTAACCGCCTGCCCGTCTCTTTGTATTTTGCCATTTTTTTTTTCTTTCTCGGTAAGTTCTGCCTTTTCAAGCAGATCCGGCCGGTTCTTTGCAGTGCGGATCACAGACTGTTCACGTCTCCATTTTTCAATATTGGCATGATGCCCGGACATCAGTATCTCCGGCACTTTTTGTCATGCCATACTTCCGGTCTGGAATATTGCGGATATTCCAGCAGATTATCCTGAAAGCTCTCGAACTCGGCGGACACATCATTATGAAGTACCCCCGGAACCAGCCGGGATATCGCATCGATCATGATCATTGCCGGAAGTTCTCCCCGGTCAGGACATAATCCCCTATGGATACATAATCGGTCACGATCTCCTCCAGCACACGTTCGTCAATCCCTTCATAATGTCCGCATAAGAATACAAGATCTTCTTCCTGTGCGAATTCTTCTGCCATAGACTGGTTGAATGTCTTCCCCTGCGGGGACAGATAGATGACTCTTGTGCGTTTTCTTTCCACACGCCATGTCCGGCTGTTCTCCGGATCTTTCTTCCCCGGCTTTCCTTTCCCGGATCTGTCTTGCAAGTGCATCATAGCACTGATATACCGGCTCCGCCTGCATCAGCATCCCTGCACCGCCTCCATACGGATAGTCATCCACGCTGTGATGCTTATTGAACGCATAATCCCTAATATTCAAAGCCTCTATAGACAGAAGTCCTTTATTCACCGCACGCCCGATGATACTGGTGTTCAGCCCGTCCATGACCATCTCCGGAAATAATGTCATAATATAAAAATTCATATACTAGCCTTCTTTCTAGATCAGCCCGCCCATCAGGTGGATCTTCATCTTCTGATTCTCTATATCAACATCCAGGATACATTCGCGGATTGCCGGAACCAGCACTTCTCCGTGTTCCTCGGTATCGATCACATAGACATCGTTCGCACCGGTCTCCATGACATCTTTTAATGTTCCGAATGGTTCATCGTCCTCTGTTACAACCTGGATACCGATCATATCGGCGATAAAATATTCATCCTCTTCCAGTGCCACCGCATCTTTTCGTTCTACAAGAAGCGGGCATCTCTTATAACGCTCAATATCATTTATATTATCAATTCCTTTGAATTTCAGGATCACAAACTGTTTAAAGAATTTGACCCCTGAATCTCCAGAGGATTTTTTCTCTTCCGGTGTCTAACAGCACATGTTTTAACGTCTTAAAACGATTCCGGGTCATCTGTAGTCGGAAATACTTTGACTTCCCCGCGCACTCCGTGTGTCGAAGTGATGACGCCTACCTGTAACAATTCTTCCATAGATACTCCTTTTTTTTCTTTATGTTGCGGGCATTTCTATACCGCCCTTTTTCTTTGTAACATATGATACTGTTCACATGCTCTGATATAAGATAAGCGGGACAGACCACAAGCGGGCCTGTCCCGGGACAAAATGGGAATCCCCATTATTATTTAGTCCATGATATCTACGATAACTTTCTTGTCTTCCTTTGCTGCTGCGGCTTTTACAACCGAACGGATCGCTTTTGCGATACGTCCCTGCTTACCGATTACTTTTCCCATATCAGATTCAGCAACTCGTACTTCCAGAACTGTCGTCTTCTTCTCTTCGCGTTCATTTACAACAACGCTTTCTGGATCGTCGACTAATGCTTTTCGCAATTACTTCAACTAATTCCTTCATAAATGCACACCTCCAGTGGCATAATTATTTCTCGATTCCTGCTGCCTTTGAAGATCTTTCCAACAACTTCTGTAGGCTGAGCACCGTTTGCAAGCCATTTCTTAGCTGCTTCTTCGTCAACTTTGATTGCACTTGGATCACAGTTCGGATCGTATGTTCCGATTTCGTCGATGAATCTGCCATCTCTCGGGGATCTGGAATCTGCTACGATGATTCTATAGAAAGGAGCCTTCTTCTGACCCATTCTTCTTAATCTGATCTTTACTGCCATGTTAGTTTACCTCCGTAAAATTATTAATAGTTTTTCTTATATAGTTTATTTTTATCTTCTATATAACTGCGGGATCCGCGGTATATCATGTTTAAAACGGGAATCTGAATTTTTTCTTCTTTTTCCCCGGCTTGCCAAATTGTTTCATCATCTTTTTCATCTCGTTGAACTGCTTGATCATACGGTTCACTTCGCTGATGTCCACCCCTGCACCTTTGGCAATTCTGTGCTTTCTGGATGGGAGAAAGAATATCCGGATTAGCTCTTTCCGCCGGTGTCATGGAATGAATGATCGCTTCCATTCTTCCCATCTTCCTCTCAGCTTCCGCTGTCTGCTCGTCGTCAATCCCTTCATCTTACCTGCCCATGCCTCCAAGACCCGGCAGCATGTTCATAATATTTCCAAGACCACCCATATTCTTCATCTGCTTCATGCTTTCCAGATAATCGTCAAAATCAAACTGGTTCTTCTTCATCTTCTGGGTCATCTCTTTGGCTTTTTCTTCATCGATCTCGGCCTCTGCCTTTTTCGATAAGCGACAGGACATCTCCCATTCCAAGGATTCTTGATGCCATACGGTCCGGATAGAACTGTTCCAGATCCGAAAGTTTTTCTCCCATACCTACATAAAGAATTGGCTTTCCGGTAACTGCCTTGACGGACAGTGCCGCACCACCTCTTGTGTCACCATCCAATTTGGTAACGATCACACCGTCGATGCCAACCTTTTCATTAAACTCTTTGCCACATTCACGGCATCCTGTCCGGTCATTGCATCAACAACAAGTATGGTCTGATGAACTGTCACTACTTCTTCTTTGATCTCCTTGAAGTTCTGCCATCATATCTTCATCAATATGAAGTCGTCCGGCTGTATCGAGGATCACGAGGTCGTTGCCATTCTTCTGCGCATGTTCGATCGCTGCCTTGGCAATATTCGCCGGTTTGTTTTTATCTCCCATGGAGAAGACTTCCACACCCTGCTTCTCACCATTGACCTCCAACTGCTTGATCGCAGCCGGACTGTAGACATCACAGGCAACCAGAAGTGGTTTCTTGCCTTTTAACTTGAACTTTCCTGCAAGCTTTGCTGTCGTGGTTGTCTTACCTGCTCCCTGAAGACCTGCCATCATGATGACCGTGATGGCACTTCCAGGCTGAACTTAATCTCTGTTGTCTCAGATCCCATCAGGTTGATCAGTTCTTCTTTTACGATCGTGATGACCATCTGTCCCGGATTGAGACCGCTCATCACATCCTGTCCGATTGCCCGTTCCTGCACGCTTTAATGAAATCTTTTACCACTTTAAAGTTAACATCCGCCTGCAAGTAATGCCATCTTGATCTCTTTTAAAGCTTCTTTGACATCATCCTCTGTCAGCCGTCCCTTGCTGCGCAGGTTCTTGAATACATTTTGAAGTTTTTCAGATAAGCTGTCAAATGCCATGCTATAACTCCTCTATAATTTCATCGGATATCTTCCGGATGTCTGCAACAAGTCTCTTCTGCATTCTCCTTTTCATATCCATCCAGCAATTCATCAATCTGCTTTACTTTTTTCTGACCGACACGAACTTTCTCTACCAGATGAAGTTTCTCTTCGTAGCCTTTCAGTGTCTGGGAACATCTCTTTACCAGATCATGTACACCCTGTCTGCTGATTCCTTTCATCTCTTGCGATCTCGCTGAGTGATAAATCTTCAAGAACAAACTGCTCATACACTTCTTTCTGATGATCCGTAAGTAGTTCTCCATAAAAATCATATAATAATGCCTGTTCTAATATTTCATTCATGTCTTTCACCTCCGATATCATATAACACTTCCGGATGGGTGTCAAGTATTTTTTCTTTACACCTTTGTTTTTTCAAAATAAAATTGATTTCCCACCGGCTTTGTCGTAATATATCTGATGGGAGATATTGCCGGATGCAGTATCTTCCGATCATGTCCATATATTATAAGGGGAGAATATAATGGCAAAAAAAGAATTATTACAAGATGCTTGGTGTGTCAAGAACGGCTTCTCCTGAAGAAATCTCTGCCGCCAAGAACAGACTTGCGAAAAAAAATATCATCCCGATGCCAACATGAAGAATGGTATCGATACAACCAGAAAATGCAGCAGATCCTGGAAGCCTACCGCATACTTTCCGATCCGAAGAAACGTGCTTCTTATGACCGCAAAGTATTCGGAAAGCCATCTGCAGGTGCAGACCGGAACTTTGATCTGTTCAATCTTCATAATATGGAAGAAACAGCGCCGGTCACCGGTACACCATTTGTGAATTACTGGCGGGCAGCTGATTCTTTATATGATATCACGCTGGAAAGCGAACAACTTTTCAAAATAAAAATAAGGAACAGGCAGCGGACCGGCTTGTCGGATCTTTCCTCTCAGGCACTCCGCTATGCCATAACACTGCGAGAGGCAGAGATTCCCTGAAAAGTACTGGCTGCCTCCGATCATGGACTGGCTGCTTTTTACCTGGTATAAGAACCGGAATCTCCCGGTATCTTATCTATTGAAGGTTTACGATGATTATTCAAAAAAAGAACTCAGTGGATTCAAACGTGTGAAGCTTCAGAAAGAACTGCTTCATTTCCAGTATTCTCTAAAACGGCTGGTCAGTTATACTTAATATTCTCTCACACATCTGCACCGTCTGCATATTATGTACTGTAAACATCATTATTGGAGGATTCAATATGAGCGATTTGAGTACAGCAAACTGTGGATGCGGATGCGAAGGACGCGACAGATTCGGCGGGGACTGTGGATGCGGCGGATGCAGTTGTGGATGCGGCAACAAGCGGATGTGGCTTCGGCAACAACAGCTGCCTGTGGATCATCCTTCTTCTCTGCTGCTGCGGCGGCTTTGGCAATGGATGCGGCAATGGATGCGGATGTGGCAATGGTAACGACAGCTGCCTGTGGATCATCCTTCTTCTCTGCTGCTGCGGCGGCTTTGGCAATGGATGCGGTAATGGTTGCGGCAACGGCTGTGGATGTGGATGCTAGACAACATAATTTTCCTGTATAGGACTTAGAGACGGAGTCATTTTTCCGTCTCTTTTTCATATATATTTATAACGCTGATACCGGAAGGAGTCACCATGGCCGGAAAACCTTCTAAACCAATGACACCCTTTGATAAATCTGTCACACCCTCCTATTTATATAAATGGAAGCTGTTTCTTGCCTTCCTGCCTCCTTCCATTCAGCGCTTTCTTGCCGTCTACATCAAATTTACCGAATTCCGGTATACGATGGACTATTTCCGGGACTTCCTTTCCATGCATTTTTCTTTTCAATCGATCAGCGAACTTGCGCCTTATATGGATGAAAATGAACGGGATATGATGAATCAGATGACTTCTGTGATGCAGATGGCGGAAATGATGGCGATGGCGCAGGCCGGTTCCACAGCCGGAGGTTCCGTGCTTCCGGTCCTGCAAACCCTGTTGATCTTATGAAAGCAATGATGTCCGGCGAAGATATGGAAATGTTCCAAAATTACATGGAACTGTTCGACGAGGAACTTTCCGCATCTGGAACACCGGCAAAGAAAGGAGACTCTTCACATGAATGGAACAACGAATCATACAACGGACTCTTCCGGAAAAACAACCGGCAAACAGCTGGATGGATCATCCGGCTATAAATGGAATGGACCCGGTCAAACTGGAGCTGATCCGGCTCGCAGCCAAACAGACCGCCGGCAAAAGCGGGAGATCACTGGCTCCTGTTATGATGGCACTCATCACCAGTGCGAACAAGAAAGGGATCCAGTTCACTCCACAGGAAATGTCTCTCATCCTCGACATTCTGAAAGAAGGACGTTCCAGGGAAGAACAAAATCAGATCGACCAGATGGTGCAAATGGTCCGTACACACATGAAAAACAATACTTAATTCCTTTTCGTTCTCAGATAGCAAAGAAGAAGGACTTTAAAGTCCTTCTTCTTTGCGCATCATACGGAGTTCTCTTCTCTTTTCTCCTTTTCCCATTCTTCTTTTTCTTCTTCCGTCTCAAGGTCCAGTCTTGGCACCCTGACCGGTTTGTCATTCTTATCCAATGCTACCATTGTAAAATACGCATGATTGATCGGTGTACGCTCCCCCACTTAACGCTTCTACATACGTATCCACCTTTTACTTCCATGGATGTATTACCGACATAGGTTACCTTTTCCAATGATCACAACTGTATCTTTGACATATGCACCGCGCTAAGGAAACTCAGACTGTCTACAGATGCCTGTAATTACATTTCTTCTTGTGTGACGTTTTTGCCACCATACCCGCCACTTCATCGATCCACTGCATAAGTGCTCCTCCGAACAAACGGTCTGACGCATTCAAATGTTGCGGCCTTACCATATGGACTGTCTCCACGATTGAATCCGATACCTTTCTGCTTTCTATTTCCACAAAAACACCTCTCTTTTTCTTTTTAAACTCTTTTATTATAGCACCGTATTTGTTATACTTAAACTAATTTCAATGTAAGTATTCTGAAATTCATGTATTTAGTTATATACAACATCAATTATTAGACAGGCTGCATTTCGCAGCAGAATGGAGTTCTCATGAGAAATATAAAATTAACGATCGAATACGATGGAAGCCGTTACCAGGGATGGACCAGACTGGGAAAGATGAATCCGGCAATACCATCTCGAATAAAATCACAGAAGTTTTAAAAAAATGACAGAAGAAGATGATCTGGAACTTTTCTGCGGATGCCGTACCGAAGTCGGCGTACATGCTTATGCGCAGATTGCCAACTTCAAGACATCCTGTTCTTCCACAACGACACAGAACATCAAACATTACCTGAACCGTTATCTTCCGATGGATATTGCAATCATCGAAGTAAAAGAAGTTCCGGAACGTTTTCACGCACAGCTCAATGCTACATCCAAGACTTATGTATACCGTATGACTATTGATGATGTACCAAGTGTCTTTGACCGTAAATATACTTACCATTGCTACCGTATCCCGGACAAACGCATGATGCAGCAGGCCGCCGAGAAACTCACAGGACGTCATGATTTCCGCAATTTTTCCAGTGCGAAGAAGACGAAATCTACAGTCCGAGAGATCTTTGATATTGATATCTATGGAGACATTGAGGAAATGCAGATCCTGATCCATGCTGATGATTTTCTTCACAACATGGCCCGCATCATCGTTGGTACACTGATGGATATCGGACTCGGCAACCGCTCTGTGCAGGATATCGATGATATCTTTGCCGGAATCCTGGAAGCCAGTGCGGCATTCCACATTCACAATAATCCTTATCTATTGTTTCCTTCAAGTCGTGACTGGCAGCGGATGTTAATAAATAAAATGCCCGGAAGTGTAACCCGGTGGAGGCCACTACGGTTACGCATTTGCCATTTAGTACCATAAAAGTGTAGTTGTTAGAGAGTAATTAACTCTAACATCTACACTTATTTTATTATAATAAGGGAAGTAGTTGGTATGACATATTGCCATTAGGATTTTCACATCCGTGAATGAAACCGTCAGCCATCCCCTTATTATAAACATTCATTTAAGCAGGTTGAAACTCGCAGGAGCTTTCGCGTAACGAACTAAACTGAATCATAATAAGTGTAGATGGGATAAACAACTGCAATTCTATAAAAAGAAAAGGAGTATTATGATCAGCGTAGGAATTGATGTATCAAAAGGGAAAAGTACAGTATGTATTTTGAAACCATATGGAGAGATTGTTAGTAAGCCTTTCAATATTACCCATACCCAAAAGGATTTAAGCGAATTATCTTCCATGCTTTTCAGACTAAATGATGAAGTCAAAATCGTTATGGAAGCAACCGGAATTTATTATCTTCCAGTTCTTACATATTTACAGGAAAAAAGGATTTTTTGTTTCTGTAATTAATCCGTATCTTATGAAAAGTTATCGTAACGAAAGTCTGCGAAAAGCCAAAACCGACAAGATTGATTCCCGTATCATTGCTAATTATGGAATTGATCATTGGTTTAAAATGAAAGAATTTCAAACTTCTGGAGAGATTTATGAAGAGTTGAAGTTGCTTGGACAGCAATATCGGCATTATATGAAGCTTCATCTTTTATCTCTCGCTGAATTGACCCATCTTTTAGATTTGACCATGCCTGGAATAAAGAATCTTCTTGCAAGTTGGAATGAAACAAATCGGAAAGATAAAAGAAGTGATTTTGTGGAACGTTTTTGGCATTATGATGTAATAACATCTATGTCTGAACAGGAATTTACTGAAGAGTATATACTTTGGGCAAAAGAAAAGAAATACGTCCCAAGCCAGGAAAAAGCCAAAGTTATATACACCCTGGCTCAGGAAAGTATTCCCACATTACCTTCAGAAACCTCATCGGTCAAAATACTGGTGACTGAAGCAGTTCGGGTGCTCAAGGAAGTTGATGCAACCCTTGGTCTAATTTTATCACGGATGCAGGAAATAGCCAAGACTTTGCCAGAATATTCGGTTGTAAGAGAAATGGGTGGAGTGGGAAATACATTAGCCCCAAAGTTAATTGCAGAAATAGGAGATGTTCGCAGATTTCGCAATGGGAAGGCATTGGTTGCATTCGCAGGAATTGATCCACCACCGTATGAATCTGGTCAATTTGTAGGTTGTAATAGGAAAATCTCGAAACGTGGTTCAGCATCATTGCGCAAAGTAGGATACGAAACAATGAGAAGTTTAAAAATGCGTTCCAGACCAGAAGATCCGGTTTACCGATATGTTGTAAAAAGGAATCAGAAGATAAAAGTAAAAAAATCAGCAAAGATAGCCGGATTAAATAAGTTTTTACGCATTTATTATGCTCGAGTAACCGAACTATATAAAAAATATATAATCTTATATAAAATAAATAATTTTTTAGACTGCCAATCAGACAGTCTATTTGTGGTACGCAAATATATTTTGTGACAGAAAATAAAAAAGATGTTTTTAATACCTGTGCAATCTCCAGATCATTTGTCACAACGATGATATCCGGGATGTCACAAATCCGTTTTGCGATCTCACAGGTTGTCGTTCCGGCATCCAGGAATACCGAATCTCCCGGATGTACGAATTCCGCACATTTTCCTGCAATTGCTGCTTTGCTGTTTTTGTTACTGGTCTGCTTTGTCTCATAAGCCACTTCCTGCTTTGCAACCGCACCTCCATGGCATCGTTCGATCATATTGCTGTTTTCCAGCTTTACCCAGATCTCTTCGGATTGTCATGGAGCTTACATTTAGTTCTCTGGCCAGTTCGTCTACCTGCACACTTCCGTTCTCTCTGATCAGTTTCAACGATCATGGCCTGTCTTTCTGCCGCAAGCATATTATCCCCTCCTGCCTTATGCCGGATCTGCTACCTGCAGTCCTTTTTATTCTTCCAATTTATAAAAATCATACAAATTCTGTCTCTATTGTCAGTGATATCTCATATTCCGAATACTGCTTCTTCATATATTCTACAAATGATTTTCTCAAGTCCTTCCCAGTCTCTGAGTGCATAGTCCACAATAAAATCACAATAAAGTGTACCGGTTCTCTTTGCTCAGATATAACGCATGAAAACTCTTCACGTGCTCATTTACGCGTACAAATTTTCCAATGTATCGACGGATATCAACGATAGCCGCAGTATCTTCATCGACTGCATAGATTCCGAAAACACCATCGTCACATGATACTCTTCCATGATCCGAAGCTGCAATCTATGAATCTCTTCATAGACTTCTCCGATGCTTCTTTTTATGATCGATCTCGATATTCACTGAACCTGAATAGCGGTCCGGTCCATAATCGTGCAGCATCATATCGATTGCACTGATCACTCCATCTGTTGCACGGATTTCTTTATAAACTTTCTCGCAAGTTCTTCTTTCCCCGAACGTCCGATCAGATCGGATGCCGTATTCTTAAGCGTGTCCACCCCGCTCTTTATCACGACAAAAGAAAATACAATACCTGCATAAGCATCCAGCGAGAAACCTGTAAATAAAAATATCACAGATGACAGGATTGTAAGACCTGAGAAAAAACGAATCATTTCTTCCATCTTCCCCACTGCCAGTAATACTTCTGATTCTACGGATTTTCCTACTTTTATCGTATACATTCCCAGAATAAATTTGGTCACGGCTGTTCCTGCAACAATCAGTACCGTCAGTATACTGACATTCATATCCGATGGATGAAGGATTCCTTCCACAGACTCCTTTAACATCCCCAGTCCGGCATATAATATCAGGACACCGACCACCATACCTGTCAGATACTCTATTCTTCCATACCCAAACGGATGCTTTTCATCCGGATGTTTCCCGGAAAGTTTTGTCCCTATATAAGTCAGGAACGAAGATCCTGCATCCGTTGCATTATTGATACCTTCCGACACGATCGCAATGGACGATGCCAGTGTTCCGATCATTATTTTCACTGCTGCGATCAGTAAGTTCACTAAGATTCCGATCACAGACGTTCTGATTATCCGTTCCTGACGGCTTGATTCATTCATAATACACCTGTTCCTTCTTTTTTTTTCTGTATTTATGATAACATGTCGGCATTTCATTTACAAGATACAGGTGCAGGGAATGTTCGTTCTCTTGCCAAAACATTCAAAAGAAACGGCATGTAAAACACGCATTCATTAACCTCCCAATGAAGCATATCCGTTCTTCCAGCCGTCTCAGCTTTTCTTATTATTTTCTATGACGATTCCGTCTCAGATTACATAAATATATTAAGTATCAACACTTCAACCACTCCGACAGCCCATGCTACCGTTGATGTCACAGACCAGATCGTTAACTGATCTTTCGCCTCGCTGACGCCCTAAGGTTCTGTTTACTACCCAGAAATAACTGTCGTTGAAGTATCCGAAGAACAAAGATCCCACACAGCATGCTACTGCTCCAAGGATCGGGCTTACGCCTGATGCTGCGATGATCGGTGCTGTGATACTTGCTGCTGTTGTCATTGCTACTGTTCCTGAACCCTGGATGAATCTCATTGCTGTCGCGATCAGAAGCGGCAGGGTAATGATCGGGATTGCTGTCTTTGCAAGTCCTTCCGCCATAAATGTTCCAAGTCCTGAATCTTTGATGATCTGTCCAAGAGCTCCGCCTCCGCCTGTTACCAGCATGATGATTCCGGCTGAAGCCATTCCTTTTTCCATCTCTGTAGAGCTTCATGTCTGTCAAGGCTTCTTCCAAGTGTCAGAATTGCTACGATCAGTCCGAGTCCGACTGCTACGATCGGCTGACCGAGGAATACAAGGATATTCATGAATCCTTCTGTCTTGCCCATTGCTGTTGCCACTGTGTTGATCAGGATCAGAATGATCGGGATGATCAGAGGCATAAAAAGGATTCCAGTGCTCCCGGAACACCTGTCATATCCATTGAAAATGCTGCCTCATAGTTAGGCTCCTGATAAGGCATCTCTACGATCTCGCCTTCGTCGTTCGGGATTCTGTAGTATTTCTTTGAAAGGAATAATCTTGAATATGCGATACATGCAATTGCCATCGGAAGTGCAAGTACCAGTGTCAGTAAGGATGAATTTTCCTACGTCTACTCCGAAGATTCCGCAGACACCTAACGGGCCCGGTGTCGGTGGTACTAGGGAGTGGGTGATTACAAGACCTGCTGCCAGTGCTGTTCCAAGTCCGATCACGGATTTCTTCGTTGCTTTGGAGATTGCCTTTGCAATCGGTGCCAGTACAACGAATCCGGAATCACAGAAGATGGGATAGATACCAGGAATCCTGTCAGTGCAAGAGCTTCTTCTTCTCTCTTCTTACCGAAGAGTTTTAAGAATGTATGTGCCATTCTCTTGGCCGCACCTGTCACTTCAAAGATCTGGCCCATCATAACACCGAATCCAATGATGATTCCGATACTTCCCAGAGGTTCCGCCAAACCCTGAAGTGATCGAATTCACGATACCAAATGTCTTCTCGACACCGTCTACTTCAATTGTAATGTTTGTAAGCGGCATACCGCCAATCACGCCGACTACAACTGTACTGATGATCAAGGCAAGAAATGCCTGGATTTTTGTCTTTAACACAAGAATATCAGAACTGCGATACCTACCGCCAGACCAATCAACATCCTTTCCCCACTAAGTCCGTTTACCATAATGCAGACCTCCTATGTTCTCTCTTTTTTTTTATTACGGCAGTTTTTACCTGCCCAATTCCTTTCGTTTTGTTTCTTAATTTTTTTTTCATGTTTTCCAGTGAAATTCGGTGCATATTTTGCTGCAAGTCTGATTGCTTCGATCATGCTGACCGCACTTACGATTCCTTTTCCTGCGATGTCAAATGCAGTTCCGTGATCTACCAGATGTCCGAAGGATCGGCATACCATTTGTGATTGCAATCGTTTTTCAAAGTCCAGTGTCTTTGTTGCAATATGTCCCCTGGTCATGATAGAGCGATAATACACTGGTATATTTGCCCTGCGCTGCCTGATGGAATACTGAATCCGCCCCGATCGGTCCTGCCACATCATAGCCTTCTGCTTTCAGTTCTTCAATTGCCGGCATGATCTCTTCAACTTCTTCCCAGCCAAAGAGTCCGTGTTCTCCGCTGTGTGGATTTCAACCCTGCAATTGCCATAGTCCCTTCTTTCACGCCAAGTCTTTCCAATGCTTTTTTGCATCGTTTGACATAATCAATGATTCTGTCTTTTGATCATATCTAACATCTGTCTCAGTGATACATGACGTGTCAAGAAGAATACTCTCATTCCATTCGTCTCAAACATAGTCAACGGATCTTCCGTATGTGTCAGTGCCCCGAATATCTCTGTGTGACCGATATATGGAACTTCTGCTGCATGAAGAGATTCCTTGTTGATCGGTGTCGTTGCCACTGCATCAACCTGGCCCGCATTTGCCAGTTCGATACTCTTAGCGATATATTCATATGCCGCTTTTCCGCACATGCCGCTTACTTTTCCGTAAGCAAATGTATCCATATCCATGTTGTCAAGATCGATCAGGTTCAGCACTCCCTTTTCATCCACTGCCTCATCCGGCTCTTTTATCTCATTGATCTTTAAGTTCTCTCCTGTGATCTCGATTGCTTTTTCCAGAATCTTTCTGTCACCGACAATGACGCAGACTGCAATCTGGAACACCTCATCGGATGCAATGGATTTCGCCACGATCTCGGTCCTACACCACCTGCCGGATCCCCGATTGGAATTGCAATAACTGGTTTCTTCATTTCTCTCATCCTTTCTTAGATATATAATTTTTCTTTCAAATAAGTAATACACTTATTGATTGCATCTTTATTTCCCTGGCTTCCGCCTTTTGTAATGATATGTACACCTTCAATTCGCCTTTTAAGAATTGTCCGTAAGCGGCAAGCGGAAGTACTTCATCCTGCAGACTTAATCCTGCGGTATCAAACCTTTTGCAGACAGCAACCGTGACATCTCCGCCACTAGTATACAGTCCCTTGAATGTGTCTTCTGCCTTGAAGATCCGGTATGTGATCTCTGCAAATGCGCTGTTGATCATTCCTGTTACTTCATCTAATGAACACTGGTATCTCTCCATATATGGAGCAAAATCAATTCTGTTCTCCGGATAGATTCCGTCTCCGGTTACTGTTGAAATGTTATTTCTGTCACATTCACCAAGGATAGAATTGACCACTCTGCGTATCTCCAGTTCTCTGCGTTTTTCACCTTCCAGAAGTTCTCTTGTATGAACAAATTCATTATGTGTTCTCTGTGAGAGCCACAGTTCTTCCATCTGGGCTGTGGTATTGGCATTCACGCTTCCTACCACTGCAAGAATCTTTGTCTTCTGCTTTTTTCTTGTTCGGCGTGATCAGTTTTCTGGATAGCGTTGCGGTAAATACTCCCGGATCTACGGCGATGACTTTTTAATCCGCTGGTGATCACTGCATCGGCGATCAGATCCAGATCTTCCTGTGTAATACAATCCAGTGTAATGATCCTGCTCCCTTCTTCAACGCATTTTTTCATCAGATCCGCAAGATAATGCTTCCCATACATCAGATCTTTCATACAGATCGTTGACACCTGATATTTACTCTGCTGTCTGAAAAGTTCCCCTACTTCCGATATCTTTACCGGTGTCTTCGGATCCACGGCGATATTCGTCTTATGTAACGGCAGCCCATCTACCAGCATATATCCTCCACAGATGATCCTTCCCGAAGCCGGAAAACACGGTGCAACAATTGCTATGTAATCTTCTCCCAGGCTGTCCAGCATCGCATCCGTCTCACTTCCGAGATTTCCGCGAAGTGTACTGTCAATCCGGTTGGCATACACTTTTACATTATCATTCTTAAGCAGGTTACAGACATTGTGTACCCGGTTATATGCGATCTGTGCATCCACTCCTCTGCTGTCTGTCGGATATAATACGCAGTCACAATCCGATAAGGTCGACAGTTCGATCCGTTCTGTATTCATGACTGTGTATGCTTTATAATTCATCTTTTTCAGTAGTACTCCCGTCGCATTAGCCCCGGTCAGGTCATCTGCGATCACAACACACTGTGGCATAATCATTCTCCTTTTTTTCACATTTTCAAACATTTATTGTTGTTCTGTTATGTTTATATGTTACATCTATTGTGTCGTTTTTGTCAATATAATCTATTTTTTATCAATCTTTTTGTTTATTTCCACAGTATATCGTGTTCGTTTTGTTTATTTTTCATTCTCAGTCAGTTCATTTCGTATATAAGTATATATAAATCTATGAAAGGATTCCAGATATTCTTTACGCAAGCCTGTCGGATGTTAATACTTCTACAGCTTCTCTTAATGTCGTGATCTCACCTACATTTCCCGGAAAGATCACATATGGCGTCATTGGGAATTTGCTTTCTTCTCCTGTCTGCCATACCGGAATTCCCGGTTTGATCTGGCCAAGAACGTTGGCTTTCTTTCTGCCAGTGCCTTTGTTCCCACATCACTGGATGTAATTCCACCCTTTGCAATTACAAAGCTTGGTGTCACACTTAAACGGCCGACCAGCGACTGTACTGCATCTGAGATTTTACGGATAATCTTAATTCATCTTCTTTATCTCCTGTATCTGCAGTGATCAGTGCTCTTGTCGTATAGCAGCAGACCGTCTTTCCTGCCTTGATACATGTTTCTTCCAGATCCAGACATCTTTTTACTTCTTTTTCAAATGCTTCATCGTCTTTTACAAGTGTTGCATCCAGTTCAATGAATTCAATATCTGTCAATTTTTTCAGTTCTTCTACCTGTTTTGTCGTCTTATCCGTATGAGAACCTACAACGATGATTCCTCCGTTATCTGTCTCTTTTACTACCATCTGTTCTCTGCTAAGAAGCGGCTGATCGGTTACTCCGCCCATAACTTTTACGATAGCCGCTGCCGTACGGCACATGAATACCTTGCCTTTTGCCATTGCTCTGTACAGTGCCACGCAGAATACTTTCACATCGGCATAGTCCACAGCATTTACAATGATCTTATTAAAATCTTTCACCGCCATCAATGCTTCTTCGATCTTGTCGATATTCATATCATGGATATCTTCCAGTGAAATGCATGTAACATCGGAAGCCTTATATGCTCCCTTTGTCTTCTCTTCTACATATTCCGGCATTGTTGCTGCGCTGTAACCGAATGTCTTATCTTTGGCAAATTCTGTCTCATTTGCAGGAATCAGATCTCGCCGTATTTTTACATAATGTACATTATCGATCGTAAATCTTCCGCCTTCTTTAAAGAACGGGCAGAGGATCTCTCCGTCAATCGTCTTTCCGGTATTGGCTTCATAATTTTTCTTCAGAAGTTCTGTCTCCAATGGATAATGTCCACGGAGAGTGGAATCGCTTCTGCTGATGAATATATATTCTTTTCCGGTCTCTTTTGCAACTTCATCAACCACAGCAGCAATCTCATTGTGTGCTTTGGTTGTCTGTTCCGCTGTAAATCCTCTGGAATTGGTCAGGATATAGAACAAATTATTCTCCTCATCAAATCCCCTGACGGATGGTATCTTTTTCCCAGTTTGTGTATACGGAAATATCATGCACTGTCTGGACACCGGTCGGATCATCGTCTAAAACAACAATCTTTTTATTATTTTTTTCAATTTCTTTCTTTAACAGTTCATCGATATAAGCTTCGTCTATCTGCTTATACGAAGTTAATACTTCTGCGTTCAATGCCATATTCCTTCTCCTTTACTCTTCCGTCTTTTTACTTCTACATCAGCAAGTTTTTCGAAATACTGAACAATTCCGCCGTGGTCATCATTCATATGTCCATGGATCTTCAGTGTCTGAAGGATCTCATAAAGCTGCGCTGTATATGGAATCGGTACATCGATCGAATGTGCTGTATTTACGACATTCTTGATATCCTTATGGTTGATTCTAATCGGTCCGCCTGGTTTGAAGTTACGTTCAATGATCATCGGGATCTTGGCATCCAGTACTGCGCTTCCTGCAAGTCCTCCGCGGATCGCATGATATACTTTTTCCGGATCTGCTCCTGCTTTTGTAGCAAGTACAAATGCTTCAGATACCACTGCAATTGTGTTATTAACGATTACCTGGTTGGCAAGCTTTGTAACACTTCCGCTTCCGCTTCCACCGATCAGTAACGCAGAAGATCCAAGAATGTCAAAATACTCTTTCATTGCATCGAAGTCTTCCTGATCTCCTCCGGCCATGATTGCAAGTGTTCCTGCGACAGCTCCAGGCTCGCCACCGGATACCGGTGCATCTACAAATCCTACACCTTTTTGCTTTTAGTCCTTCATAGCATTCCTTTGATTCTACCGGTGTTACGGAACTCATGTCACACACAACGGTTCCTTCTTTGATGGTAGATGCAACACCATCTTCATCAAATAAGATAGATTTTGAAATTGCACCGCTTGGAACCATGATAATAATTCTTTCACACTGTTCACCAATCTCTGCATAAGAAGCTTCTTTTGCTCCTGCTTCCACAACATCTGCAACTGCTTCTTTGTTCAAATCTGATACCATAAGTTCTACACCTGCGTTCAATAAGTTCTTTGCCATCGGTCTTCCCATGATACCAAGTCCAATAAATCCTACTTTCATTTTCATACATCCTTTTCTTTTTTCCATTTCACATGACATTTTTTACATATGTTCATTTCTGTTTGTATCAGCGAAATGTATCGTTCTTTCTTGTTTCTGTCTTCACTTTACTACATACCGGTATACCGGTCAAGGTGTTATTTATCTTTCTCTTATTTCAACAGTTTTTCGTTTTATTTTTGTGTATTTTTAACATATAGTCGATTTTCTTTTTGTTATTTTCTTAACATTATATACAATTTTTTTAGCCCTTATTTTCCTTTTCTCTTGACCATTTTCAGACTGTATTGTATGATATTGATAGAAAAATGTATGATTTTTGTTAAATAAATAATTATCATGAAATATAAGGAGTTACTATGATACCACTCAATGAACAGGCTTACAATTATCTCCAGAAATTCATCATGGAGAATCATTTTTCTTATCAGGAAGTCTATTCCGAGACAAAATTATCAAAAGAACTTGGAATTTCGCGCACCCCGTTAAGAGATGCCGTGCACCGACTTGCGCAGGAAGGTTATATTGATATCATTCCCAGCAAAGGATTTATGCTGCATCAGATGAACCGCAAAGATGTAAACGAAACATTTCAGGTACGTTCCGCGCTGGAAACATATTGTACCGTCCAGATCTGTAAAGAGTTCTACCCGCAAGGCAAAAAAAGCTTTTAAAGATCTTGACTGGATCATGGAATGTATGAAAGATATTATGGAAACCACACATTCCATCAAAGAATTTTCCGAATATGATTTTCAGTTCCACACAAAAAATCATAGATTATCTGGAAAATATACAGTTTTCAAATGTATTTGCCATGTTCATGTACCGTATGAAACGTCTGGCAGAACTTTCTCTTGCACATAAAGGACGTATGGAACAGACATACGAGGAACATATGGCTATTTTGGATTGTATGAAGAATGGCGATACTTCACGCATCTATGAGATTACATTGAAACATATGGAAACACCGCGTGATATCAATCTGGAAGATCTGTAAAAAAAACCGTGCAGCTATTTTCAACTGCACGGTTTTTCCATATATATTTCTTCTGTTTTCTTTGTATCTCCGATTGCACGGAAGCCATATTTTTTCGCAAAAAGGCTTTTGCATTTTTGTATGCAGCATTCCATACAGGTGCCCATTCTCTTTCATGATCCGATCCATCAAAATGGTTCCTGAAACCCTGACTGCGGTACTTTTCTTCTATAACGAGATCCATCAGATAAAACGTCGTGACACCGTCTGTCAGAACCCTTGCAAACCAATCTGTCTGTCTTTTCCGGCCATACTGCTTTCCTTGATTCTGCCTTCACCGGTGCCGGCTTTCAGAAAAAGACCATATGGACAAGAATTCTCCATACTTTTTCGGATCATCTCTTCCGTTCTGTCTTCTGCCCATTCTGTACTCCGTAAGAGATCTGTCACTTCCGACAGATGCATATTCTCTATATCTTTTCTGATATAGTAAGACGATTCTCTGTCTTCTCCTTCTGAGGTGATCTTATCTTCCGATATCTGCCGGATCACTTCACGCAGCTTCGTAAGATATGGATCTGCCATACATTCTTTTCCCCGTAAGTCATCTGAAGATCATATTCCAGCGGAAGCCAGGTTGCAATATCCGCCTCATTATGCTGGATCAAAGTCTCCATCTTATCCAGGGCATGCACGATTTTCGCTTCCATTGTCTCTTCTCTTTCCAGTTCCCCGAACAATTCATCCAACTCCTGCCGCTCTTTTCCCGGAAGCATTGCGGTCACATTGTGAGCGCATCTCCTTCTGTTTCCCGGTCGTCATCCGTCTTCACAAATGCCGGAATATCACCGGTTAGCGCTTCTCCCAGATCATGGAACAGGCACATCTTCATCACCTTATCCATGTCACAATCCGGAAATTCTTCTTTTACCAGCCACGCAAATACACATAGACGGTACGTGTGTTCTGCCACACTTTCCCGCCTGTGATCTGTCATTCTGGAATGGCGCATATTACATTTCAGGTGTTCTGCCACACCCATAAAGTCTAATAATGTTTTGGTCTCATTCTTCCATCCTACTCGTTCAGATATTCCAACAGGCCCTGATATTCTTTTTTCATTAATCTGTTTCCATGCATATAGAAATGCTGCAACTTATCGTAATCCTTTCTCCATACGTGATACGGTCGGGATCAGTGGACGGATCACAAAAATATCTTCCTTCTTCTTCCAGCTTTTCGATCAGCTTCATCTGCCTGTTATATACCGCATTTCTTGTCATGATCACACGTACCAGATTCGGATATTTTTTATAGGCTCTTTTATAAAGCTGTTCTGTTGCTTTTAGCGCTCTCTTCTTGCGGTAGCCCGGATTTCTCGTCAATACTACAACGATCTTGTCATTCCCTTTTTCCAATGCATATTCGATCGGAATGGAATCAGCAAGGCCCCCGTCCATATACGGGATTCCGTCTACATTTGCAATCGGTGCCGCAAGCGGCATACTGCTCGATGCACGGCAGATCTTCATCAGACGTTCCGGATCTTTATCTTCTGACAGATATTCTGCATCTCCTGTGATGCAGTTCGTAACAACCAGTTCACATTCCATCTCAGATGCAAAATACGTCTCGAAATCAAATGGATAGATTTATTCGGAAATTTATCAAACAACATATCCATATCCATCAGGGCTTTTTCTTTCAATGTCTTCTTTAAACCGTATACATAATCATATTCTTTCTCACGGTGGATCACGCATTCCCGGCTCCGTCCAGCCTGTTTTGATACATAATCAACTGCATTGCAGGCACCTGCAGATACACCGATCACATTGGACATATACAGTTCTTTTCCCATCAGATAATCAAGAACTCCAGATGTAAATACTCCGCGGTTTGCCCCGCCTTCCAGCACTAATGTTGCTTTTACCATAAGTCTTACCTCTCTTTAGCTTTATAATCTTCGTAAATTTGTCTGCGCATTTTTATCGTTTTTATCTACATAAGCCACCGACAGCTCTGCGCATGATACTGCTATCATTATATACCCTTTTTTCATAGAAGGAAAAGAGGAACTTCCCTTGCTATTTTCCTTTATCTTTGGTACTATATGCTAGTCAGCGTCTGCAAATCCGGGACGCAGTCACTATCAATAGAAGATTCAAACGGCAAGGAGAATATAAACCAATATGATTAGTACAAGTAATGTAACATTACGGGTTGGTAAAAAGCCCTGTTCGAAGATGTTAATATTAAATTTACAGAAGGCAACTGCTACGGTCTGATCGGAGCGAACGGGGCCGGAAAATCTACATTTTTAAAAATTCTGTCCGGACAGCTTGAACCGACGAACGGAGAAGTTCTTTCTTTCCTGCAGCAGGATCATTTCAAATATGATGAATATCCGGTTCTGGATACCGTTATGATGGGAAATGCAAGACTGTACGAGATCATGAAAGAAAAAGATGCCATCTATGCAAAAGAAGATTTTACCGATGAAGATGGTATCCGCGCCAGCGAACTAGAAGGCGAATTCGCAGCCATGAACGGATGGGAAGCAGAATCCGATGCCGCAACTTTTGTTAAATGGTCTCGGCATTCCGGTTGAGATCATTACACACAGATGATGAAGAACTTAAATGGTCCGGAAAAGGTCAAAGTCCTGCTTGCCCAGGCATTTTTTGGAAACCCCGACATCCTTCTTCCTTGATGAGCCAACGAACCACCTGGATCTCGATGCCATTGCATGGCTCGAGGAATTCCTGATCAACTTTGACAACACTGTCATCGTTGTATCCCATGACCGTTACTTCTTAAACAAAGTATGCACTCATACAGCAGACATCGACTACGGCAAGATTCAAGCTCTATGCCGGAAACTATGATTTCTGGTTCGAATCCAGCCAGCTCCTCATCAAACAGATGAAGGAAGCTAACAAGAAAAAAGAAGAAAAAGATCAAAAAGAGTTACAGGACTTTATCTCCCGATTCAGTGCCAACGCTTCCAAGTCCAAACAGGCGACTTCCCGTAAGCGTGCCCTGGAAAAGATCCAGCTCGATGAGATCCGTCCATCCAGCCGTAAATACCCTTACATTGATTTCCGTCCTAGCCGTGAGATTGGAAACGAAGTACTGACGGTAGAAGGATTAAACAAAACAATCGACGGCGAAAAAAGTTCTGGATAACATTTTTTACTCTGGAACCACGATGACAAGGTTGCATTTGTCGGAAGCAATGAGCTTGCAAAGACAACACTTCTTCCAGATCCTTTGGGAGAGATGGAGCCGGATGAAGGAAATTACAAGTGGGGAATCACAACTTCCTCAGGCTTATATTTCCCAAAGGACAGCGGAAGTGAATTTGACAATGATTACAGCATCGTAGACTGGCTGACACAGTACTCTGAAGAGAAGGATGCCACTTATGTACGTGGATTCCTCGGACGTATGCTTTTCTCCGGTGATGACGGTGTGAAAAAGGTCCGTGTTCTTTCCGGAGGTGAAAAGGTACGCTGTCTGTTATCCAAGATGATGATTCCGGTGCCTTTCTGGAAATCTTATTCCATATTTTCTCCTCGCGGTCATCCTCATCCATCATTTCCTGAATCACCTGCTCATCCAGAAGTTCTTCATCGATCGGTTCTCTGTCATAATATCCATCATCATAACTATCATACTGATCCTCTCGCAACATCAGGTCTGGTCTTCCTGCACTTGACATTACTGCTTGGAGCATTATAGTTCTGTCTGTAGATGCTGCAGACCTTCTTTCAAGCGATATACCACAGTCCCTCCCAGATCCAGTTCCTTCATTCCGTCTGGTCCAGTGTGTTTTCTTGTGTTCAAGCGGGAAATATCTACCACTCGCTTTCTGTCTGGCAGGAGCACTGTAATTGGTCTCAGACTCTCAGGCGTTTACGATTCCTCTGCGTCCTGATTCTCTGTTCCATCACCCAGTTGCTCTCTGTCTGGAAGGATACCAGCGTCTGTATCCACTGGTAGCTGGCTTCTTTGAGCTGACCCTTCGGCTCATATTCTCTGTCTTCTATTACGATCACCATTTATGATTTGTCGCAAAACTGAATCAGTACAATACCAAGTAGGGCACAGAGTGCACCTACGTCTGCTAAGTCCATAGGAATATCTGTCCAGTCCTCCAAGCTTTGCCAGCGAAATCCCCGTCATCGCACCTCCAAGAAGACTGGTTCCAACGATCAGAACTTCTCTTGCCCATTTCATGGCAGCAACCAAGTCCGACTCCCAGCAGAAGACAGAAGAAAAGACCAGCGAAGCAGTCGGATGAAACACATAAATTCCAAGTCCCAGTCCAATACCGGCTCCGATCACAAAAATCTGATCTTGTAACTGAGGAAAGCGGATCACTGCAAGCAGAATCTAACCTGATCATAATCACTGCATACATATATTTTCCTGAATTCCATAGTATATGTTTCTACACTCAAGACCAATACTGCCTGATCAGGAACTGAACAGCATCATCCAGAAATTTAGCTTGGTGTCTGTATCCAAGGACACAGTTGATTATTCCTTCAGAACAAGAAGAGCTGCAAATCCGATCATTGAAACACTGTCCAGTACCGACATCGTCCGTGTCTGTTCCATGGTACCCATTATCTGTTGTAATATTCCCGTCATAACGCGCCTCCTAAAACATAAAGTACATAGTCTTGAGATTATCCAGAACTCCATAATGATATTCCACCGTGCTGGGTCCGTAAAGTCCCATATAATATCTTGCCACATTCTGAATATCTCACTGCCGCCGCTCTGGATCCACTCCTGGTAAACCTGGTCAAAATCTTCCTGGTTTTGAACTTGAAGCGCACAACTAGCCGCCCCGTTATCCAGCCGCATACAGAGTAATCATACAAAGTCTGATAATCCTTTTACATATCAAAATATGCCTGATTCAGTACATAAAAATTCTTATCCGTTGCCGTACATTCCGGTAACGAAAATTCTTTCAAAGCAGTATACACCTGCTCTTATTCCTGCGGGAAACGGACACGAATAGTCATAAATAATGGTCTTATGCTCCGCAAGCTGGACTGCATCTCCCTCTAGAAACCTTGGCTGATCACCATTGGTCGCATCCACATAATAATACTGTACGTCAATCTGTACAATATTCCATGCATGACCCTCATCGCTGTCTCTGTATCTCCTCTACGTAAATACAGGGAACTTCCAATTGTTCCAGAAGATACTGCACTGCTCTCATTATCCGGCACAAACCGCCTGTTTTCTCCAGAAAATCCCTGCTACATTCTGGTCATCCTCAGAAGAAGCATATTCCGCTGTATCAATGATGTAGGAATAAACCGTCTTAACCTCTCATAGGTGTCTGCTCCTCCGGGACCAGACTGTTGACTGCTTCTCTGGCATTGTACATCAGTCTTTGCTTTGGATCTCTGTTATTTCTTCTTCTGTGTATGCATAACCCGGAGAAAACTCACAGTAATCACTTCCTGATAGGAAGTTGTATATACCTCCTGACGGTTATGGACCCAGAACAGTTCCGATGATCCTTAGAAGTGCATGGTAAACCTTATTAATCTTTTGTTTCATCCGAAGTAGTCAGATAAAAACCATTTTCTCTTTCTGGATTCTGCATTTAACATCTCCCCGATAAATTCTTTCTCAGACTCTTCAAGAAGATGAAAATAATATTCTGATAGCCTTCCTCATCCGTATCTACGCTTTGCTCCGCAAATTCTGTACCTCCGAAGGCTCCCTGTCAAAATCCCCTTCGTCACATCCGTGATCACAGACTGCTGGTCTGTACTGTCACCGTTATCTGCCAATTTATGGAAGCATGTATTCACACTCCCATCCCAGAATGGCAGCCAAAATTATAAACAGGCATACTTTTTGAGGCAACCTGTGTTTTCTCATCTTCTTATTCCTCTGTTTTTCCTGATATTTTGATACAGATTCAGTTCTCTTTACTATTATATGACAAAAAATATTTCATTTTCCCTTTGAACAGTTATGCCTCATCTTTCATTATAGCACAACGAAAAAAGAGTCTGTATTATGGATGTTCAGAACAAAGGAAAAAACCCGTGAAAATCATGCAAAAGATCTTCGCGGGTCTCTCAACTGTCAATCCTCAAATTCTATCTGAATATCACTGTTATCGACTGCTGCGGATAAATCACTGCATCATTCTAGAAGAAAACTGTCGTTTCCTTTTTTTGAGGATTTGAATAGGCTGTCTGTCATTTCTACAGTTGCACTTTTTCAACAGTAGTTCCGTCCAGACAGTATATCTTCTGTATCGTCTGTCCGATATTACTATCATCTTCAAAACTGATCCAACTCAGTTGTATCTTCCTTCGTATCCGCTTTGGTTCCTGCTGTACCTGTCAGAAGTGCTGTATCGGATATAAAATCTCCATCTGACGCTTCTGATATCTGCCTTACTTCCTGAGCCTGCGCATTGTCTGCTGTCTCACCGTCACTGACCATCTGGGCAAGTTCTTCCTCTGTCGGATAAAATGACGGCTGACGGATATAGCGGAAGCTTGCTCCATATGCCTCACCAACAGTAACTCCGTTTTTGCTGGAAGAACAATGTACTGCGATCCAGTCTCCCGCATCTGTCTTGCCGCAGATGATGCCTACATGATTATCACTTCCGGATTCCGGACCATTCTGAAATACCAGATCTCCCGGCTGTGCATCCTGCTCACTGACTACATTGGTCTTCTCCCCATTGGATCTGAGGTTCCGTCTCAACGCTGTTCTGCATATTTGTACTGTCATATCCGTTGATCACAGCCCATGTAACAAAGCCACTGCAGTCCAGTCCATATGCTCTGGTAGTTCCTGTACTCGGACTTCCAGTGGCTGAAACCTTCTCAGCAGTTCCCCAGCTTGAGTCCCACACTGATCACTGTGGATTTACCCCCAGAAATAACCAACCTCACCGATCAGAGAATATGCAGCTGTGATAACATTAACACGTTCCTCAGAAATATCATCTCCGACGCTCTGGCGCACAAAGCCCCTGGCATCCGTAACGATCGCACAGAAGCTTACAGTCCGTCTCTACATATTTCTTAGAGTTCTCTCTGATCCTGTGCGATATCATTCTGCTTAATATAAGTATTGATATGATAATTTCCATAGGAAACATGGGTGTTATTCTCTTTGTCGCGTACTATCAGATTCATCTTCTCAAAGATTTTGGCGAGTTCGTCCTTGCTGGAAGAATCCAGCTTAAATTCTTAACACCTTCTGGCTCTGCTCGTACACATAAACAGCAAGGATATCCTGCCAGTTACGGACAAGAAGAGAATCTGCTGATGTGGTAAGACCGTCATCTCTGTTGTCACTGGCATCTGTCAGCTTATTCTTTTTTGCTTATACTCTTCTCAATCTCATCCATTACAGATGAAAATCATCGGAGAAACTAAGCTGATAATTTTCTTTCAGGCTGTCAGATAAAAATCCTTGCCGGCATGAAGATTCGACACATAATAAACCGGTGTACCTGTCTTACCAGTCACATCTGTCTTGCTTCCGTCAGAAATATCTGTATTACTTCCATTATCGCCATTCTGTTTCTTCTTAAGTGCTGTAATCTTCTCTTCCATACTGACCAGCGCCTGGTAATTCGTCACCATTGTCTGCTGATCACTTGTCGGATTGTTGTATGCCTTTCTGAGCGCCTGCACTTTTGCTTCATCCTTCAAGGTGTTGGTCTGATCTGCCAGTGTTCTGATCTGATCGATCAATTTGGCAACTGCCTCCGGAACTGCTGCCGTCGGTGTCTGTGTCGGTGTTGCGTGTCACTGTCGGTGCCGGTGTTACTGTTGCAGTAGGATCGGGCGCTGCTGTCGGCTCCGGTGTTGTTGTCCGGTTCGACGGTAGGATCGGTGCTGTCGTTGGCTCCGGTGCTGTTGTCGGTTCCGGGGCTGTCGTTGGCTCCGGGGCTGTCGTTGGCTCCGGCGTCGGCGTTTCTGCTTCCAGCGCCATCGCCCAGGTCGCTGCCATCACTGAAATCACCAGAGGCTTCTATCTCTTCATCTGCAGCCAGAATAGACATCGGACTGGATAAAACCATTGCTGAAATCATTGTAATGCATAAACACTTTGTCAGATATTTATTTTTCATCCTGCAAAAAAAAACTCCCTTCTGCGGCATATTTCTCTATTACAGAAAGAAACATGTTAAAATCTTCTAACTTACTTAATAACTGTGCTTATTTTAGCATACTGTTTTTCAAAATCAACCGCCGAGTGTAACACTCCGGCGGATTTGGGTAAATTTCATATTTTTTCATATTTTCAGATATCTGCTACTGGCACTCCCTGGACAGCTGTCCGAAGACAAAGCTGAAACAATCCCTGAAATACCTGAAAACACACGCTGAGAATATAATGTATATCCTCATCGATCGAACGCTTCCTGTCAAGATAGACCTTATGTCGTTCTCTGATATAATCAATCAGCTGATTCAATGAATCAAAACGCAGGTTCTTCTGTTACAAATATCCGCCCTGCCGCTTTCAACAAAATCCTTGAGTTCATTCTTCAGATGTTTTTCTCGTGTTAATGCTGACGCAGAGAACCGTCAAATGTCTTATTATGCGGAAATGTAAAATAATCTGCAATATAATGCATGATCACCGGCTCTTCTCCAGAATACCCGGTCATTGCATTTACCTGTACTGCTCTTCTCTATCCAAATGGTAGATCTTTCCTGCCCTCATCAAAGGTGCCAAAATATTCATGTCTCTTGGTTACAAAGGATGGCTGAATGTCCGGAAGAATATTTCCAAGACAAAATGCTTTTTCTATGTGACTGTAAGTTCTCATTAGCAGGCATCTGGTCTTCAGATATCTTGCTAAAAGTATGTGATTTTTTCGCAAAATAAACACTTTTCTATCTGCAATCATAACGTATTTACTGTAACCAAGATATACTATAGCAGATATCTTTCTGTTTGTAAAATAAGTTTTTGTGAATTTTAATCTTTTTTCTTCAATTACACCCAATGCCATACTATGCTGGGCGGCATGTCTTCTTTCAACAATTTCTTTCGTATATCCGATCACAATTTGAAGGCTGTCAAGGGATCATTAAATAGTTTTTTCATCATATCCCACAAGAAGCATACAATGTTCATTCGATGTCCAGCAAAACCTTCCCTAAACTAAAGCCGCCATTCCTGGTCCTGAATTTCCTCTCTCTCATATTAATACATACCAGAAACAACTGGCATATTGGATCAATATATTTTCTTAAAAGTTCAGATACCGGCGTTCCTGTTTCATCCGAAATTTGTACCTGTCACCCGCTACTCTTTCAAGAGCTTGAAGTCCCCCTGCATAGATTCCGAATCCATCCTCATCATAAGGATTTCCACAGAAGCCATCCATTCGATCCGGTCCATACAAAAACTCCATCCCCTCCATTCCATATCCTGACATTCCAGCCCATTCTCGATAAACTCATCAACCGTAATATCATATCCTGTGAAATCTGAGCAGCATAACAGCCGATACGCTCACATCCTGTAGGATATTTTATACTTGATCTATATATGGAACTGTTATCTTATGCATGCTTTTTTTTCCTGCATATCTGCACATTGTTCTTTTCCATTATGATCTCCTGAGTACATTCAATATAATCAAGAGCAGGACAAGACTGATTCCCCAGAACCACCCACCAGATATGTATAAATCCGGCAATAATATAACCAATAAAGACACAACAGCAACTAACTACGTATACTGCATCTGCGTCGTTACATGATTAATATGATTAGACTGCGCTCCTGCCGAAGACATAACCGTTGTATCCGAAATCGGTGAAATATGATCTCCTGCAGACTGCCCCTGCCAGAACTATTGTTGACACAGCAATGATCATCATCTGCACATTCCTCTGAACCTGGGAACATGGTTATGGCAATAGGAACAAGAATTGCAAAGTTCCCCAGCTTGTTCCGGTAGAAAACGCAAGGAACACTGCAACAACAAATAAACTGCGGGAGTATAACGCTTGCAGATGCATTATTTCCTACAATATTTTTACAAAGGTGCTGATCTCCAGGGCATCTCCCATTCCCCTTCAGTGACCAGGCAAATATCAGAATCGCGATTGCCGGTATCATCATCTTGAATCCTTCTACAAAGCTATCCATAAAGCCCCTGAATGTGATGATTTTTCTTTGGAAGATAAAAGCATCATAAAAAATACTGTTATCATCGTTGCAAAATCAGATTTGTCTTCTTATGTCACAGCCTGAAAAATGCAGTTACAATATCTGTCGCTCCGCCAAGGAATCCAGTATAAATCATTGCTCCAACCGCTGAGATGATCAGAACCAGAACCTGCAGTACCAGATCTGTTACCTTTCCTTTTTCGCAGATATTTCCTCTTTTTACCTGTTCAAACCCTCCACCAGAAGTAAAGAGACCTTTTCTGCATTTTTTCATGAAATCAATCCAAAATCCAGACCCGTGGTGATAACAAAGACTACCATTACCAGGGTAAGGATTGCATAGAGATTATATTTGAATCAGAAGAAAGAATGAAATCCAGTGATACCCGCATCATCCGGCACATAGGAATCTACCGCAGCCTCAGCTGGAATCGGTGCTATGATGTTAGACTTATGTTATGTGGTAATTAAATGAATATGCCAGTTTATCGATAGATTCTTTTAGTATCCCTGTGACATAACAGTGAACCGATTATACTGA
>VOFG01000897.1_pt1 | contig 48066 bp, 75 predicted proteins | sample 5384171 | NCBI WGS metagenome assembly VOFG01 (sample SAMN12384726, study PRJNA508395) | human gut metagenome | isolation source: healthy gut F | host: Homo sapiens
CTCCTTGCAATCACCCATCTGTGCAATATGAAGCAAAATGGGTATCAGAGCGCAGCGTTTGAATGCTTCGCTCTGATGCCCTTTTATGATATAGTTTCTTTTACCGCGGCAACAGCGATTACCGGTTACCGGAATTCCAGTGTCTCTTTCTGCAACACTGCACTCCTTTTGATTAGCGGTTTTTCCCCGCACCTCTTGCAAAACCGAAAGAAACGCGGTATAATATGACCAAACAAACTAAAACGGTCATATTTTAAGGAGGCGCTAGCTTGGCTTTTACCGATTACGAGACCGAGCAGCTCCGCAAGGCGTTGCTGAAGGAAACGAGACATTGCGCTGTCACGCTGGGGATGAAGAAAACCTCCGTAGAGCAGCTGACGAAGGCGGTCGGCATTGCAAAGGGCTCGTTCTATAAATTCTACGAATCCAAGGAAATGCTTTTCTTCGCGGTTTTGGAGAATGTTCACTCCGATCTTTACGGGAGTAGCCGACCGCGCGCTGCGTGAATCTGACGGCTTGCCGCCGTCGGAGCGCGCGGCAAAGGCGGTTCTCGCCGTCTGCCGGCGGCTGTCCGATACCGGCGACATGGTTTTCATTGAAAACGATGCGAAGCTGCTTTTGCAGAGACTGCCGGAGGACGTCAAAAATGTCCATTACCACGATGACGAGACGCACATTCGTCAGCTTTTGGAGAAATATGACCTTGTGCCGAGTTGCGGCATCTCTTTGGCTGCCGCCACGGTACGGGGACTGATTCTTACCGTCTCCCACAAGGAGCAGATCGGGGAGTTATATCCGCAGGTGCTGGAAACGCTGGTGTACGGCGCTTGCAGGGAGTTATTTAAATAAGCGGAAGGCCGCAGAGATGCGGCTTTTCCAAGGCACAACGGTTAGCATCATCTAACCGAACAACGGCCGCACATATCGGTTAGATGAATCTAACGTCGAAAGGAATGATAGCGATGCGAAAACACAAGAATTTCTGGGACAAAAATGCCGGACGTTACGACCGCTTTATGCGAAAGGATCGGGCAGCGTATGACGAGATGTATGAGCTGATCCGGCCGATTGTGCGGCATAAAACTGTGCTGGAGCTTGCTACCGGCACGGGATTGATTGCAAAGCACATCGTAAACGCGGCGGCACACATCGAGGCAACGGATGCCTCTGCGGAGATGATCACTGAGGCGAAGCGTACCCGTTCGGCCAAGCTGCACTTCTCCGTGCAGGATATGTTCCGCCTGCCCTATGCGAACAAGTCCTTTAATGTGGTGATCGTGTCCAACGCGCTGCATATCGTGCCGCAGCCGGAGAAAGCCCTGCAAGAGATAAAACGGGTACTGAAAGACGACGGCGTGCTAATTGCGCCGACCTTCACCCATGCGGGAAACTCGTTTTCCGGCATGGTCAGGGCATTTTTTATGAGATGGCAGGCTTCCCTCTCCGCAGCAAGTGGACGAGCGAGGAATACCTGCGCTTCCTGCGGCAGAACGGCTGGGCGGTGCGGAAAAGCGCTGTTCTAAAGGCATCCTTCCCGCTGACCTATGCGGAATGTGTGAAATCGGAGGTGTGATAAGATGTCATTTTTTGAGAACACCAGAAAGCCTGTGGGGCTTGGCGGGAAAATCATGGTTGCCATGATGAACCTGGGTCACAGTCCTGTGGCCCAGTGGGGACTTCAATTTTTGAATGTTGCGCCGGACGCCAAGGTGCTGGACTGCGGCTGCGGCGGCGGGGCGAACATGAAGAGACTTCTGAAAAAATGCCCGCAGGGTATTGTCAAGGGCATTGACTATTCCCCCATCAGTGTGGAGAAATCCAAAAAGGTCAACGAGGCCGCCATAGCGGAGGGCCGCTGCACCGTTCTGCAAGGCAGCGTGGCGGATATGATCTTCGCAGACAACTGGTTCGATGCGGTCACGGCCTTTGAAACCGTCTATTTCTGGCCTGATCTGCCGCAGTGCTTCCGGGAGGTCTATCGGGTGCTGAAGCCCGGTGGGACCTTTCTCATCTGCAACGAGAGCAACGGCGATACGGACAAGGATGAGAGATGGACGGAGATCGTCGGCGGTATGATCATCTACAAGGACGTTGAATTAAAGGCATATCTGGAGCAGGCGGGCTTTTCACGAGGTGCAGATACACAAAAGAAAAGCTGGCTGTGCGTTACGGCACGGAAATGAGGGGGCTAAATCATGAGCATTTTTGCATCCATCTTGCGCATGGCGTATATAAGCTCTCCGGCGCGAAAAAAGGCGTTCGCCTTTGCCGGAGGATGCGCTGCAAAAGGAAATCGAAAAGCAGAACCGGCACCGCGGCGTTTTTACGCCCACCGACCGCAAGGCATATTATGAAACGATCACGGTGAACGGCTTTCCCTGCCTGATCGTGCGAGAGCATCCGAAGCCGTCCGAGCGCGCGATTCTCTATTTCTTTGGCGGCGGTATGGTGATCGGCACCGGACAAGGGTGACCTGCCTGTGATGCGTAAGCTGTGCCGCGAGACAGGCTGTGACGTGTGGTTCCCGTTTTATCCGCTGTGCATGGAGCACTGCATTACTGAAACCTATGCGATGGTGTACGAATGTTACCGAAAAATGATTGAACTGTATGGCGGTGGAAATGTCAGCACCTGTGGTTTTTCCTCCGGCGGCGCGCTGGCACTTGGCATTGCGGTGCACAACAACGCACAGCCCGAGCCGCTGCCGCAGCCGAGGCACATTGTCGCCGTATCCCCCGGCGAGGTGCCGTGGAATGATGCGGAAAGGGCGCGGATGCAGGCGCTCAATGAAAGGGACGTTTCCATCGATTATGCCTTTATGGTGACGGTGGAGAAGTTCATGCGGCACGGCTGCGAGAATGTGCCGGACTATATGCTCTCTGGCTCTCGGGGAGATTTTACCGGCGTAGGCGATATCCACTTCTTCTATTCTGCCGACGAAGTGCTCTACGGTGCTTTGCCCGATTTTGAAAACGCTTGCAAACGGGCAAATGTTCCCTATACGGTGTCTGCCCGCCCGAAGATGGTGCATTGCTACTGTATGCTGCCGATATTCAAGGAGGCAAAGGAGGACTTTGCAAAAATCGTGGACATTTTGGAGAAATGAGGCCGGAAACGGGCGTGTGATGATTGGAACACGGAGGGAAAACCACGGAACGCAAAGAAGCCATTCGCAGTGCCTATCGGCTGACAGGAGGAAACATTTTATGACGGCATGATCACCTGCACCACGCTGAGTGGAAAAGCGGTGTGCCGTTTGGTGTGGGCAATGAATAAGGCGGAATGTGATGCTTATCTTGAAAAAGCACTGTCGGGTGTTCCCGAGGACTTCTCGGGCAGGCTGTTGGAGGTACCTGTCGGAACGGGTGTTCTGACAATGCCCGTTTACCAGACACTGCCGCAGGCGGACATCACCTGTCTGGATTACTCTGCGGACATGATGGGTCAGGCACAGGAAAAGGCCGACCGCCTGTACCTGAAAAACGTAACTTTCCGGCAGGGAGATGTAGGGGCGCTTTCTTATGAAGATAGTGCTTTTGACATTGTCTTGTCACTGAATGGCTTTCACGCATTCCCCGACAAGGAGGCAGCTTACGGGAGGTTCTCCGGGTCTTGCGGCTCGTCGGGATATTCTGCGGCTGCTTCTATGTGATGGGCGAGCAGAAGCGGACGGATTGGTTCGTCCGGCGCATTTATGAAAAGACGGATTTTTCACCCCACCCTATGAGACGGCTTCCGAGCCTGAAAAACCGTCTGGATGGCGCATGTACGCGGATGTGGACATGGGAAACCTGAAAAGCATGGCATGGTTCATCTGCCGGAAAGCGGGTTAAAGCAGCGACGGTGATCATGTCAAAGAAAAAACGAGGATTTCAGCAAAAGATGAAGGACAGCGAGCAAAATTGACCGCAGGCCATGTGCTGTATTCAAGCCCCTGAAGACCGGAGATGGATCGGGCGAAGAATCGCCCTGCACTATCCTGCGGGAGAGGGGGAGGCGGTTCTTCTACCGCAAGGGCGATACGACCATTATGATCGATGCGGGCTATAACTACGACCGCCTTGGGAAAAATGGGCTGGCTTCTCTCCGACTGGCGCACCGATTTACCCAAAAGGACACTGACCAACGGCGTAGGCGGACACCTACGACTGCATCGCCATCATGAGCTACTACACAGTCGGCGGCCGTTGAGAACCCTTCCGCGGATCGAGGAGATGGAGGAAAATCTGATCCTGCCGATCTTCCACAGGCTGCTGCAGGTCACGATGAACAACGCAAAAGCCGTTCTGGCTGCATGATGTACGAGCGTTTGTTCGACATTGACGGCATGCGAAAATGGAACGATTACGAGATGACGGTTGCGCCTTATGAAACCAAATGGCCTATTTATTATGAGTTTAGTATCGTGTCCGGCGGCGGAGTTTGGTATCGCGGACGGTCTTACGGACATCATGCCCGCCCTGGCAATGTGGACTTTGCTTCCATGGAGCTGCTCCAATCAAGGCTGGTGCGGACGAAACCTGCGTGGACGGCTGCCGATCCGATTTCATCATCTGCGGCGATACCGGCTGGACGGACCGTTTGAAGTTTGCATCCCGAATACCGGGACGAGGCGGGATTCAGAAGAAACAAATAATACTGTCAATGCAAAGGCGGTGAGATAAATGGAAACCTTTCTTGGAATCATGATCACTTTCTTGGGTAAAACGCTGGGGCGGCCTGCGTGTTCTTGGGAATATGAAAAAATCCCTTGGCAATTTGGTGCAGCGCGCCATGTGCGGGCTTTGCCGCCGGTGTGATGGTGGCGGCGTCGATCTGGAGCCTGCTGACTATCCCCGCCATTGAGCAGTCGGAGGATATGGGGAAGCTGTCCTTTCTATCCCCCGCCTTTATCGGCTTTTGAGCGGCGTGCTGTTTTTGCTCCTGCTTGACCGTTTGATTCCCCATCTTCATGTGGGAAGGAACAGGCCGAGACTGAATCGCCATCATCGGGCGCACCACCATGATGGTGCTGGCTGTTACATCCTTACATAATATCCCGGAGGGAATGGCAGTCGGCGTGGTGTATGCAGGCTTTCTTTCGGGAAATACGCAGATTACTGCGGCAAGCGCACTGGCGCTATCCCTCGGCATTGCCATTCAGAATTTTCCCGAGGGTGCGATCATCTCCATGCCGCTCCGGGCGGAGGGGGCGCGATTACGAGATGTCGGCGGTGTGCTTTCCGGCATTGTCGAGCCCATCGGCGCGGTGCTGACGCTTCTCGCGGCGCAGCTTGTGATCCCGGCGCTGCCGTATTTTCTGAGCTTTGCCTCGGGCGCCATGCTCTATGTGGTAGTGGAGGAGCTGATTCCGGAAATGTCGCAGGGGCGGCACTCGAATCTTGGAACGGTGTTCTTTGCGGTAGGCTTCAGCGTTATGATGACGCTGGATGTGGCGCTGGGATAAGGAAGTAAATGATGATTTTACAGGTGATTTTGGAAGGCATCGGACTTGGCGTTCTGCTTATTTTGGTTTGCGCCATCGGTATCCGCAAGGGCGCGGTGGGCATGGTGCATCTTTACAGCCAGGAAGTTCAAGGTAGGTGCGTAAAGCTGGGGCTTACAACACACGCGAAAATCAAGCGAAATGCTTTGATTTTCAAAGCTGTCTGCGTTCCCGGATACATTGCCTATGTGCTGGTCTGTGTCTATGCGCTCAACGGTGCAAAGGGCTTCGTTCAGGGCTTTTGGCAGCTGCTGGTCATACTGTCCGTTATGAATCTCATAGACCGATTTTGGGTTGACGGCTATTGGGTAGGACATACGAACGCATGGGAAATTCCGGGAACGGAAGACCTGAAACCCTACATTACAGCCAAGGATAAGGGCAAAAAGTGGCTGTTCGGCACAATTGGTATGGCGGTCATTTCGGCAGCACTGGCGGCGATTATGTCGGTATTTATTCACTGAAGGAGATACCTATATGAAATATAAAATCGAGAAAAACACCGTACAGGAGACGCTGATCATTCCGCTGTATGCGCGGAAGGTCTGCTCAGAACTATACCCGAATCTTTACCGGGATGAAACAGCGGTTCGCCTGATTGACGAGATCGACTACGATTTTTCAGAGGCGGAGAAAAACTCCCGCGGCCTGATGCAGCGTTTCGGTTCACTGGAGGTGGCCATGCGGCAGAATGACCTTGCTTTTGAGGTGCGGGATTATCTGAAATCTCACCCCAATGCGGCGGTGGTCAATCTGGGCTGCGGACTGGACGGCACTGGAAGAAGCTGCGACAACGGCAGCTGTAAAATTTACAATCTGGACTTTTCCGATGTCATAGCCGTGCGTAACGAGCTTTTGCCCGCCGGGGAGCGTGAGGAAAATATCCCATGCGATTTGAACAATACCGAATGGTTTGCAAAAATCGATGCATCGGGCGGTGCGGTGTTCTTTGCCTCCGGCGTGTTCTACTACTTTTTGACTGAGCAGGTCAAGGCGCTGGTGCAAGCCATGGCAGACGCTTTTCCCGGCGGTGTGCTGGTGTTTGACGCTGCAAATCGGGCGGCGGTGAAGATGATTGCAAAGACATGGCTCAAGAGTGCGAAGATCCAGGATGTGGGCGCGTATTTCGCAGTTTCCGACGCTCCCAAAGAGATCAGTGCGTGGGATAGCCGCTTGCAGGTCACCAGCCGAGGCTATATGCTGGGCTACACCGATTTGAAAGACCCATCCGTCAGCGGCTTTTTCCGTTTTCTCGCCAAGGTCGGTGACGGAATGATGAAGATGCAGATCGTGAAGATCGGATTTGGAGGCAAGCTATGAAAATTCTGGTATACGGCGCAGGCGTTCTGGGCTGCAATCTGGCAAGAAATTTGTTCCGTGCCGGAAAGGACGTCACCCTGCTTGCACGGGGAAATTGGGCAGCAGAGATCAGGCGGAACGGCCTGCAGATCAAGGATAAGTTTTCGCTTCGCACTTCGGTCAGCCGCATTCCGGTGGTGACGGAGCTTGCGCCGGATGCAATGTACGATGTGATCTTTTGTGGTCCTGCGCTATACACAGCTGGATTCCGTTCTGGACACGCTGCGGGCGAACCGGACGAAGAACATCGTTTTTGTGGGCAACAACGTACAGACGAAAGCATTGGCGGCGGCGCTTCCGGAAAAGAACGTCCTGTTTGCCTTTGCGCTTTCTGCGGGGCATCGGGAGGCTGACCGGGTGGTTTCCATCGACTTGAAGAAAATCACCATCGGACAGCTGCCGGGTGCAGCTCTCCAATAAACAGCTGATCGGGCGCATTTTCCACGGCACAAAATATAAGGTTGTTTACGAGCCGAACATGGAAGACTACCTGCTCTGCCATGCCGCGTTTGTGATGCCGGCGGCCTTTGCCTGCTATAAAACAGACGGCGACCTGAAAAAGCTCAAGGGAGATACGCGTACCTGAACCGGGTGATCGATGCCAACATTGAAGGGATACCGCGCCATCCGAGATGCCGGGACACGACATTTTGCCCAAAGGCGGATGCAGACTTTGAAGGCCTCACTGGGCAAACTATGTGCCTCCGACCACGCCATGAACGCCATAGACGAAATGAGCGCCCTGAATCGGGATATCAAGAAGTTCTTTGATGAGAACGGCGCGGCTTATCCCGGTGTGGCAGGCGCTGGAGGCGGAGGCTGGGAGATACTTACGATGAAATGCGCCGGAATGCCTTTCGGCATGTGGACGCTGTTTGCGCCGTCCTTCCGAAACCAGCTGACAGCGGTGTTCGGCTACGGTACGAATACGGCAAAAGCTATCACGAAAAAAGCAAAGCCGAAATACAGGGAGATCATCTCCGAGCTGCCCGGAGTTTGAAAAAGGCGACCGCTTCAAAATGAACCTCGTCAACTGCGCGATGATCGGCGCGTTTATTCTCTCCATGCCGGAGCGCCCAAAGGTGGACAGGCTGACGGATTACTACGCAAAGGCGATGATGACAGCGCCCATGCAGTGGTTCTGCCGTAAGAGCGGAAAAAGCAAGTTCACCGCAAAGGATATCGCTGCCATGAAAGCCACTGCCGCTCTGAAAGCCGCCGACCGCAATCCCTACTCGTGGAATATGGAGTTTTACGAATACCCCGACAGCAGCGGCTACGAGGGACACTTCACCAAATGCGGCATCTGTGTGCTGATGAAAAAGCTGGGGCTGTACGATTTGACCCCCGCCCTGTGCCACCTGGACTACACCATGAGCGAGGCGGGCGGCGCGACTGATTTTGTGCGGCAGTACACTCTCGCCTCCGGCGGCCCATACTGCGACTGCGGGTATAAAAAGAAGGGCTTCGTGAAAGCTGGGACGGTGGCAGGACGATGAAGGAAACCTATCTCTCCCGTGATTTTCGAGAGACTGCGGCACAGTGCTTTCCCTCGCAGGCCAAGGAGCTGAATGCATTTTTTGATGCGCGGTTGAATGTGCTGCTGGCTGAAAATTTTCCTCTTTTCGTGCAGGAACTCCTTTGCTGCGCCCGCAGAGATTTGCCGGTCTGCAATTCATTTTATCATATTCGGGTATAAAAAAGTCCACCGTAATTCCTTCAGAATTACGGTGGACTCATGGCGGAGAAGGAGGATTCGAACCCTCGATACCCTTGTGGGGTATACACGATTTCCAATCGTGCGCGCTCGACCAGGCTACGCGACTTCTCCATAGCGGTCAAACTGAAAACTATTCAATTCAGCTTTTCTACTATAGCAAATGCGCGCGGCAAAGTCAAGAGCGACTTTGCCGCGCACGAAGATTTTTTCGGATTATTTTCAGTTATCCTCGCGGTCGCCCTTCTGACGGATGGTGATGCGGATGGGCGTGCCCTCCAGTCCGAACGTCGAGCGGATCTGGTTTTCGATATACCGCTGATAGGAGAAGTGGAAAAGCTCTCGGCTGTTGCAGAAGATGACGAAGTGCGGCGGTCTCGTACCGGTCTGGGTCATATAATAGATCTTCAGACGGCGGCCCTTGTCGGACGGCGGCTGTACGCGCGCCTGCGCGTCGGCGAGCACGTCGTTGAGAAGGCCGGTCGTGATGCGCATGGAGCTCTGGTCGTTTACAAAGTTCACAAGCTCAAAAATGCGCTCGGTGCGCTGACCGGTGAGCGCGGAGATGAAGAGGACGGGGGCATACGTCATAAACGAGAGATCGCGGTAAATGTCCTTGCGCATCTTGTCCATCGTGTGGGTGTCCTTTTCGACGAGATCCCATTTGTTCACGATGATGATGCTCGCCTTGCCTGCTTCGTGGGCGAGACCGGCGATCTTGGTGTCCTGCTCCGTGACGCCCTCGCGCGCGTCGATCATGATGAGACACACGTCCGCGCGCTCAATGGCAAGCTGCGCGCGCATGACGGAAAACTTCTCGATGCGGTCGTCCACCTTGGACTTGCGGCGGATGCCGGCGGTGTCGATGAAGATATACTTGCCGTATTTGTTCTCCAGGCGCGTGTCCACGGCGTCGCGCGTCGTGCCGGCCATATCCGCGACAATGACGCGGTTTTCGCCAAGCACGAGATTGACGAGCGAGGATTTGCCGACATTCGGCTTGCCGATGACGGCGACGCGGATGAGATCGTCCTCTTCCTCGCCCCTCTTCCTCGGGCGGAAAATTTTCGATGCACGCGTCGAGCATTTCATCCGTGCCGTGGCCGTGGATGGCCGAGAGCGCGATCGGGTCGCCGAGACCGAGCGAGTAGAACTCGTAAATGCCGGGGTCGACCTGACCGACGGAGTCCATCTTGTTCACGCACAGCACGACCGGCTTGTGCGAGCGCTTGAGCATCGCGGCGACCTCCTGATCGGCGGCGGTGACGCCGGTGCCGATCTCGGTCACGAACACGATCACGTCCGCGGAGTTGATGGCGATCTCCGCCTGCTCGCGCATGAAGAGCAGGATCTCGCTGTCCGCCGTCGGCTCGATGCCGCCGGTATCGACGATATCAAAGGTACGCCCCGCCCATTCGCACTCGGCGTACAGGCGGTCGCGCGTCACGCCGGGGGTATCCTCCACGATGGAGAGACGCTTCCCGCACAGGCGGTTGAAAAGCAGGGATTTGCCCACGTTGGGGCGGCCGACGATCGCAACAAGGGGTCGTTTAGCCATAATAGGAAAATCCTCCTTTCGGGGGGTGTTAAAGTTCTTCAAAGCGCATCGCGGCGAGCAGCTCCGCACCGTCCACCTCGAGCGGGATGACCGGCACGCCGAGCTCGCGCGATACGTCCTCGGGCGTAAGATCGTCAAGAAATACGCCCTCGCCGTGGCGCAGCATGGTTTTGGGAATGTATACCCGCTCGCCGATGTCCTTATCCCGGAGATGGCGGATGATGTCCTGCCCGGTGAGCAGCCCGGCGACCTCGATCGTGTGGCCAAAGAAGTCGTTCGGAATGCCGTAGACCGTGCCGTTCGCTCCGACCTTTTCTAGAAGCGCGCGCAGATACGGCTCGGCGGCCTTGCCGGTCGCAATGGAGAAGCGCGGCGTTTCTTTCCGGTCGGCCTCGTCCTCCAGCGAGAGGGCAAGGTCAAATTCCGTTTCGAGCAGACGCAGCATGCCTACGCCGTTTTCAAGCTGGGCATAGTCTTCGTAATATTCGTCCTCCGGCAGAGGAAGACCGGCGCGCAGATACATTTCGTCGCTGCAGTAGAAAATGTGACTGCCGTATTTTTCAAAGCACTCCGCCGCGAACGACTCCACCTGCGCGATCGTCGCGCGCGCCTGCTCGGGTGTATAGGGGAGAGGGGCGTGAGCTTTTCGCGGTGGCAGGTGAGACCTACCGGCACGATGGAAACGCTGCTCACATGCGGGTAAAGCCCCGCAAGATCCTCCAGCGAGTGCTGCAGCGCCGCGCCGTCGTTCCAGCCGGGGACGGCGACGATCTGGCATTCCATGAATATGCCCGCCGCGGCGAAGCGGCGGAGAATGTCCATGATCTCTTTTCCGCGCGGATTGCCGATGAGTTTTGCGCGAAGCTCCGGATCGGTCGCGTGCACGGAGATGTTCAGCGGACTTACCTTCAAATCGCAGATGCGCTGCAATTCACGCTCGGAGAGATTCGTACACGTGATATAATTCCCCGTGAGGAACGAAAGACGCGCGTCGTCATCTTTAAAATAGAGCGTTTTGCGCAGTCCGCGCGGTAGCTGGTCAATGAAGCAGAATATGCACCGGTTGGAGCAGCCCGTCGGCTTGTCCATCAGGTACGTTTCAAAGTTCAGACCGAGATCCTCGCCCTCTTTTTTGCGGATGTGGATCTTGCCCGCGTCCCGGAATTCCAGCGTGAGCGAGCGGTCATACGCCCAGTATTTATAATCGAGCACATCGTGGATCTCGTGCCGGTTGATATAACGCAATTCGTCGCCGGGGAGCACCCTGCCCTCGAGCCGGGAGCCGGGGTCTACGGACGAGATCGTGTTGAACATACAAACTCCTCATAGCAAAAGAAGAGGGGCAAAGCCTCCTCTTCTTAAGCTCGGTTACTTTTTTCTCCTCGTCTACCTTGAGAACCTGACGGCCATCGTAAGAGCCGCAGGCCTTGCAGGCCCGGTGGGGGGAGCTTGAAAGCGCCGCACTGGGGGCACTTGACCAGAGCGGGAGCGGTGAGCTTCCAGTTGCTGCCGCGTCTCTTGTCGCGTCTGGTACGGCTTACTTTACTCTTGGGGACTGCCATGGTGACCCCTCCTCGTACTTTGGCTGCTTTGAACAGCGCATAATCATGGTTTATCGTCCAACAGCTGTTCCAAAACAGCCAGTCTTGGATCCGATTCTGTCCTGCAATCGCAGGGGCCTTCGTTGAGATTCTTGCCGCAGCGGGAGCAGAGCCCCTTGCAGTCGGCCCGGCAAAGAAACCGGTGTCCATGTTCAGGATGAACACGGTCTCCAGCAGCTCTTCCAGATCGAGCTCGTCACCCTCCAGCAGGAAATAATCGGGGTTTTCCTCGTCCTGCAGTTCGGAGGCGAGCGGGACATCGAGCGGATAGCTCACTTCCCGGTCAAACTCGGCGGCGCACCGGTCGCATACGCAGCGCATCGCAGCGGAGAGCGTGCCCCGCAGCGTCAGAGCGCCGGCGTTGTTCACGATGAAGCCCCTCGCCCACAGGGGCGGCGGTGTAGGAGAGAACGGCGGGAAAATCCAGCCGGTCAGTGGAAAGCTCACACCGGAAGGGCAGCCGCGAGCCGGGATTCAGGAGAAGTTCGTGGAGATTCATGTTGATTCCAATCCTCTGTCAGCATCTCACAAGCCTTGCTATTATATATGAGCATTTCTGTATTGTCAACAGAAAAATCAACAGACCGCTTCTTTTTCCGTAGTTGAGCGGTCTGTGCAAGACCACAAGATATTGTATCACATCTTCTCGGAAAAAACCAGAGGAAAATGACGAAAAAAAGAAAAAAGCCTTGCCCATCATAGCGGCCTTTGATATAATATTCATTCACGATAATCAAGAAAAAAGCGAGGAAACGGATCTATGGAGGAAACAAACAGCCTGGCCCGGTCCCGACGCATGGGCGAAATGCCGGAGGGAAAGCTGCTGCTGTCAATGGCAGTGCCTATGATGCTCTCGATGCTGGTGCAGGCTCTCTATAATATTGTGGACAGCGTATATGTGGCGAAGGTGTCGGAGGACTGCCTTTCGGCGCTCTCACTCGCGTTCCCGGCGCAGAACATTCTCATTGGTCTTGCCACCGGCACGGGCGTCGGCGTTTCGACGATGCTCTCCCGCGCTCTCGGCAGCCGGGACAATAAGCTCGCCAACCGCGTGGCGGGAAACAGCCTGTTCCTCTGCGTGTGCTGCTGGATTGTTATGGCGATCTTCGGTATTTTCTTTGCCGACGCCTTCATCCACTCGCAGACGGATATCGAGTCCATCCGCAGCTACGGAGATTCGTATCTGCGCATCGTTACGATCGGCTCGGTATTCGTGTATTTTGAGATCAACTTTGAGCGCCTTCTGCAGTCCACGGGCCAGACGAAGCTCTCCATGTGGGCGCAGATAATCGGCGCGGTGGCAAACATCATTCTTGACCCGTTCTTTATCTACGGCTGGTGCGGCCTGCCCGCGATGGGCACCACCGGTGCCGCCATCGCCACGGTCATCGGCCAGGCGTTCGGCGCGCTGGCGGGCTTTCTGTTTCACCACAAACATAATAAGAAGTCAATATCCGTCTTTCCGACTGCCGCCCGGACGGGCCATCATCCTCGACATCTATCGCATCGGCTTTCCGTCCATCCTCATGGTCGGTATCGGTTCCCCTTACGAACTATCTCATGAACCGCATCCTCATGGCGTTCACGTCCACGGCGGTCGCGTTGTACGGCGCATACTTCAAGCTGCAGAGCTTCTTCTTCATGCCGGTGTTCGGACTGAATAACGGCATTGTCCCCATCGTCGGCTACAACTACGGCGCGCGGAAAAGGAACGCATTTACCGGACGATCCGCTACGGCGTGCTGTATGCCGTGTGCATCCTTGCTGTCGGCCTGCTGCTCTTTGAAGCGATTCCCGGCGTGCTGCTGCAGGCGTTCTCCCCGTCGGAGAACATGCTCGCCATCGGCGTTCCTGCGCTGCGCAAGATCGCCATCCATTTCCCGATCGCCGGGTTCTGCATCGTGGGCGGCTCGATCTGCCAGGCACTCGGCAAGAGTCTCTATTCGTTTTTCACGTCGGTGCTGCGTCAGGTCGTGGCGCTCATCCCGGCGGCGTATCTTCTGTCGCTGACAGGGAACGTCGGCAACGTATGGTGGTGCTTCCCGATCGCGGAGGTCGTATCGGCGTGCGCAACGGCGTTTTTCCTGCGCCGCGCGCTGCGAAATATGGACCGGGAGCTGACGCTCGCGGAGGGGCAATGAAGGAATTTATCATCGGCCGGAACGACGCCGGGCAGCGGCTCGACCGGTTCGTGAGCAAAACGGCGGCGCCGCTCATCCCGGAATCGCTGCTGCAAAAGACGCTGCGGAAAAAGGATATAAAGATCAACGGCCGCCCGGCAAAGGGCGACACGCCTCGCCGAGGGCGACACGGTGCGCGTCTATCTCCCGGACGAGTTTTTTTGAAGCGCCGCGGGAGGAAAATGCCTGGCGCAAGATCACGGCCCCCGGCTCGATATCGTCTACGAGGACGAAAACATCCTGCTCGTGGACAAAAAGCCGGGCGTCCTCTGTCACAGCGCGGGGGAGTGGAGCTGGAATACGCTCATCGCCAATATCCAGGCGTATCTCCGCGCAAAGGGCGAGTGGGACCCGGCGCGGGAGAACAGCTTTTTGCGCCCGCGCTCTGCAACCGCATCGACCGCAATACCGGCGGCATCGTGATCGCGGCGAAAAACGCCGGGCGCTGCGCATCATGGATGAAAAGGTCAAAACCGCGAGATCGAGAAGATCTATCTCGCCGCCGTCGTCGGCACGCCGCGCCCCGCCGCCGGACGGCTCGAGGGGTATCTCTTCAAGGACGCGAAGAATAACCAGGTCTATGTCTACGATGCGCCCCGCACCGGGGCGAAGACCGCCGTGACGGAGTATAAAACGATCGCATCCGACGGTCGTCTCACGCTTGTGGAGTGCCGCCTTATCACCGGGCGCACGCACCAGATCCGCGCGCAGTTCCGCCATGCCGGGTGTCCGCTCCTCGGCGACGGGAAATACGGCCGCGAAAGGACAACCGCGCTTACGGCGAAAAAGGGGCAGGCGCTCTGTTCGTGGCGGCTGCGGTTTGCCTTCGACACCCCCGCGGGGGCGCTCGAATATCTCAACGGAAAGAGCTTCGGACCAAAACGCCGGAGTTCGTGGAAAAGTACTTCCCATCGTTCGCCGAACGCATAAAAACGTGAAAAACTGCCGGAAACGCTGTTCGTTTTCGGCAGTTTTTGCATCACGCCGCGCAAAAATAATTTGATTTGAAAATGAAAATTGCATTGACAAACCCCCTTGAAATCTATATGATTGGCCTAACGCGCAAAGCGCGAAAAATCGGAAGAAAAGAGGGGGAGGATAATGGCCAAAGAACTCATCCGCCTGGTCGATTGCACCATGGCCTTCGACGGTGAGACCGTTCTGGATTCCATCAACCTGTACATCAACAACAAAGAGTTTCTTACACTGTTAGGGAACCCTCGGGATGCGGCAAGACGACCACGCTGAGAATTATCGGCGGGTTTCTTAAGCCTACCTCGGGGACGTTTTGTTTGACGGCGTAAGGATCAACGACATTCCTCCGTACAAACGGCAGGTGAACACCGTATTCCAGAAATACGCGCTGTTCCCGCATCTGGACGTGTACGACAACATCGCTTTCGGTCTGCGGAACCACAAGGTCCCGGAGGACGAGATCGACGAGCGCGTAACGGAAATGCTCGAGGTCGTGTCGCTCAAGGGCTTTGAAAACCGCAAGGTGACATCGCTCTCCGGCGGCCAGCAGCAGCGCGTGGCGATCGCCCGCGCTCTGGTGAACCGGCCGAAGGTACTGCTGCTTGACGAGCCGCTCGGCGCGCTCGATCTGCGTCTGCGCAAGGACATGCAGCAAGGAGCTCAAGCGCATCCAGCAGCAGATGGAGATCACCTTCATCTACGTGACCCACGATCAGGAAGAGGCTCTCGCCATGTCTGACACCGTTGTCGTCATGAACGAGGGCATCATCCAGCAGATCGGCACGCCGGAGGATATATATAATGAACCGAAGAACGCCTTCGTGGCGGACTTCATCGGCGAGAGCAACATTCTCGACGGCATCATGCGCGAGGACTATGTGGTCGAAACGTTCGGCCGCCGCTTCCAGTGCATGGACAAGGGCTTTTGCAAAGGACGAGCCGGTGGACGTCGTCGTCCGCCCGGAGGATATCGATATCGTCCCCGTGAAGGACGGCATGCTGACCGGCACCGTGACGAGCATCACCTTCAAAGGGCATGCAGTACGATGTCATCGTAGACTTCAAGGGCTTCAAGTGGCTCATCCAGACGACCGACAGCCCGGAAGTCGGCAGCGCATCGGCATCCGCATCGTGCCGGACGGCTTCCACATCATGCACAAGAGCAAGTATTCCGGACTCTACGGCGACTACAGCTCCTTCTCGGAGGAATATGACGAGCTGTCCGACGCGGAATACGATCCGGAGGCGGAGGAGGAATCCTCGGAGAGCCGGGAGGAATCCGCCGATGAAGAATAAAGCGCTCGCGGCGCCGTATCTCGTGTGGATGGCGATCTTCACGGTCGTCCCGCTCGGGATCGTGATCTGGTTTTCGTTTACCGATTCCATCACCGGCGCATTTACGTTTGATAACATTTCCCGCATGGGGACGTATCTCCCCATTTTTCTCAAAAGCATCTGGCTGGCGATCCTCTCGTCGCTCATCTGCCTTGTGATCGGCTATCCGGTGGCGTACTGTCTGGCGTCCGCCGCGCCGGAGCGGCAGCGTTTTCTCTATATGCTCGTCATGCTGCCGATGTGCATGAGCTTCCTGCTGCGCACGCTCGCGTGGGTGGCGTTGCTCGACGATACCGGCATCATCAACGGCGTCGTCACAAGCCTTGGCCTCCGGCCGCTGCCGCTCATCCGCACGGACGGCGCTGTCGTGCTCGGCATGGTGTATAACTATCTGCCGTACATGATCATGCCGCTCTATACGGTACTTGTAAAGCTCGATCCGCGCCTTACCGAGGCCGCCGAGGATCTCGGCTGCACCCCGGCGCAGGTGTTCGGGCAGGTGACGCTCCCGCTGAGCGTGCCGGGGATCATCTCCGGCTTCACGATGGTGTTCGTTCCCGCCGTGTCCACGTTCTACATTTCGCAGAAAATGGGCTCCGCCGGTACGACGCTCATCGGCGACGTCATCGAAAGCCAGTTCAAGGCCGCCTACAACCCGAACCTTGGCGCGGCGCTCTCGCTCGTGCTGATGGTGATGGTGCTCGTATGCATCGCGGTCATGAACCGCTTCTCGGACGAAGAGGAGGTCGCAACGATATGAAGACCTTCAACCGTGTTTTCACCGTGATCGTGTTCCTGTTTCTGTATATCCCGATGATCGTGCTGGCCGTTGCGTCGTTCAACGCCGGTACGGACATCGCCGTATGGAAGGGCTTCACGTTCGCGCAGTACGGCGCGCTCTTCCGCGACGGCGTGCTGCTGCCGCTGCTGGCAAACTCCGTCATCGTCGCGGTGATCGCCTCGCTCGTGGCGACGGTGCTCGGCACTATGGCCGCCATCGGCATTCGCGCCATGTCCGGCCGGATGCGCCGCATCACGATGGCCGTGACGAATATCCCGCTCACGAACCCGGAGATCGTCACGGGCGTTTCCCTCGCGCTGCTCTTCGCGTTCGCCGGACAGATGATGAAGCTCAACAATGTCCTGGGCTTTACAACGCTTCTCATCGCGCACATCACGTTCAATTTGCCGTATGTCATTCTGTCCGTGATGCCGAAGCTCGGCCAGCTCGACCCGAACCTGCTCGATGCTGCGCTCGATCTCGGCTGCACGCCTGTGCAGGCGTTCTTCAAGGTCATCATCCATGAGATCATGCCGGGCATTCTCTCCGGCGCGCTCATGGCGTTTACGATGAGTCTGGACGACTTTGTCATTTCGTATTTTGTCTACGGCCCCAGCTTTGTCACGCTGCCGGTCGAGATCTACAACTATACGAAAAAAGCCGCTTCAGCCGAAGATCTACGCGCTGTTCACGCTGCTCTTCCTTGCAATCCTCCTTGTGATGGTCGTGATGAATCTCGTGCAGGCCGGCGATGAGCGCCGCCGCCGTCAGGCGCGCGGTGTGTTCGGGAAGAAGGGGGCGAGCGCATGAAAAAGCGTGTGTTCTCTCTCGTGCTTGCGCTGCTCATTTGTGCAGCGCTGATCCCCGCGCCGGAGGCGCACGCCGTGTCCAACACGATCAATGTCTACAACTGGGGTCAGTACATCTCCGACGGCTCGGACGGCTACATCGACATCAACGCCGCCTTCGAGGAGGCGACGGGCATCCATGTGAATTACATGACGTTCGACTCGAACGAAACGATGTACACCAAGCTCAAGACCGGCGGTTCTTCCTACGATGTCATCATCCCGTCCGACTATATGATCGGTCGGCTGATCGACGAGGGACTGCTTCTGCCGCTCAACTTTGACAACATTCCGAACTATCAGTACATGGACGAGGCGTACAAAAATACCGCCTATGACCCCGATGACCTCTACTCCGTTCCGTATACCTGGGGCACCGTCGGCATCATCTACAACAGCGCCTATGTGGACGAAGAGGACGTCGGCAGCTGGGATCTTCTCTGGAACAGCAAGTACGCCGGGAAGATTTTGATGTTCGATAATCCGCGCGACGCTTTCGCCATCGCGGAAACGATGCTCGGGTATTCGCCCAACACGCGCGACGAGGACGAGCTGCGCGCCGCGGCCTACAAGCTCATCGAGCAGAAGCCGCTCGTGCAGGCCTACGTCATGGACCAGATTTATGACAAGATGGAGCGCGGCGAGGCGTGGATCGCGCCGTACTACGCCGGCGACTATCTTATGATGGTCGGGGAAAACGAGGATCTTCGCTTCTGCTTCCCGGAGGAGGGCTTCAACTTCTTCATCGACGCGCTGTGCATCCCCACGTGCGCGACGAACAAGGAAGGGGCGGAGGCGTACATCAACTTCCTCTGCTCGCCGGAAGTGAACGGCGAAAATCTTGACTATCTTGGCTATTCCACGCCGGAATCGGCGGCCAAGGAGTATATGGATCCGGAGACGGCGGCGTCCGACATCGCCTACCCGAGCGAGGAAACGCTCAGCCGCGGCGAAGCATTCCTCTATCTTGACCAGAAGACGACGCATCTCATGGATTCGCTCTGGCTTGAGGTCAAGACCGAAGGCGAAACGGATTATACGCCCATCATCGGCATCAGCGCAACGGTGCTGCTCGCCGCCGTGTATCTCACGGCCCGCGGCGTGAGAGACCGGCGCCGCCGTGCCAACCGCTGCAAAAAGTGGAAAACCTGAAATAAGAAAATCGCGCCGGGAGAAATTCCGGCGCGATTTTAGCTTGTCGAAAAGCCTCGCAGAGGTTTCGTTGAGAGCGTGTCAAAAATCCCTTTTTGACACGCTAAAACCCCTCGCGCCGAATGTTCCGGCGCGAGGGTTTTATACATCGATGGCAATATCGTCTTTGGGGAGCTTTGCCCAGTCGAAGAGCGGGATGAGCTCTTCGGCGGAGATCGGTTCCCTGTTTGTCCAGCAGTCCCGCGGCGTGGGGCGAGCGCGCCGAGAAGCTCCGGCGCGGTGTGCCTTCCGCGCAGAATACCGAGGTCAAGATCACGGTCGCGCTTGGAGAGCCGCCGTCCGTCCGGCGCGGTGAGCAGGGGGACGTGATAGTATTCCGGCGGTGCGGCGTTGAGCAGACGGTAGAGATACAGCTGCCGCGGCGTGGAAGAGAGAAGATCGCGCCCGCGCACGACCTGCGTTATACCGGCGTCGATATCATCCGCCACGACGGCGAGCTGATAGGCGAAAACGCCGTCCGCGCGCCGGAGAATGAAGTCCCCGCACTCGCGCGCGAGATTTTCGGCGTATGGGCCGTAATGCCCGTCCGAAAAGGCGATGCTCTCGTCCGGCACACGCAGCCGCCAGAGCGGGGCGCGCACTTTCGCTTTCGCTGCGCGCTCTTCTTCGGTCAGATCGCGGCAGGTGCCGGGGTAGATCGGGTGACCGTCGGAGGCGTGCGGAGCGTTCGCGGCGTTTTTGAGATCGCCGCGCGTACACCAGCAGGGATAGACAAAGCCATCGCCGCGCAGCCGGTCGAGAATGCTCATAGTATTCGCTGCACGTGCTCTGATCCGGCTGCTCAGCGTCCCACGTGAGACCGAGCCAGCGCAGATCGTCTTTTTAATATTTCGGCGTTTTCCGCGCTGCACCGGAGCGTATCCAGATCCTCGATGCGCAGCACGAGCTCGCCGTGCGCGGCGCGGACCGAAAGCCACGCGAGCAGCGCGGAGAACACATTGCCGAGATGCATCCGCCCGCTCGGCGTCGGGCGAAGCGGCCGCGCTCGGCCATAAAAAACCGCCTCCTCAGATCGGCAGCGACAAACTCAGCGCCGCGAGCAGCGTGCCGACAAAGTAGCTCGCGCTGTTGCAGCGCAGGATCCAGTTTGCGCCGAGCTTGAATTTGTGTACAGAGAGAATGTAATCGGAGATCATCATCAGAAAAACGCCCGCGCCGAAGAGCTTCACGCCGGGACTCGGACACACGGCGGCGAGCACCGCGCCGAGAGAGCCGTGCATTGAAACGCTGAAAAGATACGCCGGAAAAATGCGCACGCTGCTGAAATCGATGAACTCCTTTTTTGATATAAGAGCATCGTCGTTCCCCAGAACAGGAGAAAGACCGCAGCGGCCGGAAAGAGGATGCGCAGCGAAAGGTGCTCATACCGCATGAGCATGATCTCATAGAACAGCAGACAGAAATTGCCGATGCTGAAGCAGATGCCGCCGCGGACGAAATTCCACAAAAGGGAAAAATGTCGCCGAGGAACGCAAAAAGAGTCCGATCGGCAATATCATCCGCATGCTGAACAGCGGCGAGTGCAGCAGATACGCGCTCACGGCGTAGGCCTCAAAGAGCACGGCGAGCGCGATCTTATTTACGGCGCGGCGCTTGAAATTTCCGCTTGTCTCCGAAAAGAAGTAGAGACAAAGGATCGTCAAATATGCTATGATGAATACGCATCGAAGATAGATCATAAAAACATCCTTCCCGTCAGAGCATTCGGCAGAGAAGCGGTGGGATATTTTCATCATACCATATCCCGAACGAAAAGGGAACGGAAACTTGACGGCGGAACGGAGGAAAATCGGCGTATGCGCACATTGACGCTCATCGTGGACGAGGCGTGGAACGGCAGCACGGTAAAGCACCTGCTCCGCGCCCGGCTGCATATGGCCGAGGGATTGATTGCCCGGGTCAAGCTGCGCGAAACAGGCCTTATGCGAAACGGCGAGCGCGTTTTCACCAATGCGAGGTCCGTACCGGCGACGTGCTTTGCGTCGAGATCGGCGACGAGGGCGCGGTGAACGAGGCGCTGCCCATCGCCGCGCCGCTTACCTTCGTCTATGAGGACGAGGATATCGCCGTGCTCAATAAAAGCCCGGATATGGCGGTGCACGGCTCGACCGGGGGCAGGGGTGTACGGTTGCAAACGCCCTTGCCGCGCTCTGGGGCAGAGACGCGGCGTTCCATCCCGTGAGCCGGCTCGACCGTGGTACCTCGGGTATCATGGTCATCGCAAAAGCGCGTATGTCCATGACCTTCTGCGCCGGATGCTGCATACGGACGCCTTCCGGCGGGAATATCTTGCTCGCGCGCGGCGCATTTCCGGACGATTCCGGCACGGTCGATCTCCCCATCGGGCGGGACGAAGCCGCGCCGACGAAGCGCGCCATCACACCGGACGGGCAGCCGTCGCGCACGGAGTACACGGTTCTGGAGCGCTTTCCCGCGGGAGCGCTGCTGCGCGTCCGCCCTGCTCACGGGGCGCACGCACCAGATCCGCGTACATGGCGGCCATCGGCCACCCGCTCTTTGGCGACGCTCTCTACGGCTCGCCGGACGATATGCTCTCCCGCCCGGCCCTCCACTCGGCGTATCTTTCGCTCCGCCACCCCGTCACCGGGGAAACGCTGGAGCTCGCCGCCCGCTGCCGGACGATCTCGAAAAAGATGGCGGCGCTCTGCCGCCGAAGCACCGCCCCCGCCTGCCGGAAGCACCGGCAGCGGGGGCGGTGTAATTATAGAAAACTCATATCCTGAATATACCAGGTGCCGTTGCGGCGGATCCAGAGCATTTCGTATTCCACGAGGTTCTCGCGCGTTTCGTTGCGTGTCGCTGTGGTGAAGTTCGCCATGCCCTGACAGAGAAAGGCGTCTTCACCGAGCGGGACATAGCCCCACGATTTGACCTCGTTGAACGTGACCGTGAAGCCGCGCGTCCAGTGCAGCGTGTCGAGCGCGTACTGGAAGTAGAGCAGCAGCGGCGAGCCCGGCACAACGTATCCGGCAGGGTAGTTCACCGCGGTGTTGCCCGCGCCGTATCCGGCGATCTCGCGCATGTAAGTTCTCCACACGCTCGTGGCACTCGTTTCGAAGTGCCTCGTTTCCGGGCAGCTCAAAGGTCGGGAAACCGTCGGCGCCGGTCATCGGCTCGAGCGGCGTGCCGTCCGGCAGCGTGGCCGTAAAGGCCGGATCGCTGTAAAGTCCTCCCGCAGCGTATACCGTGTAGACCGGCAGCGCTCCCGCAAGCTCGTCCGGAACATCCACATGCGTGGAGAGCGGGGCAAAGGAGACCGCCTGCGCATCGGAGAGCGGCGCGCCGCCCGCCGTGACGGTCGCTTCCTGCGGCGCGGTCACGCGAAAGGCGTGCGTCCCGGCGTCCGGGACGGTATAGTCAAAGCGCGTGCCGTCCGAGTAGAGCAGGAGAACGCCCGCCTCACGCGATACGTCCACCTGCGCCGTCTCATAAATGCCCGGAACGGTGTACGTCACGCGGTAAGGACAGGTGTCGAACTGCGTTTCAAGCTCCGATATGCCGGTGTAGGGGACATGACTGTCCGTTATATATTCCTCGCCGAGGGCGATGCCGTTTACGGAGACCGCGTGCCTTCCGGCACCGTAATGGTAAGCGTGCGTGCCTCGGCGTGCAGCGCACCGAGCGGCGCAGGTTCAACTTTCCACGCGCGGCTGGCCTTATCGTAGGCCGCGTTCAGACGCAGAAGATCGTTTTCTCCGGCGGAGAGAATATAGACCGGCGCATTTCGCGAAGTGTTTTCACTGTCCCGCCGGAACGAAAACTTTGCCCCTGTACGGCGGCGTCGAAGAGGTCTCCGGCGACGGTCTCGGCATTTTCAAAAACGCTCGTCTCCGGCGCGCAGAGGGAGATATAGGCGCTCCGCCATTCGGCGGTATCGGTCGTGTCGAGAAGTTCCTGCACGGCGTCCTCCGCCGTGACCGGCGCGAGCGCACCGCCGGGGGGAGAAGTACATCCACGCGGCCGCGCCGCCGACGAGCGCCACGAATACGAGAAGGCAGATCAGAAGAAGCGTTGAGCGTTTCATATTCCGTCCTCCTTACTGCACCGGCATCACGACGACTGCCGTGGGGATGCCCCGCGGCCCGCCGGACGTGTTGCACACGTTCACATACTCGCCGTTGAAATACATATCGCTTGAAGCGCCGCCGTCCAGATTTCCGGCATTCACCGCGCCGTATTCTACCATGATCTCGGCGAGCTGCTGCCGGGAAACGCCGAGCACCGCGGGGCTGGCGTCCCTGCAGCACAACAAAGATGACCGCGCCGTCCGCGCGCTGCCCGACGGCGGTGCGCGGCTCCACATAGAGCGCGTCCAGCCCCGGGCGGATCTCGCCGTTTTCTACAAGTGTCGGGCCGTGCTAAGGCCCACTGCAGTCCCATCTCCACGCACTGGCCGCCGTAAACTCTCCCACATGGAGCTGGCCGGAGCCGTCCATGCCGACAGTGGAGGAATAGCCGCCCCAGAGAAGCTCTCGCCGTTGGCCACCACGTTGCCGATGGGCATGGCGCCCTTTGCCGGCACCGCCGGGGTCCTCAAAGCCGCCGCCGTTGATGGCGAGCACCGCGCCGGAGTTTTTTCCGCGTGCTCCGCCACGGAGTAGCCGCGCATGTCCGGACTGAACACCGGGCAGACGGAGACCTGCACACGCATCGGATCGTCGATCACGGCGATGTAGCCGCTCCAGCGCTTGCCGACGATGCGCGCTACGAGCAGCCCGTCCTCATCATAGAGAACTTCTTTATAGTTATACCCGTTCTCCGCGGCGTTCTCCGACGGTATGGGCGCGGGCGAGGGGGCTTCGCCGGTCTGCACGGCTGGCGCGGCGAAAACGGAGAGCGTCGTATCGTGCGCCGCGGCAGCGGCGGTCTCTCCGGCAGGGCCGGGCTGCGCGGGACGCGGCGGCATACGCACCGTATGCAGCGCCTCCCGCGACGACGACCGTCAGCGCCAGCGCCAAAACAACGCCGAGCGCGCCGGTCGTTTTTCTTTTTTCCGTCTGCGGCCATAGCTTTCTCCTTTGATTTCTAGCGTCGATTGACAAGGGCACACGCGGTTCTGCCGGGCGGAAATGCCCTCATACTGCGTCAAAGCCCTTGAGAATACACAAAGTATTCTCTGCGGCCTTTTCCTTGTCTGCGAGCATTTCTGCTCCGGCAGAATTGCTTCGCATCGGACAGCCTTGGATTTTCGAGGGATTTTGTTCTTTTGGACGCGGGCGGGCTGTCGCCCGCCAAGGACAAAAAGGGCAAAAAGCACCGAAAAGACTGGCTGTCCGACGTGCGTGCCCTTGTTAATCGACGCTATAATAATTTATTATATTATACCCAAGAAATAACAGCCGTGCAAGCGCTATTTAAGTTAACAATAAAATATTATGGTAAACAGAAAACGAGGCGGTGAAGAGGATAGAAGAAACAGCCGACTCCGGCAAGGACGCGGGTGAGCCGGGCTTTTCGCTTTCTTTCCGGAAGCGATCCGGTCAGCCATCGCAGGCTTCGGGCATGCAAAAGAGCTTGCCGCCTGCAATTTGCAGACGGCAAGCTCTTTTAACCGTTTGAACGGTTTCGGTCGTATTTTCACGCTTGAGGCGCGTCCTCTTCAGGTCTTCTTTTCAAAGGCGTACCCGCAGCGCGGGCAGGTGATGCGGATCTTTCCCCTTGCCGCGCGGGACGCGCACGACCTCCCTGCAGCTCGGGCAGCGGAAGAAAGCATAATCCTTTCTCTGGCGGAAGCAGCTTTTTGAGCAGCCGGAACGAGCCGAAAAAGCGTTTCCGGTACGAAAGATACTTCCGGTTTTCCTCGCTCCTGGCTGCTACCTTCCGCGAAAATGCGCACATAGCACCAGATGAGCAGCGCGAGAGCCGCCGCGGAGAATACGGCGGAGAAAAAGCGCTCTTCCCGCGCACAGCGACGGAGAGGAGAATGCATACGCATCCGCATATGGAAAGAAACCGGCCCAGCGCGTCGGCACCGTAACGGCCGGCCATGAAGGCGGAAAAATTTCGGTTGGGGGAACCACGCTGCATAAATAAGACCTCCGGGGAAAAAAGGGCATTCCAACGCCCGCTTCTGTCATAGACTTTAATACGAAATCGTAAATAAGTCGTGAACTTTCCGCCGAATTAACAAAAATTCATTTTTTATCGTGAACCGAGCGCTGTAATATTGACAAAAAATCGCCGCGAGCGGTATAATTTCATCAAAATTTTTATGTTTCCCGTAAGGGAGGGAAGGAAGATTATGCGTCCTGACGGAACCTTGGTAAAGCACGAGGATCCCATGTATTATCTCATCCCGCATTTTCTTACGAAGCGGTATGATGCGATGAATATGATCACGCTGGACATTCCGGAAATGCCCATGCGCGCCTATATGAACGAAAAGCGGAAAGAGGGAAAGCAGATCAGCCATCTCGCGCTGGTGCTCACGGCGTATCTCCATACGCTGGAAAAGTACCCCGCGCTCAACCGTTTCATCAAGGGGCGGAAAATCTATCAGCACAAGGATATCAAGGTCTCCATGGTCGTTCTGAAGCCGGACGGCGGCGACACGATGTCGAAGATCGACCTTCTTCCCACGGACGACGTGTTCGATGTGCAGAGAAGATCACCGCCTATATTGATCAGAACCGCCAGACAGGCGAGGCAAACTCTCTCGACAAGGCGATGAACATTTTTGTCGAGAAGCTCGGCGGACTTACGGGCTTTCTGATTCGCGTAGTGTGGTGGCTCGACAGCGTCGGCCTCCTGCCGCAGTCGCTCATCGACGTGAGCCCCCTTCCACGCGAGCCTTCTCATCTCGAATCTCGCAAGCATCCGCACGAACCACATCTACCACCATGTGTATGAGTTCGGCACGACGAGCATTGCCATCACCATGGGCAACATGCGCGAGGTGCCGCGCCGCGGCAAGGACGGCATCGTCTTTTGACCGGTGCATGCCGCTCGGCGTCGTGATGGACGAGCGCATCGCCAGCGGTCACTATATGGCGCAGGCGTTTGCGCAGATCAAGAAATATCTTGCCGACCCGCGCCTGATGGAGCGTGAAAACCTTGACGCCGAGAAAGCGGCGGAGCAGAGCGCGGAAGCGGCGGAAAAAGCGGAATAATCCGTGCATTCAGACGGTCTCCCCACGGCCTTGCCGCAGGGAGGCCGTTTTGACTTGGGAAAGACCCGGCAGGTTTTGACAGATACAACGCAGTGTGATATCTTAAAAAGAAACGAAAATCTTCTTTCGGAGGCGCAAATATATGCTTCACGATTTTAAACCGTCGGACGACGGACTCGATAAAGCCCAGCGAAAGGCGGAGATCGACCGGCTCCGCGAAAAACTCGCGGCGCAGCAGCAGAGCGTTATGGCGGCAAAGCCCCGGTGGTCGTCCTCGTAGAGGGCTGGGACTGCGCGGGAAAGGGCCATCTTATCAACGAGCTCATCAGCGAGATGGACCCGCGGTTTTACCGCGTGGCGGTCTATAAGCGCGTGCCGGAGAACGAGGAGCGCTATCCGTTCCTCCGGAAGTTCTTCGAGCCGCTGCCGGAAAACGGCAAGTTCCTTTTTTATGGACACCGGCTGGATGGAGGACTGCGTCTATAAATACCTGCGCCGGGAGATCACCGCGGAGGAATACGAGCGCCGCGTGGATGCGTGCAACATCTTTGAGCGGCAGCTGCGCGACAACGGATACATCGTTGTGAAGCTCTTTTCTGCATATTTCGCGCGAGGAACAGCTCTCGCGCATCGCGGAGCTGCGCGAGAATATCGATACCGAGTGGCGCGTAACGGGCGACGATCTCTGGCAGCACAAAGGAGTACAAGGCCTTCCGCCGTGCCTACGGCGAGTTTATGGAGAAAACGTCCGTCTGCGGCGAATGGCACGTTCTCGACGCCGGGAACCGGGAAAAAGCGCCTGCTCGCGGGCTTTCGCGCCATCACGGAGGCGATCGACAACGGTCTGGAAAACGGCCGCTGTATCGGCAAGACGGGGAAGAGCGATTTCCCGCTGCTCGGCACACCCTCGCTCCGCGACGCCGATCTCACAAAGAGCGTTGCCCCGGAGGAATACAAGGCCGAGCTCAAGCGCCTGCAGGAAAAGCTCGCGGCGCTCCATAATAAGATCTACCGCAAGCGCATCCCCCGTCGTCATCTGCTATGAGGGCTGGGACGCTGCCGGAAAGGGCGGCAACATCCGCCGTCTGGCGTATCCGCTCGACCCGCGCGCGGGTTTGACGTGATCCCCATTGCAAGCCCCACGCCGGGCGAGCTTGCAAGGCATTATCTCTGGCGGTTCTGGACGCGCCTGCGCAGCGGCCATGTGACGATCTTTGACCGCAGCTGGTATGGCCGTGTCATGGTAGAGCGCATCGAGGGGTATTGCGGCGAGGATGACTGGAAGCGCGCCTACGGCGAGATCAACGAGTTTGAAAAAGAGCTCGCCGATTACGGCACGATCGTTCTCAAGTTCTGGATCCACATCGATCCGGAAACGCAGCTCGAACGCTTTGAGCTGCGGCAGAATACGCCGGAAAAGCAGTGGAAGATCACCGACGAGGACTGGCGCAACCGGGAGAAGTGGCCGCTGTATGAAACGGCGGTCGAGGAAATGCTGCAAAAAGACGAGCACGGCGTATGCCCCTGGCATATCATTGAATCCGTGGATAAAATACGCCCGCATCCGCGTTCTTCAGATCGTGACGGACGCGCTGGAGCAGGCGGTGAACGAGCATATCACCCGAGGAGTGAAGAAAGAATGTGCCAAGCCGAAAAAGGACCGGAGCTGACCGCCCCCGCCGCGCCGGAAGCATCGGAGCCGGAGACAGAGCTTCTTGCCGAGGCAAAGGCCGCGGGCCTGTTTCTCGACCGCGAGCTGAGCTGGCTGCAATTCAATCGGCGCGTGCTGGAACAGGCGGGCGATCCGACCGTGCCGCTTTTGGAGCGGCTCAAATTCCTCGGTATTTACCGCTCGAATCTCGAAGAGTTTTTCATGGTACGCGTCGGCTCGCTCACGCACCGCGCGGCGCTGCTGCCGGACGAGCGGGATGAAAAGACCGGATGCACGCCCGGCGAGCAGGTGAGCGCCATCCTTGCCGCCGTCGCCGCACAGCAGCCGCGCGAGGAGCGCATCTACCGGCGGCTTCTGGAAGATATGCGCGACGCCGGGATCGACGTGCTGGACTTTCATAAAATGACGAAGCCCGAGGAGGTCGTGGCGAAAAAGTATTTCTCCGAGCTGCGCCCGCTCCTCTCGCCGCGCGTTGTGGACGGGGACATCCGTTCCCGTTCATTGCCAACCGTGAGATATATGTGGCGGCGACGATCGGCAAGAGCGACGATTTCCGGCTCGGCCTTGTTTCGCTGCTGCGGCTCCCGCCGTGGCGCGTCGTGGAGCTGGACGGACGGCAGAAGGTGATGCTCACGGCGGAGCTCGTGCGCCACTTTTGTGCCGCAGCTTTTCAAAAAGCAGGAGGTGCGCGACGCTGTCCTATTGCAGGTCACGCGCAATGCCGACGTGTTCATCGACGATGACCTGCACGGATACGACGCGGACTTCCGCGCCAGCATGGAAAAATGCTGCGCAAGCGCAAACGCCAGCAGCCGGTGCGTCTCGTGATCGGCGACAAACCGTCCGCAAAGGCTGCGCGCGGCGCTCATCAGGGATCTCAAGGTCCCGGAGAGCGATGTGTTTTCCACAAAGCTGCCGTTCGATCTCTCCTTCGGCTCCGGCGTAAGAAAGCGCCCGGCATGAAATATGCTGAGCGGCGAAGCCAGAAAACGGTGAAGCTCCAAAAGGGCGAGTTTTTCCCGTATCTGGAAAAGAAGGATCTGCTGCTGTCGTACCCGTTTCAGAGCATGAGCGCATTCGTGGAGTATCTCTACGAGGCGGCGGACGATCCGGACGTTTTGTCCATCCGCATCACGCTCTACCGGCTCTCGGCGAGCAGCAAGGTCGCCGCAGCGCTTGCCTATGCCGCCGACCGGGGAAAAGAGCGTGCTCTGCCTTCTGGAGCTGCGCGCCCGGTTTGACGAGCAGAATAATATTGACTATTCCGAGGTGCTCGAGGACGCCGGATGTCAGGTCATTTACGGCCTGCCGGAGATGAAAGTGCACAGCAAGCTCTGCCTCGTCACGCGAAAGCGCGGCGAGAGCGTGCAGTACTTCACGCAGGTCGGCACCGGAAACTATAACGAGGTCACGAGCGAGCAGTACACCGATCTTTTCGGTCATTACGTCCGACGAGCGCGTCGGGCGTGACGCCGCGCAGACGTTTGAAGCGCTCGCCACCGGCCAGACGCCGCCGGAGACGGAAGCGCTCTGGGTCGCCCCGCTGAGCTACCGCTCCCGTGTGCTGGAACTCATTGAGGCCGAGACCGCGAAGGGGGAGGCCGGGCGCATTGCGATCAAGGTCAACTCCATGAACGACATCGGCGTTATGACCGCGCTCATCCGCGCGTCCCGCGCGGGCGTGCGCACGGAGCTTTTCATCCGCGGCATCTGCTGCCTGCGGCCGGGCGTCGCAGGGTATACGGAGAATATCACGGTGCGCAGCGTTGTGGGACGGTATCTCGAGCATTCGCGCATCTTCGCCTTCGGCGAGGGTGCGGAACAGCGCATTTTCATCGGCTCCGGCGATCTTCTCAACCGCAACACCCGCCGCCGCGTTGAGGCGTTCATCGAATGCGTCACGCCGGAAACGCGCGAGGGCGTGCTGGCCATTCTTGACGCGCTGCGTGCCGACCGGGAGAAGAGCTGGACGATGCAGCCGGACGGGAGCTATTCCCGCGCCGAGACCGTCCCCGGCACGGCGAGCCACGACACACTCTATGAGTACTTCGGAGAAAAGACCGTGGAACCGCTCCCGCCGGAGAAGAAGCACGGCTGGCTCTGGCGGCTCTTCCATCCGAACAAGAAAAACTGCACGGAAATGAGGCATAAGGCTATGAACGATGCATTGGCGCTGGTATTTGATGTCGGAACGCAGAGCGTGCGGGCAATGCTCTTCGATGCCGCCGGACACATTGTCCGCTCGGCGCAGGACATTTATGAGCAGCCCTACTATTCCCGCAACCCAAACTGGGCGGAGCAGCGGCCCGATTTCTATTTTGAGCATATATGCATCGTCTCCCAGCGGCTGAAGGATCAGTCCCCGGAAGACTTTGCGCGCGCCGCGAGCGTCGCGGTGACAGTGTTCCGCGATACGACTGTCTGCATGGGCAAGGACGGGCGGCCGCTGCGCGACTGCATCCTCTGGATGGATCAGCGCCGCGCCGAAAACCCGAAGCCGCTCCCGGCAGAACGCAGGGCGATCTTCGCGCTCGCCGGTATGACGGAGACCGTTGAAATGCTCCACCGTACCTCGGCCTGCAACTGGATCGCCGAGAACGAGCCGGAGCTCTGGAAGAAAACGGATAAGTACGTCTGCCTGTCCACGTATCTCAACTATCGCTTCACCGGCCGCATTGCCGACAGCAGCGCGAGCCTCATGGCGAAGATCCCCTATGACTACAAAAACCGCAAGTGGGACAAAAACGGTCTCACCCGCTGCGTGTACGATATCCCGCAGGATAAGCTCTGCGAGATCTTACCCTCCGGCTCGGTGATCGGCGGCGTGACGCCGGAGGCGTCGCGGCTGACCGGCATCCCGGCGGGGCTGCCGATGCTCGCCACCGGCTCGGACAAGGGCTGCGAGACGATCGGCCTTTCCGTCATCCGCGAGGATCAGGCGGCGCTCTCGTTCGGCACGAGCTGCACCGTGCAGTTCACGACCAGAAAGTACTTTGAGCCGACGCCGTTTATGCCCACGTACCCGGCGGTGCCGAACGACATGTATAACCCGGAAATTCAAATTTTGCGCGGCTATTGGATGCTCACCTGGTTCAAGCAGAACTTCGCTCAGGCGGAGGTCGAGGCGGCCAAGGCGCTCGGCTGCTCGGCGGAGGAAATATTGAACAAGCACCTCGGCGATATCCCCGCCGGGAGCGACGGTCTGCTCGTGCTGCCGCACTGGACGCCGGGCCTCTCCACGCCGAACACGCGCGGCGCGATGATCGGCTTTACCGACCACCACACGAAATACCACATGTACCGCGCCATCATCGAGGGTCTGAACTTCGCTCTCATGGACGGCATGTACGGCATGGAGCGCCGCTCGGGGCAGAAAATCCGCCATCTCTATCTCGGCGGCGGCGGCAGCCGCAGCGACGAGATCTGCCAGATCACGGCGAATATGTTCGGCCTTCCGGTCTCCCGCATCCAGACGCACGAATCCTGCGCGCTCGGCGCGGCCATCTGCTCGTTTGTCTCGCTCGGGAAATTTACCTCCTATGAGGACGCCATCGCCCACATGGTGCGGATCCGCGACACGTTCACGCCGGACGCGGAGGAGCATAAGCTCTATGATCGCATCTACCGCGAGGTCTACCGCCGGTACTACCGCGCCGTGACCCCGCTCCATAAGCTCCTCGGCGCGATCACGCGCAGGAGAAATAAGAAAAACCGTTCTCTGCATGAAGCGCAGAGAACGGTTTTTCATTCATCGTATACGACCGGCGGGCGGTTGGGATCAAGAACGCTGTCCACGTCGAAAAAGAGCTCGTTTAAAATATCGCGGTAATACGTCATCGAATAACCGCCGATCTCAATGCGCGACTGAAGCGCGTAATTATCGTACAGCTCGTTGACCACATGGTCGTCCACGGTACAGTAGATATTGAACCCGGCATTGAGCACATGCTGCAATGCCTCGCCCGTCGCGCGGTAGCCGAAGGGGGCGAGAAAGAGGTTCGTTTCACCGATCCACGGCGACACGCGATCGACCCACTTGTTGATGTCGTAATAGATTTTATCGGGGATGCAGCCCGTGCCCCAGAAGCCGTACACGCCGGAGTTGTGCGTATAGCTGTGGCTGGCAAAGCTCCAGCCGTCGGCGCGCAGCGCGTCGGCGACTTTTTTGATCTCGGTCTGGTATGCGGGATCGTCATAACTCGGGTAGCCGAACGCTCCCTGAAACCCGGTGAGCGCGATCGTTCCCTTGTGCCCGTTCCACGAGAAGTCCGGGTGCTCGGCAACAAAAGCGTCCACAACACCCATCACATCGCCGTCTGCGATGATGTCCACGCCGCCGGAGGGGTTCGGCACCTCGTAGAGCAGCGCACCGGCATCATCGACGAAAAGCCGCCGCGCGTACCCGTCGCCGTAGGCATACGCCACATCGTCCACCGAGAGGATGAGCGGCATTTTTCCCGGCGGGCAGCAAAATCTCCTTTCGCTGCATTCTGCCGTCTGCCATTTCGTAGCACTCGTTCAGATCATAGAGCACATACCCGCGCTCGTAGAGCTGCGGCAAAATCTTTTCCAGCTCCGCCTTTTCCGAGAACCCGGCGTTGTAGCCGCCCATCGGCGTTTCACGGTCGGTGAACACCATTTCGGGATAGACGATCAGGCTGTGGAAGAAGATGTGCCGTATTTCGCCCTCATAGGGAACAAGCGGCTCCGGCGTCGGTTCGGGTGTCGGCGTCGGCTCCGCGGTGGGGGAGGGTGTCGGTTCCGCGGTCGCCGTGGGCGACGGCGTCGGGGAAAAAAAAGATGTCGAGCGCGCTGCCGCTGCACCCGGCGAGGAGCGCCGCGCAGAGCAGCGCCGTGAGAAGGAAAAATATCTTTCGTTTCATCATGCTCTCATACTATCCGCCGCGCCGGAAAAGTCAAGACGCGAGAATTTCCCATTCCGTAGGAGAAGTTTAAAAAATCCCGTGATTGTACTTGATCTGTCCGTACAGAATGAATGCCAGACCGACGGCGAGCCCCGGAAGAACGATGAACGAAACGGCAGCCTCATTCCGCAGGGAAACAAAAAACGCCGCGGTGAGCGAAATGCCGATGATGAGCGTTCCCGTGCCGACGGCGCGGCCGTATTTCGGGATGTCCTCTTCTCTGACGTTCCGGCGGTTGTAGGCGTGGATCGTGCGGATGTTCCCCTTTATATTCACCGCACCGATAACAGACGAAAGAATGCCCACAATGAGCAGCAGATAGTTTTCCATAACGGCCTCCTTAAAAATAAAACAGCTCTTCAAATTTCTTATCCAGAGCGATGCAGAGGACTAAGGCAAGCTTTGCCGTGGGATTGAATTGGCCCGTTTCAATGGAGCTGATCGTATTTCGTGATACGCCCACCATCTCCGCAAGCTGCGCCTGAGAAAGCGCCTTTTCCGTACGAGCCTCCTTCAGCCGGTTTCGGAGTTTCAGCTCATCGTTCATCCGCGCACTCCAATGAGCCGTACAGCGAAAAGAATAAGGAACAGGAGAAACATGGCAAAATACAAAATGGTGAGCGTAAGCTCCGTTTTCCTTTTTCTTTTTTCGGTATATCACCAGACTGTGCGTGCCGAGAATGCTGAAATAAATGACCCAGGGACTGTAGAGCATCGTTCCGGTCGCCCAGACGAAGACCACGGACACCAGACAGCACACACATGCGCCGACACGCCCGGCAATATTCCCGGCCTGCTGTGCCGTTGCCGCTTCCGCAAGATCCCGGTTCTTGTTTTCCCGGCGGCTGATCGCCAGAATTTCTTCCTTTTCCATAGAAATTCTCCTATGCCAAGTTTTTTCTTGTCATCATTATAGCAATGCCAAGTAAACTTGTCAACAGGAAACAATGCTCCTTGCCCGGCGCGGGGAACTGTGGTAAAATTCATATCCAATCTTTTAAAAGGAGACACCACGCATGGATAAATTCACCCCCCCCTTCTTGCGAAGGAGTTTTCCCGCCGGGAGGAGCATATAGAGAATATCCTCCGCCTGCTCGACGAGGGGCAATACCGTTCCGTTCATTGCGCGCTACCGCAAGGAGATGCACGGCACGACCGACGATCAGACCATCCGCGCCATTGCGGACAGGCTCGCGTATATCTGCGCGGTCTCGACGAGCGCAAGGCCGCCGTCGTGAGCGCCATTGAAGCGCAGGGCAAGCTTACGGACGAACTCTCTGCCGCCATCGAAAACGCGCAGACGCTCGCCGAGGTCGAGGATATTTACCGCCCCTACAAGCAGAAACGCCGCACGCGCGCCACGATCGCGCGCGAAAAGGGGCTTGCGCCGCTCGCGGAGCTGCTGCTCTCGCAGACGGTCACGTCCGGCACGCTGGAAGCGCTCGCCGCGCCGTATGTGAACGAAGAAAAAGGAGTTATGTCAACTAACGACGCACTCGCCGGTGCGGGCGATATCATCGCCGAAACGATCTCGGACGATGCCGCCATCCGCGCCGCGCTCCGGCGGCTGTACCGCACGCGCGGCGTGCTCTGGGCAAAGGCCGCAACGGACGAGGACAGCGTGTACCGCCTGTACTATGACTACCGCGAGCCGGTGTCCAAGGTGCAGGGCCACCGCGTTCTCGCGGTGAACCGCGGCGAGCGGGAGGGAATGCTCAAGGCCGGCGTGGAGATCGAGGACGCGCTCGCCCTGCAGGAGATCCGCCGGGCGGTGTTCCGCGGCATCAGCATCTCAAATGCTTTCGTAAATGCCTGCTGTGAAGACGCTTGGCGGCGGCTCATTGAGCCGTCCGCGGAGCGGGAGATCCGCGGCGAGCTGACGGACGCGGCGGACGAGGCGGCCATCCGCGCCTTCGGACAGAATCTCCAGCCGCTGCTGATGCAGCCGCCGCTCCGGAACCGCGTCACGATGGGCTTTGACCCGGCATACCGCACCGGCTGCAAGATCGCCGTCGTAGACGAGACGGGCAGGTGCTGGAAACCGGCGTTGTGTACCCCACACCGCCGCACAACCGGAAGGACGAGGCGCGCAAAACTCTCACCGCCATGATCCGCCGCCACGGCGTTACCGCCATCGCCATCGGCAACGGAACGGCGTCCAAGGAGTCGGAGATATTTATCGCCGACATGATCCGCGACCTTCCCGGCGTGGCCTACATGGTCGTAAACGAGGCGGGGGCGAGCGTCTATTCGGCGTCCAAGCTCGGCGCGGAGGAATTTCCGGATTACGATGTTTCGCTCCGCTCCGCGGTATCCATCGCGCGGCGCTTGCAGGACCCGCTCGCCGAGCTCGTGAAGATCGAGCCGAAGAGCATCGGCGTCGGGCAGTACCAGCACGATATGCCCCCCGCGCGGCTGGACGAAACGCTCCGCGGCGTGGTGGAGGACTGCGTAAACTCCGTTGGCGCCGATCTGAACACGGCGTCGGCGCCGCTCCTTTCCTATGTCGCCGGACTCAACGACACGGCGGCGAAAAAAATATTGTCGCCTACCGCGAGGCAAACGGCGTACCCGTCGCGCGCCGCGCTCAAAAAGGTGCCGCGCATCGGGCCGAAGGCGTTTGAGCAGTGCGCGGGCTTCCTGCGCGTGACGCAGGGGAAAAACGTTCTCGACGCGACCGGCGTCCATCCGGAGTCTTACGCCGCGGCGGAAAAGCTGCTCGCCCTTTGCGGCTATACGGAGGCGGATGTGCGCGCCCACCGCGTCGGAGAGCTGCGTGAGCGCGTAAAGGCGCTCGGCGAGGAAAAAGCGGCGGCGCACTGCGGCGTCGGCGTGCCGACGCTCTCGGACATCGTGTCCGATCTGATGAAGCCCGGCCGCGACCCGCGCGACGAGCTGCCCGCGCCGCTGCTGCGCACCGATATTCTGGAGCTCAAGGATCTGAAGCCCGGCATGAAGCTGCGCGGTACGGTGCGCAATGTTGTGGACTTCGGCGCGTTCGTCGATATCGGCGTGCATCAGGACGGCCTTGTGCATATATCCCGCCTTTCGGACAACTTTGTGCGAAAGCCCTCGGACGTCGTCCGCGTGGGCGACGTGGTGGATGTTGCCGTCGTTGAGGTGGACGCGGCGAAAAAGCGCATCGCGCTTTCAATGCTCGCTGCCGACGTTGGCAGAAACTGACAGAAAAAGTCAAAACTGTAACTTGCCCGAGCGCCCTGCGGCCCGTATACTTGATTTACATAAAAACACTCTTTTCACTTATGTAAATCATGAAGGAGGCGCACCATGCGCATTACATACATCCGGCACAGCGCGTTTCTTGCGGAATGGGAGGATATTGTCTGTCTTTTTTGACTATGCCGAGGGCGAGCTGCCGGAGATAGACCGCGATAAGCGCCTGTGCGTTTTCGCGAGCCACCATCATTCCGACCACTTCAATCCGGAGATATTTACCCGCTTTGCCGACCACCCGCGCCACACGTTCATTCTCTCGGACGATATACGCACCGTTCCTGCCGGGGAAAAGGCCCCGGTTGTCCGCACAGGGCCAGACTGCCGCCGCATCTTTCCGGGCGGAAAGAGGGGGGCGATGAGTGTTTCCACCATAGGCTCGACCGACTGCGGCGTTGCGTTCGTTGTAAACTACGCCGGAAAGACCGTATACCACGCGGGCGATCTCCACTGGTGGGCGTGGCCGGACGATACGCCGGAGGAGGAGCGCGATATGAAAAACCGTTACTTTGCCGAGATCGCCAAGCTTTAACGGCGTCCGGCTGGACGCGGCGTTTCTCCCGCTCGACCCGCGCCTCGGCGCAAACTACTGGATGGGCTTTGACGCCATGATGCGCTCGGCGGACATCCGCAAGGCGTTCCCGATGCACATGTGGGAAAAGTACGAGTACATCCCCAAATTCAAGGCGATGAGCGTAACGGAAGCCTACCGGGATAGGATCGCCGATATAACCGCGCCCAACCAGACATTCACGATCTGAAAGGAAGAAAAGCCATGCGGTTCAAAATGATCCATGAAAACTATAACGTCTGCGACCTTGCCGCCTCACTTGCGTTTTACGAGAAAGCGCTCGGCCTGCACGAAAAGCGGCGCAAGGAAGCCGCTGACGGCTCGTATATCATCGTGTATGTCGGCAACGACGCTTCCGACTTTGAACTCGAGCTCACGTGGCTGCGCGACCATCCGCAGGCCTACGACATCGGCGAGGAAGAATTCCATCTCGCGTTCCGTGCGGACGATTTCGCCGCGGCGCACGCGCTCCACAGCGAAATGGGCTGCATCTGCTTTGAAAACGCCGCCATGGGCATCTACTTCATTCAGGATCCGGACGGCTACTGGCTGGAGATCGTCCCGACAAGATAAAATCTCCCGGCGAACACGGAGAAAACGTATGATTTATTTAGAAACGGAGAGGCTGTCTCTTCGGAATCTGGAGCTATCTGATGCGGAAAGTATCAGCGGATACCGAAACGACGAGGCATGCCGACGGTATCAGCGGTGGGAAGTCTTCACGCTTCCGGATGTCGAGGCGTATATTGAGAAGTTCCAAAGCGATGTTTTCCCTGTCAGACAAGCAGGAACAGCACTTTGGGATCGCCCAAAGAAACAGCTTGGAGCTTGTAGGCGAACTGGCGTACTTTTATAAGCCGGGGGACTGTATCACGCTGGGTATCACCGTTGCCCTCGTTTCCAGAGAAACGGATATGCCTGCGAAATGCTGCGGGAAGTGATCCGTTCCGTCCGGAAGAAGTATCCGACACTGGATATTGTGGCGCTGATCGACAAAGACAATCGGAAAAGCCTGTGCCTTTTTGAAAAAGCTGGGTTTTCGGCAGGAGTGCTACGCGGATTCGATTGCCTCTTTTGTTTATGTGCTCTCTGCATAGGAAAAGTCCGCGGCGAAAATACCGCGGGCTTTTTCCTATTTCGGAAACTGTGCTATACTGAAAAAAACGCAGCAGGAGAATATTATGTCAACTAACACACTGTATCTCGGCTACCATGTATCCTCTGCCGGAGGGTATATGGCGATGGGGGAAGCGCGCCGCGGCGCTCGGCGCGAACACGTTCGCCTTCTTTACGCGCAATCCGCGCGGCGGCGCGGCGGCCAAGGTGGAGGAAGCGGACGTCGCGGCGTTCCGCGCGTGGGCGGCCGAACAGGGGCTTCGGCCCGCTCGTGGCGCACTCGCCCTACACGCTCAACCCGTGCAGCGACAAGCCCTCGGTGCGCGACTTTGCCAAACGCGCCTTTACGGAGGACTTGGAGCGCATGGCGCTCACGCCCGGCTGCTTTTATAACTTCCATCCCGGCAGCCATGTCGGGCAGGGGACGGAGGCCGGGCTCGAAATGATCGCGGAGCTTTTGAACGCCGTTCTCACGCCGGACATGCGCACGACCGTCCTTCTCGAGACGATGGCCGGAAAGGGCAGCGAGATTGGCGGAAGGTTTGAAGAGCTGCGCGAGATCATCGATCGCGTGGAGCTCCGGGACAAGCTCGGCGTCTGTCTCGACACGTGCCACATCTGGGACGGCGGCTATGATATCGTCTCCGACCCGGACGCGGTGTTTGCCGAGTTTGACCGCGTGATCGGTCTTGACCGGCTCAAGGCGGTACATCTCAACAACTCCCTCAACGGTCTCGGCAGCCATAAGGACCGCCATGCCAAAATTCTTGAGGGCGTTCTGCCGCCGGAGGCGCTGGTGCGCATCGTCTGCCACAAAGCCCTTGCCGGGCGGCCGTTCATTCTCGAAACGCCGAACGACGACGCCGGGTACGCCGCGGAGATCGCGTGGCTGCGGGAACAGTGGGAGGTGCGCCATGCGTGAGATCAAAGCCGTCCTCTGGGACGTGGACGGAACGCTTCTGGACTTTCTCGCCGCCGAGCGCGAGGCAATAAAGACTTGCTTTTTCTCTCTTCGGTCTCGGCGAGTGTACCGACGAGATGATCGCGCAGTATTCCGCCATCAACGTCCGCTGGTGGCAGGCGCTTGAGCGCGGCGAGTATACGAAGCCGGAGATCCTTGTCGGCCGCTTTGCGGAGTTTTTCACCGCGCGCGGGATCGACACCGCCGTTGCCCCGGCGTTCAACGCGGAATACCAGCTCCGTCTCGGCGATACGATCGAGTTCTGCCCGCACGCGCTCGAGACGGTACAGGCCCTCCGCGGCATAGCTGCGCAGTGCGCCGTGACGAACGGCACGAAGATCGCGCAGGACAAAAAGCTCGAGCGCTCGGGGCTTGATAAGCTGCTCGACCCGATCTTCATCTCCGAGGTCGTGGGGGCGGAAAAGCCGTCGCCGGCGTTCTTTACCCCGGTGTTCGCGGCGTTCCCCGGCATAAAGCCGGAGGAGATGCTGATCGTCGGCGACTCGCTCACGAGTGATATCCGCGGCGGCGTCAACGCCGGAATACAGACTTGCTGGTATAACCCCCGCGGCCACGCCCGCGCCGCCGGACTCCGCATCGACTACACGGTCTCGGATATCGCCGAGGTGCTGCAAATCGTAGAGAAAAAGCGCGCGGTGAATGGTGAACTTTGTCCTATTGACTTTTTCGGGCAAAGTGGATAGAATCATCTGACTTTCAGAAGTCTTATCGGGAGGAAACACAGGTCATGGAAACCGCAACGCTCGGAAAGGGCAAACTCTTCGGCCCGGCGAGCTTTTATAAAAAGGCGCTGCTCATCGCGCTGCCGGTCATGCTGCAGATGCTCATTCAGAACATGGTGTCGCTCATCGACAACTTCATGGTCTCGGGTCTCGGCGACGTGAAAATGTCCGGCGTCAATATCTCCGGGCAGATCCTCTTTGTTTTCATGGTGCTGCTCAATACGATCTGCACCGCGGGCGGCATCTTCATGTCGCAGTATTACGGCGCGGGCGATAAACGCGGCATGCGCCAGGCGCTGAGCTTCAAGGCGGTGCTCGCGGCGGTGGCCATTGTGCTCTATCTTCTTGTGTGCATGGTGTTCCCGCGGCAGATACTCTCGCTCATGGTTGTCGGCAACTCGCAGGCGGACGCCATATTGGATGAGGCCGTGAAGTACATGTTCCTCATGGGCTTCAACGGTATTCCCATGGCCATTTTCCACGATCTGCTCGTCGTCCCTGCGCGAGATCGGCCGGGTGCGTACGCCGCTTTACATCTCCGTTATTGCCACGCTCGTCACACGTTTTTCAACTGGGTGCTGATCTACGGCAATCTCGGCGCGCCGCGGCTCGAGGTACAGGGCGCGGCCATCGCCACGATCATCGCGCGTCTCACGGAAATGACGATGTTTCTCATTTTTCATTGCCGTCGAGCGCCCGCCGTTTTCCGCTACGCCGAAAGAGCTTGTGAGCGTAGATTTCCCGCTCTTCTTCCGCATGCTCAAAAAGGGCTCGATGGTGCTTGGCTCGGAAATGCTCTGGGTCATTTCGAAACGGTCCGACCGCGCTTTACAATGGCCGCGGCGGCGCGGACGTCGTCTCCGGTATGGCGGCGAGCTTCGCCATTGCCAATCTCTTTTTCGTGGCGTTCAGCGGCATCACAACGGCGACCGGCGTTATCCTCGGCTCCACGCTCGGCAGCGGTGAGCTGGACAAAGCCCGGCAGGAAAAGCGCTGGCTTATGACGGCGGGGGTCGTGTTCGGGTTCTTTATGATCTTTGTCGGATTGCTCACCGTTCCGCTCATACCGGTGGTGTTCGGCCATTTGAGCGCAAGCGCCCAGAGCATCACGCGGCGGATGATCGTGCTCATGTCGCTCTTTATGCCGCCGTGGGTGTATATCAATGTCCAGCTTGCCGTGTCCCGCGCCGGAGGCGGGATACCGCCATGGGCCTATGGGTGGACGCCACAACGACGCTTCTTATGATCATCCCCGGCATCTTCCTTGTAGCGCGCTATACGGCGATCGGCCCGGTGGCCATGTACGCCATGGTGAAGGCCGTAGACTTCGTGAAGATCACCATCGCGCACTTCATGCTCAAGCGCGAGCGCTGGGTGCGCAATCTCACGGACATTGTCCAGCCGGTAAAAACAACGGAATGATCCGAAAAACAATAAAGGCTCCCTTCACGTTTTTAACGTGAAGGGGCCTTTTTCCGTATTTACAGCGATTCCACGAACGCGGCGATGCGCGTGTCGATCTGTCCGGCGTCGAGCTGGGGTAATCGGTCTCCAGCGCCATATACGGCACGCCCAAACTGTGGCAGAGCTCGCGGAAGAACGGCCTTCGATGAGATAAGTGTGGCAGCTCGAAAGGGCGATATCGAGCACGGCGTCGGCGTGAAATTCCTCGATGAGCGCGGGGATCATATCGAACCGGCGGCGGTTCGGCGTCATCACGGCGCAGCCGATGGTGAGATAGGCGTCGGCAATGGCGCTCAGAATATCCTTCGCCCCGGCGTCTACGCAGCAGCGCGCCGGTTTGATGCCCGCGCAGTTTTCAAAGCAGACGACCTGCGCGCCCGCGCCTGCCCGCCGCGCCGAGCACCTTCTGGTACACGCCGCCGATCGGGCAGCCGGTGACGAGAAGCCGCGGTCCCCCTGCCAGGGCGGAGGGCTTTGTTTCCCGCAGACGCGCGGCAAGCTCCTCCACATGCGCCACAGCGTGAGGGAGGTCAAAGTCGAATCCCAGTCCGTCGAGAACCTTGTAAAGCTCCGTGCCGGAAACGGGCGCGGGGTCGGCGCGCAGCACCTCCATGAGATGGGAACGGGCCTCGCGCAGCGCGTTTCTCTGCCGCGCCGCGGCGCGCAGCGCATCGTCCGTGATCTCCGCGCCGAAGCGCTCTTTCAAGATATTCCTTCAGCCGCCGCACCTCGGCGCGCCACATATCGCGCATAGGAAGATCGACGCCCTGCGGCAGATGCAGCAGAAAGAGCTCCTTGCCGCGCGCCATCAGCTCATACATCTTTTTCTTCCCGTCGCACGTCGTCTCGCCGACAATGAGATCGGAAAAGTAGGTATACGGGCACTTGTCGCTCACATAAAAGCCGTAGCTCGATTTGATGAGCGGGCAGAGATTGCGCGGCAGATCGACCCTGCGGCGGGGATCGTCTCGGCGCTCATACCGCAGAGACTCACGGCGAGCATCCCGGCGGCGTCCAGGATCTCCAGCGGCGTAAACGTGCAGAACGTACCGGCCACGCGCCGCCCGCCTTCTTTGGCGGTCTTTACCTTGAGAAAGCCCGCTTTGCGCGCGTCGGAATAGGCTTCAAATGTTTCGGGAAGAGAGAGCTCCATGCATATCTGACCTCGTTTCTTTGTTATCGGGAAAGCCTGCGCGCGGCGAGCGCCGCGCCGATGGCCCCGGCAAAGCGCCCCTGCGGATGCGTGAGGACCGGCGCGCCGAGCTTTTCGGCAATGGCGTCGGGCAGGTATTCCGTCTGGCAGAGCCCGCCGGTGAGACATACCGCGCCATAGCTCCCGCCGAGCTTTTTTGCCTGTGTGACAACCTTTCCGGCAATGGAATCCACGACCGCATAAGCGATATCCTCGCGCGGCGCGCCCTGACCGATGAGACTTACGACCTCACTTTCGGCGAACACCGTGCAGATCGAGCTGATGGACGCGCCGCCGCCGCGCGCGGCAAGCGCACACAGCTCCTCGGGGCGCATACCGAGCCGGTTCGCCATGATCTCGAGAAAACGCCCCGTTCCGGCGGAGCACTTGTCGTTCATAAGAAAGTCCTGCACCGCACCGCCGGATACGCCGATGACCTTCGTATCCTGCCCGCCGATGTCGATCACGAGAAGATCGTCCCGCCTGTGCAGAAAGCACGCGCCGCGCGCATGGCAGGTGATCTCCGTGATGCTCTTTCCGGCATACGGCACGGCGACGCGCCCGTACCCCGTCGCAACACAGGGGCACGCTTCCGGCGAAAAGTGCGCCGCTTCGAGCTCGGCGCGGATGCTCTCCGCCGTGTCCACACTGCTCCAGCCCGTCGGCCGCGCCGAGAGCAGGGCGAAAAGACCCGTCGGCGGCGAGTACCGCCGTCTTTGCGCAGGTGGAGCCGATATCGATGCCGATGGCGTAGTCCATGCCGTGATTCTCCCCTCGTTTTTCTCGCGCCTACTATAACACGCCTTTCGCTCTTTTGCCACGGTAATTGAAAAAACCGAAGAAAGCGACGAGAGCAGCGAAAAAGCCGATAAAAATCCATTATCCCGATTGCTCAATCGATAAACCCGATAAAATTGGTAAAATGATTTGGAACTCCAATTTGACGAAGCGATTGCCCCGACTATAATGAAAAAGTCTGAAATCAAAAGAAAGAGAATGTGGTCCCATGCTCGATGAAGCAAAAACAAAAAAGGAACAGAGCACCGATCTTGCGCTGCTCCTCAGGTTCTGACCCGCCGCCAGCTCAGGGAGCTGGAGGAAAAGGAAAAGACACCCGCCCAGAAAACGGCGGAGGCGGTCATTATGGTGCTGCCGCTGCTCTGCGGCGGTATCGCGCTGCTCGAATATCTCCTCGTGCCGAACAACAGCCGCAACCGGAACCCGTGGAGCTATGTCTGGGTGCTCGGCGCGGCGCTGGTGGTGTATATCGTCTGCCTGCTCGCAGCGGTGATCGGAAAACAGCACGGGAAGAAAGACTTTTATGAGTCGCTGCACTATAGAGCGCCGCGCTATTCGGTGCTGCTGCTGTTCCTGACGCTGTACGATTATCTCACGCTCAAGACCGGCGTGCTGACGCAGCCGTTCGTGCCGTGCATGAACTATATCATCAACGCGTTTCTTGCCGATTACAAAATGCTGGCTGACTGTACGCTCAACACGCTCAAGCTGCTGTTTCTCGGCTACTTTATCGGTGTATCCCTCGGCCTTGTGACGGGCATTGCATGCGGCTATTCCAAGCGCATCCGCTACTGGATCGACCCAATCATCAAGTTTTTGGGGCCGATCCCCACATCCACGTGGATTCCGATCATCATGGTCATTGCTACCTCACTTTTCGGCGGTGCGGTGTTCATCATTGCACTCAGTTCCTGGTTCGCTGTGACGGTAGCCTCGCTCACCGGCATCGCCAATGTAGGCAAGGAGTATTTTGAAGCAGCGCGCACTCTCGGCGCGAACGACCGTCAGCTCGTGTTCCGCGTGGCGATCCCGCACGCCATGCCGTCCATTCTGCAGGGCTGCACGCAGGCGATGAGTTCTTCGTGTATCGTGATCATGATTGCGGAAATGCTCGGCGTAAAGTCCGGCCTCGGGTGGTATATGACATGGCAGACCGGCTGGGCGAGCTACGATAAATCCTTCGCGGCGCTCTTTGTGATCTGCTTCATCTTCACGCTGGTCACCAAGGGGCTCGAACGGATCAAACGCTATCTGCTCAGATGGCAGAACGGAGCGGAAAAATAATGCCGAAGGAAAAGAACGATGTCTGCCTGACGCTCGAAAACGTCAGCAAGGTTTTTGCCAAGGTCGAAAGCGACGAGGTGACGCACGCGCTGCAGGATGTGAGCGTTACGATGAAAAGCGGGGAGTTTGTCTCCCCTCGTCGGGCCCTCCGGCTGCGGAAAGTCCACGATCCTTCGCCTTGTGGCAGGGCTCATCCCGCCGACGCTCGGCCGTGTCACGGTAGACGGCGCAGAGGTGGAGACACCTTCGCCGGAACGCGGCGTCGTGTTTCAGAATCCCACGCTTTTCCCGTGGCTCACGGTGGAAAAGAACATTGCGTTCAGTCTGGATGTGCGCGGCATGAAAGAGGGAAAGCCGAGCGAGTGGATCAAATGATCCGCATGATCGGTCTGGAACGGTTTCGGAACGACTATCCCGCACAGCTCTCCGGCGGTATGGCACAGCGCGTGGCGCTCGTGCGCACGCTCATCAACGAACCGGAGATATTGCTGCTCGATGAGCCCCTCGGCGCGCTGGACGAATTCACGCGCATGAACATGCAGGACGAAATCCTCAATATCTGGGCGCAGAAAAAGCAGCTCGCACTCATGGTGACGCACAGCATTGACGAGGCCGTGTATATGGGCACGCGTGTGCTCGTGATGGAGTCCAACCCCGGCCGCATCGTCGCCGATATCCGAATCGACGAGGACTTCCCGCGCGACCGTTCGTCTGCGAGCTTCGTCGAGTACCGCAACGAAATTCTCAACCGTCTCCACTTCGGCGAAGAAAAAAGACTGAATAAGAATTTATATGGCAATGCCCTGTAAATAAAAAAAATTGAAGGAGAAAAGTACATGAAAAAAGACCCTTGCCCTTTGTGTCTCGCGCTCGTCATGGTGTTCGCGCTCTGCGCGTGCGGCGCACAGGCCCCCGAAACCGGCGACAACGCCGGAACCGGAAACACCGGTTCCTCTACCCTGATCGCCGACGAGAACAACGACGGCCAGATCGAGATCGGCACCGTAGAAGATGTGGAAGTCAACGAAGCCAGCGAACACATGGACGCTGCCGAGGCCGCAGCTTCCGGCAACTGGGAAGCGCTGTTCGTCCCTGTGCAGATCGAGGGCCGCGCGATCGAAATGACCGACGTTGACATCACCCCGACCGAGGAAGAGCTCGAAGCCATGAAGAATGAGCCGGCTTATGGCCGTCCCATCGTGTACCTCATGTCCGACGGCTGCACCTCCGGCCCGACCATGGCTGATCATCTCGGTTATTATGCCGAGGCCGGTCTGACGGCCGAGGGCGTTAAGGGCACCACGGACGTGGAAGGCCTCGGCACCGGCAAGGTGGATGTTGCCTCCGGCATGATGGCGAAGATGCTCGTTCCCATCACCAACGGCGTGGACATCACGTTCGTCGGCGGCTCTCATATCGGCTGCAAGTCTCTGTACGTTCTCGCGGACAGCGAATACAACACTACCGCCGACCTGAAGGGCCAGAAGATCTCCACTCCGAACGGCATCGGCATGTCCGACTATAACATCACCGCTCTGCTGCTTGACGCTGACGGCATCAACTATGCCACCGACGTGGAACTCGTGAAGGTCACCGCTGACGCCTGCGTCGCCGCTATGGAAAACGGCGAGATCGCCGCGGCGCTGCTGAGTGATACCTTTGCCTATGCCATGGTGAAGGATGGCAAGCCTGTGCATCCGCTCCCAGCAGGATACCGATTTTGCGGACCGCACCTGCTGCGTTCTGGCTATGAACGGCACCTTCGTGAAGGAAAACCCGACCATCGCCAAGAAGGCGGCGCAGGCCGTGCAGAAGGCCCACAGCTGGATGCGCGATAACTCCGCGGAAGCCACGCAAGGTGCCTCATGGACATGGGCTGGAACGGCGGCAACTACGAGAGATGAACATCATGATCAACGGTTCCCTCCAGTTCGGCCTTTCTGACGAGTTCACCGGCGCGACGCTTAAGGACTTTATCGAGCGCTACGTCCGCCTCGGCCTCATCACCTCCATGGACGATACGGACGAGATCCTGAACCTCGCCTGGACGCCTATCCTCTAAACCTAAACGATACCTATAGAACAACCTCCCCGATTGCAGCTGCATTCGGGGAGGTTGTTCGTCTCGATTGTTGAATGTCAAAAGAAGTTTCATTCGCCTTTTTCGTCCGGGGTTTTCGTTGGTTTTTCGGTCCGCTGCTTTTTTTGCAGACAACTGGCCGCCCATTCAAAAAACCATGGGGAGAATTCATACAGATACGTGGAATTCATCACGACGTCGGTCAATTCACTCCGTGGTCGATGGCCGGTATCCGAAGGGGGAAAGCTCATCGACAAGATCGTCCAGACCGCCGCGGGCAGCCGTTTGGAAAAAAATCTTTTGGTGTCCTTGTTTACGGTCGCCAGACAGCAGAGATATTCTTCGGCTTTTTCCAGCCGCGGCAAGCGATGGCCGCACCGACGGCGCAGACCGCCGCTGCGATCCATGCCGTTGCCGGGCGGAAAGAACATCGAGCAGACGCCCGGAGATGAGACTTGCGAGCACGCCGCCTATGGTCGTCATGCTGAAGGCAAGGCTTTGCCCCTTAACAGCGTCGTCGTAGGGACGATGAGGCGTGACATAGGCGATCGCGGGCGCGTACAGCGCATAGGAACAGCACCTGAAGAGACTCCGCGGCAAAAGAGCAGCGGATGTTCGGCGCCGCGGCGATCGCGGCGGTCTTGAGAAGAAGATAAACGAAAACCGCAGCACGGCGGTGCAGCTCCTCCGGCGGAAAATGCGCGAAGAACAGCATCGTCGGCACCTCGAGCGCGGTGAGGAACGCGGTGAGATAGCCGAGCGTCTCGATACCGCCGCCGGCGTGCTCTACAAAGTTGATGAAACGTGGACGTGGTGTTGTGCGAGAAAAAGAGGGAGCGCCATTCCGGCGAGCAGCAGACAGAAGCGGGGGACTCTCCGCAGAAATACGCCGAGCGAACGGCCCTGCGGCGCCGGTGCGGCATGGCCGGAGAGCAGCTTCCTGCGCAGCCGGAGGACGGAGCGCGAGAGCAGCGCGTTGGAAACGCCCTGCAGCGCGGTGACGGCAAGCCCGGCAATGGGGATGACGCGCACGCCAAAACGCGTGACCCAAACGCCGAGCAGCATGGAGAGCGCCATACGCCGCCGACCCCATGCTGCGGGCAATGCCGTAGTTGACGGGCGATTCGTAATGCTCAAAATCGGCGCAGAGCTTGAGATTAGCGGAGCGTGTTCACCGCGAGAGTGAACGCCAACAACGAACGGATAAGCGGCAATCTGGCGACGCCGCGCGCCGGGAAAAAGGCAGCAGAAGGAGGACCGCCTGAAGCATCAGCACCGGCCAGAGCACATCCGCCGCGTTGAAGCGCGGGAGGTGTCACAAAGGAGGAAAGCCCTGTGCCGAGCAAGCCGAGGGACGCTGCCCAGCGCGGCATGCTTTTCGCCGAGCTTTACAATGTGTTGCTGTAGCCGAGCGCCGAGGATAAACGGCGGCAAAGCTGCTGGAAAGGCAGAAGACCATCAGAATCCCACTTGATTGAGCGAGTAATACACCGTGATCCGCTTTGTGCTCACGCCCGCCTCCTTTCGCCGTTGACGGTGATTCTATTATTCACAAGGACACGCCGATTGTCAAATATAACATGCCTGCACCGGCGTGTCTTATTCGGATTTTTATTTTGCGGCGGCGTAGATCTTTTCGATATCGCGGCGTACAGCCGGACAAAGACCGCCGATCTTGGCAAGCGTGTCGTTCTGCGTGCATTTCACGGCCATTTCGTGCATCTGTGCCTCAGTAATATCGCCAAGGCCGAGCTCGCGCAGATTCGACGGCATGCCGACCGAGCGGCGAAGCTCTCGAACGCGGCGACGCCCGCGAGGCGGTCTCCTCGGGGTTCGCGTAATTCA
>VOFG01001175.1_pt1 | contig 48042 bp, 47 predicted proteins | sample 5384171 | NCBI WGS metagenome assembly VOFG01 (sample SAMN12384726, study PRJNA508395) | human gut metagenome | isolation source: healthy gut F | host: Homo sapiens
GAAGGTGACGTCCAGACGGCAGCCGCGGTGGCCCATCATGGGGTTGAACTCGTGCAGAGAGGAAATGACCTGGTTCAGGTGCTCGATGCTCAGGCCCATTTCTCGGCCAGATCTGCGATATCCTTCGGATCGGTCGGGACGAACTCGTGCAGGGGCGGATCGAGCAGGCGGATGGTGACCGGGCGGCCCTTCATGGCCTCATAAATGGCCTCAAAGTCAGCCTGCTGAATCGGCTCCAGCTTGGCAAGCGCTCTTTCACGCTGCTCGGACGTCTCGGAGACGATCATCTCACGCATCGCCTTGATGCGGTCAGCCTCGAAGAACATATGCTCGGTACGGCACAGGCCGATGCCCTCGGCGCCGAAGGCGGCTGCCTGCCGTGCATCGTGCGGGGTGTCGGCGTTTGTGCGGACCTGCAGACGGCGGAATTTATCAGCCCAGCTCATCAGGCGGTTGAAATCGCCGGAGATGCTTGCTGCAGCAGTCTTGATCTTCTCGCCGTAAATATTGCCGGTGGAGCCGTCGATGGAGATCCAGTCGCCTTCCTTATAGGTCTTGCCGGAAAGCTCGAAGGTTCTGGCTTCCTCGTTCATCTTGATGGCGCCGCAGCCGGAGACGCAGCAGGTGCCCATGCCGCGGGCGACAACAGCCGCGTGAGAGGTCATGCCGCCGCGGACGGTCAGGACGCCCTGCGCGTAGTGCATACCCTCGATATCCTCGGGGGAAGTTTCCAGACGGACAAGCACGACCTTATGCCGTTCTTGGCCCAGTCTGTTGCTTTCTCGGCGGAGAAGACGATCTTGCCGCAGGCAGCGCCCGGAGACGCGGCCAGGCCCGTGCCGACGACCTTGGCCTTCTTCAGGGCGGCAGGATCGAACGTCGGGTGCAGGAGAGAATCGAGGCTCTTCGGGTCAATCATGGCGACAGCCTCTTCCTCGGTAATCATACCTTCGTCAACGAGATCGCAGGCGATCTTCATCGCGGCGGCAGCCGTGCGCTTACCATTGCGGGTCTGGAGCATATAGAGTTTCTTGTCCTCAATGGTGAACTCCATGTCCTGCATGTCGCGGTAATGGTATTCGAGTTTAGCGCAGATATCGGTAAACTGCTTGTATGCCTCAGGCATGACCTCGGCCAGCTGGTCGATGGTCTGCGGGGTACGGACGCCGGCAACGACGTCTTCACCCTGCGCGTTCATCAGGAACTCGCCGAACAGCTTCTTTTCGCCGGTGGCGGGGTTGCGGGTGAACGCGACGCCTGTGCCGGAGGTATCGCCGGTATTGCCGAAGACCATGGACTGGACGTTGACGGCGGTACCCCAGTCGGAGGGGATGTCGTTCATGCGGCGGTAGTAGATCGCGCGGGGGATTGTCCCAGGAGCGGAAAACGGCCTTGATGGCGCCCATCAGCTGCATTTTCGGGTCCTGCGGGAATTCCTCGCCGAGCTTGTCCTTGTATTCGGCCTTGAACTTCTCAGCCAGCTCCTTGAGATCGTTGGCGTCGAGCTCGGTGTCGAGCTTCACGCCCTTCTTTTCCTTCATCTCGTCGATGAGCTGCTCAAAATACTTCTTGCCGACCTCCATGACAACGTCGGAGTACATCTGGATGAAGCGGCGGTAGGAGTCGTATGCAAAGCGGGGATTGTTGGTCTTCTTGGCGAAGGCGACGACGACCTCGTCGTTCAGGCCAAGGTTCAGAATGGTGTCCATCATGCCGGGCATGGAAGCGCGTGCGCCGGAGCGGACGGAGACGAGCAGCGGGTTGTACAGATCGCCGAACTTCTTACCGGTCATCTCCTCGAGCTTTTCAACGTACTCCATGATCTCGGCCTCGATCTCGGCGTTGATCTGGTGGTCGTCCTTATAGTACTGCGTGCAGGCCTCGGTCGTGATGGTGAAGCCCTGCGGGACCGGCATGCCGAGGTTGGTCATTTCAGCCAGGTTCGCGCCCTTGCCGCCGAGCAACTCGCGCATTTTGCCGTTGCCTTCGGAGAAAAGATAGACGTACTTGTGAGACATTTGGTAAACCCCTTTCCAGTGTTGCGGCTGGTCGCCCTTTGCGCCGCCGCCATGTCATTTTTTATCCTTCAGATTCTTCAGACAAATACATACTATACCATATTTCCGGGGGTTTGCAATCTAAAAAGTTTTTATTTTCACTAAAAAAATGTTAGATTTCGAGGCAGCTCTACCCGAAAAACTGGCAAAAGTGCCATATCAGCAAGGATAGCGCAATATCAGAAATCATATTGTAAAAAACATTCATGATTTGCAGTGATTTCCTGATCCGCCATTTGTGCAAAGCCCGCAGCCGGGCGTGCTATCCGGCTGCGGGTGGCTTTGCCTTCGGGATGCGGATGGTCAGGACGATCTCGCGGTCTGTCTCCTGCCGGTCGCGGCTGGCGCTGACGCCAGCCGCGCGGACGAGGTCGAGCTGATGGTCGATGGAGTTTAGGAACACACGCACGTCGCGCAGGACAAACGTGCCGAGTTCCCGCCGCTGCGGCGCTTTGGGCGCGAGCCGCGCGTCGATGTACTGCTCCGTTTTTGCGACCGTCCACTCTCCCTGGACGATCAGGCCGATCACGCGTAGGCGCTCTTCCTCGTCCGGCAGGCGCAGAAGCGCGCGGGCATGGCGCTCGGTCAGGTGATTTTCGCGCAGCGCCTGCAAAACGGACGGCGGATGGCGCAGGATGCGCAGCTTGTTTGCGACGGCGGACTGGCTCTTGCCGATGCGGCGGGCAGCCTGCTCCTGGCTCAGATGGTACTGCTGCATGAGCTTTTGCAGGCCCTCGGCCTCCTCGATGTAATCCAGATCCCGCCGCTGCAGGTTTTCCACCAGCGCCAGCATTCCGGACGCCTCCTCGTCCACGTCCGCGAGCAGGCATGGGACCTCCGTCAGTCCGGCCAGCCGCGCCGCGCGCAGGCGGCGCTCTCCCGCCACCAGCTCATACGCGCCGCCCGCCTTGCGGACGGTCAGCGGCTGCAAAACGCCGTACTGCCGGATGCTCCCGGCCAGTTCCTGAAGGCCGCCGGTATCAAAATGCTTGCGCGGCTGCATGGGGTTGGGCCGGATCCGCGCTGTCGGCAGATACAGGACCCGGCCAGACCCCAGCACCGACGGACTTCTCGTCTTTGGCATAGCTTCTCTCCTCTGCAAGAACTTCTGACACCTCTATAGTAGGACAAGCCAGGCGCAAAAACGCGCGAAAAACGGACGCCCGCCACAATAAATTGTGGCGGGAAATCGCCAGGAAACACAAGATGTGGACAACCGTGTGGAAATTGTGGAGAACCTGCCGAATCGTGCCGCATAAACCCCGCCGTCTGCCGTTATTTATAAAAAGAATAACGATACGGCGGCACATTCCTTGCAACATGCAAAAAAATATTGTATAATGATAAAAGATTTTTAGGAATTATGTCCCGTGGCCGGGAAACTTCGGAATTACGGTGGCCATGTGCCGAGAACAGCTGCGGCTGTGACGTGAGAGCCGAGATTCAAATGAAGGGAGTTTTTTGCCATGGCCGTATTTTTTGTAAACGGAACGGAAGTCACGGTGGAGAAGAATCAGCGCCTGCTGCGCTATCTGCGCGACACGCTGCACCTGACAAGCGTCAAGGACGGCTGTTCGGAGGGCGCCTGCGGCGCGTGCACCGTGCTCATTGACGGCGAACCCATCCGCGCCTGCACACCGTTCACCGATTCGCTGGCGGGCCGTCACGTCATCACCGTCGAGGGGCTGACGGATGAAGAAAAGAGGCTCTACACCTACGCCTACGGCGAGGCCGGAGCCGTACAGTGCGGCTTCTGTATTCCGGGTATGGTGCTGTGCACAAAGGCGCTGCTCGACCGGAATCTGAACCCGACGGACGATCAGATCCGCTATGCCCTGCGCAACAATTACTGCCGCTGCACGGGCTATGTGAAGATCATGGACGCTGTGCGTCTGGCAGCGAAATGCCGCCGCGAGGGCGTGATCCCCGAAGCGTCGGAAGACGACTGGAAGCTCGGCTCGAGCGTCCACCGCATCGACGTGGAGGAAAAGGTGCTGGGCTACGGCAAGTATCCAGACGACTGGTACCTGCCCGATATGTGCTACGGCTCCGCCGTGCGCAGCCAGTATCCGCGTGCCAGAGTCCTTGCCATCGACGCGTCGAAGGCCGAGGCGCTGCCCGGCGTCGTGCGCGTCATCACGGCGGCGGATATCCCCGGCGAAAACAAGGTCGGCCATCTGAAGCACGACCAGTATTCGCTCATCCCCATCGGCGGGCTGACGCATTATCTGGGCGACGCGATCGCGCTCGTGGTCGCGGAAACGCCTGAGATTCTGGAAAAGGCGAAAAAGCTCGTAAAGGTGACCTACGAACCGCTGCCCGCCGTCCATAACCCGCCTGAGGCATGGGCGGAGAACGCGCCGCTCGTGTTTGACGAGGAAGCGTCGAACGTGCAGGCGTATAAGCATATCGCGCGCGGCGACGCGGATACGGCCATCAAAAACTCCAAATACGTCATTTCGCAGCATTTCGAGACGCCGTGGACGGAGCATGCGTTCCTGGAGCCGGAGTGCGCGGTCTCCTACATCGACCCGGACGGCTATGTGATGGTGCTTTCGACTGACCAGTCCTCGCACACGACGCTGCACGAGTGCATGCTCCTGCTCGGCTCTGACAAGGTCCGCGTGCAGAACCAGCTCGTCGGCGGCGGCTTCGGCGGAAAAGAGGACATGAGCGTCCAGCACCATGCCGCGCTCATCACGTACTTGACCGGCAGGACCGTCAAGGTCAAGCTCACGCGGCCCGAATCCCTGCTCATCCACCCCAAGCGCCACCCGTTCTGGATGGACTTCACCATGGGCTGCGACGAAAACGGCATCATTCAGGGCGTCAAGGCCAAGGTCTATTCCGACACCGGCGCGTTCGCCTCTCTGGGCGGCCCGGTGCTCGAGCGTGCGTGTACGCACGCGGCCGGCCCCTATAACTATCAGAATTTCGAGATCGAGGGCACGGCCTACTATACCAACAACCCGCCCGCGGGCGCGTTCCGCGGCTTCGGCGTCACGCAGACGTGCTTCGCCACCGAGACGCTTCTGAACGAAATGGCCGATAAGGTCGGCATCACCCCGTGGGAAATCCGCTACCGCAACGCCATCCGGCCCGGGCAGGAGCTGCCGAACGGCCAGATCGTCGGCGCGGAGACGGGCCTGGTCGAAACGCTCGAGGCGGTCAAGCCGTATTACGACGAGGCCATGAAACTGGGCAAGCCCGTCGGCATCGCCTGCGCGATGAAAAACGCGGGCGTCGGCGTCGGCATCCCCGACTGGGGCCGCTGCAAGCTGATCGTGGAGGACGATGCAAAGGTACATATCTATGCGGGCGCTTCGTGCATCGGGCAGGGCGTCGGCACGGTGCTCGTGCAGATGATCGTCACGAATACGCCGCTGACGCGCGGCGATATCGTCTATGAGCGCTCGAACACCTGGATCGCACCGGATTCCGGCGATACCTCCGGCTCCCGCCAGACGCTCGTGACAGGCGAAGCGTGCAGACGGGCCTGCGAAAAGCTCGCCGCAGCGCTGGAAACCCACACGCTTGCGGAGCTTGCCGGTCAGGAATTCTACGGCGAGTATCTTGCAAAGACCGATAAGCTCGGCGCGGACGTGCCGCATCCTGTTTCGCACGTGGCCTACGGCTACGCCACGCAGATGTGTGTCGTCGACAGGAAGACTGGAAAGGTCGAATCGCTTGTCGCCGCGCATGACGTCGGCAAGGCCGTCAACCCCCGCTCGTGCGAAGGACAGATCGAGGGCGGCGTCGTCATGAGCATGGGCTATGCCCTGCGCGAGCAGTATCCGATCGACGACAACTGCAAGCCCATCGAAAAATACGGCGAGCTCGGCCTGTTCCGGGCGCATGAGATCCCGAAGATCGTGCCCATCGTGGTCGATAAGCCGGGGCTCGACGTCGCCTGCGGCGCCATCGGCATCGGCGAGATCACATCGATCCCCACCGCGCCCGCCATTGCCGACGCCTATTTCCGCTATGACGGTGAGCGCCGCACAAAGCTCCCGCTTGCCAACACGCCGTATGAAAGGAGGGGAAAGTAAGATGGCTGTCAAAAAACGTTTCCCCTACAAGGCCGCCTTCGTCGCCTGCAACGGCGGCTGCCGCGCCACGGCAGAGTGCCAGTACGGCTGCGTCGGCTGCGAGCTGTGCGTGAACGTATGCAAATTCGAGGCCATCGCCCTGAATGAATACGGCGTGGCCGAGGTCGACGAGGACAAGTGCATCGCCTGCGGCAAATGCGTGCGCGAATGCCCGCGCGAACTCATCCGCATCCACGAATGCGCAAACCCCGTCGTCGTCAAGTGCTCCAACAAAGACCCCGGCAAGGACGCGCGGAGGATGTGTCAGGTCAGCTGCATCGGCTGCGGCATCTGTCAGAAGGTCTGCCCGGCCGGCGCAATCACCGTGACGGACAATCTCTCCCACATCGACGAGTCCGTCTGCCTGTCCTGCGGCCAGTGCGCCGTCAAATGCCCCCGCCATGCGATCTGCGACCTGCGCGGGATCCTGACGGAAAAACGGTAAAATTCAGATAAAAGGCTGCCGACTGGCAGCCTTTTTCATATTCAAAGCTCCCCGATAAATTCCAGCACGCATTCGCGCAGGCGGGCGATGCCATCCGGCAGATGGCCGCCCGGGCGCAGGCCCATGCCGAGTTCGCGGCTGACGCTCGGGCTGACCGGGAGCGTCTTCACACCGTTCAGCTTGCCGCGGAGCATCATCTCCGCCATCATCGAGATTCCAAGCCCCTTGCCTACCATGCGGATGACCGTCTCGTCGTCGACGTGGCAGGGGCGGATGACGGGCTTCACGCCGTATTTCCGGAACGCCGCGCCCACATCGATGTCAAACCGGCCGTAGGGCATCAGGAAGTCCCGACCCTCGAATTCCGTGATTGGGAACGTCTCGCGGTCGTCCGTAGGGTAATCCGCCGGTAAAATGGCGTACATCGCGTCGTTGTGCAGCGGCGTCCAGTCGCAGGCGAAGGCGCTCTGCCGCGCAGCGAAGATCACGTCTGTGCGCCACGCCTCAAGCAGCTCGAACGGCTCGAGTTCATGGTCGACCGTCCGCAGATCGACGTCGATGTGCGGGCAGACGCGCCGGAACCGGTAGAGGATCTCCGGCATCCAGCGCATGGCGATGCTGGCATAGGCCGCGACGCGGATGGTCTGCGCCGATTTTTCCGTGATCGCGGAGATCTGGTTCTCCAGCCGCGCGTTTGCGCGCAGAAATTCGCGGATGGCGGGCATGAGCGCATTGCCCTCCTCGGTCAGGGCAATGCCGCTGTGGTCGCGCTGCACCAGCGTCAGACCGATCTCCCGTTCCAGACTGTCGACCAGATGCGTCAGCCCCGACTGCGTATAGCCGACGACCTCCGCCGCTCTGGAAAGACTGCCGAGATCAACGGCTGTCATTAAAATTTCAAGCTTTCTGCTGTCCATGCGCCGCTCCTTTCCGGGTGGGTATGACAAGGGATATGATAAACCTTCATGGAACTATTATAATCACGCGCTTCCATTTTACAAGCCCGGCGTTTACAATCAGTTCATAAATTGAAGGAGCGCACACAAAATGACGACAAAAAAACTGACGCGCAGACAGCGCATTCTGGTCGCAACGACCCTGTTCGGTATGTTCTTCGGCGCAGGCAACCTTATTTTCCCCGTCCACCTCGGTCAGATGGCGGGCAGCAATGTGATTCCGGCCATCATCGGCTTTATCATCACCGCCGTCGGCATTCCCATCTTTGGCGTCGCCGCCATCGGCGTGACGCACTCGGACGGCTTGCAGACGCTCTCCGGCAAGGTCGGCAAGGGCTACGGCATTTTCTTCACGTGCCTGCTCTATCTGACCATCGGCCCGCTGTTCGCCATCCCCAGATGCGCGACCGTCTCGTTCACGACCGGCGTTTCCCCGATGCTCTCGGAAGCGGCACAACCGCTGGCGCTGCTGCTGTTCTCAGCTGTCTTCTTCGCGTTCGTGCTGTTCTTCTCGCTGCGTCCGGGCAAAATCACGGTCTGGATCGGCAAGATCATCAATCCCGTCTTCCTGCTGTTTCTGGCCGTGCTCGTGATCGCGGCGCTGCTGAAGCCCGGCGCGTCCATCTCGGACGTGGCCCCGACCGAGCCTTACGCCACCAAAACAAGCGCGTTCTTCTCCTCGTTCATCGAGGGCTACGGCACCATGGACGCCATCGCAGGTCTTGCCTTCGGCATTGTGGTCATCGACGTCATCCGCCGCATAGGCGTTGACAATGACGACGCGGTTGCCGTTGACGTGCTGGGCTCCGGCGTACTGACCGGCATTCTGATGGCGGTAATTTATGTCGTTACGATCCTCATGGGCACGCAGTCGCGCGGGCTGTTTGAGATCTCCGACAACGGCGGCATCGCCCTGACGCAGATCGCGGGGCATTACTTCGGCGGCGTCGGCCAGATCATTCTCGCCGTCACCATCACCTTCGCCTGCCTCAAGACCTCCATCGGCCTCGTGACCTCCTGCTCGGAAACCTTTGTCAAGATGACGCACGGGAAAATTTCCTATAAGCTCTGGGCGATTGTGTTCACGCTGTTCTCCTTCGCCGTCTCCAACGTGGGCCTGAGTGCGATCATCGAGTATTCCATCCCCGTGCTCATGCTCATCTATCCGCCCGCCACCGCACTGATCATTTTGGCCTTCGCGGGCAAGCTCTTCCGGCACGACCGCGCCGTGTATCTTTCGACCATGATCTTCACGTGGGCTGCGGCGATCTTCGACTTTTTCAAGACGCTGCCCGCCGGTGTGCGGACGGCCCTGCGGCTCGACGCGCCGGTCGAGCTGGCAAAACGGTATCTGCCGCTGTTCGACCTGAACCTCGGCTGGCTGCTCCCGGCTGTTGCCGGCTTTGTCATCGGCATGGCGATCCATCTTTCCAGACGCGGCCGCGCAAAATAATTGGCACAAACAGAAATTCCGTGAAGAACCGAAACTTGTACCGGTTCTTCACGGATTTTTGATTAGGGTGTATCTGAAAACTCATGATGTGACCGGCAGCGAGGGATTTTTGCGTTGCGCAAGACATTTTTTCGCAGGAATACTGACGTATTTCAAGGAAAAATGACGCGGCGCACCGCAAAAAGGCCCGCTGTCCGGGTGCGTTGGGAGTTTTCAGATACACCCTAGCGTCTCAGCGGATGGTCACAAGCTCGTAGGTATCCTGGCCGATGCCGAGCTTTTTGCCGTGCTCGATCAGATCCTGCCAGTGCGTGTTGTCATGTGCGGCGTGGAAGCGGTCACAGTCGTGCTCGTGCTTCAGATCGGTGATGGCGCTGTTTGGAAGAACCGGCTGACGGTTGATAGCCTCGGCGCAGGCCAGATCCAGCGCGACGGGGTCGGCGGATGCGAACATGCCGACGTCCGGGACGATGGGCACGTCGTTTTCCGGGTGGCAGTCGCAGTTGGGCGAAATGTCGCGGACAATGTTGATGCAGTAGCTGGGGCGCCCGTCCAGTACGGCCTTGGCGTATTCGGCGATCTTGCAGTTGAGGAGCCTGACGCTGGCTTGGAAAGTCGGATGGATGGCGTCCTTGGGACAGACCGCGATGCAGCGGCCGCAGCCGACGCAGTTGTTCTGATCGATCCGGCACTTTTTGTCCGCGATCTGCGGGCCGTTGTGCGCGCAGATCTTCGCGCAGGCGCCGCAGCCGACGCAAAGATCGGTCTGCACATACGGCTTGCCGTCGGCGTGCATGGCCATCTTGCCCGCACGCGAGCCGCAGCCCATGCCGATATTCTTGATGGCGCCGCCGAAGCCCGCTTGCTCATGACCCTTGAAATGCGCCAGCGAGATGAAGATATCGGCGTCCATCACGGCGCGGCCGATGCGTGCGGTCTTGCAGTATTCGCCGCCCGCGACGGGAACCTCGATATCGTCCGAGCCCTTCAGGCCGTCGGCGATAATGACATGACAGCCGGTGGAGAACGGGGAATAGCCGTTTAAGTAGGCGGTGTCCATATGCTCGAGCGCGTTTTTGCGGCTGCCGACATAGAGCGTGTTGCAGTCGGTGATGAAGGGCCTGCCGCCGCGTTCTTTGATAAAATCGGCGACGACCTTGGCATAGTTCGCGCGCAGAAACGACAGGTTGCCGAGCTCACCGAAGTGCAGCTTGATGGCGACGAACTTGCCGTCAAAGTCGATCTGGGAAAACTCTGATTTTTCCAGCAGCTTCCGAAGCTTATCGAGCTGGCTCACGCCGTTGCGGCAGCGGAAATCGGTAAAATAAACCTTGGATGCAGGCATAAAGGTGTCCTCCTTTTATTGTTTTTTCATCATACCGCACCCGCCGGATTTTGTCAACGCAGACACTCAAGTAACCGCTGATTGAATTGGCAAGAGTCGTCAGCGAGAAATTTTGTCCCAAATGAAAGTTTGAAAAGCGCAGGAATACTGTATGTATTTCAAGTTTTTCAAACTGCACAGTTGGGGCAAAAGATCCGCTGACAGCCGCAGACGATTGAATCATCGGTTACTCAAGGGATGGAAAACAGGTAATTCTGCAGGCTGAACCCCGCCGCAAAGGGCCGCATGAAGTTCCAGTAGCCAAGCCCCAGCAGGCCATATTCCGTCAACAGCCCGAACTTTGCCAGCGCGCTGCGCGCGTCCTCGAACCAGACCTCGTGCGGCTGCCCGGCCTCGTCCAGATAGGTGAAATACGGCGTCTGCGCCTGCTCGTCAAATTGAATTTCCGCGCCATACTGCGCCGCAAGCAGCGGGGCGGCCTCGTTCCCGATGGACTGCGCCCGCGTCGCCCCCGCCGTGAACGGCAGCGTCCAGTCATAAGCATAGTTCGGGAACCCCAGCAGAATCTTTCCCGGCTCCATCTGCGTCAGCGCAAACTCCACCACCCGCCGCACCGCCCCAATCGGCGCCACCGCCATCGGCGGGCCATAGGTGTAGCCCCATTCATAAGTCATCAGCAGCACTGCGTCGCAGGCGGAGGCGACAGCGGCGTAGTCGTAGCCCTCGTAGAGGGTGCCGGGCTGATCGGCGGAGGTTTTGGGCGCAAGGGCGGCAATGAGCGGCAGGCCGTAGGGCGCAAGCAGCCCGTGCAGACGCGAGAGGAACTGCGCGTATGCCTCTGCCAGCTCCCGGCCCAGATATTCAAAGTCCACGTCCAGGCCCATATAGCCCTTTTCCTGCATCTTTTGCAGCACCGCCTCGGCAAGCGTCTGCTGAAGCGCTTCGCTTCGCAGCACGACCGCCGCCTGTGCGGCGGAAAACGTTCCCGCTGCCGTCAGCGTCGACAGGTGCAGAAACGGCCGCACGCCGTACTCCCCTGCCAGCGTCAGCAGCCGCTCGTCGTCCATCGGCATGAGCGCGCCCTCCGGCGTGAAGCCGTAGGTAAACGGCATCAGCGCCCCGGCAAACGGCAGAATGCCGCGCAAAACGGATTCCTGCACATACGGATACGCGTACCCGCCGACAAACGCGCTGCGCGTCCGGCTCTGCTCCAGCTGCGTCACGAGAACCTGCCCCGGATAGAGCTGGTCGGAGCCGGACAGGTTCGGGTTCATCCGGAATAGCGACAGCACATCCGTCCCGGACGAGGCTGCGATGGACGACAGCGCATCCCCCGCCCGGACGGTCACAGTCCGTTCCGGGTACAGGACAAGCAAACTCTGCCCCACGGCCAGCCGGTACGGCTCCCGCAGGCCGTTATAGCGCGCAAGGAACCCCGGCGCGAGAGAAAGCGCCCGGCCGATGGAATACAGCGTATCACCGGGCTTTACCACATAGATCTGCACACGATCACCTCGCAAAACCCTATGCGCCGGACCGCGCTTGTGTTCCGGTATTTTATATGGTATAAATATTGTGGAAAAATCGGAAATACTAAGGAGTATGTACCATGAAACCGGAAGAACTCGGCGCATGGCAGGCGCTTTTGCAGGAGGAATTCGAAAAGCCGTACTGGCAGACGCTCTCAGAGCGGGTGGACGCGGCCTACGCCGCGTCCACGGTCTATCCGCCGCGCGAGGCGCTGTTTGCTGCTTTCCGGCTCACGCCGCCGGAGGCAGTACGGGTCGTGATCCTGGGGCAGGACCCGTATCACGAGCCGGGGCAGGCCAACGGGCTGGCGTTTTCCGTGAATCCGGGCGTGAAGCTGCCGCCGTCGCTGCGCAATATTTTTGCGGAGCTGCAATCAGACTGCGATATCACGCCGCCGGACAGCGGCGATCTGACCACGTGGGCAAGGCAGGGCGTGTTCCTGCTCAACAGCAGCCTGAGCGTGGAGGCAGGAAGGGCCGCAAGCCATAAGGATTTCGGCTGGCAGACGTTTACAGACGCGGTCGTGCAGAGACTGGCCGCGCTGCCGCAGCCCGTCGCGTTCGTCCTCTGGGGCGCGCACGCGCAGAAAAAAGCCGTGATCGCGGCCCGCAGCCCCTATCCGCGCCTCGTCCTGCAGGCCCCGCACCCAAGCCCCCTGAGCGCCTATCGGGGCTTCTTCGGCAGCAGGCCGTTTTCGCAGATCAATGCGTTTCTCGCGCAGCACGGTCAGAAGCAGATCGACTGGCAGCCATAAGGACGGCAAATCAGCCAAATTTTATGCGCAGCAAAAAGAAATTTTTTTCGTAAAAAACCTTATTTTTTTCTGAAAAACAGTTGAAATCTGCGATGTTCTGTCATAGAATATGCTTGTCTGCCGCAAAGCGGCGGACAGGGAGTTTTTTCGTATGCTGCATATTGTACTGGTAGAACCTGAAATTCCGGCCAACACCGGGAATATCGCGCGTACCTGCGCCGCGACGGGCAGCGTCCTGCATCTGGTAAAGCCGCTGGGCTTCGATATTTCGGACAAGGCCGTGAAGCGTGCCGGGCTTGATTACTGGCATCTGGTCGACGTGCGCGTGTATGAGGATCTGGATGAGTTCTTCGCAAAGAACCAGCCTGCCTGTATGCGCCTGTTCTCGACCAAGGCTCCCCGCCGCTACGACGAGGCCGATTACCCTGACGGGACGTATCTGTTCTTCGGAAAGGAAACGAAGGGCCTGCCGGAGGAATTTCTGGCTGCGCATTACGACAGCTGCGTCCGCATCCCCATCCGTGCGGAGGCACGGAGCCTCAACCTCAGCAATTCCGCCGCCGTCGGCGTATTTGAGGCGCTGCGGCAGCAGGATTTCCCGCATCTGAAGACCGAAGGAAAAATGGCAGACTGGAACCCGTAAACAAAGCGGGCCACACCCGCGATCAAATAAGGAGGAACTACTATGAACTACAACAAAAGTCTGTTGAAGATATTGACGTCGCGGGCAAGCGCGTCCTTTGCCGCTGCGACTTTAACGTCCCCACCAAGGACGGCAGGATCACGAGCGACAAGCGCATCGTCGCCGCGCTGCCGACGATCCAGTATCTTGTGAAGCACGGCGCCCGCGTCATCCTCTGCTCCCACATGGGCAAGCCCAAGGGCGAGGTCAAGCCTGAGCTGAGCCTGCAGGTCGTGGCCGAACGCCTGTCCGAGCTTCTGGGCCAGCCGGTCAAGATGGCAAAGGACGTTGTAGGCGAGAGCGCACAGTCGCTGGCCGCTTCCTTAAAGGACGGCGAGGTCATGCTGCTTGAGAACACCCGCTTTGAAAAGGGCGAGACGAAGAACGACCCCGAGCTTTCCAAGAAGCTTGCCTCCATGGCTGATATTTTTGTCAACGACGCCTTCGGCACCGCGCACCGCGCGCACGCCTCCACAGCCGGTGTTGCAGATTACCTGCCCGCCGTCTGCGGCTATCTGGTGCAGAAGGAAGTCTCCATCATGGGCAAGGCCCTGGCCGATCCGGAGCGTCCGTTTGTCGCGATTCTCGGCGGTGCGAAGGTCTCCGACAAGCTGAACGTCATCAACAACCTGCTTGAGAAGGTCGACACGCTCATCATCGGCGGCGGCATGGCCTATACCTTCGTCGCGGCCAAGGGCTACGGCATCGGCAAGAGCCTGTTTGACGCGGAGAAGGTCGACTACTGCAAGGATATGATGAAAAAGGCCGAGGAGAAGGGCGTCAAGCTGCTGCTCCCGATCGATACCGTCGTCGCGGCTGATTTCCCGAACCCCATCGATGCGCCTGTCGAAGTCGAGACCGTCGACGTGACCGCCATCCCGGCTGACAAGGAAGGCCTTGACATCGGCGAAAAGACCCGCGCGCTGTTTGCCGACGCGGTCAAGAGCGCAAAGACCGTTGTCTGGAACGGGCCCATGGGCGTGTTCGAGAACCCGACGCTTGCCAAGGGCACGATCGCCGTTGCGCAGGCGCTGGCGGATTCCGACGCTGTGACCATCGTCGGCGGCGGCGACTCTGCGGCGGCCTGCGAGCAGCTGGGCTTTGCGGACAAGATCACGCATATTTCCACCGGCGGCGGCGCATCGCTCGAATTCCTCGAGGGGCTCGAGCTGCCCGGCATCGCCTGCCTGCAGGACAAATAAAGCCCTGAAATACGCCGCCGGATCTTTCCGCGCATGGCCGCGTAGGCCGGACTTGACGTATAGTATGTACGCCTGTGCCCGCACGCCTTGCCCTGCGCGAAAATCTCTCGCCGGTGACGAAGTATGTAGGGGCGGATGACCCTGTCCGCCCATCACAGCCCTTCTCCGGGCCGACAGAGCCGTCGGCCCCTACAAGACGGAACAGATAAATTGTAATTTTGATTTAGATATAGGAGACTTCACACCATGAACAGAAAATACCGCAAGACTGTCATCGCCGGCAACTGGAAGATGAACAAGACCCCGACCGAGACGAAGGCCTTCATGACCGAGTTCAAGACCATCATGCCGCGCGGCCGCTGGTGCGACGTGGCGCTGTGTGTGCCCGCCGTCTGCATCCCGGCAGCTGTGCGCACCATGCGTGAGACCCGCATCGGCATCGGCGCAGAAAACTGCAACGCCAACGCCTCCGGCGCCTACACCGGCGAGATCGCGGCCAATATGCTGCTCGACGCTGGCTGCAAGTACGTCATCCTCGGCCATTCCGAGCGCCGCGCCATGGGCGAGACGAACGCGGACGTCAACGCAAAGGTTCTGGCTGCCCTCGACAACGGCCTGATCCCCATCATGTGCGTCGGTGAAACCCTTGAGCAGCGCGAAGCGGGCATCACCGAGGAATGGATCACCATGCAGATCAAGACCGGCCTTGCCTCCATCGGCGAGGACAAGATCCGCAAGATGATCATTGCCTACGAGCCCATCTGGGCCATCGGCACCGGCAAGACCGCCACGCCGGAGCAGGCCGAAGAGGTCTGCGAGCACATCCGTGCGGTCATCCGCAAGCTCTACGGCGCAAAGGTCGCCCGTGCGATCTCCATCCTCTACGGCGGCTCCATGAACGAAAAGAACGCCTATGACCTGCTGGCCCAGCCCGACATCGACGGCGGCCTGATCGGCGGCGCTTCCCTCGTCCCCGAAAAGTTTGTCAAGATCATCGAGGCTGCCAACCAGCCCACGATCTGAGCCTCAATACGCACACGCCCCGCTGCCGAATTGACCGGCAGCGGGGCATTTTTCTGCTTCCTCACAGCATACAGATATGGTATCCGTCTGTTTCAGAGACAGTGACTGAAACAGCGACTCGGTCCGTTCACGGTTTTCCGGCGCTGTGCGCCAGCCGAGGCCGCAGTCTGCGGTGATCTCGCGGGGGACGGGGATGATCCTGCCGGGGAGGCCTGCCTGCCCGCAGGCCTTTTCCGCCGCCATAGCGGCGCTTGTGGTGTAAAATGTGACGATGAGCCACTGCTTTTTCTCTCTCATTGCTCTGCCAGCTCCCGGACTGCGGCGATGGCCGCGTCCGTTTCCTCCTCCGTGTTGTAATAGCCGAAGCTGAAGCGCACCGCGCCCTGCTCCACGGTTCCAAGCGCCTCGTGCATACGCGGCGCGCAGTGCGCGCCAGCCCGGACGGCAATGTCATAGTCCTCCGCCAGCGCGTCCGCGACCATGGACGATTCCGCGTCCCGGATATTGAGCGACACGACCGGCGCGCGCACGAAATCCGAAAAATCGCCGTAGACGCATACGCCGTCCACGTCCTTCACGCCCTCGTAAAACCGGCGGGCCAGCGCAAGCTCGTGCGTGCGGATGGCATCCATGCCCGCCTCCTGAATAAAATGCACGGCGGCAAGCAGCCCCGCGATGCCGTGGCCGTTGCGCGTTCCGGCTTCGAGCCGTGTGGGATACTGCGGCGGCTGTGACGGCAGGAACGTCTGCACGCCCGTCCCGCCGACACACCACGGGCGGATGTCCACGCCCTCCGCCACGCACAGGCCGCCCGTGCCCTGCGGGCCCATGAGGCTCTTGTGGCCGGTGAAGCAGAGGACGCTGATGTGCTGCGCGCGCAGATCGATGGGGAACACGCCTGCCGTCTGCGACGCGTCGACCACGAACAGCAGTCTGTGCGCTGCGCAGAACGCGCCGATGCGCGTCAAATCAAGCAGATTCCCCGTCAGATTTGAGCCTGCCGTGCAGATGACGGCTTTGGTATTTGTTTGCAGCAGCCGATCAAAATCGGCATAGTCGATACAGCCCTTCCGGTCTGCGGGCAGGAAACTGACCGAAACGCCCCGCTCCATCTCGCGGTACAGCGGGCGCAGGACGGAATTATGCTCCAGATCGGTCGACAGCACGTGGTCGCCCGGCGCAAGCAGCCCGGAAATGGCGATGTTCAGTGCCTCGGTCGAATTGGCCGTGAAGCACACATGATCGGCGCGTTCGCAGCCGAAGAGCGCGGCCAGCGCCTCCCGCGCGGCATAGATCGTCCGGGACGCGGCAAGGCTTTCCGCGTGCGCGCTGCGCCCGCTGTTGCCCATGGTTTGCATCGCGTTCACGACCGCATCGATCACGCACGGCGGCTTATGCAGCGTTGTGGCCGCGTTGTCAAGATAGATCATTCCGTCGCCCTCCCGTCAGATGGAACTATTATAATACAGAAACCGGGCGGACTGCAACGTGATCCGCCCAGTTTTTGTTCGGCTATTTCGAAAACGCGCCGCTCACAGATGTGCGTCCGTCTGTGAGGCGCGGCGCAGGCCGAGGTCCGCCGTGATGAAAAATGCAATCACAAAGCAATAAAACACGACTGTCGCCCACGGTCTGCGGACGGCAAGCAGAACGTCCCAGATCCCATGCAGCACGACCGGCATGAGGATCGCCAGCGCGCACAGAACCGTCCGCCTGCGGCCATTCCCCTGCTTTTCGGCCTGCTTGCCCCGGCTGAGGAGCAGTCCCATCGCAACAGCAAAGAAAAAGTGCCCCGGCACGGACAGAACCGCCCGCGATACCGCCGTCCGGAGGTCAGACTGCACGACATACAGAATATTCTCCACCGCCGCGAAGCCCAGCGCGGAGGACACGGAATAGACGACCGCGTCGAACCGGTAATCGAACGCCGGGTGCTTCCACGCGGCAAGACGCACAGGGACGATCTTGCAGACCTCCTCGCTCACGGCGACCACCAGAAAATTATCCAGCAGCAAAAACACCGCCGAGCGCCGGTTCAGCGCACTGCCCAGCGTCCGCGACGCAAGAAGCTGGATACCCGCCGCCGGGAGCGCTAGCAGCGCGCCTGACAACAGCAGGATACCGAGCAGCCTGCGCGGTTCTTTTTCAATGCGGTCGAGCTGATAAATGCGGACAAACAGAATGACCGCCGGAACCAGCGCCGCGAGGGACAGATAATAATTCAAAGCGACTCCTTTTCTATGTGCGCTGTGTCCCCGCCGCCTCCCGCAGCAGCTCCTCGGCGGATACGCCGTAGAGCCTTGCAAGCGCGAGCAGATTGGATGTTGATGGGTCGGACGCGCCGGACTCCCACTTGCTGACGGCCTGCCGGCTGACGCCGAGCGATTCTGCGACAAACTCCTGCGTCATCTTGCAGCGCGTGCGGTGCGCTTTTAACGCTTCGCCGAGCGTTTTCTTCGTCTCGGCCTTTTCCTTCCGCACCTCGCCGGAACGCAGGTATTTGAGCAGCGCCCGGATCAAAAGCACGAACAGAAATACGGTCGCGCCGAACATGCAGATGCCGAACAGTCCAAAAATCAGTGTTCTCATGAGAGGATCCATCCTTTCTGTATTTTGGATGGCTTCAGTATTGCAGAAATCCCCGGTTTCCGCCACCAACTATCGCGCAAAAAGCGGTTGCGGCGGGTTATTTCAGCAGCTTTTTCAGATACTGCCCCGTGAAGCTCTCCGGGCAAGCGGCGATCTGCTCCGGCGTGCCGCAGGCGACGATCTGCCCGCCGCCGGAGCCGCCCTCCGGCCCGAGATCGACGATATAGTCCGCGACCTTGATGACATCAAGATTGTGCTCGATGACGAGCACGGTATTGCCCGCGTCGACCAGCCGCTGCAATACCTCGATCAGCTTGTGCACGTCCGCCATGTGCAGGCCCGTCGTCGGCTCGTCGAGGATATAGAACGTGCGGCCCGTCGCTCTTCGGGAAAGCTCCGTTGCGAGCTTGACGCGCTGCGCCTCGCCGCCGGAGAGCGTCGTGGCGCTCTGGCCGAGCTTGATATAGCCGAGGCCGACGTCGACGAGCGTGGCGATCTTATTGCGGATGCGCGGCAGATTGTCGAAGAAGGCCAGCGCCTCCTCCGCCGTCATGTCAAGGATATCCGCGATGTTCTTGCCCTTGTACAGAACCTCGAGCGTCTCGCGGTTATAGCGCTTGCCGCGGCAGACCTCGCAGGGGACGAAAACGTCGGCCAGAAAGTGCATCTCGATCTTCACAAGGCCGTTGCCGCTGCACGCCTCGCAGCGGCCGCCTTTCGTGTTGAACGAGAACCGGCCCGGGCCGTAGCCCCGCGTGCGCGCGTCGGCCGTCGACGCGAACAGGTCGCGGATGTCGTTAAATACGCCCGTATACGTCGCCGGATTGGAGCTTGGCATACGCCCGATGGGGCTCTGGTCGATGCCGACGACCTTGTCCAGATGCTCCAGCCCCTCGATGCGGTCAAATTTCCCCGGACGGGTGCGGGCACGGTTGAGGCTGCCTGCAAGCTTTTTATAGAGAATTTCATTGACGAGGCTCGACTTGCCGGAGCCGGACACGCCGGTCACGCACGTAAACGTGCCGAGCGGGAATTCCACGTCGATGTGGCGCAGATTGTTTTCTGCCGCGCCGAAAATTTTCAGGGATTTTCCCATTGCCCGCCCGCCGCTTTTCAGGCAGGGGGATCTTCTTTGCGCCGGACAGATACTGGCCCGTGATGGAGCGCGGGGCGGCGATGATATCGTCGACTGTGCCCGCGGCGATGATCTCGCCGCCGTGCACGCCTGCGCCGGGGCCGACGTCGACGATGAAATCGGCGGCGCGCATGGTGTCCTCGTCGTGCTCGACGACAAGCACGGAGTTGCCGATGTCGCGCAGACGGCGGAGGGTGTCGAGCAGCTTGTCGTTATCCCGCTGGTGCAGGCCGATGGACGGCTCGTCGAGGATATACAGAACGCCGATGAGGCTCGAGCCGATCTGCGTGGCCAGCCGGATACGCTGGCTTTCGCCGCCGGAAAGCGTGGCGGCAGAGCGCGAAAGCGTCAGATAGCTCAGGCCCACCGCCTGCAAAAACGACAGCCGGGAGCGAATTTCGCGCACGATCTGCTCCGCGATCACGGCCATGGAGCCGGTGAGCTTCAGATTGTCGACGAATTTCAGCTCCTCTGAGATGGGCATGGCGCAGAAATCCATGATGTTCATGCCGCCGACCGTGACGGCGAGGCTGATGTCGGACAGGCGCTTGCCGTGGCACTTGGGGCAGGGGCGCTCGGACATGCACTCCTCGAGCTCCTTGCGCATGGCGTCGGACTGCGTCTCGGTGAGGCGCCGGGAGACGTTATTGACAACGCCCTCAAACGGCCGCTCCAGCGTGCCGCGCCCGTTGGCGCGCTCATAATAGATCGTGAGCTTTTCCGTGCCCGTGCCGTAGAGAATAACGTCGAGCGCCTTCTGCGGCAGCGCATCGATGGGATCGCTCAGAGAAAAGTGATATTTTTTCGCCAGCGCTTCAAAATACATCCGGGAGATGGAGTCGTCGCGGACGTTGTTCCAGCCGCTGGCCTGAATCGCACCCTGCAGGATCGACTTGGAGCGGTCGGGGATGATGAGCAGCGGGTCCGCGACCTGCTGCGTACCGAGTCCCGCGCAGACCGGGCACGCGCCGTAGGGGTTGTTGAACGAGAACATACGCGGGGACAGCTCCGGCATGGAGATGCCGCAGTCCTCGCAGGCGTAGTTCTGGGAGAAAAGCGTGTCTTTGTCCCCGTCCAGCTCGTTGAGAATGACGAGGCCGCCGGAGAGATTGGACGCCGTTTCCACGGAATCCGTCAGTCTCCGGGCAAGATCGGGCTTCATGATGAGCCGGTCGACGACGACCTCAATGTGGTGCTTTTTATTCTTGTCGAGCGCGATATCCTCCGTCAGCTCGTACAAACTCCCGTCGACGCGCACGCGGGCGTAGCCGCTGCGCCGGGCATCCTCGAAGACCTTCTGGTGCTCGCCCTTTTTGCCGCGCACGACGGGGGATAAAATCTGGAACTTTGTCCTCTCGGGCAGGCCCATGATCTGATCAACGATCTGGTCGACCGTCTGGCGGCGGATCTCCTTGCCGCACTTCGGGCAGTGCGGCGTGCCGCAGCGCGCCCACAAAAGGCGCAGATAGTCATAAATTTCCGTGACCGTGCCGACCGTCGAGCGGGGATTCCGGCTGGTGGTCTTCTGGTCGATGGAGATGGCGGGAGAAAGGCCGTCGATGGAGTCAACATCCGGCTTGTCCATCTGGCCGAGGAACATCCGCGCGTAGCTCGACAGCGACTCGACATACCGCCGCTGGCCCTCGGCAAAGATCGTATCAAAGGCCAGAGACGACTTGCCCGAGCCGGACAGACCGGTCAGGACGACCAGCTTGTCGCGCGGAATTTCAACGGAGATATTCTTCAGATTATTGACGCGCGCACCCTGCACGCGGATACAGTTTTCCATGGTTCGCTCCTGTGTAGAAAAATCGAATAATTCAGTCTGCTTATTATACCAGATTCGTTTGAAAACTACAACAGGATTTTCAAACAAAAGTTTTTAAATTTTAAAAGCAGAGGCTTGCGGCTTCTGATGGAACATGCTATAGTATAGAAAATTCAAGCAGCGGGGAGGCAAGCGTATGCGAATCTGTCAAAGCTGATATTTCAGCGGGTCGTGGCGGTGTCGTTCGGCATTGCGCTGCAGATCATATTTCTGATCGTGATGGCGACGTATCTGCGGACCGACTTTTTCTGGATCCGGATCGCCATGAACGTGCTGAGCTGGGCAGTCGTTATTTATATCATCTCGTGCGGTGTCAATCCCAGCTATAAGATCGCGTGGATCGTGCTGATTCTGGCCTTCCCCGTGGCGGGACTGACGATCTATCTGCTCTTCGGCGGCAACAAAATTTCCAGCTACGAGCACCGGAAGATGCAGTCGATCGAGGCCGTCACCATGCAGCAGCTGCGGCAGGACGAAGCGCCCTTATGGGAGCTGGCCGCCGCTGAAACGCCCGCGTTCAACCACGCGCGCTACCTGCTCTCGGCCTCCGGCTACCCCATCTACGACGACGCGGACGCGGAGTATTTCCCGAGCGGCGAAAGCTGCTACGCTGCGATGCTGGAGGAGATCAAAAAGGCGGAGCGCTATATTTTCATCGAGTTTTTCATCATCGCCACCGGCAAGATGTGGGACCCCATGCTGGAGCTTCTGCGCCAAAAGGCGGCGGCAGGCGTCGACGTGCGCGTCGTATACGATGATTTCGGCTGCATCACGCGGCTTCCCATGGGCTACGCGAAAAAGCTGCGCGAGATGGGCATCCGCGCGCACGCCTTCAACCCCTATATCCCGATCCTTTCCGCCCGCCTCAATAACCGCGACCACCGCAAGCTTCTGATCATCGACGGCAGGGCCGCGTTCACCGGCGGCGTCAATCTGGCGGACGAATATATCAACGAGTACAAGCGCTTCGGCCGCTGGAAGGACTGCGGCATTCTCGTGCGCGGCAAGGCCGTGTGGTCGATGACGGTCATGTTTTTGTCCCTCTGGGGCTACGTTGACCGGTCGGAGGAGGATGTGAGCCGCTTCCGCGCAGACTATCCGGAAAAGCGGGGCGGCACGGGCTTCCTGCAGCCCTTCGCCGACAGTCCGCTCGACAATGAGGACGTCGGCGCGACGATGCTGCAGTCGGTCATCTCCTCCGCGCAGGAGCGGATGTGGATCATGACGCCGTATCTGATCCTGGACGATAAGATGACCACGGCGCTGTGCGTCGCGGCAAAAACAGGCGTCGACGTGCGCATCATCACGCCCGGCATCCCGGACAAATGGTATGTCCACGCGGTCACGCGCGCAAACTATGAGGAGCTGACGCGCGCAGGCGTGCGTATCTTCGAATATACGCCGGGCTTCATCCACTCCAAGGTCTATCTGGCCGACACGAAGCAGGCTGTTGTCGGCACGGTCAATCTGGACTTCCGCAGCCTGTATCTGCATTTTGAAGACGCCGTGTATCTCTATGACACCACTGTGAACGCACAGGTGCAGGCGGATTTTGAACAGACGCTTCCCCAGTGCAGAGAGATCACAGCCGAGCAGTGCCGCCATACGCACCTGACGCAGCGTGTGCTGCGGGCGCTGCTGCGGCTGCTCGCGCCGCTGATGTGAGCGGAAGCGGAAAGGAGACGCCCATGTCCATTCACGACGGCCACCGCGACCGGATGCGCAGGCAGCTCAAAACCAGTGGCATGGACTCCCTTTCGGACGTGCAGGTGCTGGAGGTGCTGCTGTATTACGCCGCGCCGCGCGGCGATACGAACCCGACAGCGCACGCGCTTTTAAGCCGCTTCGGGACGCTCGACGGCGTGTTTTCCGCGCCGGAATCCGAGCTGAAAAAAGTAAACGGCGTCGGAGACGCCGCCGCGCAGCTGATCCGGCTTGTGCCGCAGGTGGCGCGGCGCTGCCTCATGAGCCGCAGCGCACAGATCGAGATTCTGGACACCACGTCCAAATGCGGTCAATACCTGCTGCCGTATTTCCACGGCGAAGGCGAGGAGGTCGTGTACCTTCTGTGCCTCGACGCAAAGTGCAAGGCGCTCGACTGTGTGCTCATCCACCGCGGCGGCGTGAACGTCGCGTCCATCGCCGCGCGCAAGGTCGTCAAGGCCGCGCTGGACGCGAACGCGACCTCCGTCGTGCTTGCGCACAACCACCCCAGCGGCCTCGCGCTGCCAAGCCCCGAGGACCGGCAGACCACGCTGGTATTAAAGGCGGCGCTGGAGGCAGTCGGGATCGTGCTGGCCGACCATATCATTGTCGCGGACGACGATTTTGTCTCCCTGCGCGACGACGGCATTCTGGAGGACCCGTATGAACTTTAAGCTGCACTCCCAATTCAAGCCCACCGGCGACCAGCCGCAGGCCATCGAGAAGCTGACGCAGGGTCTCAATATGGGCCTGAGCGATCAGGTCCTGCTCGGCGTGACCGGCTCCGGCAAGACGTTCACCATGGCGAATATCATCGCCAACGTCAACCGGCCCACGCTGGTCCTCGCGCACAACAAGACGCTGGCTGCGCAGCTGTGCTCGGAGTTCCGCGAGTTTTTTCCGGAAAACGCCGTGGAATACTTCATTTCCTACTACGACTATTACCAGCCTGAGGCGTATATCGCCCAGACGGACACCTACATTGAAAAGGATTCCGCCATCAACGACGAGATCGAGCGCCTGCGCCACAGCGCGACGAGCGCGCTGTCCGAGCGCCGGGACGTGATCGTCGTCTCGTCCGTGTCGTGTATCTACGGCCTGGGCGACCCGATCGACTATAAAAACATGGTTATTTCGCTTCGCCCCGGCATGGAATACGACCGGGACGAGCTTATGCGCAAGCTGACCGAGATCCGCTATGAGCGCAACGACCTCAACTTCGTCCGCAACGCCTACCGCGTGCGCGGCGATACGCTGGAGGTCTATCCCGCCTACTGGGCTGGCCGGGCCATCCGCATCGAGTTTTTCGGCGATGAAATTGACCGCATTTCCGAGGTCAACGCCGTCACCGGCGTACCGGAACGCATTCTGAACCACGTCGCCATCTACCCCGCGTCACATTACGTCGCATCGAGAGAGAAAATGGCCCGCGCCATGAAGGACATCGAGGCCGAAATGTGGGAGCAGGTGCGCTTTTTCGAGGAGCACGACAAGCTGCTTGAGGCGCAGCGCATCCGCCAGCGGACGCAGTACGATCTGGAAATGCTGCAGGAGATCGGCTTCTGCACGGGCATCGAAAACTATTCCCGCGTCATCGCCGGCCGCGCCCCCGGCACCCCGCCGACGACGCTGCTCGACTACTTCCCCGACGATTTCATCCTCTTCGTCGACGAGAGCCACGTCACGCTGCCGCAGGTGCGCGCCATGTATAACGGCGATCACGCGCGCAAGAAAAGTCTTGTTGACTACGGCTTCCGCCTGCCATCGGCGTATGATAACCGCCCCCTGACCTTCGACGAGTTTACAGACCGCATCCATCAGGCCATCTACGTCTCCGCCACGCCCGCGGACTATGAGCGCAGCCGTGCCGGGCAGATCGCCGAGCAGGTGATCCGGCCCACGGGCCTTCTCGACCCCGAGGTCTTCGTGCGTCCCATCGAGGGGCAGATCGACGATCTCATCGGCGAGATCAACGCCACGACGGACAAGGGCGAGCGCACGCTCGTCACGACGCTGACGAAGAAAATGGCAGAGGACTTGACGAAATACCTGACTGAAAACGGCATCCGCGTGCGCTATATGCACTCGGACATCGGGGCTATGGAGCGCATGGAGATCATCCGCGACCTGCGCATGGCGAAGTTTGACGTGCTGGTCGGCATCAACCTGCTGCGCGAGGGCCTTGACCTGCCGGAGGTGTCGCTGATCGCAATTCTGGACGCCGATAAAGAAGGCTTCCTGCGCTCGGAAACGAGCCTCATCCAGACGATTGGACGCGCGGCCAGAAACGCGCAGGGCCGCGTGCTGCTCTACGCGGATAAGATCACGCCCGCCATGCGCGCCGCCATGGACGAGACGGCAAGACGCCGCCAGATCCAGGACGACTATAACAGGGCGCACGGCATCGTGCCGAAGACCATTGTAAAATCCATCCGCGACCTCATCGAAATTTCCGCCTCCCCCACGCCGGAACACAAGGGCAAGGGCGGCGTAAAGATGACGCGGCAGGAGCTTGCGCGTGAGATTGAAAAGCTCGAAGCGCAGATGCGCAAGGCCGCGCACATGATGGAATACGAATATGCCGCTGTGCTGCGCGACGAGATCATCCGCCTGCGCACGGAGGCAGACAAGAAATAACATGACGACAAGAAAAGAGCTCCTGCCGGGCGTGTTCCTCACGTCTATCCAGGACGGGCGGTTCAAGACCGCCTGCTTCAGCCTCAGCTTCCTCAGGCCGCTCCGCGCAGGAGAGGCCGGCATGAACGCGCTGCTGCCGAGCGTTCTCCTGCGCGGCAGCGAAAAAGCGCCCTCCATCCGCGCCATCGCCGACCGGCTGGACGAACTGCACGGCGCGTCCATCGGTGCGCTGGTGCGCAAAAAGGGAGAAATTCAGCTCACGGGCCTGTTTGCCGACTGTCTGGAAGACCAATATGCGGGCGAGGCCGTTTTTTCGCACCTGCTGGACTTTGTCTCCGAGCTGCTGTTCTGCCCGCGAACGGAACACGGCGCGTTCGTGCCGGAGCTTGTCTCGCAGGAATGCCGGAATCTGCAAAACGCCATGCAGAGCGTACTGGACGACAAGAGCGCGTACTGTGAGCGGCAGCTGCTCCGGGCCATGTGCCGGGGCGAACGCTACGCCTGCGGCCGTCTCGGAGAGCCGGAAGAGCTTGATAAAATCGACGTGCGCACGCTCTGGGCGCACGATAAGTCGGTGCTGGCCTCGTCGCGCGCGGAGCTTTTCTATCTCGGCAGCAAATCCGTCGGAGAAGCGGAGGCGCTGCTGCAGCCGCTTCTGGCGCATCTGCCGCGCACGGCCTGCGTCCCGGTCGGAACAAACCCCAGCCCGCTGCCGCAGGAGCTTCGGAGGTTTTCCGAAGTTATGCCGCTTGCGCAGAGCCGGATCTCGCTGGGCTTCCGCACGGATGTGACGCTGCGAAGCGCGCAGTATCCCGCGATGCTGCTTCTGAACGCGATGCTCGGCGGAGGTGAACAGAACCGGCTCTATACCGTCGTGCGCGGGCGGATGGCATTGTGCTACGAGGCCGGGAGCTGGTACGACGGACACAAGGGCATTCTCGCTGCGTCCGCAGGCTGCGGACGCACGGATCTGCCCGCTGTCGAGCAGGAAATTCTGCATCAGCTTGCGGAGCTGGCCGCGGGCCGCTTTTCACAGTCTGAGCTGGAAACGGCCCGCACGGGGCTGCTTTCCGATCTGCGGCTGCTGTGCGACAGCCCCGGCAGGCTCGATGAATTTTACACAGGCCGGGCAGCGGAGGGCATTTCGCAAAGCCCCGCCGAACTGGCCGCAGCGCTCTGCGCCGTCACGGCGGAGGACGTCTGCGCCGCTGCGCGGCGCGTGCGGCCCGATGCGGTCTATACGCTGGAGGAAGCATGAGCTGGAAGGACTATCCCGCGCTCAGTGAGCGCTGTTATCTGGAAACGCTGCCGAACGGCCTGCGTCTGCGCGTCGTGCCGAAGCCGGGCTTTGCCGGGAAATTCGCGTTTCTGGGCGTGAATTTTGGCTCATGCGACACACAGCTTCCGCAAAACGGCGGCTGGCAGACCGTGCCGGACGGCACGGCGCATTTTCTCGAGCACCGGATGTTCTGCCTCCCGGACTGCGACCCGGAGACGGAATTTTCCCGCCTCGGCGCGGAGGCGAACGCCTTTACCGACTATGCCATGACCGGCTATTATTTCACCTGCACCGACCGCTTTGACGACTGCCTGCGCCTGCTTCTGCGGATGGCCTCGACGCCATATTTCCCGCAGGAGGCCATGGCGGCCGAGCGCGCCGTCATTGCCGATGAGATCGCGCTCTATGATGATTCGCCCGAGGACTGCGTGCAGGAGCGGCTGTGCCGCGCGCTCTACCGCCGCCACCCCATCCGCATCCCCATTGCAGGCTCCCGCCGCTCCATCCGCGCCGTCACGCCGGAGCTGCTGCGGCGCTGCTTTGACGCATTTTACGTCCCGTCCAACATGGCGTTCACCGTCATGGGCGACGTGGACGCGGAGGCCGTCTCGCGCCTTGCGCGGGAGGTCCTGCCGCCGGACTTCTCGCCGCCTCCCGCGCGTCCCTGCGGTGAAGCGGAGCCTGCTCGCGCGTTCCGGCACAGAACGCGCCGGACGCTCCCGGTCAGCCAGCCGGTGTTTGCCATCGGCTTCAAGACCGCGCCGTCCGCCGACCCGCTCCGGCAGGAGCTGACCGGACAGCTTGCCGCAGAGCTGCTGCTGGACGAAAGCTCCGCGCTGTACGAAGACCTTTATACACGCGGCCTGATCGACGCGGACTTTTCCTCCGGCTTCACACGCGTCCCCGGCGCGGCGTTTTTGCAGGCCGGCGGCGCGGGCCGTGACCCGGAGGCGGTGCTGGAGGCCATTTTGCAGGCGCCGAAGGCCAGCTTTTCGCCGGAGCGCTTTGCACGGCTGAAAAAATCCGTGCGCGGCAGACTCCTGCGGGAGCTTGACGGATTCGAATCGACCTGCTATCGTATATGCGAGGCCATATTCGCAGGCGGAGACTGCTTCTGCGAGTTTGATCTGCTGGATTCCATCACGCTTTCCGACACAGAAGCGCTGCTGACGCAGACAGTCACACCGGAACGCGCCGCGCTCAGCGTTGTTGCGCCGGAAGAAGCGTAGATTTTGGACGCACCAATTGCAGGGGCTGATGCCCACATCGGCCCGGCAGAATGCACTATTTTAACGGAAATCTTCGGTGAATCCGTACTGCCCTGCAAATTTCGAATGCAAAGCGTTTTTACCGCAGATATTAAAACGCAGCTACCTACAAATCTGTTGTACCATAACAGGCGGCGCGTACCACAGCGCACGTAAGGTGACTTGGTGTGTTCGCAGGGACTAAAATTCAGGTCCTCGCCTGAATTGTACCCGCAGCAGGCACCAAACGCGTCCCAGCACTCTTTCTCCCCTGTCTTTTCTCTTGCGAGAGAACAGACAGGGCCGCCGGAGGCATCCGCCGCTCAATTCATTAGGAGGAATTCATATGTTTCTCGCATCTCCCATCACATTCCCGAATCTCGGCATCGAGATCAATCCAAGCCCCGTGGCCTTTACGGTCTTCGGGAAGGACATCTACTGGTACGGCATCATCATTGCCGCCGGGTTCCTGCTCGCCGTTTTCTATATGCTCGCGCGGGCGAAGGACTTCGGCATCACGCAGGACGACGTGCTCGACATGATCCTCTGGGCCGTACCCATCGGCGTCGTCTGCGCGCGGCTGTACTACTGCATTTTCTATTGGGAGCTCTACGCCGACGATCCCATTTCCATCCTCTACATCTGGGAGGGCGGACTTGCCATCTACGGCGGCATCATCGGCGGCGCGATCACGCTGCTCGTCGTTGCGAAGCGCAAGAAAATTCCGGCTCCCGTCCTGCTCGACGTGGCGGGCATGGGCGTCATCATCGGCCAGCTTATGGGCCGCTGGGGAAACTTTATGAACCGCGAGGCGCACGGCGCTGTCACGGATACGTTTTTGAAGATGGGCCTGCAGGATGCGTCCGGCGTCGTGACGTATTACCACCCGACGTTCCTCTATGAATCCGTCTGGAACCTGATCGGCTTCATCGGCCTGCATTTCTTCTCGAAGAAGCGGAAATTCGACGGCGAGGTGTTCCTGGCCTATGTGGCGTGGTACGGCCTTGGCCGCGTCTGGATCGAGGGGCTGCGCACCGACAGTCTGTATCTGTTCTCCACCGGCATCCGCGTCAGCCAGCTTGTGGCGGCAGTTTCCTTCCTTGCCGCGGCGGGAATCCTCGCGTGGGTGCTCGTCAAAAAGAAGCCCGCGCGCGAATCGCTCTACGTCAACCGCAAACGCGAAGAACCGCAGGCGGATGAAAAACAGGACGATTAAAAGAAAATTTACAAAATAACTGACATTCCGCATCACTTGCCTATTCCATTTTTTTCGGGCAGGTGGTATACTACAGGAAATAACAAAGCAAATATGCTGCTGAAAGGAGCTTCTCCATGCGTTTTTCTGAAAATTTTGAAGCTGCAAAGAACATTGCCGTAGAGGCCGCCCAGACTGCCGCCGCAAAGGCGAAGGAGCTGGCTGCCGTCGCAAAGGCCAACATTTCCATCTATGCCGAGGAAGACAAGGTCAAGAAGGCCGAGATCGAGCTGGGCAAGCTGTATTACCGCGACTACGCCGTCGGTGAAGAGCTCGACACTGCCGAGTATCTGCCGTGGTGCCAGAAGATCGACGAGTCCAAGAAGGCCATCGCCGAGCTGAAGGACTTCATCGCCTCCCTCCGCGAAGACGAAGCGCCCGCCGAGACCGAGGCCGCTCCCACGGACGACGATTTTGAGATCGTTGTCGCCGACGACGAGCCCAAGGCTGACAAGACGCCCGCCGTCGAGGCTCCGAAGACGGAAGAAGCCCCCGCTGAGGAAGCTCCCGCCGAGGACGCCCCCAAGACAGAAGAATAAGCCTGTCAGAACCGGACGCATTGCTCGCAGTGCGCCCGGTTTTTCTGCTTTTTGAAGGAGACGGCCCATGCGACGGCTCTGCCTGTTCACCGGCGGCTTCGCCGCTGCCGCTGGTTTGTATCTGTTTCTGCTGCACGGTGCGCCAGGCGTGCTGCTCGCCGCGCTTGCAGCGGTCTGTGCGCTGCTGTTTCTGCTCCGGCGTCCGATTTTGCGCCGGGCGGCGGTCTGCGTGCTGGGCCTTTTGGCCGGATTTGCCTGGTGCCGTGGGTACGAGGCGCTTTTTCTGCGCCCGTTTGCAGACCTTTCCGGCAAAACAGCCGCGTTTTCCGCGCAGGCGCTGGCCGCGCCGCAGGAAAGCAGCTACGGGCAGTCCGTCTCCGCCCGGCTGACGCTGGACGGAAAAGCTGTACGGCGGTCATTTACTTTGACGAGGCCGACGGTGAGATCCTTCCCGGAAGCCTCCTGTCCGGCACGGCAAAGTTCACCACGGCGCAGGAAAAGCATCTGCGCGGCAAGGATTACGATCTGTCGCGCGGCGTATTCCTGACGGCAAGCTGCCGCGAAACGCTGCACGCCGAGCCGGGCCGCGCATCAGTCTGGCTTGCCCCGGCTCTGTTTGCCGAACGCCTCCGCGCGGCGATCCAGTCCGCATTCCCGTCTGACACGGCGGGCTTTGTACAGGCGCTGCTGCTGGGCGATAAAACAGGGCTCCGCTACGAGGATCAGAACGATCTGGCCATCGCGGGCATTTACCATGCTGTCGCCGTGTCCGGTATGCACGTTTCGATTTTGCTCGGCATGATCCTGCTGCTCTGCGGCGGGAACCACCGGCTTGCGGCGGCGCTCGGCTTGCCTGCCGCCGCGTTTTTCATTGTCATGACCGGCGCACCCGCCTCCGCAGTCCGTGCAGGCGTGATGCAGGCGCTGGTCCTGTGCGCGCCGCTCGTGCGCCGGGAGAATGACCCGCCGACGACTATCTGTGCAGCCCTTCTCGTGCTGCTGGCGCAGAACCCGTGGTCGCTTCTGAGCGTGGGGCTGCAGCTTTCGTTCGCTTCGACGGCGGGGATCGTCTTCTTTGCGGGCGGACTTTACCGGAGCCTTTCGGAAAACCAGTTCCTTACGCGCCTGCTGCGCCCCAAAACGGTTCTCAGCTCGCTTCTGCGCGCCATGCTGACGGCGCTCTGCTGCACGATCTCGTCCATGGTCTTCGCGCTGCCCATTACGGCGCTTCAATTTGGAACTGTCTCGCTTGCCGCGCCGGTCGTGAATGTGCTGGCGCTTTGGATGCTCTCGATCGTTTTCTGTGCCGGGCTGCTCACGGCGCTGCTTGCGCTGGCCCTTCCGGCGGCGGCAGGCGTCTGCGCATGGGCGCTGAGCTGGCCGGTGCGGCTGGTGCTGCTGCTCGTACGGAGCGCGGCAAAGCTCCCGTTCGCGGCGCTTTATCTTGAAAACGGATATCTGATCGCAGCGGCGGCCTTTCTCTATGGGCTTGCGCTTCTGCTGGCCCTGCGCCCGAGGGCCGTCCAGTTCTGGCAGGCCGCTGCCGCAGCCGTGCTCGTCACGGCGTGCTGCATGGGGCTTTCCTGCGCGGATTACGCGCTGCCGGAGGCCTGCTTTTCCATGCTCGATGTTGGGCAGGGACAGTGCCTCGTCAGCCGCAGCGGAGAAAGCGTCAGCGTGATCGACTGCGGCGGGCAGGAGGATGCCAGCGGCGAGACAGCCGCGCGGTTTTTGCTTGCGCGCGGCGTGACGCAGGTCGACCGGCTCATTCTCACGCATTTTGACGCTGACCACTGCAACGGCGTCCGGCAGCTTCTGCGGCGCGTGCGCGTCAAAACGCTCTACGTGCCGGACGTATCGCCGGAAAGTAACCTCCGCACGAAAATTCTGTTCGCCGCCGCGCAGGCGGGCGCTGAAATCCGGTTTGTCACGAACGATCTGACGCTGTCGGACGGCATGCGTATGTTTGCACCCACCGGAAGCGCGGAGGAAAGCAATACCGGGCTTTGCGTCTTGGCAGCGGGCGAAAAATATGATATTCTAGTGACCGGCGATCTGTCCGAGCAGGCGGAGTACCGGCTGCTGTCCACGCATGCGCTGCCGCGTGCCGCCGTGCTCGTCGCGGGGCATCACGGCGCGGCTACGTCTACATCTGAGGCGCTTCTGCGCGCCATCCGGCCGGAGGCCGTGCTCATCTCTGTGGGTGCGGACAACCGATTCGGACATCCGGCGGACGAAACGCTCCGCCGCATTGAAAAAGCCGGCGCGGCGGTCTTCCGCACCGATCTGTCCGGCACCATCACCATCAGGGGGTAAGCAAATGGCAAAAAAAAAGCCTGACGACGCCGCTGCCGAGGCTGAGCGCCGCTTCAAAGCGGATCTGAAGGCCGGAACGCTCGGCAGCTTTTATATCATCTGCGGCGAGGAAGCGTTTCTGCGCAGCCATTATGTGGAGCTTGCTACGAAAAAGCTCACCGACGGCCCGGCGGGCGAGTTCAACTTCCACCGCTTTTCCGCCGACGACTGCACGCCGCAGGCGCTGGCCGACGCGATCGACGCCATGCCCATGATGGCCGAGCGGACGCTCGTGCGCGTGGACGACGTCGACCTGTTCAAGCAGCCGGAGGGCGCGCGGGAGCAATATGCCGCCATTCTGTCCGATATCCCGGATTACTGCTGCGTGCTGTTCGTCTATGACACGGTGGAATTTAAGATCAACAGCACGATGAAAAAGCTGGCGGCCGCCGTCAAGGAGCACGCGCAGATCGTTTCGTTCGGCAAGCAGTCCGAGCGCAGTTTGTGCGCGTGGATCACGCGCCACTTCCGTGCGCACGGCAAGAGCGTCACGGACGAGCTGTGTCAGTATCTCATCTTCCGCACCGACGGGCTGATGACCACGCTCGGCGGCGAGATCGACAAGATCGCCGCCTATCAGGAGGGCGAGGCCATCACGCGCGGGGCCATTGACGCAGTGGTCATCCCGGCGCTCAGCGCGCAGACCTTTGACATCAGCGACGCGGTCGTGAACCGGGATTTTGAAAAGGCCCTTTTCAAACTGCAGGAGCTTTACGCCATGCAGACCGACCCCATCGTTGTGCTGGGCGCGATCGGCGCGCAGCTGCGCAGGCTTTATTACGCGCGCGTCATTCTCTCCTCTGGCGGCGGACAGAAGGAGCTGATGGAGCTGACGGGGCTCAAGAGCTATCCCGCGGGTCTGACCATGACGGCGGCCCGCCGTGTGACCGACCGCTTCTGCCAGAGCGCCATCCAGCTGGTTCTGGATACGGACCTCGCCATGAAGACGAGCGCAGGCGAACAGGAGCAGCTTCTGGAGCTGCTGCTCGTCCGGCTTGCGCAGGAGGCGCAGCATGGATAAGCTGAAACTCCGGCAGGCCATCGTCGTCGAGGGAAAATACGACCAGAACACGCTGCGGCAGCTTGTCGACACGGCGATCTTCACGACAAACGGCTTTACCGGCATGAAAGACCCGGCGCTTCTGCGCCTGCTGCAGCAGGCCGCACAGACGACCGGCCTTGTGATCCTGACCGATTCGGACGGCGCGGGGTTTCTCATCCGCAACACGCTCAAAAGCGCGCTGCCGGAAACGGGCGTGCTGCACGCGTATATTCCCGATCTTCCCGGCAAGGAAAAACGAAAAGCAGCCCCCGGAAAAGAAGGGCTGCTCGGCGTGGAGGGCATGACGCCCGAAATTCTTCTCAAAGCCCTGCGCAACGCAGGCGCTGAATTTGCAGACGGCAGTACGCCTCCGCCCGCAAGGGAGCCGATCACCAAGCAGGACCTGTTCGCCCTCGGCCTTTCCGGCGGCCCTGAAAGCGCAAAAAAGCGCGCCGCGCTTTTAAAGGCGCTCAGCCTGCCCGCGCACATGAGCGCAAACGCGCTGCTGCAGGCGCTCAATGTCCTGTTTTCCCGCGAAGAATTTTTCACGCAGGCCCGCAGGCTTCTGGAACCGTAAAAACAGCCCCCGGCTCTCGCCGAGGGCATCAGTTTGCAAAAAAATGTTACAGTGTCAGTGTGTGATAGACCCCGCCGGAGAGCGTTTTCCATTCGAAAACGCCATCCTCCAGCGTCATATAGCCATGTGCGGAGCCGTTTTTCGGGATGGAGACAGAGCCGGGGTTGAGATAGAGGTTGTTTTCGCCGAACGGCTCCCACGCGGGCACGTGCGTGTGGCCGTGCAGGAGGATATCGCCGGGGCAGAGCGGCGGCAGATGCGCGGTGTTATAGACGTGGCCGTGCGTGGCGTAGATCAGGCGGCTTCCGGCCGGGAAAATGCTGTAATCGGCCAGGATCGGGAAGGTCAGCACCATCTGGTCGACCTCCGTGTCGCAGTTGCCGCGCACGCAGAAGAGGCGTTCGCGCCGCTCGTTGAGCATGGCCAGCACCTGCTTGGGCGCGTATTCGTCCGGCAGATCGTTGCGCGGGCCGTGGTAGAGAATGTCGCCCAGCAGCAAAAGTCTATCGGCCCCTTCCCGGTCAAACGCGGCCAGCAGTTCGCGGCAGTATCCCGCCGCGCCGTGGATATCCGATGCGATCATGAGCTTCATAAAACCCCTCCTCAGCCCTTTGCGAGATCCTTTACGACCTCGCCCGCGATGATCAGTCCTGCCACCGACGGCACGAAGGCCGTGCTGCCGGGAATATCGCGGCGCTCGGTGCACTTATGCTTTGCGCCCGGCGGGCAGATGCAGTGGCTGCGGCAGCTGATGGACATATCCTCGATGGGTCTTGTGGGAATTTCATCGGAATAGACGACCTTCAGATGCTTGACCCCGCGCTTTCTGAGCGCCGTGCGCATCACGCGCGCAAGCGGGCAGCCGCTGGTTTTGTAGATATCGGCCACGCGGAAGCGGGTCGGGTCGAGCTTGTTGCCCGCGCCCATGCAGCTGATGATGGGCACACCCGCCTTCTGCGCCTCCAGAACCAGCGTGACCTTGGCTGTTACGGTGTCGACGGCGTCGACCACGTAGTCATAGTCCGAAAAATTGAATTGATCCGCTGTCTCCGGCAGATAGAAGCACTGATGCACGCGCACATCGCAGTCCGGGTTGATCTCCAGAATGCGGTCGCGCATGACCTCGACCTTGTACTTGCCGACGGTCTTGCGTGTGGCAATGATCTGCCGGTTGAGGTTCGTCAGGCAGACCTTGTCGTCGTCGACCAGATCAAACGCGCCCACGCCGCTGCGCACAAGCGCCTCACAGACATAGCCGCCCACGCCGCCGATGCCGAACACGGCCACGCGCGCACGCTTCAGCTTCTCCATGGCCTCCGTGCCGAGCAGAAGCTGCGTTCTTGAAAATTGATTGAGCATAGCATCCTCGATTACATATAAAATTTATAGGCTTATCATACGTACAGGGGCGTACCCTGTCAAGGGATTCGCGGCGCTTTTGGGCAGATTCATGAAAATAAGCCGTGACATTTTGCCGGTCTTCGTTTAAACTGGGATCAGATCCATACGCGGAAGCGTCCGCACATCAAAAAACGAAAAGGGGAGAATCGTTTTGAAGGAAAGCTATAAGCCCTTGCTGACGCCGTGGAAGATCGGCAGGGTCGAGCTCAAGAACCGCATCGTGCTCACCAGCATGGGCGGCACAGATCTGTTCGGCTGGATGGAATGGAACCATTTTGACAAGGACGGCGCGCGCTTTATCCTTGAAGTTGCGAAAAACAATGCCGGTCTTGTCCTGCCCGGCTGTCAGCCGGTGTATAATCCGATGTACGGCCAGTGGCTGCACAAGAATAAGAAGATGTATGACGATCTGGCAAAGTGGATGCCGGAGTTCCATAAGACGGGCGCGAAGCTGTTCGTGCAGCTGACGGCGGGCTTCGGCCGCAGCTTTACCGTGTCCGAGATGATGGAAAAGCTCTACAATAACCCGGTGCTGCGTGTGCTGTCAAAGCCGGTCATGGATCTCGACAAGATCACGGCCTCGGCCAGTCCGTCGCCCAACCGGTGGTCGGACAAGCTGCCGTCGCGCGAGATGACGAAGGCGGAAATTCAGGAATTCATCGACTCGTTCGCCAAATGCGCGAAGCTCCTGAAGGACGCGGGCGTCGACGGCGTGGAGGTCCATGCTGTGCACGAGGGCTATCTGCTCGACCAGTTCACGCTCCACTACGTCAACAAGCGCACGGATGAGTACGGCGGCAGTCTGGAAAACCGCTACCGCTTCGCCGCTGAGATCGTCAAGGCCATCAAGGCCGCCTGCGGCCCGGATTTCCCGGTGTCGCTGCGCTATTCCGTCGTCTCGAAGACCAAGGGCTTCCGGCAGGGCGCGCTGCCCGGCGAGGACTACGTCGAGGCCGGCCGCGACATGGCCGAGTCCGAGATCGCGGCGAAGTTCCTGCAGGACGCGGGCTACGACATGCTCAACTGCGACAACGGCACCTATGACGCCTGGTACTGGGCGCACCCGCCGGTCTATATGCCTGAAAACTGCAACCTCGCGGAGGTCGAGCACATCAAAAAGTTCGTCGATATCCCCGTCGTCTGCGCGGGGCGCATGACGCTGGATGCCGCAGCCGAGGCCGTCGCTGCAGGAAAACTTGACGGCGCGGGCTTTGCTCGCAACTTCCTGGCTGACCCGGAATGGTTTACCAAGGTGCTCGAAGACCGCGAGGCCGATATCCGCCCGTGCATTCTCTGCCACAATGGCTGCTTCAACATGTGCCACTACAAGGGCGTGCCGAACGATCAGGATTTGAGCGACTCTCTGCATCTGGCGCGCTGCGCGGTCAACGCCGAGATGATGCAGTGGGACAAGCACTATATCAAAAAGACGAATGAGCCGAAGACTGTTCATATCGTCGGCGGCGGCATCGGCGGCATGGAGGCTGCCCGCGTGCTGACGCTGCGCGGCCATAAGCCGATTATCTATGAAAAGTCCGGTGTGCTTGGCGGCACGTTCATTGCGGCCTCGTCCGAAAGCTATAAGGGCAAGCTCCGTGACCTTCTGACGTGGTACCGCCGCGAGATGGAAAAGCTCGGCGTTGAGGTCCGGCTGAACACCGAGGTCAAAGAGATCGCATCCTTCGGCACTGACCCCGTCATCATCGCCACCGGCTCGACCCCGCGCGTGCTCAAAAAGGTCCCCGGCCATGAGAAGATGCTCGAGGCCTGTGAGTATCTGCTCGGCGCGCCTGTGGGTGAAAAGATCGCCGTTGTGGGCGGCGGCCTGACCGGCTGCGAGATCGCGTATGAGCTGGCGCTGCAGGGCAAAGACGTCACGATCGTCGAGATGAAGGACGATCTGGTGTCCCAGAAGGGCGTGTGCCTTGCCAACAGCTCGTATCTGCGCGAGTGGTTCGCGTGGAAGCAGGTTCCTGTCTATCTGGAAACGACGCTCCGCGAGGTCAAAGACGGCTCCATCGTCTGCGCGGCAAAGGACGGCTCCGCCGTCGAGATCCCGTGCGACACGGTTATTTCCTCCGCCGGCTATATATCCACGCCGCTTGTCGAGGAAAAGGGCCACAAGAATGTGCAGCTGGTCGGCGACTGCCTGCGCGTCGGAAACCTCCGCTCCGTCGTCTGGCGTGCCTATGAGGCTGCCATGAAGATCTGAGTATAACAGCACAAAGAGGCTGTCCCGCACGTATCCGGGACAGCCTCTTTTGATCGGTTCTGCGTTCGGACAGGATCAGTCCGGCCAGAGGCGTTCTTCGTAGACGCCTGCGGCCTTGAGCGCACAGATCGCCTCCTTGACGGAGGCCAGATCCTCTCGGTAGGTCACGCCATGCCAGACCTCCTCGCAGGGCAGCACGCGCACACGGGCCGTTCCATCCTCCAGCTGCTGGTTGACGGCGTTCGGAAGATAAAACTCACACTTCATCGGGTTCTGCGGGACCTGCTGCGCGAGGAACGTGCTGAGCCGCGACCAGAGCTCCGACACCATCGGCTGGGTAAAGCCCCAGAGGTTCATGGACACAATGGTGTCGCCCGGCAGGTCGACAAACTGTGTGCCGTCCTCGGTATAGGCGGCATGGTCGCCGCGCTGGTAGATCTGCATCCGCTCGGTAATGCTCGTGAGCATCCCGTTTTCGACCTCGCACACGCCGCGCGCCACAGAGCCGAACTCCGTCACGGTGTTGCGCACCCGGTAGCCGACCATGGCGTAGCAGTGCTCATCGTCGTTCGTGCGGAGGAACTCATAGATCTCGCTGAAGGCCGTGCGGCCATAAAAATCGTCCGAATTGATGACCGCAAACGGCCCGTGCAGCACGTTCCGGCAGCAGGCGACAGCCTGCCCCGTGCCCCAGGGCTTGATCCGTCCGTCCGGGACAGAATATCCCGCCGGGATATCCGTCAGCTCCTGATAGACGTATTCGACATGGAAAAACCGCTCCATGCGGGTCCCGATGCGCTCCCGGAAGAGCGCCTCGTGCTCACGCTTGATAATAAAGACAAGATCACGGAAGCCTGCGCGTCTTGCGTCGTACATGGAAAAATCGATAATACTGTGTCCTTCCCGGTCGACAGGCTCCATCTGCTTGAGCCCGCCGAACCGGCTGCCCATTCCGGCGGCCATGATGACGAGCTTCGGTGCTTGTTTCTGCATAGGTACGCCTCCTGCAAGTTACTGTCTCTATGGTATCGGTTTCCCCGGGAGATTGCAAGCCCCTTTCACGGGAAATTTTGCGTCCGACACGAATGGCTTGCAGAACGCGCTCCGGTGTGGTACACTGTGTTAAATCTTAAATCCATGTAAAATCGGAGGTGAACGTTACGGGCCTTTCTTCTCTGATCGCCAATACAAGTCCGGTCGCGGGCGTGATCATTTCTGTCGCGCTGATGCTGTTTTCCGGCTTCGCGATGACGCGGCTGACGAAGCTTGCGCGTCTGCCGAATGTGACCGGCTATATCCTCGCCGGGATCCTCATCGGGCCGTATGTGCTGAACCTTGTGCCGCAGCGCATCATCGACGGCACGGACTTTTTGTCCGATGTCGCGCTGGCCTTCATCGCATTCTCCACCGGCGAGTTCTTCAAGCTCTCCGTGCTGAAAAAAAGCGGTATGAAGGTCGTCTGGATCACGATCTTCGAAGCCGTTCTGGCCTCGGTCTTTATTTTTATCCTGACGTTTCTCGTGCTCCGGCTCGATCTGGCGTTTTCCATCGTGCTCTCTGCGCTTGCCTCGGCGACGGCTCCGGCCTCGACAATGATGACCATCCGGCAGACGGGAGCCAAGGGCGATTTCGTCGACACGCTGCTGCAGGTCGTGGCGCTGGACGATGTGGTGGGGCTGGTTCTGTATTCCATCGCCATTTCCGTCGCGCTGGCTTCCTTAAGCGGCGCAAGCGGCTTTTCGTTCGAAACGCTGGGAAAGCCGGTGCTGCTGAATCTGCTGGTGCTGGCGCTGGGCAGTGCGTTCGGGCTGTTCATGAAGCTTCTGATGCCGCAGAAGCGTTCAAAAGACAATAAGCTCATCATCTCCGTGGCGCTTTTGTTCGCGTTCTGCGGCGTGTGCGCGCTGCTGGACCTGTCTCCCCTGCTCGGCTGCATGATGATGGGCACGGTCTATACCAATATTGCGGACGACGACAAGCTCTTCAAGCAGCTCAATTATTTCAGCCCGCCGATCCTGCTTCTGTTCTTCGTGCGCTCCGGCATGTCGTTCCAGCTGGACGCGCTGGTCTCCTCGTCCGGGGATCTCGACGGCGTGCCGCTGCTGGTGATCGGCGTGAGCTATTTCCTCGTGCGCATCCTCGGCAAATACGCGGGCGCGTGGCTCGGCTGCCGGCTGGTGAAAAAGGACCGGCTGGTGCGCAACTATCTGGGGCTGGCGCTCATCCCGCAGGCAGGCGTGGCCATCGGTCTGGCCGCCCTCGGCGCGCGGACGCTCGGCGGCACGATGGGAAGCGACCTGCAGACCATCATTCTCGCGTCCAGCGTTCTGTATGAGCTGATCGGCCCCGGCTGCGCAAAGCTGGCGCTGTATTTGTCCAGATCGTATTCCACAAGGCTCGAAGACGTTGCCGCCGTGGAGGAGGTCACGGAAACGGGCGAACGGAAGTCCGACGTGCAGCTGCTCATCGAGCGGATCCAGAAGATCCAGTCCGAGCTTCCGGCGCTGGAGAGCGACGTGTCGGAGGAGGAAGCCGCCTTTACCGAGGCGGCGGAGGAGCAGCTGGCCCAGACGCAGGCGCAGCGCAGATTTTTCTATCTCAGGAGGTAACGGCATATGAAAACAGACTGGATCGCGGGACTTCTCGGCCCGTGGAGCGCGGAGCTGGCGCCCGGCTCGATTCTTCTCCGGCTGGCGCTCAGCATGGCGCTGGCCGCCATCATCGGCTGCGAACGTTCGAGCAAGCGGCACTCGGCCGGTCTTCGCACGTTCATTCTCGTGAGCCTCGCGGGCACAGCCACGATGCTCATCGATCAGTATCTCATGGAGCTTCTGCCGGTCACGATCCCGGTTTTGTCGGCGGCTGCCGTCATCGGCATCACGACGATCAGCGCCAATTCCATCCTCTTCAGCTCCAAGAACCAGATCAAGGGCCTGACGACCTCCGTCGGCCTCTGGTGCTGCGGCATCGTGGGGCTGGCGCTCGGCGCGGGACTGTATACGCTGGCACTGGTGCTGTTTCTCGCGCTGCTGTGCAGTATGTCGGGCCTTCCGGCGCTCGAAACACATCTGAAGGACCGCTCGAACCATTTTGAGGTGCATCTGGAGCTGAAAAACAAGCTCGATCTGCCGGGCTTCGTCTCGACCGTCCGCGCCCTCGGCATCCGCATCGACGATATCGAGTCGAATCCCGCGTACTTGAATTCCGGCCTCAGCGTGTTCACCGTCTCCTTCACCGTAAGCAGCGCGGAGCTCAAGCAGTATAAAAAGCACGGTGAGATCATCGAGGCGCTGCGGTCGCTGGATTACGTATATTATATCGAAGAAATGAACTGAACCCGGAATTCCTCCGGCTGCGGGCAGTTTTGCCGGAAAAGGGCTTGCAGCACGGCGTTTTTCGTACTATAATAGAAGAAAACGTCGGAAAAGGTGAGCATATGGAGATCAAGCGCGCAGCCGAGCTGCTTCGCGGTCTTGCAGACGGCGTCGACCCCATGACGGGCCGGCCGCTGCCGGACGAGAGCGTCTATAACCGCCCCGAGATCATCCGGGCGCTGCACTGCGTCCTGCGGGCGCTTCAGGAGCGCGCCGACGGCGCGGCCGCCACAAACGCGGGCCGAAGCTGGAGCGCGGAGGAGGAAGCGCGGCTGCTGCAGGAATACGGTGCGGGGCTCACGACCGAGACGATCGCGCGCCGCCATGGGCGGAGCATCGGCGCCATCGAAACGCGCCTGTCCGAGCTCGGCCAGCGTGACCAGATCCAGTTCAGCATGCGATAGGAGCCGCTTATGGAACGAACCAGACTGGAGCTTTTATTCGATCAGGAGCTGCTGCAGAACGCCGAGCAGGCCCGCATTCTGTGCGGCAGTCCCGTGACGCGCTTCGTGCGCAGCGTGCAGACCACCGGCGGCGTTTCCGCCGTGCGGGAGCTTTGCAGGCGGAACCGCCCGTCCGACGCGTTTGATTCGCTTGCACAGGCCGGCCGACTCGACCTGTCCGCGGAGGCCAGCGCCGTCAAGGGCAAATACGGCCCGCTCTTTACCGACGAGGAGGTCAACGCCTGCCTTGCTCTGCTTTTAGAAGCCGGATATTTTCAAAAAGCGGGACGGTAAGCACCGTCCCGCTTGGATTTCCGGCCAGCAGCCTTTTATGACAGGCCCAGAAAACAAAGTAGATTTTCACAGACCGATTGTGGTATACTGGACGCAGCAAGCATGGGAGGGAACGCCATGTATCCGAAAAAACAACCTAAAAGCGACCGGGAGAAATTCTACGGCGCGTTTCAGAAAAAAGTAGGCTGCAAGCCCGAGCAGTATCTGCGCAGGAAGCTCGCAGGCGGTATGCCGGAGGCGGAGCTGCGGCGGCTTTATGATATGCTGGCCGTCGAGATCGCCATGAAGGCAAGATGCACCGCCATCCGCTATGACGCGCTGCAGCTGGAGCCTGCGGGCGAAACGGCGGCGGAGCGCCATATCCGCCGCGCGGCCACGCACGAGGTCCCTGTCTGCGCACGCTGCGGCGGACGCATGGTGCTGCGCACCGGGCAGACCGGCGCGCGCAAAGGACAGAAATTCTGGGGCTGCTCCAACTACCCGGCCTGCCGGTATACGAAGGACTTTGAAGCGCGGTCATGAAAAATTTCAAGTTCATCATCAGCTACGACGGCTCCCGCTATTTCGGCTGGGAGCGCCAGCCGGGCCGCGACACGATCCAGGGCAAGCTGGAAGCCGTTCTGACGCGGATGTGCGGCACGGACGTGCAGGTCATCGGCGCGGGCCGCACGGACGCAGGCGTCCACGCAAGGGCCATGGCGGCCAACGCCTATATGGACACGGAGAAAACGCCCGAAGAGATCCGCGATTACATGAATCGGTACCTTCCGGACGATATCTGCGTGCAGGAGGTGAAGCTCGCCGCCGACCGCTTCCACGCGCGCTACCGCGCCGTCGGCAAGCTCTACACCTACACCTGCTACGTCGGCGATACGAAGCCGGTCTTTAACCGCAAATACGTCACCGTGCTCGATTACCAGCCCGATCTTGCCGCTATGCAGCGCGCGGCGGAGTATCTCACCGGCGAGCATGATTACAAAAGCTTCTGCTCGAACCCGCAGATGAAAAAATCCACCGTGCGGATCGTCGATTCCATCGAGATCGTCCGGCGGAAAGACTATATTTATTTCAATTACCACGGCACGGGCTTTCTGCAGAATATGGTGCGCATCCTGACCGGAACGCTTCTGGAGGTCGGACAGGGCAAGCGCACGCCGGAGAGCGTCCGGCAGACGCTCGAAGCGAAGGACCGGACGCAGGCCGGGTACACCGCGCCTCCGCAGGGGCTGTGCCTGATGCGGGTGGATTATTGAAGGAGCCTGCTGCAAGGCTGAAAGTCTTCTATGAATTTGCAACTGCGGTACAACTTTTTCTTTTGCTTCTCCGAAAGAAAACCGACTCGGTTTTCTTGAATCTTTCCTGCGAAACCAAGACCAGTTCAAAAATTCCGACACTGTCCTTGAAGGCGTCGTAGGGGCCGATGCCTACATCGGCCCGGCAGAATGCGCCGTTTTTATAGAAATCTTCAGCGAATTCGTAACTTCCCAACGGGCCGATGTGGGCATCGGCCCCTACAGGGCTCCGGCGAATCCATACTGCCTGGCAAATTTTGAACGCAAAGCGTTTTTGCCGCAGCCATTCAAACGCAGCTATTATCAAATCCGGTGTCCCGTAACAGACGGCGCGTAGTTTAGCCGCCGGAGGCGCGTCGGAGGGCGCAGCGTTCGTTATAACCGCACAATCTCCACCACCGTCAGCACCCGCTCCCGGATGCGGAAGCGCACGTCGAAGCCCGCGAAATTAAACCCGTACCGGCGCTCCGGATCGTGCTGATAGCCGGGGACCGGCCCGCAGGCGAGAGCCTGCCGCAGGCCTTCACGCTTTTCTTCCGGGATCATCGCTTCCAGCTCCGGCGGGAACACGACCGTCAGGGGCTCTGCGTCGCGCCTGCCGTCAAAGCCGTCGACAGCCTCCGGATGGCTGTCCGCATACGGAAGATACGGCTTGATGTCATAGACCGGCGTGCCGTCCACCAGATCGGCGCCCGCGACATACAAGACCGGGCCGTCCTTCGTATGAAGGTCGGCCTTGACAAGCTGCACGCAGGAAAGCCCCAGCGGGTTCGGCCGGAACGGCGAACGCGTAGCGAACACGCCCACGCGCGTCTTGCCGCCCAGCTTCGGCGGCAGCACCGTCGGCGACCAGCCTGCGCCCGCGACCTTATCAAACTCCCAGATGAGCCACAGATGCGAAAAATCCGCAATGCCGCGCAGACAGTCCGGATTGCGGTACGGCGGCTCGAACACGATCGTCGAGACAAGCCCGGACGCCAGCCCCGACTGACGCGGGACGCCGAACTTGGTCGGAAAATCGGTATGGATACGGGCAATGGGTTCGATGTTCATGGCGGGCCTCCTGCAAGTCATGGTCAAATTGTATCACAGAAACAGAAAAATGCAAAATCCGTTTTACTTTTTCACGCAAAACGCGTAAAATACAAGCTGCACAGGAGGTGCAAACGATATGAATGACGAATTGACAGCCGTCGATATCAAAAAAATGGAGCAGGAGGTCGAGTACCGCCGCCTGCAGCTGCGGCCGCAGCTGCTTGAGGACGTGAAGACCGCGCGCGAGTTCGGCGACCTCAGCGAAAACTTTGAATACAAGGCAGCCAAGCGGGAAAAAGCCGCAACGACAGCCGCATCCGCTATCTTGAGCGCATGATCAAGACCGCGAAGGTCATCGACGCCAGCTCGAACCCGGACGAGATCGGCCTGTTTGACAAGGTGACGATCTATATCGAGGAGGACGACGAGGAGCAGACCATCGAGCTGGTCACCACGCTCCGCCAGAACGCGCTCAAGGGCCTCATCAGCAAGGAATCGCCCGTCGGCAAGGCCGTCATGGGTCACAAAAAGGGCGACCGCGTGACTGTCCATGTGAACGAGACTTACAGCTATGACATCGTCATCCGCGACGTGCAGAAGGGTTCGGACGACGAAACGCTCCCCATCAGCAGCTATTAAGCAGCTGACGCTTCAGTTGGGAAAAGAAATTTGGTGAATTCGGCGATGTTCTCAGGAGCATTGCCGATTTTTTTCGACAGATTGACCGAAAAATCGACAAATATATACAGTTCATGACTTGAAAAGCAGTGGGAAATATGATAAAATTTGTATAACGCAGGTAAAAGCGGCGCTTCAACGGAAGATACACCTGCTTGCTGCCGGAGAGGAGGGAGAAGTATGTTTTGCACACATTGCGGCGCGGAGATCAATGACGACGCCTTTGTCTGTGTGAAATGCGGGTGCAGGGTCGATCAGAAGCTGCCTGCCGCACAAGCCAACGCCCAACGCGACGATACGATGGTCACGGTCATAAAGGTGTTTTTGATCCTGGGCTGCATCGCTGAGGGCTGGCTGCTCATTCCATTGGCATGGTGCATTCCGATGACAGTGAAGATCTTCAATTGTCTGAAAACCGGAACGCCGATCAGCACCGGAATGAAAGTATGCACGCTGCTGTTTGTCAGTCTGGTCGCCGGGATCTGCCTGCTCTGCATGGACGACAACAAGTAGCGGCCGCCGCAAGCAACCAGAAGAACGAATAAGAGAGGAGAAAAATTATGTAGTACTGTTCAAAATGTGGAACTGAAGTCCATGACGATGCGTTCGTCTGCCCGAACTGCGGATGCAAGCTGGATGATACGCAGAAAGGGCCTGTCGGACAGCTGTCGACGACCCGCAGTCTGGTCAAATTCATCCTGTTGTCCCTGATCACCTTTGGCATTTACGGCATCGTGGTGATGTCAAACGTCAGCACGGATATCAATACGATCGCAAGCAGATACGACGGCAAGAAAACCATGCACTACTGCCTGGTTCTGTTCATCTTCTCCTGGCTGACGCTGGGCATTGTGCCCCTTGTCTGGAACCATAAGATTTCCGACCGAATCGGCGCTGAGCTGACGCGCCGCGGCATCGATTATCAATTTGGCGCAGGCACCTTCTGGGGCTGGGGCATTCTGGGCTCTTTGATCCTCGTAGGCCCGTTTATCTACACCCACAAGCTGCTGACGGCCATGAACCTGCTTTCCGCAGACTACAACGTGAACGGCTAAGGGCAGCAGTTCGCAAAGCTCCGTCTGATCCGGCGTTCGAGCCGCTGAATATAAACCCGAGCGGGGCTGCCGCAAAGCAGCCCCATAAAAATAAGAGCAGGGCTGTCTCTTCGGGAGGCAGCCCCTTTGTGTTTTGGGGACGCCGCTTCGTGGGACAGCCCCGGCGGTGCTTTTGTTATTTCACAAACTTGTCGATCGCCTGACACAGCGCGTCGAGGGCCTGCTCGTCGTCGTGCTCCACGGCGTCGACGATGCAGTGCTGGATGTGGTCCTGCAGGATCACCTTGCCGATGTTCGTGATCGCTGCGCGCACGGCGGCGATCTGGATGAGGACCTCGCTGCAGTCCCGGCCGTCGGCGACCATCTTCCGCACGGACTCCAGATGGCCGATGGCACGGGACAGCCGGTTCAGGACGGCCTGCGTGTTTTCGTGCACATGGCCGTGGCCGTTCGCGGCGTCGTGGCTGTGGGTATGATTGTGCGCTTCGTCGTGGGTATCCGTTTCGTGGTGCAGGTGGGGAATGTTGTGCTCATGCAGGTACGCATGGTCGTGAGAATGCTCGTGATCCATGGGGGAACGCTCCTTATATCACAAATTGCTTATAATGTATCATATTTCACATGGAAATTCCACTTAAAATCGGGAAATGACCGAAAAAGTTTTTGGAAAAACAGACAGACGTGCATCCGACTGCTTTACAAAATCAAACGGAAAAGCTATAATACAAGCAAGAAAAAAAGTCTGGAGGAAGCATCCATGCACCTTGATCACGACCACGACGAAACCGTCCACAGCCATACGCATACCCATGCCGACGGCACGACGCACACCCATACGCACGCCCATGCGCACGACCACGAAAACGAGCATACGCATTCCCATGAGGAGTGCGCGCATACCCACTGCGACGCCTGCGGCGGCTGTGAGCACAGCCCGAAGGAGGAACTGATGGCGCTTATGAAATATATGGTCGGCCACAACGCTTCCCACGCCAACGAGCTTGCGAATCTCGCAAAGCAGCTGCAGGAGATGGGCGAAACGGCGGCCTACGACCAGATCATGCTGGCCGTGAGCGATTTTGAAAAGGGCAACCTGCGCCTGTCCACCGTGCTGGCGTCCATGCAGGCCCCGAACGCATAAGGAGCGAAAACTATGTGCCTTTCCAATGTCTATGAAAACAGCGTCGAGCAGAAAAACCTGATCCTGTCCAACGTGCAGCGCATCGACTGCAAGGACGGCTTCGTTGTGCTCTACGACCTGTTTGAGCGCGAAACGCGCGTCGAGGGCCGGCTTGCGACCATCGATCTGGTCGGCAACACCGCCGTCATCGTCAAAGCCTGATATGGCCGAATACGAAGTCGTGCGCGAGGTGCAGAACCTCTGCGGCAACAACCAGATGCGCGACGTATTCTTTGAGGAGATCGAGACGGATGACCCGGTTTCCTGGGTGCGCGGGTTTCTCAAGGGGAAGGACGTGGAGCTGACTGTCGACGAGAAGGAGAACGGAGATCTGACCGTCTATGTCGTCTGCGGCGGCGTGAGCCAGAAGATCCTCATGACGCGGATCTGAGTTTCCCGCGCCAGCCATGCTAAGAATGTAAAAAGAAATGCTTTTTTTCATATATTTGCGCGCTGCAGGTCTTGTAATTGCCAGCCAAGTGTGATACGATATTTTTGTATCGAATCCATGCCGGACACATGCCGGCATGCAGCCACTCAGGCAATCTATTTTGGATATGGAGGCAATTATGAGCGTAGCAGACATCTACGAAAAGAGAGCAACATTCTCCTTCGAGGTGTTCCCGCCCAAGACAGACGTGGGCATGGAAAAGCTGTGCGGCAAGGACGGCGTCCTGGAAAAACTGTACACGCTGAACCCCGACTACATTTCCTGCACCTACGGCGCCGGCGGCACCAACGTCGGCAAGAACCTGGAAGTCCTGGACAAGATCCAGAAGGACGGCAAGTGCACCCCCGTCACACACTTCACCTGCATCGGCAACACCAAGGAAGATATCAGGAAAAGCTCCAGACCTACCTGGATCATGGCATCAACCATATGCTCGCCCTGCGCGGCGACCTGCCCTTCGGCTGGACCGGCACGAACGGCGATCTGCACTATGCCACCGAGCTGGTCAAGTTCGTCCGCAAGGAGTTCGGCGACAAGTTCACCATCGCGGTCGCTGGCTCGCCCGAAGGCCACATCCAGTGCCGCAGCCTCGAGGCTGACATCGCGTTCCTGAAGCAGAAGCAGGACAACGGCGCCGACTTCATCATCAGCCAGCTGTGCTGGGATATGGATGCGTTCCGTTACTGGCTCGACGCCATCCGCGACGCGGGCATCTGGCTGCCGGTCGACGTGGGCATCATGCCGATCCTCGATCAGGCCGCGACCATCAACATGGCCCTTAGCCGCAACGGCTGCGTCATGGACCGCAAGCTCTGCGAGATCATCTCCAAGAACTGGATCTTCCCGAACCCGTTCGACAAAGAGCCGTTCGACGCGGACGTCGAGGGCAAGAAGGCAAGCTTCCG
>VOFG01000259.1_pt1 | contig 48000 bp, 50 predicted proteins | sample 5384171 | NCBI WGS metagenome assembly VOFG01 (sample SAMN12384726, study PRJNA508395) | human gut metagenome | isolation source: healthy gut F | host: Homo sapiens
GTATGGGACGGTTGCAATTATTGGCAGCCGTCCCTTCATTATATAAAAAAGCAGATTTCTGCATGAGGTTCAAAAGCCTCAATGCAGAAATCTGCTGGTGTTACAGCACCTAGGCGCTGCGAGCTTTTCATCGGACATATTGTTGCCCTTTTGGGAGGTTGCTGTTCAAATTCCTTTGTTGAAGGTTTTTATTTGCTCTTACACCACCTGCAAAAGGTAAAATTTCAGATAGTCGGTCTCCGGCACGCCGGGCAGAATGGGGTGATCCGGCGCCTGCTGCCGTGCCTCGATCTGCCGCAGCGTCACACCGGCATCCAGCGCTGCTTCCTGCAGCATTTTGCGGAACATCTCGTCGGTCATAAAGTGCGAGCAGGAGCAGGTCGCCAGATATCCGCCGCGGGGCAGCAGCCGCATCGCCTTCCTATTGATCTCCTTATAGCCGTGATAGGCGTTTTTGGCGGTCGCGCGGCTCTTGGTAAAGGCAGGCGGGTCCAGAATAATATAGTCATAGTCGCACTTTTTCTCTTTGGCCATCTCGGTCAGCAGGTCAAAAACATCGGCGCACTTATAGTCCAGATTGGTCAGTCCATTGCGCTTTCCGTTTTCGGCGGCCAACTCCAGTGCAAAGGCCGAAACATCCACAGCGGTCACATGCTCCGCCCCCGCCGCTGCCGCATTCAGCGCAAAAGCCCCGGTATGGGTAAAGCAGTCCAATACCCGGCGTCCGCGGGCCAGCTTGGCCGCCGCCTGCCGGTTGTACTTCTGGTCCAGGAAAAAAACCGGTCTTTTGCCCCTCGATGTAATCCACATCATATTTTATCCGTTTTCGGTAATGGTCACATGCCCGCTCAGGTCGGTTCTCAGCCCCTCCATCTGGTAGAAGCCCTTTCCCTTGCTCCAGTCCTTCCAGCGTTCTTATGGCCACATCGTTTCGCTCGTAGATCGCATCAATCTGCTCGCCGTCCTCCCGCAGCAGCTCCACCAGCGCCCGGTACACCCAGTCTTTGCGGCGCTCCATACCCAGGGAAAGCACCTGCGTCACCAATATGTTTTCAAAGCGATCCACCGTCAGCCCCGGGAACTGATCCGCCTCGCCAAAAATAAGGCGGCAGCAGCGGTAATCCACCGGGCCCATCACCGTTTTACGGTAATTCAGCGCATAGCACACCCTCCGCCGGAAAAACGCCTCATCAAAGGTATCATTGGCATTGCGGCTGATGATCCGCACCCTGATTTTGGAGTGATCATTCACCCAGCCGGTGCCCAGGTACCGCCCTTTATTACTCACCACATCCACCATATCACCATTTTGGTAAGCGCCCTCCACGGCGGTCACTTCCTCCCCATACACCCAGGGGTGGCCGGCCCGCAGGCTGCGCTCCGCCTTAGGGGTAACGGTAAATACCGGATATTCTCTTGCTGTCATAGTATCTCTCCCACTCGCTAAAAATCTCCCTTTATCATAGCGGTTTTTCCGCCAAAAAGCAACACTTGCTCCCCATTCGCAAAAGGTCTATAATCATGCTGTACGGCGGCCGCCAAAAGCACCCTCATGGCGGCGTCACTGCCCTTGACAGGCGCCAGCCCGCCTTGCGTCGGGCGCCAGCCTGCCTGCGGGCGTTCCTGGCCCTGTGGGCGTTTTGCTCGCCGCCTGTCCCCTGCTCCTGCACCACTTTATCACTTTCCCCGAGGAGGCTCCCACATGAAAACCGCCATCTGTTATTATTCCCGCCACCATGGCAATACCCTCAAGGTCCTGGAAGCCATGGCTGAAGCCGCCGAGATCGATCTCATCGATGTCACCAGCCGCATGGCCGCCCGCCTGCCGCAGTATGACCGCATCGGCTTCGCCTCCGGCATCTATTACTCCAAATTCAACGATACCGTGGTCCATTACGCCGCCCAGTACCTGCCCGAGGGCAAAGAAACCTTTTTCGTCTGTACCCACGGCTCCACCGCCTGCCCCGAAAAGTATTATGCCGCCATCACCGAAGCAGTAAAGGCCAAAAATTGCCCCATTCTTGGCACCTTCTCCTGCCGCGGTTATGATACCTTTGGCCCGTTTAAGCTCATCAGCGGCATGGCCAAGGGCCACCCGGATGCGGATGACCTGCAAAGGGCCCGTGCCTTTATCCAGGCCCTGTAAAAAGCCAAAAACACCGGCAGCTCGCTCCTTTGTCCCGCGGAGCTCGCTGCCGGCCTTTTCTTTTTTTATACGGCTTATACCGCGTACTGACTGGTATACAGCCGATAGTAGAAGCCCTGCTTCTCCAGCAGGCCCTCATGGGTACCGGCCTCCACAATCTGTCCGTCATTGATGACCAGGATCAGATCGGCATCCACTATGGTGGAGAGCCGGTGCGCGATGACAAAGCAGGTGCGTCCCCGCATCAGCTTATCCATCGCCTTTTGCAGCAATATCTCGGTACGGGTATCCACATTGGAGGTCGCCTCATCCAGGATGAGCAGCCGCCGGTTGGCCAGCAGCGCCCGCGCGATGGTCAGGAGCTGCTTCTGTCCGCCGGAAATATTGATGGAATCCTCGCTCACCACAGTGTCGTAGCCCTGCGGCAGCGTGCGGATAAAATGATCACAGTAGGCCTCATCGCAGGCGGTGACAATCTCCTCGCGGGTCGCCTCCGGCTTGCCGTAGGCCACATTATCGGCCACAGTCCCGCCAAACAGCCAGGTATCCTGCAGCACCATGCCAAAGAGCCCCCGCACATCCTCACGGCTCACAGCGGCTATATCATGGCCGTCTATCGTGATCTTCCCGCTTTGGATATCATAGAACCGCATCAGCAGGTTCACCAGCGTGGTCTTGCCCGCGCCGGTGGGCCCTACAATGGCCACCTTCTGCCCATGCTTTACCTTCACAGTGAAGTCCCGAATCAGCGGCGTTTCTGGATCGTAGCTGAAATTCACATTTTCAAAATCCACATCGCCCTTTATTTCCTCCGGCAGGTGCCCCTCGATGGGCTCCTCCTCCGGGGCGTCCTGCATCTCATACACCCGTCGGGCGGCGGCACAGATGCGCTGGACAGAGCCCAGCACCTCCGCAATCTGCTCCAATGGTGCGGAAAACTGGCGAGAATACAGCAGCACCGTTACCACGGCACCCACACCCAGGGCTCCCTGTACTGTTAGGTAGCCGCCGATGAGAGCAACCAGAATATACGCCAGTGCATTGGCGGCAGTGATGCACGGAGTGATCAGCCCCTGCAGAAACAATGCCTTCGCTTCGGCGTCCTTCTGCCGCGTTTGCTGCGGCGTGCGCCGCAATGGTGGTCTCCTCGTAGTTATATGCCTTCGTGGTCTGGTAGCTGGCGTAGCTTTCCTCCACCACCGAGTACATCTTGCCGCTCTCCTCAAACAAGCGGCGGAAATAGGTGCCGCAGGCGGCGGAGATGCGGGAGGAAATGATGATGGAAAGCGGCATCAGCAGCAGGACCGCCAGTCCCATCCGCCAGTTTTCCCGCAGCATCATCACAGCGATGACCACGATCTGCATAAAGCCCATTACTGTCACATCCACAATGTTGTGGATACTGCCGCCCATATTGGAAACATCCTCTTGAATACGGTCAATAATCTGTCCTGCCGGGGTCTTATCAATAAAGCTGATGGGCAGCCGGGATAGTTTATCCGAAAGCTTGATGCGCAGTGTGCAGGTATAGTACTTACTCACCACATTGTTCATCAGGACCATCTTTCCGGTGTCCACGATACTCTTCAGCAGGTACACCCCCGCCAGTGCTCCGCAGATCGGCAGCAGCGCTTCGGTCAGACCGGCTTTGGGCCGTTCTCCGGCCCAGGCATCGTACAGCAGCTGGATGCCCTGACCCAGGAGCTTCGGGGCGATGACGGTACACGCCACCACTATACCACCCAGCAGGGCGCCCAGCAGCAGCCAGCCGTAAATGGGCCGGGCGTCCCGCACCAGTCGGCGGAATACCTCCCAGGTGCTCATTTTTACTTCCTCAGTCGGTTTCTTTTTGCGGTTCATCGGCGCTCACCTCCCGTCTGGGAAAGATAAATCTCCCGGTATACCTTGCAGCGCTCCAGCAGCTCCCGGTGGGTGCCGCTATCCACCAGCCGCCCGCCGTCCATTACAAAGATCTGGTCGCTGCTCATGGCGCTGGTCACTCGCTGCGTCACCACGATCTGGGTCCTCCCGGCCGCCTTTTCGGCCAGCGCCCGCCGCAGGTTCGCCTCGGTCATAAAGTCCAGCGCCGAAAAGCTGTCGTCAAAGAGATAGATCGGTGCGTTTTTCAGCACAGCCCGGGCAATACTCACCCGCTGCTTCTGCCCGCCGGAAAGGTTCTTGCCGGCCTGCTCCAGCCGGTGGTCCAGCCCCTCCGGCTGCGCTTTGATGTAATCCGCCATCTGGGCCACCGCCGCAGCTTCCATCAGTTCCTTCTCGGAAGCGCCGGGCCACCCCATGGCGATATTTTCCCGGATGGTGCCGCTGTAAATGCCGGCGCGCTGCAATACACAGCTGATATTGTGCCGGATGGTACGGCGGCTTAGGGTGGCGGCATCACGCCCGTCAAAGTAGATCTTCCCCTCGGTGGGCAGCCGGAAGGCCATCAGCAGCTGCACCAGCGTGGATTTACCGCTGCCGGTCCCGCCGATGATAGCTACCTTCTGTCCCGCAGCGATATGCAGCGAAACATCGCTTATCGCCGCGGCGTCAGCACCCTCATACCGAAAGGTCACATTCTCCATGCGGATGTCCCCGGCAAAGGTGATATTGTCATCCTCCTCAGCGGTCTCGGTCATCATGTTGGCGTCCATCACTTCACCGATGCGGCCCGCGGCCACCTTGGCATGGGGGTACATCACCAGGGCAAAGGCCGCCATAACGATACCGTTCATTACCAGAGCCACATACTGCACCATGGCAAAGATATCGCCGCCGGAAGCGGCGGAAATCCCGCTTTGCATCCGGCTGCCGCCAAAGTACAGGATCGCGACCGCCACCAGGTTCATCAAGGCGATGGCAATGGGCGCCACCAGGCCCATCTTTGTATTCGCTTCAATGATATGCTCGGCCATCACACGGGTGGCCTCGGCTATGCGGCCCTGTTCCTGCTCCTCCCTGTTAAAGGCCCGGATGACGCGGATGCCGTGCAGCCGCTCCCGCACCAGGTCGTTCTGCTTATCGCAGAACTGGTCGCTGATTTTCCACAGTGGCTCCACCCTGCGGCCAATAGCCAGCACCAGCAGCGTAATGATGGGCATGGCCACCAGGATAATGAGCGCCAGCGTGCTGTCCTTGGAAAAGGCCAGCACCACCCCGCCGAAAAACAGCACCGGAATGGTGATGATGTTGCTGGAAAGCATATCGGCCACCCAGGCCAGCGTCCCCACATCGTGGGTGGAACGGGTAAGCAGCGCCGAGGTGCCGATGCGGCTGACCTCTTCAAAGGTCAGGGCATTCACCCGGCCAAAAACCGCCGCGCGCAGGTCAGCGCAAAAGCCGGAAACAACTTGGGTGCGGCACCAGGTACCGGCCGCCACCGCCCCCAGCGAGAGCAGCGTGACCAGCAGCATTCTGCCGCAGCAGCGCAGGATATAGTCCCAATCGGAGGTGTAGATGCCGCCGTCCAGGATATCACTCATGATGGTGGGCAGCAGCAGCGAACAGACGCTGGAAACGGCAATCAGCAGCATGCCCAGCAGCATTTTCCCTCGGTAGGGCTTAAGATATGGCAAAATTCGTTTCATAATTTCTCCGTCAGTTTATGGGTTCCGCTCTCTCCCCCGATCTTGAAAAAAGGCGCAAAAAGGCCGGGAGCAACAGAAACTCCCGGCGAGCGAAATAGCACCTTGGTTCAGGCGGACTTACAGAGAGAGCTGCTGTGCAGGTATTCGGTTGGTTCCAGTGCGGAACTTGTTCATCTTGTTGTTGTGCAAAAAGTACATTTCAGCAGCTCCTTTCTTTCATATTTGGCATCGAAAAGAGTATAGCATACCGAAGGTTCGATTGCAAGCACTTTTTCCCGTCCCTGCATTCCGGCGGCACGCCTCCGCTTTGTCTCGGGGCGCCGTTTGTCCAAACCTGTCACCCTCGCCCGCTCCGTCGCGCCGCCTGCCTTGTCTTTCATTCCACCAGGTACCCCACGCCAAAGCGGGTGCGGATAAACTCGGAAAGCCCAGCAGCCTCCAGCTTTTTGCGCAGGCGGTTCACATTCACGGTCAGCGTGTTTTCATCCACAAAGCTGTCGGTCTCCCACAGCCGCTGCATCAGCAGCTCACGGCTCACTACCTGGCCCTTGCGTTCCATCAGGCACAGCAGGATGCGGTATTCATTTTTGGTTAGGTCGATGGCATTTCCCTCATACTGCAGGGTCTGGTCGGCAGTATTCAGCACCGCTCCCCGGCACTCCGGCGCCGGCAGGGCAGTCTCCAGCCGATAGCTGCGCCGCAGCATGGCCTGCACCTTGGCCACCAGCACACTGCCGTCAAAGGGCTTGGCAATGAAATCATCGCCGCCCATGTTCATCGCCATCACGATGTTCATGTTGTCAGCCGCCGAGGAGATGAAAATGATGGGCGCCGCAGTCCTCTGCCGCAGCTGGCCGCACCAATAGTAGCCGTCGTAGCTGGGCAGCTTGATATCCAGCAGGATGAGATGAGGCTGATAGGTCTCGAACTCCCCGGTAATGTTGCGGAAATCCTGCACCGGCCGCGCCTCCATCCCCCATTGCTCCAGCAGGCTCTGGATGCCCTCGGCAATGCCGCGGTCGTCCTCCACAATGAGTATTTTGAACATTTGGCCCCTCCTCGCTATGCGGTAAATCTCTCCTCCCAGTATCGCACATTCCGGCTAAAAAATCCACCCGAAGATGTTTAAGATTTCTTGATTTTTATGGTCACAAGCGGCATTCCGGGACGCTGCCCGCAGCCGACTGCCCGACGAAATCAGCATAACGCTGTCCCGCCGCAAATGCCAGCAACAGCTGGTTGAGTGGGTCAGATTCAACCACCAATTGAGCCCACAACCACAGCGTCACCAAAAAAGCCCTCTCCGGCCGGACAGGGCTCTGCTTTGCGGCAATTGGCCTAATTTACAAGAGCATTCCATATCCAACAAATTCAGACTTCCAGCTCGTCCTCCATCGGAGGCAGCTGCTCCTCCGGGAACAGGGCGGCAGACTGCTCCTCCGGCAAACTGGCCACCCCCCGCAGCTTCCGCTGGATCTGCCGGGTGCGGACACCGACCAGCTTATCCAGCTCGCTGCTGGCCTGCTCCAGCCGGGTTTGGGTCATGGTCAGGGCATCGGCAAATTTATCAAACTCGGTCTTAACGGCGCCCAGGATATTCCAAACTTCCCCGCTGCGCCGCTGGATGGCAATGGTCCGGAAGCTCATTTGCAGAGAATTGAGCAGAGCTGCCATAGTGCTGGGGCCGGCAATGTTCACCCGGTATTCCCGCTGCAAAGTTTCCACCATACCCCGGCTGACCACCTCGGCATACAGCCCCTCAAATGGCAAAAAACAGGATGCCGAATTCGGTGGTCTCGGGCGGGCAAAGGTACTTTTCGCGGATATCCTTAGCTTCCATCCGGACGGTAAGCAGCAGCTGCCGCACCGCCGCTTGAATCGCCGCCTGGTCACCGGAATCATAGGCGTCCCGGAGGGCAGCGTAGCTATCCCCAGGGAATTTGGCATCAATGGGCAGCCAAATAAAGCTGCCATCCTCCGCAGGAAGTTTGACAGCGTATTCCACCACATTGCGGCTGCCGGGAACCGTTGCCACATTTTTGCCGTACTGCTCCGGAGTGAGAATGTCCTCCAGGATAGCGCCAAGCTGCACTTCCCCCAGAATTCCACGAGTTTTCACATTGCTGAGGACCTTTTTGAGGTCGCCGACGCCCTGGGCCAGCGACTGCATTTCACCCAGACCGCGGTAAACCTGCTCCAGCCGGTCATTCACCAGGCGGAAGGATTCGGTCATGCGGTCATTGAGGGTTTTTTGCAGCTTTTCATCGACGGTTTGGCGCATTTCGTCCAGCTTGGTATTATTATCCTGGCGAATGATGGAGAGCTGGCGTTCCACGGACGCACGCACATCCTCCAGCGCGCGCGTGGACTGCTGGGAGAATGTGGATAGTCTATTTTCAAACTGGGTGAGCTGCTCCAGCAGGGCCCGGCTTTCGCTTTGCGACTGGGACTGCTGGGACTGCATGAGGTACTTGCCGAGGGTGAGAATATCGGCCTGCACCGAACGCTCCAGATCGCTTTGCAGGCGCTGGAGCTGGGTGGAAATATCATTTTGGCAGGACTTTTTGACCTGCGTAAGCAGGTAGATGAGCAGAGCAAGGATGAGGACGGCCGCCCCCAACAGCACCCAGCCCATGGTTTGCTGATCCATAGGTTTTCTCTCCTGAATTTGGCCAAATGCGAACTGTTGTTCTTCTGTGATTCCCATTGTAGCACAAATGTTCGATGATGTAAAGGGACGAACAAAAGTTTGTATGAATGAACGAAAATTCTAACATTTGGGGGCTTGACAATGGGCAGGGTGCATAGAAAAAGCCCCCGATGAGGGGGACTTTTTCCTTGAGAAAGATCTTAATCCTTGCGGAGAATGATGGCGGAGCCGGCGAGCGCGAGGGCCGCGGCGGCGACGGCGACAGCAACGAGGTCATTGGCACCGGTGGTGGGGTTCTTCTGGTCATCGGTCTTGGGGGTCTCCTGGGTAGGGCTGATGATGACGATGGTGGTGGGGCCTTCCTCCTGGACATGGGTGATGTTGCCCTTGGCATCAGCTGTTACCTTGCCGGTAATGGTCTCTGGAGTGTCTTTAATTCCAGTATTCACAGTTGTTGTGGTGCCATTGGGGGTGATGGTGGCAGTAACATTGTTCAGGCGGATATCACCAAAAGTATCTTTCGTGAGAGTCCCAGTGATGGTATTATTGGTGAGGGTGAGAGTAGCGCCATTAGTAGATTTGTACTTGATTGCAGCACTGTCGCCCGCAAGTTTTCCATCTTTAATACCACAATCGGTAAAGGTGCAATTTTCAATAACATCAGTGCGTGTTCCTGTTCCCTTATGGCTAATCTTAACACCAGTAGCACACTCAGTGAAGGAAGAGTTTTTAAGGTTCAAGCTACCATCGCAACCAAAATAGATACCAAAATCAACATTGGATACGGAACAATTATTAGCAGACACATTAGCTGTACCAGTTTCGCCCCAAAGAAAAACAAGTTCTCCGGAGGTTTCTTCCTTGGAAGTACCTTGATTTTTGCAGTTTTCAAGAACATAATTTTGAGTTACTCCCGCATTAGGAGTATTGCCCCAAATCTTAATATTCTTGGCATCATAAACGATTACAGTCAGCTCTGCGGCCTTGCCCGTTTCAGATATATTAACTGCAATTTCACCATACTGGAAATCGGCACCGTTGCCGTAAATGGTAAGATTTTTGGTCAATTCAGGTGTTCTGTTAGGCTGCGCAAGAAAATCGGTGTAAGCCATCAGACGACCCTTAATGCCTTCCTTCATATAGAGTACAGTTGCACCATCGTTAATCGCGGTCAGTACATCAGCGGCGTACTTAACATTTCCATCTTTTTCGTAAGCGACAACAGCTGCGGCTTTGCCTGTGCTTCCACCAGGGATATCATAGTCTGCTTCGTTGGGGAACGATTCCGCAGTCACGCCGGCAGGATAAGTATATGTATCCGCCATAGCGGTGACAGGCAGCATGACGGCCAGCAGGAGGAGGGCCAGCGCCAGGCTAAGGAGCTTTTTCATAAGACATTACCTCTTTCTTTTTGGGGTTTCCCCTCTTTATTTCCGGCAGGTGAATCATGCCCGCGAGTAAATGATTCATGTTTGCCCGCAAACATGAAATCCCCCATATGGGGGGATTTCATGTTTGCCGCAACATGAAATCCCCATATGGGGGATGCCGGTAATATTATTTTAGCAATTTAAGCGAATAAAGTCAAGAAAACAGTGGAAGTTTTTTCATCTTTGTAGGAGTTGCCAAAAGCGAAGAGGGAAATTTATGCAAAAAAGCAGAGGCCCGGTGAGGGACCCCTGCTGGGAAAATCATTCCTCCCGCTTTTTGCGGGTGGCACGGACGATATTGAGGGCAATGATGCCCGCCACACATGCGCCGAGGAACATGGGCATGATCATGGCGCTGTATTTTTCATCGGCGGTCAGCACCTCTGCCCATTTGCTGTCGATGTAAGGGACAGCTCCGGGCCGATATAGGTGTAGTAGCCGCAGTGGGCCAGGGACTCCTCATCGGGGTAGGCGGTGGGGTCGGATTTTGTCTCCTCATCCAGCAGCTCGTACACCTTCGTATTGGGGGTGGAATAGCCGATGGCCTCGGTATTGGCAAGGCCGACCTCCGGCTCCAGCATGAAGTTGATATACATTTCTGCCAGCTCCCGCTTCTGGCTCTCCTTGGGGATGCACAGGCAATCGGTGAAAAGATTGCTGCCCTCCACGGGGATGGAGAAGGCAAGGTCAGGGTTGTCCGCTATCATGGTAACGGCATCGCCGTTATAATAGGGCGCCATGGCCGCTTCCCCGCCGATCATTTTATCGAATACCTCATCGGCGACATAGGCCTGAATGACCTTTTTCTGCTCCTTCAGCAGCACCACAGCCTTATCCACCTGCTCGGTGCTTTCGGCATTAATGGGCAGCCCCAAATAAGCAAAGGTGATGCCGAAGGCGTCCTTGGAGTTATTGATCATCAGGATATTATCCATATAGGCTTCGCTCCACAGGGCGCCCCAGCTGGCCACCACCGCTTCGTCCTCTACCATTTTGGTATTGTAGATGAGCCCCAGCACGCCCCAGGTATAGGGCACCGAATACTCATTGGTGGGGTCGTAGGACTGGTAAAGGTACTTTTCATCGATGTTTTTCAGGTTGGGGATATTGGACATATCCGGCTTTTGCAGCATCCCCTCGGCGATCATACGAGAGATCATGTAGTCGGAGGGAACGACGATATCATAGACGGCGCCGCCGGTTTTCAGCTTGGCGTACATCGATTCATTGGTATCGTAATTGGAATAAATGACCTTGATGCCGGTGACCTCCTCAAAGGCCTTGTTGACATCCAGCCCGCCATCGGCACCGTCGGAGATATACTCGCCGCAATTGTAGACACTGATGGAATAGCCCTTATCCCTGTAGCGGCCGTAGTACTCCATATCTAGAGCTGAGGTATCAATGCCGGTTTCCGCTGCCAAAGCAGTAACGGGAAGCAGAAGGACAACCATCATCAGCGCCAAAAGGAGGGAAAGGATACGCTTTTTCATGCCGCATGTTCCTCCTTTCGCATCATCTGCTTTTCCTTGCGGGCAGAGTAATAGTTGCTGAGAAGCAGCAGCGCCAGCACCACCACAAATATGATGGCGGTAAGGGCATTGATCTCCGGGCTGACACGCTTGCGGACCATCGAGAAGATGGTGACGGGCAGAGTCTGCGAGGAGGCGCTGGACACAAAGTAGCTGATGACGAAGTCATCCAGCGAGTAGGTGAACGCCATGAGGAAGCCGGATACCATGCCGGGCATGATCTCCGGGATGACGACCTTGTAGAAGCCAGCTTGGGGCTGCAGCCCAGATCCTGCGCAGCCTCGAAGGTGAAGCGATCCATCTGACGGAGCTTCGGGAGGACATTGAGGATGACATAGGGCGTGCAGAAGGTGACATGCGCGATGATGAGCGTCACGAAGCCGAGCTGCATTTCCGGCAGCTGAAGGAACGAAAGCGCGGTGCCGCCGATCCAGTTATTGAACTTCTGGATGCCATTGCCGAAGGAAACGAACAAAAGCAGCATGGAAACACCGGTAACGATCTCAGGATTGAGAATGGGCAGATAGGTGATGTTCATCACCAGTGATTTGAACCACTTACGGCGCATGGCATAGATGCCGACCGCCGCCATGGTGCCCAGCACCAGCGCGATGACAGACGCCGCCAGCGCGATGATCAAGGTATTGCGCAGCGAGGAAAGGATCAGCTCATTGTGGAACAGCTCCTTATACCAATGGAAGGAGAAGCCGGTCCAGCTGGCGCGGGATTTGGATTCATTGAAGCTGAACGCAATGAGCACGATGATGGGCAGATACAGGAAGATGAATACCAGACGGGTATAAAGCTTGGCATACCATTTCATATGAGCATCCCTCCTCTGTCATCATTGTCCTCAAACTGGTTCATGAGGCTCATAACAAGCAGGATGAATACCATCAATACCAGCGAGATGGCGGAGCCGAGATTGGGATTGTAGGCATTGCCGAGGAACTGGGTCTCGATGAGGTCACCGACCATCATATTGGAGCCGCCGCCCAGCATACGGGAAATGATGAAGGTGGAAACAGACGGCACAAATACCATGGTGATGCCGGTGGTGATACCGGGCACCGAAAGGGGCAGCACCACACGGGTAAAGGTGTTCCACGGGTTGGCGCCGAGGTCCCCGGCAGCTTCCAGCGTGTAGGGTTCGATCTTGGTCATGATGGAATAGAGCGGAATGACCATAAAGGGCAGGTAATTATACACCATGCCCAGCACCACGGCACCCTGGGTGTAGATCATCTTGAAGGGGCCGATGCCGAAGAACTCCAGGATGCTATTGATGACGCCGTTATTTTCCAGCAGGTCATCCAGGCGTAGGTGCGCAGCAGGAAGTTGGTCCACATCGGCAGCATGACCAGCATAACCAGCGTGCGCTGATTATTGGCATTGTAGCGGCTCATGATAAAGCCGAGAGGATAGGCGATGACAAGGCAGATGGCAGTGGCCACCAGCGAAAGCCAGATGGAACGGACAAACACCGCGGTGTAATCCGAGACCTTGGCGACATTGGCGAAGGTGAACTGGCCATCACTGGTGGAAAGGCCGAACACCGCCACCAGAATGAGCGGTACGACGACAAAAATCACCGACCAAACAATATAGGGGACGGAAGAAAAGCGAAATTTCATGGCTTTATTCCTCCGTGCGCTTCATGATATGAATATCCATAGGCGCGACATCCATGCCGATGAGGGTACCGGGCTCCACATACTGGGTGGTGTGGATCTTCCATTTATATCCCATGGCATCTACCATGATCTCGTAGTGGACGCCCTTGAAGATGATGGATTCCACAATGCCGGAAATTTTGCCCTTATCGGCGGGAACGATCTTGAAGTCCTCCGGACGGACGACGACCTGTACACGCTCCTTGAGGCTCGAATCCCTTATCCACGCAGTCAATAGTCATTCGCGAATTCCACGAGGTAAGTCCTTATGCATGATGCCGTCGATGATATTGCTTTCACCGATGAAGTCGGCCACGAAGGCATTGCAGGGCTCATTGTAGATATCCTGCGGGGTACCGATCTGAAGGATGTTGCCATCCCGCATGACGACGACGCGGTCGGACATGGTGAGCGCTTCTTCCTGATCGTGGGTGACATAGATGAAGGTGATCTCCAATGCCTGCTGGATGCGCTTTAGCTCGATCTGCATTTCCTTGCGGAGCTTGAGATCCAAAGCGCCGAGGGGTTCATCCAAAAGCAGGACCTTGGGACGATTGACCAGCGCGCGGGCAATGGCCACACGCTGCTGCTGACCGCCGGAAAGCTGATTGATATGGCGCTTATCGTAGCCGGAAAGGCCCACAAGCTTGAGCATTTCCTTGACGCTCTGGCGGCGCTCCTTTTCCGGTACTTTGGCGATCTTCAAGCCGAATTCCACATTCTCGTACACATTGAGGTGCGGGAACAGCGCATACCGCTGGAATACCGTATTCACCTCACGCTTGTAGGGGGGCAGGTCATTGATGCGGACACCACCAAAAAAAACATCACCCTCCTTGGGTTGGATAAATCCGCCGATGATGCGCAAGGTAGTTGTCTTGCCACAACCGGACGGCCCAAGAAAAGTAATGAATTCCTTGTCCATGATGTCAAGGTCGATCCCCTTGAGGACCGGCTCGTCATCAAAATCGACTCTGATGCCGCGCAGGCTAATCAAAGCATTTTTGTTCATTTCAACATCCTCCTTTTGCGGTAAATCTGCAGGCCCTCACACCTGCCGCAGCCGCTATTGCACCGTCCCCGCAAAAGGTTTTTAGGATACCCCGAAGATTGGGGTTCTTTCAGATGGGCATATACGAGCCGCCTTTTTATTGAATTGAATGGTCAAAATGACAGATATCAATATATCATATTTTGTCGTAATGTCAATGCTAAATTTCAAGATTTATTAGAGTTTTTCAGAAAATTTCTGCGTCTTTTGGGCAGAGCTTATGATGAACTTTGAAATACTCCTGATTTCTCCGTTTTTCTCAAAATATCTTAAATTCATGTTTTGGGGGATTTTTCTCCCCGCAGCAGCGAAAAAAGCCAGGAAAGCTCCTCCCGCCGCAGTGCCCCGCAAAGCAGCAGCGCCGCCCCGTAGCAGGCCAGGTAGAGGAACACCAGCAACAGGAGAATAAGCGGCTGCCCGGTCCGGGACAACAGCCTACCGAAGATCAGGCGCAGCAGCCACCAGCCCCCAACTGCCGCGGCCGCCGTAAGCAGCCAGCAGAGCGGCTGAAGCCGGAACACCGTGACCCGGGTAAGCCGCGCGGCACTGAGGGCGAAATTGAGGAGCTCGGTGGCGGAGATGGAGAAAAGATAGCCGGCCACCCCATACCGGGGCAGCAGCAGCCAAACGAGCAGCAGGCCGGTGGCGGCATCGATGATATTGTACCGCATATTGGCGCGGTACTCCCCTACCCCCTTCAGCATGCCATCCACGAGGGTATCCATATACATGATAGGCACCAGCGGCGCCAAAAGGCGTATGTACTGCCCGGCGGCGGGCTCGGAATAGATGAGCTCGCCCAGGGGATGGGCGAAGAAAAAGCAGGCCCCAGCGACAGCCATCGAAAAGAAAAGCCCCAACCGGTAAAGGCGCTCCAGCATGTAGCCAAGACCCCGCAGCCGGCCCTGTACCTGGGCTTCGGTCAGCTCGGGAACGATGAGATCCGCAATGACGGCGATGAGCGCTGCCGGGAACAGCAAAATGGGCAGGGACATGCCTTGTATCACGCCATAGGCGGCCAGCGCCGCCTGAGCCCCGCCGCCAAAAAGGCGAAGCCCCCGCGGGACAAGCAGGTGCTGGGCGGTACTGAGTGCCGACCGTGCGTAGCTGCTGAGGGAAAGCGGCACCGTAATACGCAAAAGAGACGGCAGCATAGGGGTGCGGCAGCGGCCCTTCCGGCGAGGGAGGGAGGCAAGCAGCAAAAGCAGCAGCGCCAGGAAGGAAAAGACCTCCGAGGCGAGCATACCGAGAGTAAGGGCGCCGCAGGCGTACTCCAGGCCGTAGCCGCCCAGCCGCAGCAGCGCCAAAACGGTGCAGCCGATGCGGATGAACTGCTCCGAAAGCTGAACGAGGGACATTTTGACCGACTGGTGCATGGCAATGAAGTAGCCGCCCATGGCACCGGACGCAGCAACAAAGGGCAGGGCGAATGCCAGCACCCGCAGGGAGAGGATAATGCGGTCATCCCCAACCCAGGCGGCCGCCGCAGGCGCCAGATAATAGAGCAGCAGTAAGGCAGCCATGCCGAAAAAAGCGGCATATCCCATGGCGCAGCCGGTGGCCCGGCGGATAGCGGCGTCATCGCCGCGACCGGTCTGCTGGGCAATGAGCCGGGTGGCGGCCAGACGCACACCGGAGACCGCCACGGTAGTGGCAAGGGAATAGACCGACATCACCAGCTGAAAAAGCCCAATGCCCGCAGCACCGATCTTGCCGGCGACATAGACCTGGAACACCAGGGCGATGGTGCGCATCAGCAGGCTGGTAGCAGTCATGGCGGAGGTATGCAAAAGGAGCTGTTTGGCACGGCGCATATGCGGCTCTCCCCTCCCATTTTGCGGTATCTCCTTTTATCTTATGGGTGGATGGCGGGAAATAGACGGGCGAGGCGCAGAGGGAAGGTGCGGCCGCAGGCCGTTTCGCCCCTTGGGGCGAAACACACGGGCAAAGCCTGTGGCGGCGGTGCGGAGCGCCGCCGGGCCTGCGGAAGTATCCAGTAAATGGCATAAATTCGGCCCAGGAAAAGGCGGCGGCAGCTACTTTGGCGCGCGAAGGGTGAAGCGATGGTGCAGCAACCCCAGCAGGGCCAGTGCACCCAGTGCTCCGCAAATAGGGTAAACAGTGCCGATGAGCTTCCCGAAGCCGAAAAGGCTGCACAGCCATGCGGGGATAGCCAACAGAAGGACAAAGCTGAAGCGGCGGTTCGCCATGGTGGAAAAGCGAACCATGCAGTAATGGCGGAGAGCAACGGCGCAGGAAAGCGCGGTACCGAGCATGGCACAGAGCAGCAGCACCCCATAGAGGTAGTACCAGCCCCCGCCCAGCGCACCGGCAGCGGCCAGCATGGGCAGCGGCGCCTCTACCACGGTGGGAAGCGTCTCCATGGTGAGGAAGATACCCAGCGCGATGGAAATGAGAATAATGCAGCCAAGCAGTACTCCCCACCAAACTGTGCGGCGGGAGCGCAACTCTTTCCCGACGGGGGCCAAAATACCGATGGAGGAAAAAAGATTATAACTGACAAAAGAGCAGGCGGCAATAGCCCAGTGGGAAAGCAGTGGGCTGACGGATGGGACTGCAGCAATGGTAAGCTGCCAGCCGCAGCGGCGCAGGGTAAGCGCGCTGACCAGCACCGAGCAGATAACCAGCAGCGGCACCACGGTGGAAAAGACATTTACCATGCCGGAGGTGCCGGTAAGGGAAAGCAGCGAAATCAAAAGGCAGAACGCCGCACTGCACCAAAAGGCGGAGGCACCCAGTATCTGCGCGAAAAGCGCCCCCACCCCGGCCGCCATGATGACCAATATCCCGAAGAGGAAAAATAGCTGCAGTAGCCCAACGGCATCCCGCAGGAGCGGGATAGGGCGGCGAATCACAAGGGCATCGGTTTGGTCACAGCCGGTGCGCTGCACCAGCCGCAGCAGCAATACCCCAAAGAAAAAGGAGAGTGCCACCGCCAGCAGCAGGCCCGCTATCCCCTGCCAACCAAAGCAGCCAAAAAACTGCCACAGCTCCTGGCCGGAGACATAGCCCGCCCCCAGGTAACAGCCCGCAAAGGTAAAGCCCAGCCGCAGTGCATTCTCTTTCCGTTTCATCAAAAAAGGACGCCCCCTATCGAGTCATGTATGGTGTGCGTCCTTTTCTTTCGTATTCATTTTGCTTTTTGTTCTATCCGCCAAAGCGTTCCACGGTGATATAGAAACGGCCCTTCTTGGAAAGGCCTCCGATCTCCCTTAGAATAAGCCTGCCCTGCCCGCGCACCGAAAGGATATCTCTTTCGGCAAGCTGTCGGTCAGGCTTTAGGCACTCGCAGCCATTCAGGCTGACCCGCCCGGCGGCGATGAGCTCCGCGGCTCTCCCCCGGCTGAGGGAAAAACCGCTGCCAAGAACGGCATCCAGCCGCAGTGAAGCGACGGTATCCCGGATGGTCTTTCCATCGGCAGCTGGAATGCGCAGCTCCGAAAGGGGGATCTCCACCGGGTGCAGACCGGTGCGGCCGGCGCTCAGCCAGTTATCCCGCAGGAAGGGAATGCACTCCCGCAGGGCAATGACATCGCAGCCGTTTTCTCCCACTAAAAGGTCGCCCAGCACCTCCCTGCGGACACCCTGTGCCATCAAGCTACCCAGGATGTCCCGATGGGTAAGCGCCGCGCCATGGCCCCAGCTGACCCGGATAGCTCCAAAGGGCAGCTCCTCTTCCGGGATGTTATCCGCATCCATATAGTCCGGTAGAAAGAGAAACAGGCAGCGCTCGGCATCGGGGTGCCCCCCCATTATCCTATGCGGGGGCGTGCCGCAGCAGACTACCACCTGCTGGGCAATGCAGCGCTGGTGTGTGGTAAGAAACATGGTATGGGTCAGGCGGTTCTGACGGGCACACTGTTCCAACTTATCCGCCACCTGGGCGGCGGTCATGCGGTCTTCGCCGGAAAATGCTCGGAGAAAATCTCGGTCTTTGGACATGGGAGTCTCCTTTGGAGGGTTTGATGGGGTGGGACGGCCCGCAGGGCAAACCGCTGCAGGCGGTTTCGACGGCGGAGCCGTCGGTTTCGGCAAAGCCGAAACGCCCTGCGGGCCGTATGCCTGCGGTTTGCGGGGGGCAGCGGGGAGAAAATGCCGCCCGCTTTCGTCTTGCATCTTACCATACGGCGGGGCAGAATGCAAGAAAGGCAGCGCCCCATCACGGAGAACCGCCTTTCTTGTATGGAAACTGTACCAGAGGAAAGCAAATTTAGCTAAGGGTAGTGCCGGTGGCAAAGCTGGCCACGATGATGATAATGATGCTGATGGGGGCCAGGTACTTCACCAGGAAGCTGTATGCCTTCTTCAGACGGAAGGGCTTGCCGTCCAGCTCGATCTCGCGGATGGCGTTCTGGGGCTTCCCAGGCCCAGCCGACAAACAGGCAGGAACCCAGTGCGCACACAGGGATCATCAGACGGTCGGTGAGGAACTCCATAAAGTCGCCGAAGATGGGGGTGGTAAGACCATTCTTGAAGTCGAACCAGATACCCTTGATATCAAAGGCGGCCTGAGAGCAGGTATAAATGGTACCAAGGAGGAACATCACCACGCACAGAATGATGGTAGTGGGGGTGCGTTTCCATCCAAAGCGCTCAGTAGCGAAGGCAACAACGCCCTCCACTAGGGAAATGCAGGAGGTGAGCGCCGCGAACAGCAGCAGCATGTAGAACAGGATGCCGAAGAACTGACCGCCGGGCATCTGCTGGAACACACCGGCCAGCGAAGAGAACGCAAAGCCTGCGCCCTTGCCAACGCCTTCTGCGCCGAGGGTAGCAAATACAGCGGGAACAATGATAAAGCCGGCAATCAGGGCTACCAGTGTGTCCATACCACAGATGATAGCGGCGTTTTTGGCGAGGTTTTCTTCCTTTTTAACATAGGAGCCGTAGGTAACCATAATAGCCATACCAAGGCTGAGTGAGAAGAACGCCTGCCCCAGGGCCGAAAGCACGGTGCTGAAGGTGACTTTGCTCCAATCCGGAATCAGCATATATTGCAGGCCTTCCCCGGCGCCGGGCATGGTAAGCGCCCGGATAAGCAGAATAATGAGGATGACAAACAGCGCCGGCATACCGATCTTATTAAAGCGCTCAATGCCGGATTCCACGCCCTTGACGATGATGAAGCAGGTAATGCCCATAAAGATACCCGCGAAGATAACTGCAGTCAGTGGGAACCATGTTTCCCCGGTGACGGCATTGTAGCCCAGCAGCGCATAGAAATATCCCAGCGGATCGGCGTAAACCTTGGTGGCCTCGGTGGCGTAGCTGGCCACATAGCGCAGCACCCAGCCGCCTACATGGCAGTAGTAGCTGGTAATGATAAACGCCACGATAACGCCGAACCAGCCGACCCACTTGTAGCCAGGGTGGCCCAGCTTGCCGTAGCTATCGATGGCATTGGCCTGCGCGCCGCGGCCGATGGTCAGTTCCGAGAGCATGACCGGGATGCCTATGAGGAGTACGATAGCAAGGTAGATGAGGATGTACGCTCCGCCGCCGCCTTCGTAGGCCTTGCCGGGGAACTTCCAGATGTTGCCGAGGCCGACGGCCGAACCGGCTGCCGCCAAAATAAAGCCGATCTTGCTGCCCCATTGGGCTCTTTTAGGTTCCATAGTCATTTTCTCCTTTTCTATGCACACTGTGGTAATTGTTCCAATCATAATACAATTTTTAATGGATAGCAACAAAAATTTTAATGGATTGTAAAATTCCGTCGTTTGTGCTAAAAAACGGAGCTTTAATGGGTATTATTGTGCATGTTAACGGTATTTTCTGCGCCGCTATTATACATATTGCATAAATTCAATTTATCAATTTTATTATAATAATTAAAATTTATAATTAGCGATAAGGATCTCATCGGAATGCAGGCGAGGATTGTGGTTGCCAAGGTAATCCACCTTTAGGCGCTGGATAGGCTCGATAATGATAGGCGACAGCAGGTGCATCTCATCATTGATGCCGCCCAGCTCCTTCAAGGCGTTGAGCATGAGCGCGGCGGAAGGCCCCAAGAGAGAGCTGGTCTTCCCGGTGACGATGCGGCCATCGGGCAGCTCCAGCGCCATCGCGGGTTGGCCGGTCTCCTCCGCTTTGGCGCAGGCGGCGGCCACCACGGGACGGTCGGCGGACGATACATTCAGCTGGTTCATGATGAGCTCCTGCTTGTGGATCTCAGCAGGCTCGCTGAGCCCCTGACGCACCAGGCAGGCGGTGGCATAGTACCGGCGGATGACCTCCTGCTCGGAAGCACGACGGCAGGCATCGTCATCTATGATGCAGTTGCCCGCCATATTGACGCCCATATCGGTCGGACTTTTGTAGGGAGAGGAGCCGTAAATGCGCTGGAAAATGGCATTGAGCACCGGGAAGATCTCGATATCACGGTTGTAATTGACGGTGGTGACACCGTAGGCTTCCAGGTGGAAAGGATCAATCATATTGACATCGTTGAGGTCGGTGGTGGCGGCCTCATACGCCAGGTTGACAGGGTGCTTGAGGGGGAGGTTCCAAATGGGAAAGGTCTCAAATTTGGCATATCCGGCCTTGACCCCGCGCTTATTTTCGTGGAAGAGCTGGGAAAGGCAGGTGGCCATTTTGCCGCTGCCGGGGCCGGGGGCCGTGACTACCACCAGCGGGCGGGTGGTTTCGATGTATTCATTCTTGCCAAAGCCCTCATCACTAACGATGAGCGGGACATTGGAGGGATAATCGGGGATGATGTAGTGGCGGTAGACCTTGACCCCCAGGGTCTCCAGGCGCTTCTGGAAGGCATCGGCGGCTGGCTGGGCATGGTAATGGGTGATGCAGACGCTGCCCACATACAGGCCGATCCCACGGAAGGCATCGATGAGGCGCAGGACATCCAGATCGTAGGTGATACCCAGATCGCCGCGGCGCTTGTTCTTTTCGATGGCATCAGCGCTGATGACAATGACGATCTCTGCGGAGTCCTTCATCTGCAGCAGCATTTTCACCTTGCTATCCGGCGCAAACCCCGGCAGCACGCGGGAAGCGTGGTAATCATCAAAGAGCTTACCGCCGAATTCCAGGTACAGCTTACCGCCAAACTGACCGATGCGCTCCCGGATCTTATCCGACTGCATTTGCAGGTATTTTTCATTATCAAAGCCGATTTTGAACATGATTTCCTCCTCGTATTATCCTCTGTCGCTGCGTTTTTATCGGGGGCTGCCGCCCATCGCCGGCAAAAATAAAAAAAGCGCCTTTTACGAGGCGCTTCTTTTGTTCCCCCTTTGGGGGAGCCCTTACGATTATATCATTAGTGGGCGGGACATGGCAAGTGGAATCGCGTATAATTTATCCAGAAAATTTTAGCGAATAGCGCCAAAATCCATTACCGCGGCCATTTTTTTCGGCCGGAGATGATAACGCCGCCAATGATAAGCAGCGCCCCCACAATGGCCGTCCAGCTCATGGGCTCCCCCAGCAGGAAGTGGGAGGCCACTATAGTAATAAAGGGCTGGAGATAGATATAGTTATTGGCGTGAACGACTCCCAGCCGGTCGATGACAACATTCCACACGGCAAAGCAGACGGCACTGCCCAGCACCGCCAAGAACAGAATGCAGAACAGCGGCTTTGGCTGTGCCAGCGGGGTAAAGTCGATCGAGAGCTCCCCGCGGGCAGCCAGCAGCGGCACCGAGGTAACCGCACCGTACAGGATGACCCGGCGGGCCAGCAGTGTGCTGTCCACCCGGCCGGAAAGCCGCTTGATAAGGACTGAATAGCAGGCCCAGCTGGCTGCCGCCAAAAAGGCCAGCAGATCGCCTACCGGGCTGAGCTTGAGCACCAGCGCGCCGTTGAGCACCACCAGCACCACACCACTCATGGCCACGGCAAAGCCGATCCAAACGGTGGTGTGGAGCTTTTCATCCCTGGTAAAAAAGTGCGCCAGGATGGAGGTAAGGATGGGCGCCATCGCCACAATGATGCTGACATTGGCGGCAAAGGTGTGCTTCAGGGCGGTGTTTTCGGTAAAGAAATAGAGCGTGCCGCCCAAAATGCCCAATAGCAGGAAGGTGAGCTCTCCCCTGCCCTGCCACGGCAGCGGCCGAGGGCGCAGCAGCCACAGCACAAAGTAGGCAATGACAAAGCGCATGAACATCACCTGCGCCGGGCTGTAATAGGCAAGGAGCTCCTTGCTGCAAACAAAGGTGGTGGCCCAAATGGCGGAAACCATCAGCGCCATCAGGTGGGCAAGCAGACGGGAATGGGACTGGGAAGCGGAAACAGTAGGGGGATTTGCTTTGGGGTTCATAGGGGTAATGTGCATCTCCTTAAGGGTTGCCCTGCGGCCAAATGACCGAAAGGGCGCTGGTTGTGGGGTCATAGTCCTCCTGCAGGCGCTGCTCCAGCTCCTCCACGGTGGTGGAACGCAGGATCTCCAGGGGGTAGTAGATATCTTTCATACCGGAAAAATGAGCGGCGGCCATCAGACCTGCGATGGATTCCGCGCGGCCGTAAAGGCCGATGGTCCTGCCGTAATTGGCACGGCGGCAGCGGGCAAAATCCTGCGGTGGGATGCCCTGCCGCTGCAGGGTAGTCACCCGCTCACACAGGGCTTCATAGACAGCCTGTGGCTGACGGCTTTCGCCGTCAAACATCGCACAGATAAAGTCGCGTCCCGCCATCACCTCGCTGCCAAAGGTAGCGTTGATCTGCCCGCCTCGTACAAACGGCGGTACAGGTCAGTCGTTTCGCCGCAGATGAGGTCAAGCAGCAGCTCATCCAGCAGACGGTGGCGCATATTCTCCACCTCGCCGCCCGCCGCCTTAAAACCGACCTGGAACATCGGTGTGGCAATGGGCATTTTCTGCTCGCAGTAGTGCTCCCGCACCGTTCTTGGCTCCCGGATGGTAAGCGGGTTGGCCGCGGTCTTCGCTGTGGGGAAGTATTTTTCCGCCAGTTCCAGCACCGCGTCCTCCTCAAAGCACCCAGCGACCGAAAGTACCATATTGCCGGGGCAGTAAAAGCGCTCGTAGCAGCGGCGCAGCAGGGCGGCATCTATGTGGGCGATGGATTCCTCCGTCCCGGCAATATCCTCCCGGATGGGATGAACATGGTACATGGCCTGCAAAAAGGTTCGCCGTGACCATCCACTCGGGGCTGTCGCGGTACATGCGCAGCTCCTCGGCAATGATCCCTCTTTCCCGGCGGACGGAAGGCCCGGTAAAATAGGGCGTCGCTACAAAGTCCAGCAGCACCTCCAGCGCCTTGGAAAAGTTTTCGGTACAGCTAAAGTAGTAGGCCGTCTTATCAAAGCTGGTAAAGGCATTGGCGGAAGCGCCCAGCGCGTCAAAGCGCTGCATGGCGTCTCCGTAGGGGCAGTCGAACATCTTGTGTTCCAGGTAGTGGGCCACCCCGGCGGGCAGCGATACCTCCCGGCCCCGCACCCGGTAGCCGATGTCTATGGAGCCCACCCCGACGGTGAGCATGGCATACGCCGTTACAAAGCCGGGCATCCGGCACATCTGCACGGTAAGGCCGCTGGGCAGCACCATGGTGCGGGTGCTTTGTCCCAGCAGCTCGGAGGTATGGCGTTCATCAATCCTCATCGCACCCATCCTCCTTCCCTACGGCCTGCAAAAAGAACACGGTATCCAGTGTAAGCGCTGCCGCGGCGGCCGCCACCTCTTCCGCGGTGATGGAGGCGATCTCCTCCATATCCTGCTGCGGCGTGATGGGATCCCCCTGCAAAAGCCCGCTGAGATACCAGCCCTCGGTGCGGGCCAGGCTATCCCCAATGGAGCAAAGCGAGCTTTGGAACGCCAGCTTGATGTGAGAAAGCTCCTGCGGGGTGATATGCCCGGCGGCCAGGTCGGCGATCTCGGCCAGGATGGCGCTTTGCAGCCGCTCCCGGTTGGCCTCCTCCAGGCCGCATTCAATAAGCAGTATGCCGGTAAGCAGGTTGACCCGCGCGCCGCAGTAATAGCAGCAGCCCAGCCTTTCCCGTACATTGGTAAAAAGCCGGGAGCCGGTGCTGCCGCCCAGCAGGGCGGTCATCACACGCAGGGCGGTACGGGCCCGGCGCTGCCGCGGCAGGCCGGTGCGGAAGCCCAACACCAATTTACTTTGGCTCATGGGCAGCTGCTCGGCCAGCTCCGTTACCCGCTCCGCCCGTAGGGGGAGCCGCTGTGGCGTGGGACAAAGCGGCGTGCGCTCCACCCTGGCAAACAGTTTGGTAAATACCTCCTCGGCATAGTCCGGGCTGCCGCACCCGCTAAAGAAGATCTCTATGCGGGCCGTGCGGATCAGCTCGCGGTAGCGGCCATAGGCCTCCTTCGGTGTGGCAGAAAGCGTCTCCTGCACCGTACCGTAGCGGGGCAGCGCAAACCGACAGCCCCGGCCCATCTCAGCCGTGCAGCGCTGGGCCGCGTAGCTGCGTTTATCGTTGATCTCCGCCTCAATGGTATCAATAAGGTACTGCTGCTCCAGCCGGAAGGCCTCCTCCGGGAAGGCATCGCCCTCCACCTTCGGCTCCAGCAGTATTTCTCCCAACAGCTCGGCGCAGCCCCGGCTGATGCTCTCTCCCTCCAGTGCAAAGCGGTCATCCGCGCCGGCGATGGAGAATGTGAGCAGCTGGTTTTCACCATGGCGGGAAACATCGGTATCCAGCACTGCCCCGTAGAGGTCCGCCAGGCGGCATTCCAGCTCGGTCATATCCCGGCAGCGGCGGCTGCCCATGCGCAGCAGGTATGCCGCCAGCACCGCCGCGGAGGTCTTCCCCTCCGCCAGCGGTGTAATAATAGTGACTGATATGCTGTTGTGGTAGAATTTAGGGTCGTGAATGCGGGAAAACCATACGCCATCGGCGATGGCGCGGCGCTGCAGGGGTCCTGTCATATGTATCTCCTGGGGGTGAAATTTTATCAAAGGCCCGTCCCATCAAAGGGCGGGGTGTAGGCGGCATCGGCGGAAGAACGCTGCTGGGTATAGCCCAAAAAGCCCAGCTCCTCCGCCCGCTCGCAGGCCTTGCGGTATTCGTAGGTAAAAATGGGGCGCTGCAATTCCCGGATGGCAATACCGGCAGGCGGAGTATACTGGCTCATCAAGCTCAGCCGGATATCCTCCGGAGAGAAATTATCCGCCAGCCAGTTCAGCAGCCTTAGGCTGTCCTTATGGGCTCCCGGCAGCACCAGGTGCCGCACCACCATACCGCTTTGCAGCATGCCGTTTTCATCAAAGCGCACCGGCCCCACCTGCCGGAACATCTCCCGCAGGGCCTGGGCCGCCACGGCAAAATAATCCGGCGCAGCAGAATACCGGGCGGAAAGCGCGCTGTCGTAATATTTCAGGTCGGGCAGGTAGATCTGCACCCTGCCCTCCAGCAGCCGCAGCATTTCCACCCGCTCGTACCCGCCGGTATTATACAGTACCGGGATCGCCAGGCGTTCGCCGCACAGGTTCAGCGCTTCCAAGATCCACGGCAGATACTGCGTGGGGGTAACCAAGTTGATATTGTACGCCCCCTGCGCCTGCAATGCAAGGAAAACTTCCGCCAGCCGTTCGGTGGTGATCTTTTTCCCCTCGCCCCCGTGACTGATGACGCCGTTCTGACAAAAAACACAGCCCAGCGTACATCCGCAGAAAAACACCGTCCCGGAGCCCCGTTCGGGGTCCTCCCCGCTGATGCAGGGCTCCTCCCACCGGTGGAGAGCGGCACGGGCGGCACGCAGGGTATTCCCTGCCCCGCAGCGGCCAGTTTGGGTACGACGGTCCGCCCCGCAGCGGCGGGGACATAGTTCGCAATGTTCGGGGATTAGTACCGCCATACACTTTACCGCCTTTCAGCACAATGCCGCAGGCAGTCCTGCGGCATCGTGAAATTTAAGATAATAAATTTATTTTGCGATGATGCCATCAAATGCCGCCCAGGGCAGCACACTGTAACCATCGCACACCGTCTCCCGGCTGATGCCGCGGAGATTCTTCAGCAGCTCGGCAAAGTTGCCGCTGATCATGGTTTCGGTCACGGCGCCGGCCAGCTTGCCGTCTTTAATGAGGAAGCTGTTCTTGGCCACGCCGTTAAAGTCGCCGCTGGCGCCGGGCTGGCCGCCGGAGAAGCGGTTGATAAGAATGCCATTTTTGATCCCGGCAATGATCTCCTCCAAACTCTGCTCGCCAGGATGCAGGAAGTAGGCGCCGCTCTGGTTGGCAGCGCGTTTCTGGCCGGTCTTGCGTGCCGCGTATTCGGAAAGGCAGAAGCTCTCCAGCACGCCATCCCGCAGAATAACGCCGTTTTCGCTCTTATAGCCATTGCTGTCAAAGCGTTCACCGCAGACGATGCGCTCATCCAGCGGCCTTGTTTCCAGCGTAATGCCGCTGGAGGCGACCTGCTGGCCCAGCTTATCCTTCCAGATACTCGTATCACTGATGAGGGCATAATCCCCAGCATAGCAGCCCAGCGCGGTGCCCAGGAATTCTCCCATAAAAGCCGGGCTCACCAGCAGCGTCCCCTCAAATTTCTCCGGAATGGGCGCGGCGGTCAGGTCAGCCTCGGCATCCCGCAGCAGGCGGCGCATCATGCCGGTCTCCATCAGGGGCTGGTCCAGCCGGTCGGTCAGGTAGCCGGTGCCGTTAAAGGAACCCGCCTTCTCCCCCTCGTGGGCGGAGAACATGGTGCTGATGATATACCCGCCGTTCTGGTAGCGCATCTCCACACCGTTGGTGTTCATCAGCAGGATGTCGTCGTGGTCATATTTCGCGATGAGCTGTTCCATATTGATCTTGGGATACTCGGTGTGCAAAGTATCCATGTACTCCTGCAGCCGGTCAAAGAGCTTATCCCGGTCGGGGGTAAGCACCCCGGCGGTGAAGCTCATATTCTCTGCCTTGGGCGCGATGGATTCGGCCTCATCTGGCTGGGCCGCCATCACCGCCGCCATGCAGTCCTTTACCGCGGCGTCTATGGCTTCCTTTTCGCAGGAATTGGTGTGAATATTGCCGGTTTTCTGCTCTTTGATAGCCTTAAGCGAAAGCCCGCTCTTAAAGCCGGAGCGCATCAGGCTGAATTCCCCGCCATCAATGTTCAGTTCGTCTATCTTGCCGCTGGTCACAATCACGGCGGCGTCATCGGCGCCGGCCTCATGCAGCTGTTCCAGCGCGTAGCTGGCTGCGTCCTTCAAATTCATCATGCTGCTTCCCTCACTTTCCTGCTACATTCACTTTGCACTTTACGGCCGGGCCGCCCATGCCCACCGGCATCGGCTGCTTTTTGCCGCAGGTACCGCTGCAGCTCCACACCATGTCGTCGCTCAGCATATCCACGGTTTGCAGCATCTGGAACGCCACCCCGGAAATGGTGGTATCCCGGATGGCCCGTCCCAGCTTGCCGTTCTTGATCTCATACCCCATCATAATACCAAACATGAATTCGCCGGTGGTATCGGCCTGGCCGTTATTGGTCTGGGTAAAGTAATAACCGTCATCAATGGCGGCGATCATATCCTCCAGCTTGTCCTTGCCGGGCAGGATGGCGGTGTTTCTCATACGGATCAGCGGCTCATCGCTGTACGCATAGCCGCGGGCATTGCCGTGCGGCTCCATGCCAAAGTGCTGGGCAGTCTCACGGCTGTTCATGTAGCCCACCAGGATGCCGTCCTTGATGAGGACTTCATCAGAAGCGGGCGTGCCCTCATCATCTACATACACCGGCAGCGGGGCACGGCTGCCATCGGGCAGGGTGTGGGCATATCCACCATGGTGATAAGGTCAGTAGCGACCCGCTTGCCCAGGTTGTGCGCAGCCACGGAGCCGCCCAGCACCAGGTCGGCCTCTACGGTGTGGCCCACGGCCTCGTGCGCCAGAATACCGGCCAGCGCCGGAGCCAGCACAACATCCTTCAGCCCCGCGTTGGTAAAGACGCCCTCGCGCTTCTTCATCAGCAGCTCCACCTGCTCGTCCAGCTTTTCGTAGTACTTGCTGGGGTCGGTAAAGTGGTCGGTAAGGACGCCCTCGCCGCCGCCCAGCACATCAAAGATCTCAACCGGCATCCCATCGGGCGCGTCAGCGGTAAGCTGCACGACCAGATGGGTGCGGGGCCGCACGCTGTGGCTGTTGGTGCCGTCGCTGACAGTCAGCAGCTTCTCCATGCAGTCATGGCGCAGCAGCACCCGGCGGCTTAACAGATTGGGGTACTTCTGCTTCAGGTAATCATCCGCCGCCCGTACAAACTCGATGTAGTCCTTCTGCGGCACCTCAATATATTCCTTATCCTTCGCCACCATGCCGCTGGGCAGCACCGGCAGCGCGGGACGGTTCTTCTTCACGCGGGCATCCAGGAAAAGCGCGTTCTCCTCGGCGGCCTTCAGCACGCGGCGCACACTCTCCTCATCGTATTCCACGGCGCTGGCAAAGCCGTAAACACCGTTGCGGTACACCCGGGCGGAAACGCCGCCCTGCTGAGCGCGGGCATTGCTTTGCAGGTCGCCGTTCAGCATGGCTACCGCGTGGCTGGTGCTGATCTGCGCGCGCAGCTCCACATGGCCGTGCAGCTGCGGTGCAAAGGATGAAAGATAATCTTTCAGCATATCGGTTCCTCCATATCTAATATCGTTCCGCCGCCGATGACCGACCCGTCGCGGTAGAAAACCACCGCCTGGCCGGGCGCCGGGGCGCGTTGTGCTTCCATAAAGTCCACCCGAACGGTACCGGGGATGGGGCCGGGGCTGATAACCGCCGCGGCCGCCCGGTGGGCATATCTTATCTTCGCTTCCACTTCCAGCGGTCCGTGTAGGTCCTCTATGGCGATCCAGTTGAGGTCATCAGCAAAGATGGTCCTGCGAAACAGCCGGCTTTCCTCGGTGGTCAGCTCCACGGTGTTTTCCGCCGCGTTAATGCGCCGCACAAAGGCATGGCACCCCAGCGAGATGCCCAGCCCCTTGCGCTGACCGATGGTATAGTGAGTAATGCCTTTATTGGGCCCCAGCACAGTGCCGTCCTCCGCCACAAACTGTCCGGCGGGCAGCTCCTGTCCTGTCCAGCGCCGCAGGAATGCATTATAGTCCCCATCCGGCACAAAGCAGATATCCTGGCTGTCCGGCTTTTTGGCCACCACCAGCCCGCTTTCCTCCGCTATGGTGCGTATCTCCGGCTTGGAGTACTCCCCCAGCGGCAGCCGCAGCATGGCCAGCTGCTCCTGCGTCAGGTTATACAGCACATAGCTCTGGTCCTTTTCGGGATGAATGGCTCTTTTCAGCTCCCAGCGGCCGGTCGCTTCATTGTAGCCGCAGCGGGCATAGTGCCCGGTCGCCATCAGGTCAAAGCCCAGCTCCCGGAGCTTATGGGAAAAGGCCCCAAATTTAATATATCGGTTGCAGCTGATGCAGGGGTTCGGCGTGCGCCCGATGAGGTATTCCTCCGCAAAGAGCCCTACCACCTCCTGCCGGAACAGGTCTTTATAATTCAGCACATAGTGCGGAATGCCCAGCTGTTGGCACACATAGGCCGCGTCCCGCACATCGTCGGCGCTGCAGCAGCCGGATTCCAGCGTGGGGTCGTCCCACAGCTTAAAGGTCACACCGGTCACCTCATATCCCTGCTTTTTCAGCAGGTACGCCGCAACCGAGCTATCCACTCCGCCGCTCATGCCTACCATGATCTTCCGGGCCATCGGTGTTCCCTCCTTTTCGGTAAAATAAAGTTTTGTCTTATGCCGGGCGTCTCCGGTGGAAACGATCCGCAATAGCTACTACCACATGGCCCAACTCCTTCACCCGCAGCAGCAGGCAAGCGATAAAGTAAACGATCATCGCCACTACGATCGCTGCCAGCAGGCTCACCAGCAGCGAGGTCGTCTTGGTAGAAAACCAGTGGTAGAAAGGCAGCGTCGCCGCGGTCATGGCCCCGGCCGCTATTATCATCTTCAGGTAGGTCCCCGCCAGGTACCGGTAGCCCATATGCCCCATCTTGCGCTGCAGCTGAATGATCAGCAGCACGGTGGTAATAAAGCTGGAAAGCGCCGTCGCCAGCGCCAGCCCCTTGTGCTCCATCGTCCGCATCAGCAGCAGATTAATGACGATATTAAGCACGATCGCCAGCAGCGAATTGATGGTCGGCGTCTTGGTATCCTGCAGGGCGTAGTACACATTGATGGTCACTTCCTTGATGCTGTAAAAGAGCAGCCCCAGCGAGTAGAAAAACACAACTTCCCCGGTGCGCTGCACATCAAATTCGGTAAACTCCCCGCGGTAAAACAGCAGCTGCACAAATTCCTTGGAGAACATCATCATGCCCGCCGAAATGGGAATGACAAACAGCCCGATGATGCCGCAGCTGGAGCGGTAGGTGTGCTTCAGCTGCCGGGTATCGCTGGCGGCGGAAAGGCGGGAGAGCTGCGGGAACAGCGCAGTGGTGATAGAGACCACAAACACCGAGGTCACAAACCCGGTGATGCGGTTGCCGTAATTCAGCACCGAGACCACGCCCTCCGAAAGCAGCGAGGCGATGCTCTTATCAATGATGATATTGATGGAATTGATGGTCTTGCCCAGGAAGATAGGCAGAACCATCACCAGGAATTTACGGATATTATGGTTGCGGAAGGCGATATCCGGGTGGTAGCAGAACTGCCGCCGCAGCGCCACCAGCAGCACCAGCAGGAACTCCCCTGCGTAGCCGATGACAACGCCCCAGCCCAGCATATCGTAGTTCTCTCCGGAAAGGAGAATGGTGGCGATGACCGCGATGTTCAGCGGCACGCTCACCATGCCAACGGTAAAAGAAGCAGCCCTTCATCTGCAGGTAGCCCTGCAAAATATAGCCGACCCCCAGGAACACCAGCGAGGCGATCATGATGGAGGAAAGGTTCACCGTCAGGTCCAGCTGCGCGCCCTCAAAGCCCAGCGCGAACAGCCGCACAATGGGATACCGCAGCGCCAGAAACACAGCGATAAAGCCCACCGAGAGCAAAAACGACATGGTGATCACCTGGTCGTGGAACGGCTTTTCCTCACCGGGGCGGTTCTGCTGCAGGTCGGTATAAACGCTGATATAGCTGGTCAGCATAGCGGTACCCAGCCCGGAAAAGAGAATGGTGGGCAGGGTGAACGCCACCACATAGGCGTCACTTACATTGCTGGCACCGTAAGAAAAGGCCAGCGAAAGCTCCCGGCAGAAGCCGAGCACCTTGGCCAGTATCGTGGTCAGCACCATGATGATGGCATGGACAGCGGTCTTGTTCATTTACTCATAGCTCCGTTACGAAATGTGATAAACGCCGCCTTACTGCAGCTTGCCAAAATTACTGAACGGGAAAAGGGTGAAGATCGCCCGTCCCTGGATGGACTCGCCAGAAACATAGGGGTTCTGCCAGTAACGGCTATCCATGGAATTGGCCCGGTTATCGCCCATAAAGAGGTAATACCCCTCCGGGACATCAAACTCACTGGGAATGGCATACTGGTACACCACATAGCTTTCCTGCTGCACTTCCCCATTAATGGTCACAGTGCCGTTTTCATCGATCTCCACATGGTCGCCCGGCAGCCCGATGAGCCGCTTGATGAGTGTGGTGCCGGCCAGCTCCGGGGTCTCCGCCGTAAAGACGATGATATCCCCGCGCTCCAGCTTTTCCAGGTCATGCACCCGCAGCGCGAAAAGCGCGCTGTGCTCGGCAATGGTCGGCTCCATGCTGCCCGTGGGCACAATCGGCACAAAGAACACAAATTTCACGATCAAAAACAGTGCCAAAATCTCCAGCCCAAAGGGCAGGATCCACTCCTTATACAGCCGCTTAAAGGTCATGGGCTGCTTTTCTTTCTTTGGGGTATTTTCAGGTTTTTTTTCGCCGGCGGCAGGGGCGGTATTCTCCGGCTGGCCGGCATTCTCTATGATATCGGTCATGCTATATCCTCACAGTGTTTCTTTACTTCAGTATTTCCTTCAGGAAGCTCTCTCCGGCGATCTCCGCCTTGACGCCCAGGTATTCCGCCACGGTGGCGGCCAGGTCGGCATAGGTGCTCCGGGTACCAATATTGACTCCCGGCTTCACTTTTGCGCCGTAGGCCAGCATGGGCACATGCTCCCTGGAATGATCGGTGCTGGGAGTGGAAGGATCGCAGCCATGGTCCGCCGTGATGAACAGCAGGTCATCGGACCGCAGCAGCGGCAGCAGCTCCCGCAGCTGCACATCAAATTCCGTCAGCGCGTTGGCATAGCCGTCCACATCATTGCGGTGGCCGTACAGCATATCAAAGTCCACCAGGTTCACAAAGCACAGTCCGTTAAAATCCTTCGCGGCATAGTCCAGGGTGTGGTTCATGCCGTCGGTGTTGCTCTTGTTGCGCACCATCTCGGTAATGCCCTGCCCGGCAAAGATATCATAGATCTTGCCGACACCAATGGAAGCCAGTCCCGCCGCCTGGATGTAATCCAGCAGCGTTTTCTTCGGCGGCTTCAGCGAAAAATCATGCCGGTTGCTGGTGCGGGTGTAGTTGGGGTATTCCCCCACATACGGCCGCGCAATGACCCGTCCGACCCCCAGCTCAGGCCCCTGCAGCATTTCCCGCGCCTCTTCGCAGATGTGATAAAGCTCCTCCACCGGCACATCGGCCTCGTTGGCCGCGATTTGGAACACACTGTCCGCCGAGGTATAGCAGATCAGCCCGCCGGTTTCCTTCTGCTCCCGGCCGTAGTCCTTTATCACCTCGGTCCCGGAATAGGGCTTATTGCACAGCACCTTACGCCCGGTCTTTTCCTCAAAGGCCTTGATAAAGCTCTCCGGGAAACCATCGGGGAAGGTCGGCATCGGCTGGGGCGAAATAACTCCTGCCAGCTCCCAGTGTCCGATGGTGGTATCCTTGCCGCGGCTCTCTTCCGCCATGCGGCCGTAGGCGCCCACCGGGGCCGCCACCGGGGTACCGCAGCCCACCTCATCAATATTAAAGATGCCCATTTTCGTCAGCATCGGGATATCCAGCTTGGAGGAAGTGGTGCAGGCACGCAGGGTATTGCTGCCCGCATCGCCAAAGTCTGCGCTATCCGGCATTTCGCCGCAGCCGCAGCTATCCAGCACAATGAGAAAAATGCGCTTTTCCATAGTCTATACTCCTTGCTCCCCACGCCGCAGTGCGGGGTTATATTTCGGGAGAATTTCCCAATGCTTTATTGTATCACATTCTTGGCATAAAGGGAAGTGAACATTCCTTAAACTTTCCCCTTTTACGCCCCACTCATACCTTGTGCGGGGACAACATTTCTTCCCTGCTTATTCATGTGATAAAAATCCAGGCCCTGTTCTACAATGATTTGTGTAGAAGGAACATTTCTCCCCTGCTTATCCATGTGGTAAAAATCCAGGCCCTGTTCTACAATGGTTTATGTAGAAGAAACACTTCTCCCCCGCTTATTCATGCGGTAAAAATCCTAGCCCCGCTTTACAATGGTCTGTCCAAAAGCGGCATACCAAGGCAGGCAAGCAAACGCTTACAAGCATGGAAACGGCAAAAATACATTTTCCACCCATATTCGCCTTACAGTGGGTATCATTTTACCGGTAAAAATGCTATTTTATCATCAAGGAAACAAAGGAGGCAGATTCATCACCAAAAACGGAAAGAACAGAATTTAACCCAGGAGCAGCTTGTCGAGCGCTTGGGTATTTCCAATAAAACCATTTCAAAATGGGAAACAGGAAAATGTATGCCCGATTATGCCGTAGTAAAGAACTTGTGTGAGGAATTAAATGTTTCGGTTTCTGAACTCATGGACGGCGAGGAAACCGACGATAAAAGTATTCGTATGTATGATGAGGAACAGATCCTTGATCTGCTGAGAAGAACACAGGAACTGGAAAAGCAAAAAGTCATGCTGACCGGCGTTGTTCTCATCGTCATGGGCGTTGCTCTTCAGTCCTTGTCGCACACTTTGGGCGGCTCCGATGTCAAAGATTTTTTCTGGGCTTCTGCTGGGGCTGTCTGTCGCCGAAATGCTGGCCGGTATTGCCGTGATATGTAAAGGCGCAAAAAGAAAATAATAAAGTGACCGCATTATAAGTTGCCCCTGTATTTCCGGATACGGGGGCATTTGCTTTGTTTGCTCCTGTGGAATCAGGCGGATAAAAAAGCCCCATCTTTTACGGAACCTTTACAATTCTGGGAATGTATGGGCGCATATTGCATGAATACTGGATGGTACAGGATAAGATTGCATCAAATCAGTGAAATATTGCATATGTGGGGGCGGGTTTCACCGGCGTTTCGGGCCGGTTTTCTTTGACAGATGCGGCAAAAAAGACTACAATGAGAATTAGAAATTTGCCGCAAGGAGGCCCCGCCATGAAGCAGTATGTTATCGCCCTGGATCAGGGTACCACCAGCTCCCGCGCCATTCTGTTCGACCGGGAGCAGAATATCATCGCCATGGGACAAAAGGAGTTCCCCCAGCACTACCCCAAGGCCGGCTATGTGGAGCATGACCCCATGGAGATCTACTCCTCCCAGTACGGCGTAATGGTAGAAGTACTGGCCAAAAGCAATGTCCAGCCGGAGGAAATTGCCGCCATCGGCATCACCAATCAGCGCGAGACCACCATCGTGTGGGATAAGGAGACCGGCCGCCCCATCTACAATGCCATTGTTTGGCAGTGCCGCCGTACTGCCCCCCTGTGCGAGGAGCTCAAGCGCCAGGGCCTGGAGGACTACATCCGCGAGCACACTGGCCTCCTCATCGATGCCTATTTTTCCGGCACCAAGATCAAGTGGATCCTGGACAATGTGCCGGATGCCCGCCAGATGGCCAAGGAAGGCCGTCTGCTCTTCGGCACGGTGGATACCTGGCTCATCTGGAAGCTGACCGGCGGGCGCGCGCATGTGACCGACTACACCAACGCCAGCCGCACCATGCTGTATGATATCCGCCACATGTGCTGGGATAAAAAAATCTGCGAGGCATTGGATATTCCCATGAACATGCTGCCGGAAGTCAAGCCCTCCAGCGCCATATACGGCACCATGAACTATGCCGGCGTGGAGATCCCCATTGCCGGGTGCGCGGGCGACCAGCAGGCCGCGCTTTTTGGGCAGACCTGCTTTGCCCCAGGTGAGGCGAAGAATACATACGGCACCGGCTGCTTCCTGCTGATGAACACCGGGACGGATATTTTCCAGAGCAAAAACGGCCTGGTGACCACCATGGCCGCCAGCGCCGACGGCACCGCCCGCTATGCCCTGGAGGGCAGCGTTTTCATCGGCGGGGCGGTCATCCAGTGGATCCGGGATGAGCTGCATCTCATCCACGAGGCGGCCGACAGCGAATACTTTGCCACCCGGCTGGAGGATAACGGCGGGGTGTATGTGGTCCCGGCCTTTACCGGGCTGGGCGCCCCCTACTGGGACATGTATGCCAGAGGAGCCATCATGGGGCTGACCCGCGGCTGCAACCGCAAGCACATCATCCGGGCCGCGCTGGAATCCATCGCGTATCAGAGCCGGGATGTGCTGGTGGCCATGGAGCGGGATACCGACATCCGGCTGCAGGAGCTGCGGGTGGATGGCGGCGCTTCCGCCAATAACTTCCTGATGCAGTTCCAAAGCGACATCATTCATACCACCATCCGCCGGCCGATGATAAGGGAAACGACGGCATTGGGCGCCGCTTATCTGGCGGGCCTTGCCACCGGTGTGTGGAACGACCTGGACGAGATCCGGGAGCAGTGGACGCTGGATAAGCTGTACACCCCGCAGATGAGTGAGGAGATCCGGGAACGCAATCTGCGCGGCTGGGATAAGGCCATCGGCCGGGTGCAGCACTGGGAGGACCGATGAGCATTACTCACTGGAAAAACTGTCCCATTAAAGCAACCATTCGGACAAGATAAGAGGCCTTTGGTCGGCTACAAAGCCTAAAAAACATCTTTCACCGGGAAAGCCCGCCAAAGTGGAGAGGCTATCCGAGTAAGATAATGTCCACTGGTTGGGTTCTGCGACGAGAGAGTCAATGAATATTGCTCGCCGGGAAAACCGGCTGGGGCGGAACGGCCACATTCACTGGCCAGGTGCGGCACAGGAAAGACCGGTGAAACGGAGATTTTTTTGAAAAGGGCAGGTGCACGGGAAAGTCGCCCCGCAGGGGCGGCGGCGCAGCCGCCGGGACGGGCGAAGCCCGTCACACCGCCCGGAGGGTGGTGCCCTGCGGGGCGGCCCCCGCACCCTGCTGAAACCAAGACAGAAAGGCGGAACTGCCATGACCGAAGCCATGCTGACACCCTGGGGAGAGGCACTTGACCGGGAGCACCCGCTGCCGGAATACCCCCGCCCCCAGCTGAGGAGAAACAGCTACCTGAACCTGAACGGCATATGGGAATATGCCATTACCAAAACGGTCGAAAAGCCCGCTGCCATGCAGGGGGAGATCGTGGTGCCCTTTTCGCCGGAGACCCCGCTTTCCGGGGTGGGACACATCTTGCAGCCGGATGAGTACCTGTGGTACCGCCGCAGCGTCACCCTGCCGGAGGGCTTTTTCCGGGGCGGCCGGCTGCTCCTGCATTTCGGGGCGGTGGACCAGCGCTGCACCGTGTGGGTCAACGGCCAGGAAGCGGGCAGTCACACCGGCGGCTACCTGCCCTTTGCCCTGGATGTGACCGAGCTTATTGAGGGCGATGCCTTTACGCTGGAGCTTCGTGTCACCGACCCCACCGATACCGGTTCCCTTTCCCGCGGCAAGCAGCGGCTGAAAAACACCGGCATCTGGTACACGCCGCAGTCTGGCATTTGGCAGACGGTGTGGATGGAATGCGTACCGGAAAATTATCTGCGGTCCCTGCGCATTACCCCAAAGCCGGAGGAAAATGCGGTCCACATTCGGCTGGAGGCGGATGACCCTGCTATGGCCGCTGTCACGATTTGCAGGGATGGGGGCATCATTGCCGAAGGGCAAACCGACGAAAATGGGGAGAGCACGCTTACCATCCCGGCGGAGGAACTGCGCCTGTGGAGCCCGGAGAATCCGTTCCTTTACGATGTTTCCATCGTCCTGCCGGGCGGCGACCGGGTGGAAAGCTACTTCGGGATGCGGGCCTTCGGCATTGGGAAGGACGAAAAGGGGCTGCCGCGGCTGCTGCTGAATGGAAAGCCCTATTTCCAGAACGGACTGCTGGACCAGGGCTACTGGAGCGATGGCTACTACACCGCCCCCAGCGATGAGGCGCTGATCCATGACATTGCTGAAATGAAGCGGCTGGGCTTTAATATGCTGCGCAAGCACATCAAGGTGGAGCCGCTGCGCTGGTACTACCACTGTGACCGGCTGGGGATGCTGGTATGGCAGGATATGATGAACGGCGGCGAGAGCTATTCCCCGCTGTCTATCTATGTATTCTCCAACCTGGGGCTGCGGGTCAAGGACGACCGCTACCGCTATTTTTCCCGGAGCGATGAAGCGGGGCGCACCCACTACTACGAGGAGCTGGGACAGATGATAGACCTGCTGTACAATACCGTGAGTTTGGCGCTGTGGGTACCCTTTAACGAGGGCTGGGGGCAGTTTGACGCCCTGAAAGCTGCGGAGTTTATCCGAAAGCGGGATGATACCCGGCCGATCGACCACGCCAGCGGCTGGTACGATCAAGGCGGCGGGGACATCAAAAGTATTCACTGGTATTTCCGGCCGTATCACCACAAACAGCCGCCCAAGGAGCAGCGGCCCATCTGCCTGACGGAATACGGCGGCTACAACTGCGCTGTGCCCGGCCACTGCTGGGGCGAGGGAGCAGAATTCGGCTACAAGAAGATCGCTGACCCGGCGGAATTTAACCGAGCGTTCCAAAAAGCTGATGGAGGAGCAGATCATCCCCGCCAAGGAGAGGGGGCTGGCCGCGGCCGTTTACACCCAAGTGAGTGATGTGGAGGGCGAGCGCAACGGCCTGCTGACCTATGACCGCAAGGTATGTAAGGCGAATGAGGCGATTTTCCGGGCGGTGAATGCCAAACTTACCGGGGACGCTTGATTTTGACATGGCCAGTGTGTTATACTCGTAAAACCGAAGGAGTGAGCTGGACAACAGCGGGCGGGTGTCCGAAAGGCCCCGCATGAGGAAAGTCCGAGCTCCACAGGGCAGGATAACTGCTAACGGCAGCCGGCGGCGACGCCCGGGAAAGTGCAACAGAGAGATACCGCCCCGCAAGGGGTAAGGGTGGAAAGGCGAGGTAAGAGCTCACCAGCTTTGGGGTGACCCAAAGGCTATGTAAACCCTATCCGGAGCAACACCAAGCGGGATCACAGGGGGCTGCCCGTCCCGATCCCCAAAAGAGTGGCTGGAGCCTGCTGGCAACAGCAGGCCTAGATAGATTGTTGTCCCAGACAGAACTCGGCTTACAGGTTCACTCCTTCCATTTACAGCAAAAAACGGACTTATCCCAAAGCGGATAGGTCCGTTTTTCTTGCTTTTGTCATATCAACGCCATGGAGGTAAGAACCCAGATGGTGAGGAACATGGTGACGACTGAAAAGAGTGTGGTGACCACAATGAGCTGCGCCGCCAGCTCGCCATCGGCGCCGCACTGGTTGGCCAGGGTATAACCGGAGACCGCCGTGGGGCAGGCCAGCATAACTGCCAATGCCGCCAGGGCATCCCGCGGAAGCCAGCCAACACCACCAGTGGAATGAACACAAGTGGGATGATGACGCTTTTACCCAGCACTGCCAGCCACAGAGAACGGCCGTAATCGCCGAAGCGGGAAAGGTGGATATTGCCGCCCAGCACAATAAGGCAATAAGGGGTGGCCATGCCGCCGATATCGCTGACCGTTTTTTCCACCGGCTGGGGCAGCGGGATGCGCAGCAGCAGGAAGATGAGCCCCAGCGCCGCGCCGATGAGGTAGGGGTTTTTGATGATATTGAGCAGCAGCATAGTGGGCTTTACCCGGCCGCCGCGGTAGACCTCGAACAGGATGGCGGAGATGGTGCTGGTGAGCGGAATGATGATGGCCGCCATAATGGCGATGAGGCCGGTATTTTCGCTGCCGTACAAGGAGGCGATGATGGCCATGCCGAAGATGACGAAGTTCACGCGGATCTCGCACTGGATGACCGGGCCGCGGCGCTTGGGGTCGGGCTCCAGCCGGCCGAAAATGAGCAATGCCAGCGCCAATATGATGAGGATAATGACGATGGAGGCCAAAAGCGGCTTGCCGTAGACCGAGACATCCCACTCCGCGCGGTACAGGCTGTAAAAGAGCTGGGTAGGCAGCAGCAGCTTAAAGCCCAGACGGTCCATGACATTCAGCGTTTTTTCATCCACCCAGCCCAGCCGCCGCACCAGCATGCCGACGCACAGCATCAGCAGGATGGGGGTCACGACCCGGATGGAGAGCAGAAATCCTTGCATTTTTTATCCTTTCCCCTGCGGCCATCCACCAGCCGTGGAGTGTTTTTTCATTGTACCATAAGAATTTGGGGAGAATCGTGTCGGATTCTTCCTAAGTATAGCCGCTTTTCACCCGCATGGCAAGCCCACTAAGGGCGACGCCCCTCTGTTTGCCGGATAGACGCCGCCCTTTTGTTTTTTAGCCGACCGGCCAGTAGCTGCCCTGCTCCACCCGATACAGCGTTTTGACCGGGGCCAGTGTCAGCAGGATATCCACCGGCTGGCGGCTGGAAAACCGCACCGCCGTGCCGCAGCTGGCCTCCAGCGCGCGGGGGCGTGGCATCATCCGGCTGGGGATGCCGCTGCGGGTAAGGGCCCGCGCGTATTCCATCGCCTGCAGCTGGTTGGGGAAGGTCGCGAGATACTCCATGGTACTGCCCCCTTTGGGCATATTGGGGCCATGCCCCATACCATACTATGCAAAAAGCGCCCCGCTGCCCTGCCCGGCACCCGGATGGGCCATGCCGCATAGAATGCGGAAGTACTCTACTTGTTTTTGCCGGTGGGGAGTGGTACAATAACTGCGGATACACTATTCCCGCAAAAGGAGAACGGAGGCCTCTATGAAACAAATCTATCTGGATAACGGCGCGACCAGCTTTCCCAAGGCACCGGGGGTTGGCCAGGCCATGAAGGATTACATCGAGAAGGTGGGCGTCAATGTCAACCGCTCCAGCTACCGGGCCACCGCGGAGGCGGCGCTTTCCACCCTGACGGTACGGGAGGACCTGTGCCGGCTGTTCGGCGCCGGGGAGGACCCCAGCTATGCCATCTTTACCAGCGGCGTGACCATGAGCCTGAATATGATCATGAAGGGGACGCTGCACCCCGGTGATCATCTTATCATCAGCGGGATGGAGCACAACGCGGTGGCGCGCCCGGCCACACAGCTGGAGGCGGCGGGCGTGGCGGTTTCCATTGCCCCGTGCAATGAGGACGGTGTGCTGCGGCTGGAGGAATTCGAGAAGCTTATCACCCCTAAAACCCGGCTGGTGGTGATGCAATACGCCAGCAATGTCAGCGGGACCATTCAGCCCATGGGAGAGATCGGAGCCATCTGCCGGCGGCACGGGGTGCTTTTGGCGGTGGACAGCGCCCAGGCAGCCGGGCATTTTGCCTTTGATATGCAAAAATTGCAGATAGACGCCCTGTGCTTTACCGGGCACAAGGGGCTGCTGGGGCCTTCCGGCATTGGCGGCTTTGTGATGAACGAGGAGATGAACAAGGCGCTGACGCCGCTGATCGCGGGGGGGACCGGCAGCATGTCGGCCTCGCTGGAGATGCCCCCTACCCTGCCCGACCGCTACGAGGCAGGGACCCCCAACCTGCCCGGCATTATGGGGCTGGGGGTGGCGCTGCGCTACCTGCAGGAGGTGGGGCTGGATGCCCTGCACCGGCGGGAGATGGCGCTGACCGAACGATTCCTCAGCGGGGCTGCGCGGGAATGAACATATCCGTATCCCCGGCCCGGCCGATGCCAAGGGGCGGGTAGGCGTGATCTCGGTGGACTTTTTGCGGCAGGATAACGCCGAGGTGGCGTTCCAGCTGGAGGAGCAGTATGGCATCCTGACGCGGTGCGGGCTGCACTGTGCCCCGCTGGCGCATAAGACACTGGGGACCTATCCGGAGGGGACGGTACGCTTTTCCATCGGGTATACCACCACCGAGGAGGAAGTGGATGCTGCCATCCGGGCGATCCATGACCTGGCGTAAGGTTTTCGAAAGGCAATGGGCGCCCCGCAGGGGCGGCGGCGGAGCCGCCGGGACGGGCGAAGCCCGTCCCACCGCTCGCAGAGCGGTGCCCTGCGGGGCGCCTTTTTGCGGGCTTTCCGCTATAATAAAATCCGGGGCCTCCCTTCGCAGGGGCTCCGGATTTTTTGCTTATTTTACATAGATGGAACAATCCTGGTACTGCTCCACGCAGCCGATGATGGCAGCGCCCGGTACATTTTCGCACTGCAGGAGCTCTGCCAGCAGCTTTTCGGCATCGCGCGCATCCACGGCGATGAGCAGGCCGCCGGAGGTCTGCGGATCGTACAGGATATCCTGCAGATACAGCGGGACGCTTTCGGCGAAGCGGGCGGTAGGCCCGGCAAACTGACGGTTGCGGTAGGCGCCCTCCGGGATGAGGCCCATTTCGGCCAGGGGCTGTACCCCGGGCAGTATCGGCACCTTGGCGCTATCGATGACGATGGTTAAGTCGCTGCCGCGGGCCATTTCGGTGGCGTGGCCCATCAGGGCAAAGCCGGTCACATCGGTCATGCTGTGGACACGGTATTTCTGTGCGATCTCACAGGCGTATTTATTGAGGGTTGCCATCTGCTTCACGGCACGCTGGTACAGCTCCGGCGGGGCCAGCTCGGCGCGGTTGGCGGTGGTGGTGATGCCAATGCCCAGGGGTTTGGTGAGGATGAGCACATCCCCTTCCAGTGGGGTGCAATTCATGCGGATCTCATCGGGACGGGCAAAGCCGGTCACGGAAAGGCCGTATTTAGGCTCCTGGTCATTGATGGTATGGCCGCCGGCGATGATGACGCCGGCCTCATAGGCTTTCTCGTAGCCGCCGCGCAGCACCTCGTGGATCATCTCCTTGGACATCTGCGGGGTCACGGTCATGATATTGAGCGCGATCTTTGGGGTGGCGCCCATAGCGTAAATATCGCTGATGGCGTTTGCTGCGGCGATCTGCCCGAACATGTAGGGATCATCCACAATGGGAGGGAAGAAATCCAGCGTCTGCACAATGGCCAAATCATCGCTTACCTTATAAACGGCGGCGTCGTCGCTGGTATCGTAGCCCACCAGCAGGTTTTCATCCTTTACCGTGGGGATGCCCTGCAAGATCTGGCTCAGCATTCCCGCGCCTACCTTGGCGCCGCAGCCCCCGCAGGAGGCAAGTTTGCTCATTTTAATATCACCCTGCAATTTATTTTCCCTCCAGTAATTTGGTATAGTACAATACACCCTCCAGAATACCGCCCGCGATGGCGTTGGCCTTATCGGAGGGGGTGAAGCAGTTTTCGACCTTGCACCGGGCGTCAATATCGCCGGATTTGAGACCCTTGGTCACGGAGGTGCCCTCCGGCAGCATACCGCGGACGATGCCGCCCATATTGGCGTAGACAGGCTCCTCCCCGGCGTAGGCCACCAGCTGACCCTTTTTCCACCACATCGGTGATCTTGACCACCGGGTGCCAAATGCCATCGGCGGTGGCGCGGATAATGCGCTCGCCGCTGAACCCGCCCACATTGCCGGGGTGGCGGTATCGGGTTCGGGAGAGCCCTCATACAGGGTGCGGCCCATATCATGCCCGCGGTTGCTCTCCACACAGAAGTGGCAATCCACACCGGAGGTAAAGCCGGGGCCGATGCCCACCACCAGAGGTGCATCAGTGATTTTTGGTGCCGATATTCTTTCTTGGCAATGATGGCATCCACCAGTACAGCGGGCTCCAGCTTTTTGGCCTCCTTGTATTCGGGGTCAATGAGAATGGGGATCTCCCCTTCCCCGAAATGCGGCGGGCATCCGCAGCATCTTTGGCCAGGCGGGCCGTGACCCCTGTCACCGTCGCGGCGCCATCGTACACCGCACGGGAAAAGGCCACCGTACAGCGTACTGTGGTGGGCTTTTCGATATCGGTGCAGACGATTTGAAATCCGCAGCGGTGCAGCCGGCAGGCAATGCCGGTGGCGAGGTCCCCCGCGCCTTTAATGGCGATCAGCATATTCTCTCCTCCTATCGCTTCCAAACCTCGTATTCTCCGGGCCGACGCTGCAGGGCCGCGGTTACGACCCGCTCCACGCCTTTTTGCAACAAAAGAGTGGCCAAGGCCGCTATTTCATCCGGCCGGGCCCGATCCGCCTGGTTGAGCAGAACGGCATATGGGCGGCTGCCCACATCCTTGCGCTGCGCCAGCGGAGAGCTAAGCAGCATCGCCATCAGCTCCGGGGTTACAATTTGGTCCGGTTCTAGATCAAAACGCAGCTTTGCAAGCTCCGGGCGATGGCACACCTCACCGAGCGGGCGGCCCAACGCGGAAAGCCCCGTCACAGCGATGACCGCATCGGCGAAGGCCGGGATGACCGGTTCGCGGTCATTGGGCACCTTCAGCGGCAGGCCCTTGGTGCCGTCCGCTTCTATTATAACACGGTCCGCAAGCTCCGGAAGCTGTTCCAGCAGCGGGGAGGGGCCGAATTTTCTTTCTTCACTCATGGTGCCTACCGTCATCAGGCGGCAGCTGGCCAAAAGGCTGCCTAAAACCGCGGCGTCATCGCCCAGGTAGCCATTCTCCCTGGGCGGGCGGATGTGGGTGGTGGTGGTCATAATGACCGTTTCGCCCCACCGGTGGTATTCTTCCCCCAGAGCAGCCATCAGGCTGCTTTTGCCGCCGCCGCCTACGATCGCCGTTACATGGGAATTTTCTAGGCCAAAGGACGACATTGCCGAATGGTGTTCCATATTTATTCCCCCTCTCCGGTTTTCACCGATATACTGTTCAAAGAATAACACGCGGCACTTGAAAAGTCAATTGATATCAGTCATAATAAGGATATTAAGGAAGGATAAAGGAGGTTCCCCATGAGCAATAAACAGATGACTGCCAGCACCTCAGTGCGGATCCGTATGGACGATGTGAAGGTATTTGGGCCCGGCATAGCGGAGCTGCTGGAGCGTATTGACCGCTGTGAGTCCATCCGTACCGCCACCATGGAAATGAAAATAGCATACAGCAAGGCCTGGACCATGCTGCGCAGCTGCGAGGCGGCTCTCAGCTATCCGCTGATCCAGCGGAAGGTAGGCGGCGCCGGCGGCGGCGGCTCCACCCTGACGCCGAGGGGCGTTCCCTGTTGGAGCGTTACCGCCAGTGGGAGGCCGACTGCAAGCCTATGCCAAGGAGCATCTTGCGGAGATCTTCCCGGAGGCCGCCGAATGAATCTTTCGCTGGTTGTACTGGCGGCTGGGGCTTCCCGGCGCTTTGGGGCGGCCAATAAGCTGCTGCAGCTGCTAGATGGCAAGCCACTGTTATGCCACACGCTGGAGCTGGCGGCAGCGCTGCCCGTTATGCAGCGGGCAGCTGTCTGCTCGGTGGAAACCGCTCCCCTAGCGGAAGCGGCAGGCTTTACCGTGCTGCTGAACCCGCAGCCGGAGCTGGGACAGAGCCACAGTCTGCGGCTGGGGCTGGCCGCCTGCCGGGAGAGCGACGGCTGCCTGTTCCTCACCGGAGACCAGCCTTTCCTTAGCGTGGAGACCCTGCACCGGCTGATTAACGCATGGGAGAAGGAACCCGGCGGCATATGGGGATGCGATTTTGAGGGCAGGTTCTCCATTCCGTCCATCTTCCCTGCCGCTGTGTATGGGGAGCTGCTGACGCAGGATGGCGATGTGGGCGGACGGGAGGTCATGCGGGCCCACCCTGAGCTGGTGCACACCGTTCCCGACCTCCACAGGAGCATTTTGATATCGATACCGTGGCGGACCTGACTGCAGCACAGCAAAAATAACCGAGAAGGAGCAGCCGGCGGGCTGTTCCTTTTTTCTGTGCCGTACCCGCTATCATGCAAAAACACCCCCGTCCTTGCGGACGGGGGGCTTTTGTGTAAAACACGATGAGAAATGGAGCTGTCTTATTTGGTAGAGTTCATCCCTTAGATGATCTCCAATCCCTTAGCTCTAAAAGGATTTTCATTCAGTTACTCTGAATTAGTCCTCTTTGAACTCATAGTCCTTGCCGGGCAGGATAGCGTTCAGGATGATACCGAACACAGCAGCGCAGGCCAGACCACCGAATGCAACACTACCGATGACGATGTTCTTATGGTTGAAGCCCAGACCGGATACCAGAATGATAGCGGTGATCAGAACATTACGCATATTAACATAGTCAACCTGGTTCTCAACGATGGTACGGATACCGGTAGCAGCGATCATGCCGTACAGTACGAAGGAGATACCGCCGATGATGGCAGCAGGGATGGAGTTGATGACTGCCTCAAACTTGGGAGACAGGGAGAGGATGATAGCCATGACAGCAGCAATACGCATTACGAAGGGGTCGAATACGCGGGTCAGGGCTACTACGCCGGTGTTCTCGGAGTAGGTGGTGTTGGCAGGGCCGCCGAGCAGACCAGCCAGGGAGGTACCGATACCGTCGCCCAGCAGGGTGCGGGTCAGACCGGGATCAGCAATGAAGTTCTTGCCGCAGGTAGCGCCGATAGCCATAACGTCGCCAACGTGCTCAACCATTGCAGCAACGGCAACCGCCAGACCGGCAACGATAGCGTCAGCATTGAACTTGGGCAGATGGAAGTTGGGAAGACCAACCCAGTTAGCAGAACCAACAGCGCTGAAATCAACAGCACCCATGATGATGGCAACGATGTAGGAAACGATCAGGGAGATAAGAACGGGGATGATCTTGATCATGCCCTTGCCCCAGGTGTTGCAGATGATGATCACGAGAATCGGAACAATGCCCAGCATCCAGTTGGTGAACAGGTTGTCAATAGCGGAGCCGGCGAGGTTAATACCGATGAGGATGATCAGCGGGCCGCAGACCGCAGGGGGGAACAGCTTCATAACTCTCTTGGTACCCAGAACCTTGATCAGGATAGCGAGAATTACATACAGACCGCCAGCAGCAACTACGCCGCCGGTCGCATACTCTTTGCCGTACTGGGGGATAATAGCCTGATACATACCCAGGAAAGCAAAGGAGGAACCCAGGAATACGGGAACCTTGCCCTTGGTGATGAAGTGGAACCACAGGGTAGCAACACCAGCGCAGAACAGGGTAACGGAAGCGGAAAGGCCCACAATACCCTCGCCATAGCTGTTGGTCAGAACGGGAACCAGAATGGTAGCGCCGAACATGGCGAAGCACTGCTGCAGGCCCATGATAATGGACTTGCCCCAGCCGAGTTCCTTACGAGCATCATAAATGCCTGTAACTTTAGTACTCATTAAATTTGCCTCCTCAATGATTTGGATTCTCCATTTCTCTTGGTCTATCGAACCTCTGCATCAAGACCGAGTGCGCCCATTTATGTACTTACACATCGGCACGGATTTCTTGCGAAACCCTCCTTCATGCATTGTCCTTATTATATCGTGTGTTCATAAAAAATTCAATCTCTCGGCCCCCACTTTTCCGTATTCCACAATTTACAGTTTTTGATGTTGTGCATTTTGCCATCACCCATTGGAGAAACTCCCCAATATCTCCCCTATCATTTTCAATTATATTTGGAATGTTATAAACATATTCCTATTTGAGATATGTTAAATATGTCCTAAAATATGCTGCTATTTTCTCCATTTTTGCACCCTTTGCAATAAACTTGTTCGATAATTCGGTTCTTGAGGGATATTTTATGCTGTTAAGATTATGTTAATACACCACAAAGACATAGAAACAGGCACCCACCACAGAGGGCAGGTGCCTGCATTTTTAGTGCCTATTGCGCGCGCTTTGGGCAGAATTACTTCTTCTCAGCTCAACGCCCATGGCGATGAAGGTCTCGGGGGCATTATCGATGGTGGGGATCTTGTAGTCCACGAAGGACTTATTGAGGACTTTACCATCCTTGAGCTTCAGCTCCTCGAACAGTACAGTACCCAGAGCCTGCATCATACCGCCCTCTACCTGAGCCTTATACAGCTCGGGGTTGACGATGTGACCGGGGTCGCAGCTCTCTACCATCTTCTTTACTTCGATGATACCGGTCTCGGTATCGACCTCAACCTCGGCGCCGGCCACAGCGGTGGTCCAGAACGCAGCGGGCTTGGGGGAATAACCGGTAGCGGGATCATAGTTGATGTTATTGGGCAGGGTAAAGGTGCCTACGCCGATGGCGGGACCGCCGTAACCGGAGCCGTCCTCAAACGCCAGACCCAGTGCCAGATCGGACATGGGCATACGGCTTTCGGGGTGGTTGCGGTTGATGATCCAGCCGTCCTCGAGGTACAGCTCGCGCTTGATGTAGCCCAGCTTGATCTGAGCCAGATCCAGAAGCTTCTCCTTCAGATCCTCGGCAGCCAGCTTGATCGCATTACCGGCGCAGTAGGTGATACGGGAGGCAACGGTCTGCCACTCATAGGGGGTATGGTCGGTATCACCGGTACGGATGGTGAACTTGGAAGGATCGCAGCACAGAACCTCGGCGGCGATCTGGGTCAGAGCAGTATCGGAGCCCTGGCCGATATCGTGACCGGAGGTCATCAGGAAGAAGGTGCCGTCCTCATTCATACGAATGATGGCAGCGGAGCCAGCGTTGGTGGGCTGAGAGGGGGACTTCCAGCCGCCGGCAATGCCCTTGCCGCGTACCTTGTGGGGGCCGGAGGGAGGATCGCAGGGCTTATCGTACTGAATGGCCTCAGCGACCTGATCCAGGGCCTCCAGGAAGCCGCAGGATTTCATGATCTCGCCGGTACCGGTGGACTTGCCGGGGGCCAGACCGTTGACACGGCGGATCTCGATGGGATCCATGCCGATCTCCTTGGCAACCTCATCGATGTTCTGCTCGATACCG
>VOFG01001044.1_pt1 | contig 48000 bp, 66 predicted proteins | sample 5384171 | NCBI WGS metagenome assembly VOFG01 (sample SAMN12384726, study PRJNA508395) | human gut metagenome | isolation source: healthy gut F | host: Homo sapiens
CGTTCATGACCAGCAAAGAATACGGGCATTAGTAACCGCGGTATCTATGATTCTCCATACGATGCTTTCACCAACTATATGAATATATTGGGTGATTTTATCAGCCGTGTAAACTCATTATATCCGGTTGATATGGATAATGAAGAGCTGAACTCGTTGCCACCACCATCAAGAATCAAGGTGAAGAATTGGTAGCATTGAATAGGAGGTTGAAAGATTGCAAGCTAAATTGGCAAAGCCAGCCGAAGCAAAGATAGCTGCTGAAGCGGAAAAAACACCATCCAAAAGGCCGTTGCCAAGAAGCCGGCCGCTAAGAAGGCACCTGCCAAAAAGCGGCTCGAAGAAAGAATAGGTATTGGCTTTATTGATTATGATAATGAGGGTGTGTCAAGACTAAAGTGATAGACCATTTCAGTTCTTGACACACCTTCTTTTATTTGGCTTGTGTTTCCCTTTTGTATATCTTTGCCGCACTGTTATTAAAGTAATGCCACATGAACAAACAAATATCTAAATCGCAAATCATACGTTTCCGCCGATGGTGCAGGAAAGGGTATGCCATATTTTGCAGTTGGGGAAGACTGTGGCAATCGGCAATCTGAGTGTGTTGAATCGTTGAGGCTTCTTTGAAAAAAAGCAGGCCGGTGTATGTCTATTGTCCGTGCTATGCCGTCCGGACCGAGTGGATGAGGAAGACGACAAAGCCCCCGATAGGGAGGTGGCGGACAGGATACTTTCATTGATTATTCTTGAGATAATAACTGTAAACCGGTTGCGTTGTGCGATTGGTGGAGAGTTATTGTCTTTATATCTATATGGCCGGAAGAACGTGAAATGCGTTCTCTCCGGCTTTATGTCATTAACAGAAAGTAGAAACGATGCTGAACAAACTTAAAACAAAGTATTAAGCGGTGAAAAAGATAACCGTTGAAGAGGCAGAATGGCTAGCCGGGGAAGCTGATAAGGAAGAGCTTTTTATGAGGCTGCTTCCGTGATAACCCGGGAGATGGCTTCAGGTCATTTTGATATGTGTTCCATCATTAATGCCAAGTCCGGACGTTGTCCCGAGAATTGTAAATGGTGTGCGCAGTCGGCACACTACCGGACTGAGACGGAAGTTTATGGCTTGTGGATAAAGCGGAATGTAAGCGGCAGGCACTATACAATGAAGTTCAGGGGGATAGCCCGCTTCTCATTGGTCACTAGCGGACGAAAACCCGGCAAGCAAGATATACAACAATTGCCATGAAACATTTGAATATATTGCTTCATGTTCCGATATTAAACTATGTGCGTCACTGGGATTGCTTACCGAGGAAGAGCTACGCAGATTGCACGAAGTGGGAGTTACCCGTTATCACTGCAATCTGGAGACTGCCCTTCTTTCTTTCCATCGCTCTGCTCCACCCATACCCAGCAAGAAAAGATAGAAACCCTGTGTGCCGCGCGCCGGTGGGGATGGATGTGTGCAGCGGAGGCTATTATCGGTATGGGTGAAACGATGCGGCAACGCATCGAACTTTTCCTCTTGCGGCAGTTGGAAGTGCAGTCTATTCCTATCAATCTGCTTCCAACCCATTGCGGGCACTCCTTTGGAACACGCGCCCCGTTTGGCGGAAGAAGAAATTCTGACCACGATAGCCCTGTTCCGCTTTATTAATCCACGGCCTACCTTCGTTTTGCAGGGGGCGTTCGCACTAAGCCCGGAGGCGATAGGGCAGGCATTGCACATTGGAATCAATTCAGCGATAGTCGGCGATTTATTAACCACCCTGGGGTCTAAAGTATCGGACGACAGGAAATTGATAGAAGCAGCCGGTTATACTTTATAATAAAAACGATATGGACAATTTTGATAAAGAGCATTTATGGCATCCTTACACATCGACCGTCAATCCGCTTCCCACTTACCGGGTGAAACGGGCGGAAGGAGTGTACATAGAGCTGGAGGACGGCAGGAAGCTGATAGAAGGAATGTCCTCATGGTGGTGCATGGTGCATGGATACAATCATCCCGTACTGAACCGTGCCGCACGGGAACAGATAGACCAGATGAGTCATGTGATGTTCGGTGGGTTGACACACGAACCGGCCATCGAGCTGGGCAAACTATTATTGAAGATTGCGCCACCGCGCATGCAGAAGATTTTTTTATGCCGACTCCGGCTCGGTGGCCGTGGAAGTGGCGCTGAAGATGGCTGTGCAGTATTGGTATGCACAAGGCAAGAAGAGCAAGAATAATTTTGTTACGATACGTTCCGGTTATCATGGGGACACATGGAACGCCATGTCGGTGTGTGACCCCGTGACCGGAATGCATAGCATTTTGGTTCGGCATTGCCTGTCCGCTATTTTGCACCGTCTCCTCGTTCTCGTTTCGGAGGAGAATGGAAAGAAGAAGATATGTTGCCTCTCCGACAGCTATTGGAAGAACATCACGAAGAACTGGCGGCATTGATTCTGGAACCGGTGGTGCAGGGAGCCGGAGGCATGCGTTTCTATCATCCCGAATACCTGCGGCAGGCAGAGAAATTGTGTAAGGAATATCATCTGTTGCTGATATTTGATGAAATAGCGACCGGCTTCGGAAGGACCGGGAAACTTTTTGCATGGGAACATGCCGGCGTGCAGCCCGACATTATGTGTATAGGTAAGGCTCTTACCGGAGGCTATATGACATTTTCGGCCGTGCTTACCGATAACGAAGTGGCTGATGTCATATCGAACGGCTATCCGGGTGCGTTCATGCACGGTCCCACGTTCATGGGAAACCCCTTGGCATGTGCCATTGCTCGGGCCTCGACAGAGCTGTTGCTTTCCTGCGGAGGGGAACAAAAGTGAAGGCGATAGAAGAACAGCTGAAACGGGAGCTGGCACCGGCCGGAGAATTGCCGCAAGTGGCGGATGTGCGCGTATTGGGAGCCATCGGGGTTATCGAAGTGAAGGAGCCCGTGGACATGGCTTACATGCAGAAGCGCTTTGTGGAAGAAGGAGTGTGGGTACGTCCTTTTGGAAAATTGGTGTACATCATGCCGCCTTTTATCATCCAACCTGAAGAGCTGAGCAGACTGACTCATGCGCTGGTGAAGATAGTAGGAGAGCTGTAAGGGCTCTATGAAAAAAAGAAATGACACAAGTTTAGAAAAATATGAGTTTATTTGAAGATTTGGAACAAGAGCTTGACTGCTTGAAGAGTAAAAACAATCTGCGCAGACTGCCCGCCACTCATCATCGTGGCAGGGAGGTGGAGGCAGATGGCAACGTCATGTTGAACCTCTCTTCCAACGATTACTTGGGGTTGGCAACAGATGCCGACCTGCGTGCCGGCTTTTTTGCAGACCCTTACTCCCGACAGTTTCCTCCCTTCGGCTTCCTCTTCCCGTTTGCTGACCGGTAATTTTGATATATACACCCGCCTGGAGGAACGGCTGGCTGAGCTTTTCGGGAGAGAAAGTGCGTTGGTCTTTAGCAGCGGCTATCACATGAACGCGGGCATCCTGCCTGCTGTGAGCAATGTCCGCACGCTGATTCTTGCCGATAAGCTGGTGCATGCCAGCCTTATTGACGGCATTCGCCTTTCGAGTGCAAAGTGCATCCGTTACCGGCATAATAATTATGAACAACTGGAACAATTGTTGTCTGCGCATCATGCCGAATATGAAAAGGTGATTGTAGTGACAGAAAGCATTTTCAGCATGGATGGTGACGAGGCGGACCTCAATCGGTTGGTGAGGCTGAAACGACAGTATGACCGTGTCTTGCTTTATGTGGACGAAGCGCATGCTGTCGGGGTGAGAGGAGAACACGGGCTGGGTTGTGCCGAAGAGCAGGGATGCATCGGCGAGATTGACTTTCTGTGCGGAACGTTCGGCAAGGCGTTGGCCTCGGTCGGCGGATATGTGGTCTGCTCCAGAACGGTGCATGATTATCTGGTCAACAAGATGCGTACACTTATCTTTACGACTGCCCTGCCGCCCGTCAATCTGATGTGGACGTACTTTATCATTGAACGCCTGGCACAGTTCCGCGACAGGAGGCAACACTTGCAGCGCCTCTCTTTTCAGCTGAAAGAAGGATTGCTCGCCGCCGGATATGAATGTCCTTCCACCAGCCATATTATTCCGCTGACCATAGGAGAAAGCGGGGCAACTGTCTGGAAGGCCGAGGAGTTGCAGCGCAAGGGCTTTTACGCCCTTCCCGTCCGTCCGCCTACGGTGCCCGAAGGCACTTCGCGCATTCGCTTTTCGCTGACGGCGGCACTTACCGAAGACGAGATAAGCAAACTGATAACAACGATAGGAAAACGATGAAATGAAACAATATTTTATAGAACAACGCCATTTGCCTTCATTAACACTCTTTTTTGCCGGATGGGGAATGGACGAACGGCCTTTTTTGCACTATCACCCCGCGGACAGGGACTTGCTTGTCTGCTACGATTACCGTTCACTCGACTTCGATTTCTCATTGCCGGAGGGGTACGAAGACATCCGTGTGGTAGGTTGGTCGATGGGAGTGTGGGCCGCTTCCCAAGTTTTGGACCGTTCTTGTCTTCCCATTACAGAAAGTGTGGCGGTGAACGGGACAATGACCCCTGTCGATGACTCCAGAGGCATCCCCAACGCTATTTATGAAGGAACATTGAAAGGGCTGAATGACGTTACGCTGCGAAAGTTCTTTCGCCGGATGTGCGGTTCCGCCGTACTTTTGGAAGACTTCCTTACTAGAAGTCCCGGACGTTCTACGGATGAAGTGAAAGAAGAGCTTCTTCTGATAGCAAAGCAGGCAGAATGCCTTGCACCTGCCCGTTTTTGCTGGAGTAAGGCCGTGATAGGTAAGGGCGATTTGATTTTTGTTCCGGCTTGCCAAAGGAAAGCGTGGAGCGAACTCCGTGTACCGGCAGAGGAAGAAGACATGGCTCATTATTCCGATGTGTTTTTTTACGAGATATCGTGTGTCGATAATGCAGCCTTCCGATAAACAAAACAGTAAAAGAATATGATAAATAAACAATTGATAACGCGCCGGTTCTCACGTGCCATAGAAAGTTATAACCGTGAGGCCACGGCGCAGAAACAGATAGCCGGTCGCCTGAACGATATGTTGGCACATTACCTGCCGGCACGTCCGCGGCATGTGCTTGAGATAGGCAGCGGAACTGGGTTCCTGACCCGTCCGTTGCTCCGCACCTTTCATCCTGAAAAGCTGATATTGAATGATATATGCCACGAGATGAGCACTTGCTTTGCCGACTTGCTGTCGGACAGGCAGGTGACTTTTTATCCCCGGAGATGCGGAGCAGCTGTCTTTTCCTTCGGGGCAAGACCTGATAGTTTCCTGTTCCGCCCTTCAGTGGTTCGTCTCGCCCGAACTGTTTTTCAAGCGTTGCAATGCCTTGCTGTCCGGCCACGGATATTTCGCGTTCAGCACGTTCGGCAAAGAGAACCTGAAAGAGATAGCCGCCGTCACAGGAAGCGGATTGCATTATTATTCTTTGGAGGAGCTGAAAAAGTCCTTGTCCATGCATTATAATATAGTCACTGCCGGCGAGGAGCGAATCCGCCTGACATTCGCTACTCCGCTCGATGTGCTTTATCATCTCAAGCATACGGGGGTGACAGCTGTCTGCCGGCAGGCATGGACCAAAGGGGATTTGCAGGAGTTTTGTGATAAGTATGCGAAGCTGTTCAGTTGTGGTAACGCCGTCACGCTGACTTATCATCCCCTTTACATCATCGCCCGAAAGAAACCTTGATATAGTAAACAGATAAAATAATGAAAAAGAATGTATATTTTGTCAGCGGCATAGACACCAACATCGGTAAGAGCTATGCCACCGCCTACCTTGCACGAGTGTGGCGAGAGAAGGGAATAAACGTGATAACACAGAAATTCATACAAACGGGCAATCCCGCCGGCTATTCCGAAGACATCGAGCTTCATCGCCGTCTGATGGGGTTGGAATACCTGCCCGAAGATGAACAGGGGTGGACGAAGCCTGAGATATTCTCTTATCCTGCCTCGCCCGACTTGGCATCGCGCATCGACAACCGTGCCGTGGATTTCGATAAGATAAATCATGCCACAAGTGTGCTGAGTGAACGTTTTGATGCCGTGCTGGTGGAAGGGGCGGGAGGGCTTATGGTTCCGCTTACGCCGGACTGTCTTACCATTGATTATATTCAACACCCGGCTACCCGTTGGTGTTTGTCACCTCAGGTCGCCTGGGGAGTGTGAACCACACTCTGCTCAGCTTTGAGGCCATAGAGCGCAGAGGCATCAGTCTCCATACGGTGATGTATAATCTTTATCCCGAAGGGGAGGACAAGATAATACAGGAAGATACGGAGAACTATATAAGGCATTATATGGAGAAGCATTTTCCCGAAGCGGAGTTTGTTAAAGTGCCTTGCCTGTAAACGGAATACTGCCATAATGGAAGCTTCAGGGTTCGGTTTAAAAACCGTGGGCTTTCCGAAACGGCCGGGTTCTTGTGGGAAGATAATCTCCTTTCACATATAACGGGACCCGGAAGCCTTCTATTTATGGACTTTCTGCGTGAAGGGACTGTCCCCCTCAAAAAAACAGTAGAGCTATCATTTACCTTTGAGGACAGCCTCTTTTGTATTTACTCATTTCTACTAAAAACATCTTACTTTTAGAAATTTAATCCGAATACAAAATAAGTACCTTCTGTTCTGGGATTCCACGTCAACTTAGCGAAAACCGGCACAGAGAAAGACCGGGTTATCTTTACATCTTTGCCGGCTTGCAGACTGATGTCACTTACGGCAAAGCCATTTGAACCATTGCAATGAAGTTCTTCGGATGCATTATAGAAATCATTGGCCCACGGAGTGGCGCCTATCTCGGCTGTCCAGTCCAAACCTCCCAATTTGAAAGGAGCAGTGACGGAAACATAAGAGGCATAAGCTCTGTTGCCTTCATTGTTTACACCATCATATCCGGCAAAATTTGTATACCAATTGACAGCCAGAAAACCGAAGTCATATCCGACTTGTGCTTCAAAAAAGTATGATTTGTATTGTCGGAACCATAGTGGAAGTATCCCGACCCACCGTCAAACCAATAGTCGGTGACGGAAATGCTGAATCCGCCGATCGTATATCCTAGTGTGAGGTCAAGTTCTTTGGTGTCTTTCCCTTCAAACCCTACACTGCCCCATGCACTCAACGAAAATCCTTTGTAAGATACAGATAGAGTTGGTTGGATACTTACATTACCCAAATCTTGTCCGCGCCATATATACCCACTGACCAGGTCGGCACTGATGTCTGTTTCAATATTTTCTTGTGCAATGCTGACTGTGGGTATTGTTATTGACATGCCCAATAGCAACACTGCTTTTTTAAAGTTTTCTTTCACGACTCTTTACCTTTAAAGTTAATAATGGCAAGTATTGTATCCTGTATTGTTTTTTTGTTATCTTATTGATTATAATATCCATTTTCCGATTCTCTTCATGGCTTCTTCAAACTCCCTCCTGTTCGTCAACGACAGCGAGACGAATGTATCATACGTTTCGGAAATAAGGAACTGTTTTTCTAATATAGGTCCGATTGACGGCAAAATTACATTTATTTTTGATTTTAAGCAAAGGTGTGTCTTTCTGATTTTATTTATACCGTTTGACTTTCTATTTTATGGCTCGTTTGATAGAATATGACAAATTGGGATGGTATTCCTTGTGTGATGTTTTAATTTGTAATTAATCATGTGGTTAAATAAATAAATTATCATGCCGTTCGTTTTTTGCATTTGAATAAGAGAAGGAGAAATATTCTAAATTTCTTTTTCGCATGAAAAATTATCCTTTTTCGAACGAAGTGATTTAATCTTTTTGTACTTTTGCCGAAAATTTATAATATAAAGAAAAAAATCACATGGAGTCAGTCTTTATTACGACGCGTAAACAACGAATCATCAGAGAAATGAGAGATTATATGATGATAGCTCTCGGTATGCTGATGTATAGTATCGGGTGGACCGTCTTTTGTTGCCTAACGACATCACGACAGGTGGTGTGCCGGGTATTGCTTCTATTGTATATTGGGCAACCGGTGTGAATGTACAGTATACTTATTTTGCCATAAATGGTGCATTGTTGGTAGCCTCCCTGATTATTTTGGGATGGAAGTTCAGTGTAAAAAACTGTTTTTGCCGTATTTACCATGACAACCATTCTTCCTATTATTCAAGGAGCAACAGCAGGGCTGCATTTATTGCATGACCAGCCTTTTATGGCGTGTGTTATCGGTGCTTCTTTCTGTGGCGGTGGTATTGGAGTGGCATTTTCGGCTAACGGAAGCTCCGGAGGAACGGATATTGTTGCCGCTATTATTAATAAATATCGTGATATTACCTTAGGACGCGTGATATTGATGACGGATATGGTGATAATCTCTTCCAGTTACCTCGTATTGCACGATTGGGAAAAGGTGGTATATGGTTTTGCTACCTTATATATATGCAGCTTCGTGCTTGACCAGGTGGTGAACAGTGCTCGTCAGTCTGTGCAGTTCTTTATCATTTCAAAAGAAACATGAAGAAATAGGTCACCGCATCAATAAAGATTTGCACCGTGGAGTGACTTTCATTGATGGTGTAGGTTGTTATACAGGCGCAGGCGTTAAAATGATGTTTGTGCTGGCAAAGAAACGTGAATCGACTACTATTTTCCGTTTGATTAAAGATATTGATCCGAATGCTTTCGTTTCACAGAGTGCCGTTATCGGTGTGTTTGGCGAAGGATTTGATAGAATTAAAGTAAAATAACCAAGGAGATAGAGCATAAAAAACAAGGGAAAGGTATCCGTATGATTACGGATGCCTTTTTTTGTTTCCTTGCGGAGGATTAAGTAATTTCCTACGGTCAGCTAAGGTCTTTTAAGCGGAAGATTACTACGTCCCACTACAGTAGGACATACGTCCCATTGCAGTAGGACGTACGTTCCATTGCCGCAGGACGTACGTTCCACTACAGCAGGACGTAATAGCCCGACGTATAAAAAAGACTTAGCCTGAAGGATGAAAAGGCTTAGTCCGGCCGATGAGATAACTTAGGGGGCGATATCTGTATTTCTTTTAATAACCCATAAGAGAATATAATGCGTTGAACTATCATTATGATATTTTGTTGGCGTGTATATTGCGTTATGATGGCAAAAATAAAACTATAAATTTATATCAGAATATATTTTGATATCAAAATGTTAGTTTATACCTTTGCTGTATGATAAAGAAATAACATATTAAAACAACCTAATCATGGAAACAAAACTTACAGAAGAAACCCGTGTGGAAAGTGACTTAATCGGTGCCCGTGAAATTCCGGCCGCTGCCTTGTATGGCGTGCAAACGCTTAGAGGTATTGAAAATTTTCCTATCAGTAAATTCCACCTTAATGAATATCCGTTGTTTATCAACGGCCTTGCCATTACTAAGATGGCTGCTGCAATGGCTAACTATGAGTTGGGCCTGCTTACTGAAGAACAAAAAGATGCCATTGTGCAGGCTTGCCAGGAAATCTTGAACGGTGAACATCACGAACAGTTTTCCTGTGGACATGATTCAAGGTGGTGCGGGCACGACAACCAATATGAATGCCAATGAAGTAATAGCCAATCGTGCATTGGAAATTATGGGACACAAGCGTGGAGAATATCAATATTGTTCTCCCAATGACCATGTAAACTGTTCACAGTCTACCAATGATGCTTACCCTACTGCCATCCATATCGGTATGTATTATGAAAATCTTCGTTTCCTTCCCTATTTGGAATCTGTTATCGGAGCATTCCGCAAGAAAGGAGAAGAATTTGCTCATGTCATTAAGATGGGACGTACACAGCTGGAAGATGCTGTGCCTATGACTTTGGGACAAACATTCAATGGTTTTGCAAGCATATTGAAAGATGAAATTCTGCACCTTAACCAAGCTGCCGAGGATTTTCTGACTGTCAATATGGGAGCTACTGCCATCGGTACAGGTATTTGTGCCGAACCGGGTTATGCAGAGAAATGTGTGGAGGCATTGAGCCGGATCACAGGATTCCATTTCAAACTGTCTGCCGATTTGGTTGGAGCGACCTCGGACACATCATGCTTGGTGGGTTATGCATCAGCTTTGAAAAGAGTGGCCGTGAAAATGAATAAGATATGTAATGACCTGCGTTTGCTTGCCAGTGGTCCGCGTTGCGGATTGGGAGAAATCAATCTGCCGGCCATGCAACCGGGCTCTTCCATTATGCCGGGTAAGGTGAATCCGGTTATTCCCGAAGTGATGAACCAGATTTGCTATAAAGTAATTGGTAACGAATTGTGTGTAACCATGTCAGGCGAAGCTGCTCAGATGGAACTGAATGCGATGGAACCTGTTATGGCCCAATGCTGTTTCGAGTCTGTCGACTTGATGATAAACGGTATGGAGACATTGCGTACACGTTGCATCGAAGGTATCACAGCCAATGAAGAGCATTGCAAGATGAATGTGCATCACAGTATCGGGGTAGTAACAGCTTTGAATCCTGTTATCGGTTATAAGAACTCAACTAAGATTGCCAAAGAAGCGATGGCAACAGGCAAGAGTGTTTATGACCTGGTGTTGGAACATGGAATTTTAAATAAGGAGGAATTGGATACTATTCTGAGTCCTGAAAATATGTTGCATCCGGTGAAATTGGATATACAGCCAAGACGTTAATTAAGCATTGTTATTTTGAAGTATCATGTTGTTTTAAAAAGGAAAAGCGAAGCACCGCCATTCACGGGAGCTTCGCTTTTTTTATTTATGCCGTCTGCTTTAAAACTTCCGATAGGTGAGTCGGGCATAGTCTGATTTCAGAATCATTTTGCTGCCGGTTGCTTTTTTTTCCACTTCGAAATGTGTGACGGAAGAATTCAGCCCAAACCTGTTCAAATCCTCCTCTGTAACGGTAGCCTCCATATTATCCTGATATTTAAACTCACCCATCATTACTCCGTCAGCAGAGGAAAAGTGTCCTATCAATGTCAGGGGAGTGGTGCCCTTATCCATCAGTTCTACTAAATGGAGCTGAATACTGCAATAGATACGTTCGCATTCTTTGATGCTTCCGTCATTGTATTCTATTGTCATTAATTGCCATCTGCCGTCCAATTTTTCCGTTGATGGGCTTCTTGTCACAACTGCATAATACACCGAGCAGTAAGCATACACATAATATGATTTGTTTCATAGTCCTTATTTTATTAAGCCTGTTTTGCGGATGACAAGCATACCGCCCGAATTGTTTCCTAGTAAATTACCTCTGTCCATAGCTCCTGAAATGCTGAAGCTCCATCCATTCCATTTTACGGGTGAATAGGTGACTTCCAGCAGTGAGCTGAATTGCTTCTTCACATCATCAAACGGATTGTCGTACGTTCCCCAGTTTCTGGAGTAGGTGAGCAGTAGCCGATACGCCCATTCCTTGCCGGGAGTGCCGCTAATGCCCAGATGATGTGCATTTATACGGTTGTTGGCAAACATTATTCTACCGTCTTTATTGTAGACAGGACCGGTAAACAACGGATTTCCCATAGCCATACCCCAGTGCTGCCATGCCTGATAAATATAGTGGTTATAATAATTATCTTTTGCACTGACTTGTTCAAATTCTCCCCGGAAACCTTCGTAGAAGATAGGTCCTGTCTGGTTTTTTGCTGCCCATACATTCATATACAAGGGCATCAATGAATTGATTTTCCGGCAGGGTGACTTCTACTCCCAGTAGTCCGTCTTTCCAGGGACCGTAACCAAAAAACATTTGTGATTCGTCCTCAAAGAAATGTTCATAGTACGCTTTGATTCTCCAATCCTGTACATAGCCGGTAAGTCCGATATTCCAACTGCCCACGTGGTTACCATACTTGTTTATCTGCTCACCTTCCATGGCATTGTCACTTCCGCTCATCGGAATCAATACGCGGATAAAGTCCATAAAATCTGACGGCATTTTCATAATGGGTTCTTTCTGTCCTTCTACATATTGTTTTCCACCGAACTGGGCCGCCATTTGCAGACCTGCCTCAAACTCCAGTGGGAAGGATTCTTTTTTCCCTATTTTCATAAAGAAAGATTTGCTATGATAAAGGACATCCTTGGTGTATAGATTTCCGGAGGCGGGCAAAGTCTTCTTGCCAGTTGTTGTCTGTGAAAGTTCCGTAGGCAAGATGACCTTTGATGTGCAGCCAATGATTCGTTCCGGGAACAGATATGTATTGAGGTATTTCGATACGTACCTGCGGTACGGGGCGGGGCACTGTTCGATTCTACCAGTCCTCCGGTACTCAATTTCGGGTTTCTTAATTCCGGTGTACGTTCTTTGCTTCCGATACTGAGATTCAGCCATCGGTAACTCAGGTCGGCATAGGCTTGCTGAACAACGAAAAAGAAGAAGTATAGTTATAGGCAGTGGCTAAATCCAGTCCGGCTTTCCATGTAAAATGTCTACCCAATGCCTGTGAATGGAAAATTCCGGCGCGCAGATATCCGCTTTCTGTTTTTACAGAGGATAAACCCTGCCGATTGGCTGTAAACCAAAAATGGACTGTAATCGCCATGTCCGGCAACAATACCTGTTTCTACTGCATAATGAGTGGATGGAGTCGTGGTTTGTGCAGTAAGGGGTATATAAGGGAACAGATGATAACAAGCCCTGTAATAAAAATAGTTGTATTTTCTTCATTTAGTTTTTAATTATGTTTTTTCCCTATTAAACATCTTGTTTTAAAACCCTGATTTCTTTCTGATTTGACTGAATCGTTGGTCCGATCGGATTGGACGATGAGGCTTTGTGCCACTGTCTGACTCAATATGACAAAACTGTCTGATAGTTGCATAAAAAGGGTCAATTACTATTTTGTTTCAAAAGTATATAAAAAAAACTATTTGGTAGAACAAAGCCGACTTAATTTTAAGCTTTATCATTTTTCATCCAACTTTTTTTGTAATTTTGCACAAAATCCGTAAAGAGAAGACACATGACAACAAATATAGAAATAGCCCGTAAAATAGCCGAAGTTAATTGCCCGTTGAGTAGGGAGAGTGTACATGCATTGGCTGAGATTGTGGTGTGTAAGAAGTACCGTAAAGGGGAAATTGTGTTGAAGGCAGGAGAAGTGTGCAAGGCTATGTTGTTTATTGAAAAAGGATTGCTCAGACAGTTTTACTATAAATATGATAAAGACCTGACCGAACATATCGGCTATGAAAACGGAATGATTATTTGTATTGAAAGTTATTTTAAGCAAGAACCTACACGTCTGATGGTAGAGACTTTGGAACCTTCTGTGGTGTGGGAGCTTCCCAAGGCTCAGATAGAGGAACTTGCTTCTAAATATGATGATATCGAACATCTTTATCACAAATTCATAGAGCATTCATTGATAGAATCGCAGATTAAAGCTGATGCACTTCGATTTGAGCCGGCTCATGAACGGTATAATAAATTGCTTCGTCTGCATCCTGAGATTTTAAAAAGAGCTCCGTTGGTATACATTGCTTTCTTTGTTGCAAATGACGCCCGAAACACTGAGTCGTGTCCGTTCGTCATTGCTTTAACTGCTTAGAATTGGTATAATAGTCCTACACGCGTTTCGAAGGTTTTGTATTGTACATCTTTGTGATACGTGTAGTGTGTATGTCGGTAGAAATAAGAGATTTCCATGTTTGCTTTAAAGTGGCGGCTTAAGTTCAGTTCGATAAGTGGATTGACTACAGCCAGCATCACGTTTCCTTTGTCTCCCTGTGCGTTCAGATAGAGCGGATTGGTATTTTCGAGGTCTTTGTGCTCGTATCCTTTCCAGGTGAAGATTTGGTAGAGATGCAGGTTGAGTGCAAACTGTCCGTAGCGTCCGAAGTCAAGAAGGGTTTTGTTTTTACGCTATAACCGCTACCCATATTGTAATTACGGTCGATAACATTATAATAGTCGGTCAGGCTGCCACCCAGCAGGATAGCACTCAGAAATACACTTTGTTCCAAATTGACGAGACTGTTCATGCGTGGGAATTTATAGATGATGCCGGGGCCCACACTGGCAGCTTCCGATATTTTATACGGAATGCGCCCCGAACCGTTAATGATTTCTTCTGAATCGAAATAATTGAAATGCTGGAAGACGCCAAACATCATTTCCATGCCGGTACTGGTTTTCAACGGAACTCCCCATAATTTTCCTAAAAGATTAATTTTGCTGATAAGCGGTTGGTTGGGAGAAAGCCCCAGTGTGGCTGTAGCAGTGAAATAATCATAAGGAGCATCATTTATTTTATCGAAAGGGTTGCCGTAGACTGCTCGAAATTCCAAATAGGGATTGTGCTCTCCGCGAAAAAGGTAATTGTTATCTGCCAGGTAGCGGTCACCGGCACTGATAGAGAATTGGATAGGGATGCGTTCGTAATCATGATATTTGTAATGAGAGCGTTTCACTTTCCACATGTCACCGGTTATCATGCGGTTGATGCCACGCATGGGACAGATCAGAGTTCCCAAGAATTCACGGGTAAATCGCCCGAACCCACGCTTAGAGTCATCCAACACCAATGAAGACAGGCGGTGTGTCATTTCGCCAAGTGCAATACCCCCAATGGTGGTTGCTATCAGGTCATTGATGGCGGGTGGTTCTACTTCGGCTGCAACTTCCCACATCAGACTTCCGGCAAAAGCGTATGGCGCCGATTCCCAAAAGTTCAATCCGTTGCTGCGGGCAGCGTTGAAGTAGAGATTACCGTGATAAGGGTGTGCAAACAGATTGGTAGAGAATTGGTCATTGTCCCACAAAGCCGTGTTTGATATTACGACGGATACTGTTGATACTGATTTTCGCAAAATCTTCGTTCATCACATACCGGTCGAATGCCCATACTCCCACATTCATGCCGACTGATTCGGCAGCAGCACGCCACGGATACTTTTTCTGCATGTGAGGGGTCGGTGAAAGTATAAATGGAGTCGGGGTGGTGAAGTACTTGTGCCGCCCCGATGCCATTGCTTAAAGCCAAAAGACAGACTAATGCAATTTGTTGGATTTTCATTTCGTTAGGATTTAGGATGCAAGCCGGATGTCTCCGGACATTTATAGTACTCTGTTAGAATAGAACGACGCCTATTTCAATGATAGGCTTCTTCTCATAGAACTTATTCTTGTCGTAATATCGTGTCATACCGTATCCGCCCGAAGCAAAATATGCTGAACTTGGGTCTTATCTTGTACTCTAAAGTTGACACGTGCCTGCAAAAGAATACATACGTTCGGGAGTTTCGGCATCTTCATTTTCAAAGTTTTCTATGTGGAAGTAACCAAGGTCACCACTGATTTCCAAATTTCCGGCGATGGGGTAGTGAAGTCGGCACGGTGGAATACACATCCCGAGAACTTATCGTTCAGGTCAAGGTAGTGTGTACCGATCCCAAGCAGGGCATAAGTGGTGCGGTTCTTGAACCGCGGACGGCGGCATTCATTTTACTGGTGTTACCACCGAACAACATCAGCTGGATGCGGGTTTTGGGGTTGATGTTCACTAATCCGATTTTATGTGCGGTAGTATCTTTGCTGTGATTGATAATGCCAATCTGTACACCTTTCACATGACCGCCGCAAAGATTGAGCAGGCCGATTTGGGCACCACTTACTTCACCGGCATAGTTGCCGGGAGCAAATTGTATCCCGCTCAGTTTGCCCTGACATACATTAGTAATACCCGATACTTGCAATGCATTCTTTGTTTCAACAGCAATATTCACGGCTCCGCAGAGTTGCAGTCCTTTTATTTTTGCAGCGGCAATATTACTGATGGCAGAAAGTTGCATACCATTGACATTGATACCCACATTGCCTATTGCTGCTATTTGTGCTCCTCTTGCTGTTCCTCCGCTGATATTCAGTATACTCGAAATCTGTGCTCCGTCCGTTTTCTCGGCCGATACGTTCATCAAACCGCCAATGGCTATACCGCTTTGCGACTTTCCGGCAATGTTGGCAAGTCCGGCTATTTGTAAACCTTGTGCCTGATCATCGGCAAGATTCATTAATCCACCGATGGTTACACCGCGTGAAATATTTCCGGCTATATTCCCCAATCCTGAAATCTGTATGCCGTTTGCACGGTTTCCTGCCACGTTCATCAAACCGCTGAGCATGACTCCATTGGCATTTGCACCTGCTACATTGGCAATACCGCCGAGCTGTATACCCGATGCATGACGACCGGTGATGCTTGCCAGGCCGGAGACTTGAAATCCTGTCATGTCACTTTGCACCACACTGGATATGGTATTGATGCCCACACCTTGCAGGCGATAGATATTAGTGAGCAAACCTAAATTCAGATAGGTCGTTTTATACTGTCTTTTTGGCGGAAATATTAAGGAAATGTTAGGCCCTTTTTAAGTTTGTTCTTTTTTTGAGCAATGGCAGGAGTTGTGAGCCCTGCGCAACATCCTAATAAGATAATTGCTGCGATACGTTTTTATTTTCATATTGTTTGGTTATTTGCGCACAAATTTAATCAAAAAAACGAATGCGTCTATTGATATAATGTGTAAATGTACCAAATATTATCGTCCCATGGATTGTGAGGAGAGCTCCTTACGGCCATGGGACGATGAAATGTATGTTCTGTCTTTATTTCACTTCTTGATAAAGAAAACGTTTAATGCTCTTCTTGGGCGTTTTTCAAACTCTTCAGGGTAAATCTTTACGCGGGTGATTTGAGAATAGGCGGGGAAGTTCGGCATTGAGTGCTATCCGGTTCTCTTCCATGGCTTGTGTAATGGCATCATTATTCATTCCATGCGCAAAAGCATCATCAAAATCAGGATATATTAAAGCTGCCAGTTTACCATCTGTTTGCTGAATAATAATACTTTCGGCTACGAACGGCATATTGTTGAGCTTATCTTCTATTTCTTCGGGGTAAATATTCTGACCTGAGGCACCGAGTAGCATGTTCTTGCTGCGTCCTTTGATGGTGATATTACCCTCTGCGTCCATAATACCTAAGTCACCGGTGTGCAACCAGCCCTCCTTGTCTATGACTTCGGCGGTGGCTTCGGGGTTTTTATAATATCCCAGCATTACGTTCGGTCCCTTGCAGATAATTTCTCCTACAATATTTTCAGGGTCAGGACTTACTATTTTCACTTCCATACGTGGAGCAGCTTTGCCGCAAGAACCGGTTTTAAAGCGTTTCCAATCTTCATAACAGATGATAGGGGCACATTCGGTCATTCCATAACCGACGGTATGGGGAAAATCAATGCTCTTTAAGAATTGTTCTATTTCCCTGATTGAAAGCTGCTCCGCCTACAATGATTTGATAGAAATTGCCGCCAAATGCCTGTATCATCTGTTCGCGTACGGTAGCCTTAATCTTATCATTGATAATAGGAACTTTCAACAGTATTTTCATGGCCGGGCTTTCCAGTTTGGGGAGCACGTTCTTCTTAATAATCTTTTCAATAATCAAAGGAACAGCCACCACGAGGTTGGGCTTGATATCAGCAAATGCCTGAAAGATAATTTTCGGACTGGGCATGCGGGTGAGGAAATAGATATGGCAACCGACACAGAATTCATACAGGAACTCGAATGCCAATCCATACATATGCGCCATTGGAAGCATAGATACCAGGTTGTCACCGGGCTTCATGGTCAGTACATCAAAAAGCAAACTGGGTGTTCGACCAGAGGGCGCGATAGGGAATCATGACTCCCTTAGAATAGCTGGTAGTTCCGGAAGTATAATTGATGACTGCCAACTCTTCGGGTTTATCGCGACGGTAACTTACGTGTTCGCGTCTGAAATTGCGAGGAAACTTCTTTCCGAACAGTTCATTCAGATGATCGCGGGCATAGTCGAGCCGTTCGCTGCGAGATACCAATAGAGTAAAATCATTCATCAGCAATACGCCTTCAAGCAGAGGCATTGCATTCTCATTCAGATTCTCCCATACCATATCGCCTACTAATAAGAGGCGTGCTTCGGAATGATTGACGATGTTATGAATATTGTCGGCCTTGAATTCGTGAAGGATAGGAACGATGACGGCTCCGTATGTGATGGTGGCCAGGAAAGTAACGCCCCAATGCGAACTGTTGCGACCGCAGACGGCTATTTTATCACCTTTCTTGATGCCGCTCAGTTCAAAAATAATATGTAGTTTCTCTATTTTGCGGGCAACATCTTTATATTGCAATGTGGCTCCTTTATAGTCGGTGAGGGCATCTAAATCCCAGTTTTTCTGTATGCTGTCTTCCAGGAAGGCAATAAAACTCTGCTCCATAATGTTCTTTTCGTTGGTTTTATATTTGCACATTATTTAATCAAATGTGCAAATATAAGCTTTTATTATAAGGATACAAACTAAAAGGGAAGCAATTTTAGTAAAACAGAGGAAAGGAAAAAGAGGGTGTGTCAAAACTAAACCGGTCTATCAAACCTCAACTGTAGGGGCAAGGTTTACCTGCTCAAAGACACAAAGCAAACTGTTTCGGGCGAGCGGGCCTCGTCCCTACGAACTAAACGACAGCATTATCCACGTTCTGACACACCCCTTTATACAAAGAGATTTTGTTATTCTTTGCTACTGAAATACTTCATAAACTGAGTACGTTCGAAAGGATTACTTTCACCGGTAGACAAAGCATTCATTTCACTTTTGAATTCGCTGATGGTGTTATATCCTTGTTTTTTCATCCATTCACTTAATTCTTCGGTCATGGATTCTATGAAATTTTCGCCTTTCTGATAGATAACACTACATACTTCTACAGCCGAAGCACCTGCCAGAATTGCTTTTTACCATCGCTTTGCCATCGTGTACACCACCCGAAATGGCATAATCAATTTGTGGTACTTGTGCTGAAGCAATAGCTGTCCAGCGCAAACCGTTTGCCAGGTCCGAAGGATGGCTGAACACTTCCCCCGAAGAATAACTCTTGGTTTCGATATTGATGTCGGGCTGGTAGAAACGATTGAATAACACTACTGCTGCAGCTCCATTGGCATAAAGTTGGTTGATTAGCGCAATGGGGTTGGTAAGGTTAGTTCCCAGTTTGATGATGACAGGAATGGATACATTTTTTTACACTACTCAGGATATCGATGTGTCGTTGCTCGAACGCCCCGTATTGATATTCCTTTTCGGTTTGCAGCGAGAGAATATTCAATTCAGAGCATCGGCACCGGCATCTTGCATGGTACGTGCGAAGTCTGTCCATTCCGAGCTGCTGAAACAGTTGATACTGGCAATGATGGGAATGGTACAGAGGCGTTTGGTCTCTTGAATCAGGTCAATATATTCTTTGATGGCATGCGAACGAACATAGGTACTCAGGTAATCTCCTGCTTCGGGAGAATCATAAGTAGCCATGTGATGAGCCTGCATCATGATTTGTTCTTCAAAAACAGATTTCAACACGATGGCTCCGGCACCGGCCAATTCTAACTTTTTGTTTTTTCAGCACTGTTAGTCAGACTGGAACTGCTGATAATAACAGGATTGCGTAAAGACAATCCGGCAAAGAGGTCTTTAATTGAGTCATAAAATAGTAGTTTTAATAGTTTCGCTCTCCAAAGATTTTGCTGCCTACTCTGACCATCGTGCTTCCTTCCCGGATAGCGATGGGATAGTCGTGCGACATACCCATTGATATTTCCTTGAAACTCTCTGTATCAGTAAAATAGGTTCGCTTTATTTCTTTGAAGAATGTATTTAAGGAACAAAATTCTTTCTTAATTTGTTCTGTGTCATCGATATTGGTTGCCATACCCATGACGCCGCTGATTTGGATATGATGCAGTTCTTTCCAATCTCCTTTTTGGAGCATTTCCTACATTCATCAAAGCTGAAACCGAACTTGGTCTCTTCTTCGGCGATATGGATTTGTAGCAGGCATGGAATGACACGGCTGCACTTTTGGGCTTGCTTGTTGACTTCAACCAACAATTTATAAGAATCAATGCCGTGTATCATGGCTACGTATGGAGCCATATACTTGATTTTATTTGTTTGCAGGTGGCCGATGAAATGCCATTCAATATCTTTGGGCAGCGTTTCATATTTCTGAGTCATTTCCTGCACTTTGCTCTCGCCGAAGATACGTTGTCCGGCAGTGTATGCTTCTTCAATCGCCTCATTGGGATGAAACTTGGATACGGCTACCAGGCGGACACCGGATGGGAGGTCGGCCAGAACTTCTTTTAAATTTGCTTGAATGCTCATATATAATCTATAATTTGGTCTGTCTGAATAATCTTTATTCGGTTTTTCCTGCGTCGGGAAACTCCGGTTTGACGTTTGGCTCTCCGTCATAAGGATAAACATCCATGAGGGCTGTTTCGGCAACGGATGCGATAACGTAATCGGCCATGGTTCCTTTCATGCCTTCGTCCAGCTTCTTCACTGCGTCACGCAAATCAGCAGCCTGAACAAGTACCTGTGTAGACGTTTTCTTTTCGGCTCCGCTTTTCTCGTCCAGCGTGATGAAGAACAGCTTACATTTAAACCAGCGGTCGGCAGCATCTTCTTCGCAGAAGAATAGTTCGCTATAGTTGGCACGCTTGATGTCCGACACTGTAAACTCACCGCTGATAAACGGTGTTATTTCTTCGATGATGCGTGCCTCTGCTTCGGTAAAGCTCAGCGCATCAACTAAATAAGGCTCTGTTACTTTTTGTTCATGCCATTTTCCATGACTTTTTCGTAACGTATCTTGCATTCAAACCATGTATGCATCATAAGAGTTTAATGTTTTATTAAAAATTAAAATAGGACACAAAGATACTATTTTATTTAGTCTTCGTCCTCCATTTGCTTTAATTTCTTCATACTTTCGGTTGTCAATTCCGAAATAATTTCAGAGGAGAGGCGGGTAGTGAGGATAGGGTTCATGTTAAATTGTTCGCTTAACTCTCTTTGTATCTTATTTAACCGGCTGAAACCGTCAAGGCTTTGTTCCTGAAATGCTTTTTCACTGATATTCATTTTCTGAGGTGTGTACATAGCGGATATGATATTCTCAGCTCTCCGCCGAAACTCTTTTTTTGAATATTCTTTCTGCCAGTTTGCGATGTTCTCCGGGATTGAATTCCAACGTGTCGGTGGGGGCGGGCGTATGGAATCTGAAGGAAGTGGGATGCTGTAGCTTCTGTTTCTGTTGTCGGTTGTTTCCAATGTCTGACGGTTGATGTGTTTTACCTCCTCTATAAATTGTAATGTTTCCTTGTCGGCCGGTTCTTCCCGTAATCCATAGTCAGCAAGCAGAATGACGGTAACGGCAGCAATTCCCTTTATAACCTGCACCGACCGGTCAATGTAACGGGAAGCGCCAAAGGCTTTCTTCATTTCCTCTACATTGGCATATCGTTTGGCGGGTTCGGGGTGGGTGGCTTTAAAAATGACGTACCGGATACCGGGGCTCAGATGGGAGTAACTGTAAAGGTACTCCATGACCTTGCCAAGCGAATAAATATCACACGCGAGTGTAGGAACGGTGTTTTCTTTAAAGAGTTCCGGTGCTGCATATTTTTCTTTAAAGATAAAAAAAGAAGGAGTATATGATACGTATATATTGGCTGGATTTGCCAAAAGCACATCATGCGTCCCTTTAGTAATAAAAATATTCCCGGGGCGGAGATCAAGATGGCAGATATTCCGAGAGTGAAGATAAGCAACGGCATCCATCAGTTGATTCATGATTTGCTTGAACTCAGTCACTGTATTAATTTGTAACACACCATCTAACAATGCTCTGTTGAGGGGGACGACCGGTGTGTATTCAAAAGTGATGTACCACCCTTGCTCATCCTTTTGCAGACTAATATAATTTAATAAGTTGGGGTGAGCCCAACCCATTCCTTGCGTAGCTTCCGCGGCAAAGGCTTCCTGATAGGCAGCAATGTCGGCAAACTTTTACAAGGTCGTTTTATAAATATCTTTTTCCCTTCATTATTGGTGCCGATACTAATCGGCTCTGTTACTTTCATTTTTATTCTATTTGTTTACAACTGTTTAATTGCATGAATTCGTGTATCACTTGCTCGTGGTCACCCATCAAAACAATGTGGTGGTTGCCTAATGGATTACGTGTGAAATAATCAACAGGTTTTCCCAGACGGATGCGTATTTGTGTGCGGCAGGCATTGATGTAGTTGGTATTCTCCGTTAATTGTCCGCGTGATACAAAATATTCATCCAAACATTCTCCTCCGCATTTCAGTACAGTGATTTCCCCTTCATGCAGGATTCCCTGAATGGCCACGCCTGTTTCACTCTCAAAATGGTTGCGGATAATAAACCTGTCGGTCATTTTGGTAGCGATAGTACAGTGTGCCACAACCAGTTCGTTTTGTTCTTCATTGATAAATGACGGGTTTGCCATAAAACCGGTTTGATTGGTCAGCACTTTGGCGATGAGCATGGTAAAGATGGATTGCAAATCACCTTCACAACCGGCAGGAATCCCTTCGTCGTTCAATAAAGAGAGTGCCAGACAGCCGGTGGTTCCCAATTTCTCTATCAATGAAAAACAGGAGAGAGTGACTGCATCGAGATGCTTCTTCTCACAAATGATTCTGACGGCTTTGTAAAGCCTCATTGCTTTTAGAAAATCTTCGGGAGTTGCTTCACGGCAGGCTACTGCTTGTTTGACCAATACAGATGCCTTATAGCCGATATCATCATCGGTAATTTGATAATATAAACAATATATTTCTTCCATCGGGATATCGATATACTCAATCCCCCAACGTCGTTTTGCCAATAAATAATCTACATTGCTGGCAACAAGCCATGATGAAGGGTATCCGATAACGCCGATTCTTTTTCCTTTTTATTTCACGTTTGGCAGCAAAAGCCTGATGATGGGATAATATCTGCTTAACCATGTGCATCGGGCTACCGTGAATAATACGTGCTTTTCATTCCTTTGTTACGCATCCAAGTCGCTATTTCGAGCGAAGCTGCCAATGAGTTTTGCAGTCCGTCTGTAAGCAACGTAATGGGGTAAGGAAGCAGGTCAAAGTGTTGGGTAACTGTTTTTTCCACCTCTCTCAGAGGCTATAAAAGCCATCTTGTATGCGTCTTCCGGAATCGTTTCTACCTCTTTATAATGTATCAGATGGAGGGTGAAATATTTTTCGATTTCCACAAATAAATCTTTATGGCAATCGTATACAGATTCCATTTTGTTTAGGCCGGATTGAAATGTTATCAGGTATAGATTCATTTGATATTTTGCTTTGTTTTATAGGAACAAACATACGTGTTTTTTTTAATAACCCTAAAAAAGCGCTTAAAGATAACATCTCTTTAATTAATTTGCTGTATAAAAAACCTTCTTAGCAATATGTTAAATAATTAAATCCTTAAACCATTTTTCTTTTCACTTGTAGTATGGTAAATAATAAATAGATTAGACTATGGCAAAAGTAATTGAAAGAAATGTTCCCATTGCAGAAGAGAATGTGACATTGTCGGGCCAACCGGCCACAAATATGTTTGAAGACTGGAGTGAAGAGATGACGGATAAAGCAGAAAATCCTTATGATGAAAAGAGTGACGTACCTTATGACAAGGAAGAAAGAAAAAAATGCCTGAAAAGAAATGGATAAAATAGTAAAAGACGATATCGCACAGACTGAATAAGGTACGAACCGGTTCTTCATTTTCCTTGGGAAAACATTTGTTCTCCCAAAGAAAATGTCTGATGGTCTGATTTCATTAAGAAAGCAGATAAATATGTCTCCCTTTTAAACCTTCAGAAAAATTTCGCTTATACATAAACCATATAATGACATAAACTGTAAACCGATATTCCACAGCGTCATCAGGAACGAATAATAGCTTCCCATATATTGTTCCAATCCATAAAACAAAGACTCGCCGATACATCTGAAGTTGACTACATTAGCCAGCATATAGGCAAGCAATAGAGTTCATGCCGTACACTTTCAGCCATGTGATGTGTCCTTTGTAATCAATCCAATAATAGAAAAGTCCCATGAGCAGAAAAACAGTAGCCGCTACTGACCCAATACCATTGAGCTTGTCCAAATAGTTTTGATAACCGGCATTTGGAAATTCCACAACCAACCTGCAATGACCATAGTGATCCCTGTACCGAAGTAGAGTTTCAATTTTTCTTTTCTTCTATTTTATCTTTGGCAATATAGCCGGCAAATAATCCGGTAAGGACAGTCACACCGAAATTGAGACTGCTCAATATCCATGTATAGTGATACCAATCGGCAACGACCACTTTTCCGTCTATCACTTGTGCCGTGTCACGAAACCGTCCCAGCACCGTGTTGTCTATCCATTCGGCCAGATTGCCTTTGCGGGGTGTAATTCCCCGCCTCCATATCCGTCTACCGTAATGAACTGCATGGCTGTCAATATACCAGCAGTAACACCACCGCAGTGATAATTTGTGTTCTGCGGCTTGTGAAAAGGAAAAAATGCCGTAATAAGATAACCGGTAGCAATGGCTTGTAAAGTATTCGAATAAAGATAAATCGTGTTAGGGTCAAGTGCCAGCAGATTGCCTTGGCACATCATACCGAATATCCACAGCAGCAATATACGTTTTGCCAACCGTCGCAATAAAGGTCGCTTGTCGGATATGGATTTATAGCGCGACAAAGAAAACGGCATCGAAATGCCCGACATAAAGAGGAAAAGCGGCATAATCAAATCCCATGGAGAAAACCCTTCCCAAGAGACATGACTGAATACCCACATAGACTCATTGAGCCACTCCACATTGGCTGTCCGTGCCAATGAGTGCATGAAGGCCTAATGCAACAAGAAAAAGAGGTCGAATCCATGCGGAGCGCATCTAATGATTCCAAACGTTTGGAAGAAGAATGTGTATTTTCATACGTGTCTTTTGAGTTTTTAGATTGATTTGTGCAAAGATATTCTTTTCTTTGTAATTAATGTGGTGGAGTTGAAAAAATACGGCTATTTATTTAAATCATAAAAACATCTCTTTAAAATATTAACCAACCTTTTGTTTGCGTGGTTGGAAGCTAAACTCTATCTTTGCATTCAGATTAAATAATTTTATAACATTATGCCAACAATATCCGTCAGAGGAACTGAAATGCCTGCTTCGCCGATTCGTAAATTGGCACCGCTGGCAGATGCTGCCAAACAGAGAGGAATTCATGTATATCACTTGAATATCGGTCAGCCTGACCTGCCTACTCCGCGAGCGGCCCTTGATGCGATTCGCAATATAGACCGTACTGTCTTGGAATACAGCCCCAGTCAGGGATACCGCAGTTATCGTGAGAAACTGGTTGGGGTATTACAAAAATACGATATCAATCTTAATGCCGATGATATCATCATCACTACGGGAGGATCGGAGGCCGTGCTTTTTGCCTTTATGAGTTGCCTTAATCCGGGAGATGAAATTATAGTACCCGAACCGGCTTATGCCAACTATATGGCGTTTGCCATTTCTGCCGGTGCTGTAATTCGCACAGTGACTACCACCATTGAGGAAGGTTTTCACTACCCAAGGTGGAGAAGTTCGAAGAATTGATAAACGAGCGTACCAAGGCTATCCTGATATGTAATCCAAATAATCCTACCGGTTATTTGTACACGCGTCGTGAAATGAATCAGATTCGTGATATGGTGAAGAAGTATGATCTTTATCTGTTTTCTGATGAGGTATACCGTGAGTTTATTTATACCGGTTCACCTTATATATCTGCTTGTCATTTTGGGCGTAAATGCCTGATTGGACTAAAACCACTTCCAGTGTTTATTCACCCATTCCCATGGGCTTTCTACACTGTAGCCAAGCTACTGGTAGACGATAGTGAAAAGTTTGCGCATGGTGTTTGTCGAGTTCAATTACGAAGGCGAGACAGTAATGATGGCTCCCTGCTGCCGGATTCTATACTACTCCCAGGGCAGGGCGCAATGAGAACCATATCGCATATGTGCTGAAGAAGAAGATTTGGTTCGTGCACTTTTTGTCTTGCGAAAGGCATTAGAGGCTTATCCTGGAAGAGTAGAAGAGCAATATGAACTGAAACTCTTTATTGCCAAGCGAGTATATCGTAGCAATGAGGTGGAAAAGAGGTGTCTAAACCTGCTGTCCGCATTGCCATGTTGGGCATAGCCATCAGGCTGGCCGTGATGATTTCACAGTCTGTAGCTGCTGCACCGGTTTCCAAAACATAGCGATAGCTATAGGTTTGGAATTATTATTATGATTACTAACTTTGATGCCCGGAAATTTTTCGAGACTATTCTTATTGTAGTCAATGACAGCTTGCTGAATGTGCTTTATGCTACAAAAGGGGTAAAGATGTACAGCGTTATTCTACCAAGCCCGGTATGATTATGACCGACGACAGCTTTCAGGGATGCGCGAAGGGAGTTGCCGGTGACTACGATTGGGACTTTGAAACAGCATTTGCTGGAGGGGAAATTCGGTTTTCCGACACGGCTTCCACCAATAAGGTATTGGTATCGCGTAGCATTGCCGACAAGCTTTCACTTGAAGATGGACGATAAACTATATACCGGTTATGAAGGAGAGAACGTGCGCGCCGCCCTTCCGTTGCCGGAATTTACCAGACCAATTTTTCTGCATACGATGATTTGTCTCGATAACCGACCTCCCCATATGGTGAACCGTTTGAATAACTGGAAACCGGAGCAAGTGAGCGGACTGGAGTTGGAAGTGGCCGATTTAGGTTCAATGAACAGCGTAAAAGAGGAGATTCGTGAACGGGTGGATACACAAGTGGGATGAAATGGCGGAACCTATTACACTCAGACGGTGGAAGAGGCCAATCCGGCAGATATTCGCGTGGCTCGATTTGTTGGATATGAATGTGTGGGTTATACTGATACTGATGACCGGGTAGCAGGTTTCATGATGATTTCGCTTACTCATTATTATATTAGAGCGTACTAATATGATAGGCATCCTGAAGGCATTGGGAGCAGACAACCTTGCTATCATGGAGTATTTCTCCAGTTTTTCTGTTTTCTAATCGGAAAAGGAATGTTATGGGAATATCATAGGAGTATCGTTTTGCCTGTTGCAATCCCAATTCCATATTTTCAAAAGCTAGACCCTGCCACTTATTATGTAAAATCGAGTTCTATTGAATTTAATATTTGGATTTATTTGTTGCTGAATGTTTGTACCTTGGTGGTATCGGTGCTGATGCTTATCGGACCGTCTTATTTGATAACACGCATTCATCCGGCACGGTCTATACAGTTTGAGTAATCGTAAAATTGATTTTTATCTCTCACTGCTCTCACCCTTGTTCTAAACAACGATGCACAGGCGTTTTAGGGTGTGAGAGATAGGGGTGAAATGTAAAGGGTGAGAGCACATTTCTCAGCGGCAAAACATCATTTATATCTGTTTCCCCTATACAAATACGTCCTTTTCCGTTTGCTATCGTGTACGTTCGTGTGACGTGTTTCATGCGGTTGAAACAGGTTGTTCGACAGCATGAAACGAAGTGTTCCTAATTAAAAACAGGTTGTTTCAATGGGAAACATTGGTTCGTGCACGCATATTGTCTCGTGTCTATTTTGTCTAATGTTTCCATAAAATTTACATGGCATCCAACAATGCATGATTTATAATTTAGGTTTGACCAAACTATCCTGTCACTTTTTATCTTAATGAAAATATATTAAAAACAAGTCTAAATATTTTTTTCTCAAGCTTACTTTTTTATACTTTTGTCACAAAAGGAATACAAAAAGAGTTTGCACTCTATATTTATTAGAAAAGAAATTGTAAGAACGTGGTGTTGATTCTGTTCCGGGAAACCTAGAATTTTCGCGAACTCAAGAATGGCGCAGTATGTTTCACGCTGGATTCCAGCGCGTGGACTACTGTCCATTTTATCTGAGTTCAAGGTTTTCCTAGGGCCTGAACGGATGATGGCAATGCGTGGTCTCAATGTTTTCCGTTTATAATTAGAGGTCTTCGAACCTGAAGACAGGAAGTAATGCTAAGGAAACATTTTTATGTGTGTTTGGCTGTATTGGTGGCCATGTATTCAACAGCATGTTCCGAAGGTGAAGTGGCTCACAAAATTCTTCCAGGAGCAGGTAGTGAAAATTTATTTTGAGGATGCTATGAACTTTGGTTCTGATGGAGGCAATAAGTCTCTTCATTTTTCTACGAATAAAGATTGGACTATTTATGTCGCGAATACCGTAAATGGTAGTCGTTGGTGTACTGTATCAGAACAAGCGGACAGGCTGGTGATATTTCGGTACAGGTATATGTGGAGGCTAATGAAGGTTATGATGACAGGAATGTGGTGCTGACTATTCAAGTCGGAGAGTTGATGAAGACTGTAGTGGTCACTCAAAAGCAGAAAGATGCCTTTTTTGACCCTTACTACCGACAGATTTGAGGTCGGTCAAGAGGGCGGTACTATTCATGTGGAAGTGAAATCGAATATCTCTTTGAGGTGGTGATTTCTGATGAGTATAAAGGTTGGATTAGCCAGAAGGATGCAGGGCGAGGATTGAGCAGTTCTATCCTTTCTTTTGAAATTGCAGCAAGTGAGGAATATGAAAAGAGAGAAGGAAAATTATGATACACGGTGGTGCTGTGACTGAAGTTATTAATGTTTATCAGACTGAGGTGGCATCATCCTTCTTACAGAAAGCGATGTGTGTAAGCGATAGAGGGAAATTGTTGCTGTGGAGATAAAGAGCAACTGTGAATTTGAATGAAGATGCCTGATGTAGATTGGATAACGGTTGCCAATGCGCGTTCTGTTTCTAGTCATACCTTATATTATACTGTAAGTCCGAATGAAACTTATGACGGACGTGAGGCGGAAATTGTATTTCTGGATAAGAAGAATAGTAATGTCAGTGATACGTTGTGTATCCGGCAGGTACAGAAAGATGCTATATTGTTGTCGGAAAATGAATATTCAATTAGTGCAGACGGCGGTACTCTTGACATTGTTTTACAGACTAATATTGAGTATAGTTATTCAGTCTCAGAAATTGCATCAGATTGGATTGTTGCCAATCAATCTAGAGCGTTAAGAAAAGAAATTCTAAGTTTTTCCATAAAAGAGAATGCGACTGGTTATAATCGGGAAGGGACAATCGTTTTTAATGGAATATCTAGTGGAGTTTCAGAAATAGTAACGATTAAACAAATGCAATCAAATGTACTGGTTGTAAATCAGAAAGAGTACAGGATTGGTAGCCAGGGTGGTCTTGTCAATATTGATGTTCAAGTGAACAGGATTCCTGAAACTTCTTTGTCAGAGACTTGGGCATCTGTCAGTAATATTGTGACGTATGATAAGAACAATAAGAGAATAATTGTTGGTATAGATCCCAACATTAGTTTTCAGAAACGTACAGTAATACTTTCTCTTAAAAAATAAAAACTTAACGGCTGAAGTGGTAATTGCTCAAAATGGGAGCAATGCAAATGATGATATTTGGAATGGTGATATTGCTACTATGGCTTATGCTGAAGGGAAAGGAACGGAAGACAACCCTTATTTAATTACACAATGTAGCCAAATGGCTAAACTGGCACAAGATGTGAACAGTGGTAAGACTTATAAAGGTTGTTATTTCAAACTGTTAGCCAATTTGAATTTTAATAATTTGGTTTATACTCCAATAGGGCAGGAAGGAAGGGCTTTTTTGCTAATTGGGATGGCAATGGAAAGATGATTATTGACTAAATATTTCTCAAGACAAGAATGTTGGATTATTTGGCTATATTGATGGAAGCACTATTAAAGGAGTATCTGTTTCGCAATCCACAATTATTGGTAAAGAAAAAGATTGGTGGCATTGTTGGATATGCAAAGTCAAGCCGCATTTATAATTGCTCTAATGAAGTGGAACTAATATCGGGAAGCCATGTTGGTGGTATTGCAGGATGTATAGACGCTTCTAAAATATTTAACTGTTGTAATCGAGGTAAATTATCCGGTGATGATTGCGTGGGGGAATAGTTGGTCGAAATGGAGAAGGTAGTGAAATTTGGAATAGTTATAATAAAGGCTCTATACGAGAGGTATGGTCTGCGTCGGGTGGTATTGTGGGATATAATTGTGGCGAAATTGTTAATTGTTATAATAGTGGAACCATTAAGCTTAGTAATCTTAATCCGCCTTTTTTGACAGTAGGTGGCATTGCTGGCTATAATCATACAGGAACTTATATTGTCTATTGTTATTATTTGAAACAGGCTCCAGTCAATATGGAAATCAATCTTGTTGGTGATTTGGATTGGGGAACATGTATAGACTGCTGTACATTTAATGGATCAGGGGAATTGAGTGAAACAATTTTGTGTGATGGGGGCAATATGCTTCTATTTTAAAAGATGCTCTTAATTATTTCATCTTAGTACATGAGGATGAAGATTATAATTATTGGCGTACCGATATGGCATGGCCTGACTTTGTCAGTGAGAAATAAATAAGAATGTTTTTTATTAAAAAAAATTGAATCAAAATGAAGTTATTGAAGTTTATAGGAATGCTTTTGATAGCTATGATTATGTGTGTGAATTTTATAGCTTGTGGCGATGATGAAAACAGTGAAAAACTAGATTTATCTCTATTGGAAGGTACTTGGTATGTAACACATGAAGTATATTATGATTATGTTGATGGAAAAATAGATTGGAGTAAAGTGGTATATGAAGCATCACCAACTTTAGGAGTAAGCGAGCCAAGAGTTTTTAGCAAAGATGTAGATGGAATATATTACTATAATGGTGAAAAGATTATAATAAACAATTCTCAATTTGTGACCTCTTCTAATGATAGAGTTACAATTGAGTCCTTAACTCCGCATAAAATGGTTATCGCATGGGAGGATGATATTTTTTGTGATGATGAAGGAGAGTGGGCGTTTGTGTATTATACTTTAGAACGTAAGTAATTGGTTCTATATATTTAGCAAATAAATAATATAAGGCAGTATTTTGAGTAAGCTCTCTTATGCTGTCGTTTTATTTTTTAAGAATATGGATTTTTTATGATGCGTGGCACTGTTTCGTAGGGCGCATGTTTAGAGAAATCAACCTGATAGGAATAGACGATGTTGTGTTGGGTTTTGCGTACTTGGATGAAATCTTTGGTGTCAATATAGGTTTGGACTACTTCGGGCATTCCTCCTACATATAAATAATGCGGAGCATGTCAATATGTTTTTCATGAAAAGGAGATATTAACTGCCACTGATTTTCTCGCAAGTGTTCAAAAACTCATAGAAAGCGAGGGACGGATATCCATAAATTTTACTTTTCCTACAGGAAATGAAAAGTTGGAATGTAGCCCCATGTCTAAAAGTGACAGGCTGCGATCACAGCATATTCAGGAGTGTCTTCACAAAATTATTTGGGTGAAGTCAGTTCTTTTTCTACCGATTGGATTTCATTGAATAAACGACTTTATTGTTGTTATCCGGATAAAAGTGTTGTGTGGTACACTTTTATCCACTAATACCATACGATGTACATTTCGATAGAAAGTAAACTTACTCTACATATCCTCCATGCTCAGTCCCCGATATTCCACAGAATACCCATTTAGCTCTTTTGAATGGAAGCCCCCTTTCAGCATCAATGCATCCATCTTGATATTCTGTCTGTTCCGCTTGATTTCTGCAACAACTGCCTTTTTTTTCAATTTCATCTAAAGCGATCAGGTCGATTTCATCCTCTCCCTTTCTATTCCAATAACCTCCCAAAGCAGTAAATTCGCCTTTCTCGCGAAATCTGCACTTAAAATATTCTTCCAGAGCATGACCACTGAAGGTAGGATAGTCCCTTATGATGATTTCCTGTAGTTTCTCTAATGCACCCGCCTCGATATAGCGAATATATTTATAGAAAAAACGGAACCAGAAGCGGAGAAAATTGTCTTCTATTTCGTATCGTACATTGCGACTTTCTGCTTTGCTGAACATGGGAATGCGTTTCTTTATGATATTGAAATCGTTTTCCAAACGGGTTAGATATCCTCCAATTTCACGTTGTAAATAGCTTTCTATGGCTGTCCGAGCTGTGAAGCCGTTGGCTATGCATGATAAGATAGAGAAATAGATGGTGTACTCTTTGCCAAATTCTTCGATTAATATATTCTTGCCTTCTGAAAGGAAAGGAGAATTTTCCTGACACATCAACTTTATCATTTTATGATGTGTCAAAGCTTTGTTATCAACGAATAATTCTACATATTTTGCTACTCCACCGGTGAAGGCATAGAATGCTAATAAATCCTCGGAAGTGTATCCGGGGTTATTCTCTGATAATATTTGTTTGAGTGTGATGGTACTAAAAGGCTTCAGGAAAATCTGTTGGGTGGCTCTGCCGAATAACGGTTCATGATTGCCTTCAAAAATTCGATGCATTAATGAATAGATGGAACCGCATAGGAATAAACAAATGTGACTGTCGTCTTTATTTCTATCCCAAAGATGCTGCATATCGCTGTAAACAGATGGATTGATTGTATAAAATTCCTGAAATTCATCAATGACTAAATTGAATTTCATTGTTTTAGAATAGTCCATTAGCAGTTGGAATATAGTTTTGAAGTCTTGAATTTCACCATAAATGGGTAACCGGAGTACTGAAGTTATTTCATCTATAAAGTCACGGCACAATAATGGCTCGGCTTTACGGGCAACGAAGAAATATAGGGTAGGAGTATCTTGAGTGGCATGAAATAGAAGTTTCGTTTTTCCCAATTCGTCTGCGCCCCATCAGGGGTTACCATTTGAGCATTCTCGTCTGCAGCTTCTTGTATATTAGCCAGCAACTTAATTTCTTTTTCTCGGTTATAGAACTTCATATTATCAATGTTTTAACTATTATCGAATGTACAGTTCCGAAATGTCCATTTCGGAACTGTACATTTCGATAGTTGCAAACATACTAAAATAAAAAAGAGTTCGGCAACGTTTGGGGATAGAAATCAGAGTAATCCTGTTAAATTTCGCAATGAATGTTCTTCCGTTTCTTTTGCAGGCAGTGATTATGTGGAGGAGGAACTACTGTTTGCATCACATTTCCTGCCGGATAATTAATCCGGGCTTTGGCATTATTAAGCCCAAAGCCCGGAACTGTTTGATTGAATTCAGGAGGGATACCCTCGAATTAGAATTCAAATTTTTCTAATTTCATGTTGCCCAATTCCTGCAACTTAGGAACCAAGGTTACAAAATGTGCTGCTTTTTTCTGTGCATCCAGTGATTCGGCATCCTTCCATGTCTCGCAAATCATAAGTACATCTTTGCGTGTTGCACTCTCGAAAACATCATAAGCAATACAACCATTGTCATTTAAAGATTGTGCTACCAATTCCTTTGCCGTTTCTAAGGCAGCATTACGGTTACTTTCGTTTACTTGATAAAAAACATTTAATCTGATCATATTCGTATTATTTAATAATATAATGTATATCTGGTTTCATTCTCTTTTTTATTTTCTCATAAACTCATTTTTCCGTCTGAGCTTGCGTTGTAGTTTAAATACCCCATTCCATATGGGTTGAAGAAAATCGAATACAGGGAGTAATGCACAGAACTTCCGTTCGCCAAAGGCTTGGGCGGTTTTTCTGAAAACAATCAGTTGCATTACGAAACGTGCTGCCCACAACAAAATGGCAATACCCAAGGTGGTCCATTGATGGAGAAGAATACCGGTGATTATAGTAGCGATGATAGCCGCATAAAACAACAGTCTGCTGCAAGTCTCGAATCCCATGATATAACGAGCTGTTCCCTTGAACAACCGACTGGTAGCCGCATAGCTTATCTTCTCTTCACACCATATTTTTTTATATTTAGGCATTGCGATTCGCATCAGGCTATCGGAGCCGGTCTCGACTCGTGTATTGTGTGCATGGGCCGTTTCATTGATGAATAAATCATCCTCTCCGCGTTGCAGATTCAGATGGGAGGCAAATCCTTTTTTGTTTGTAGTACAGTGTTTTCCGATAAGCCAGGTTCCGTCCTGTACCCATATAGGGATGTCCGGATAGGGCCATACCTAAATAGCGCATAGAGTTCAGCAACGTGTCGAAAGTGATTTTCTTATTCAGCCATCCCGGTACTTTTTCGTAGTTACTGTATCCTAAAACGATTTCGGTGGCAGGTGTGAAATTGCGTGCCATCTGTTTCAGCCATTGATTACTTTGCGGACGGCAATTGTTCGGTAAACACCAGCCATTCATGACGGCTGGCTTTGATGCCCATTGTAATGCCCAATTTTTTATGGCTGATATAGCGGGCACTGTCGGGGATAAAAGTATGATAGAGGTTAGGATATTTGTCTTCCAGTAATTTCAAGGTAGCGTCACAATCATCTGCCGAGCGGTCATAAATCACAATCACTTCAAATTCCGGATAATCTTGCTCTAAAATGAATGGAAGGTTTTCCTGTAATTCATCAGCAGCATCTTTTGCAACGATGATGACAGACAGTGGAGGATTTTCGGTATTTACATCAGTGGTATATACTGTTTCCTTGTTGTGAATGTATAGTTTGTTATATAATCCCAAATGGTAAATAGCCTGTGTGATAAACAGGATTCCTGAAGCAGCCGGTAAGATTGTATCTATGGTGAATAGTTCCATGCTTGATTTGTATTAAAACCATGCAAAAATACAGCAAATAATTGGATTTTGAGAGCATAGATATTCTTCTTTTATCCATTTCCTTTTTTTTAATTATAATTTAATGTTAAAAAGACTAATCAGATGAACATTTCTCAAGAATTATTGCTATATTGGGATTACTTAACTATAACAAGTCCTGACTAACGGGCAATTATTATGAGAATACAATTTGAGATTAAGGAAAGTTTGGCCAATATACTTGACCAGCTTACGCATTCTGATTTTGGGCTACGGAGATTAAAGAAGATGAGTCAGGAAAGAAAATTATTAAAATTAAAGACTTAGCTTATAATTTAGAAGCCGTAGCAGAGGTAGGGGATAATGAAATATTTATCCGTACAGCTTTGTCTAAGTATACTTACCGTATATGCCAAGTAGGGGATGAATGCTGGTGCGAATATGTGGGAGCTTATCGTGGATTGTTGGAACAGAAGCTTTTGCCCATGATTACTCCTAAGGAGAATTTATTGGAGTGTGAGGTCTTGGAAAGTTCATTGTTAGGAGGTAAGCCCAAGACATTACGGGAATATGCAGAGGATAATTTGAAGTTGAAAAAATTTCGTGAGCAGAATTTTGGAACTAATGGCTTTTCTAAAGCCGATCATCCGCGTCGGGTATATGATGAGTTTATTAAAGAAGATTTCATCCCTGAGGATAAATAAACAGGAAAAGAGTTTTTGTGTCTTCATAATTCACTGAATAAGGCTGTCTCGGAATAAAATAGGAGACAGCCTTTTCTTTAATTGTATGTTCATCTTTTATAGGATGTCACTCCGATGTTATACCAATTCTTCCGATGTATATGCTTGAGGTAATGTGCGGCAATTATAAGCCGAAGCCATAATTTCACCATAAGCACCTGCCGAGCGAAGAGCAAACAAATCACCGCGGTGAACTTTATTCAAGTCGATAGCTTTGCCGAATACGTCGGAAGACTCGCAGATGGGGCCTACCACATCGTATGTTTCGATAGCTTCATCCGAAGTGATGTTTTCAATCTTATGATATGCTTGGTAGAGTGCAGGGCGAATCAGGTCTGTCATGCCTGCATCAAGAATGGCAAATTGTTTGTTTGTTCCTTGTTTTACATAAATCACTTTACTGATGAGGCTTCCACATTGTCCTACAACGGCACGTCCCAGTTCAAAATGCAAAGTTTGTTGCGGACGAAGTTTCAGATGTTTGTGATAAGTGGAGAAGTACTCGGCAAAGTTGGGAATCGGCTGACGGTTCGGGTGAGAGTAATCAATGCCTAAGCCACCGCCCACATTAATATGCTCTACAATGATTTGACGTGCATATAACTTTTCCTGTAACTCATTCACACGGTTGCATAGCGCTACGAAGTCGCCCATATCTACTATCTGAGAACCGATGTGAAAGTGTAAGCCTACAAACTTTACGTTAGGCAGCGTTTCTGCCATGTCGATAACTCTGTCCATATCTTCCATGCTGATACCGAACTTATTCTCTGCCAGTCCGGTGGTGATATTGGCATGAGTATGTGCACCTACATTGGGGTTGATACGGAAAGCTACTCTGGCTACTTTGCCTTTAGCGGCGGCTAATTCGTTGATGATTTCCAGTTCGGGCACAGATTCTACATTGAAACAGAAAATATCATAATCCAGTCCCAGATTGATTTCCCAATCAGTTTTACCGACACCGGCATATACGATTTTATTTGTAGGGAACCCTGCTTTGACGGCTGCACGGATTTCACCGCCACTCACACAGTCTGCTCCTAAACCATTTTCACGGATAATAGTCAGAATCTTGTGGTTGGCATTGGCTTTTACTGCGTAATGCACGCAGAAGTTGTTGTATTTGCCTGCTTCTTTATTGATGCACGACAGTGTTTCGCGCAGCACATTGACGTCGTAATAGTAGAAGGGAGTCTCCAACTCTCTGAACTTGTTTACGGGGAATGTTCCTTTCATATTGTATTTTGTTATTATTGAGCAGGGGCGAATTAAATTCGCCCGAAAGTATCTGCTTTTTCAGAGTAGAGATACATTCGGACGGATTCAATCCGCCCCTTCGATAGAAATTATTTATTATTGAATAAATGATCGCTTAATGATTGTAAGGCCTTATTTTTATCTTCCTTGCGAATTAAGAAAGAAATATTGTAATTGCTGCCACCGAATGAAATCATACGTACAGGAATGTCGCGCATGGCATCAAGCGCTTTTGCTTCAAAGCCTACGTTTTCCCATTCCAAATCACCTACTACGCAAATGATACACATATCGTGGTCTACAGTTACAGTTCCATATTTCTTCAGGTCATCCAAGATTTCGTTCAGATGTTTGGTGTTATCGATGGATACGGAAACACCTACTTCCGAAGTACAAATCATATCAATGGAAGTCTGATAGCTTTCAAAGATTTCAAATACTTTGCGCAAGAAACCGTAAGCTAACAACATACGACCCGACTTAATCTTAATGGCGGTAATGTTGTCTTTGCAGCAACAGCTTTAATCTTACCTTTTTCCGTATCGTTTGAAATCAGTGTTCCCGGAGCTGTCGGTTCCATCGTGTTGAGCAGACGTACCGGAATGTTTGCGTATTTGGCCGGCTGTACGCAAGTGGGGTGCAGAATCTTGGCACCGAAATAAGCCAACTCAGCAGCTTCCTCAAAATGCAATTGACGAACCGGGGTTGTTTTGTCTACAATACGCGGGTCATTGTCATGCATACCGTCGATGTCTGTCCAAATCTGGATTTCAGAAGCATTGACAGCCGCACCGATTAATGAGGCGGTATAGTCACGACCTCCACGTTGCAGGTTGTCTATTTCACCGTAAGCATTGCGACAGATAAAACCTTGGGTAATATAAATTTCGGCTCCCGGATGCATTTCCAGTTGGGCAGCCAGTTTTTTTCTTTAATGTAAACCGGGTCAGGTTCGGAGTTCTTGTCTGTACGCATGTATTCCAATGCCGGGAGCAATACGGCGTTCACGCCTTGTTCCTGCAAGTAGTTGGTAACCATGTTGGTAGAGATTAACTCGCCTTGTGCCAAAATTACTTTTTTCTTCAAACAGGGTGAAGATATCTTTTTTGTATACGAACGAATATAATCGAACTGTGCTTTTATAAATTCCTGTGTTTTCTGTTTATACTCGTCAGTAGAATAAAGTTCATCAACATGCTGTTTATATTTAGCTTCCAGCTTATTAATGATTTCATTCGCACCTTCGGGATTCTTCTTATACAGATAATCCGAAATTTCAACCAACGTGTTTGTCGTTCCCGACATTGCCGAGAGGACAACGATTTTCTGTTCACCGTCAGTAATTAATTTGGCTACTTCTTTCATTCTTTGTGCAGAACCTACCGAAGTACCTCCAAACTTTAAAACTTTCATTTTTCGTTTCGTATTTTAATTGTTCCTATAATTGATAATTAGCGTGCAAATATACGAATAAGACTGCAAAGAATCAGTATTTTAGCGATAATATTTATCATTTATCCATTTATTCTGTGGCTTATATGGTCACATTTGTTGTTTTTTTCTCTGTTTCTTGTTCTTTTTCTCTTTTTATTGCACGGCTGTATTCGTTTGTAACTTCTTTGATTTGATGGTTCTCGAAGCGGTAAACGATACCGGGGTATTCAGACAGCAGATGCAGGTTATGGGTAGTCATCATGATGGCAGAACCCGATGCGCAAATAGATTTCAGAAGCTCTACAATCTGGCGGCCGGTCTCAGAATCCAGATTTCCTGTCGGTTCATCGGCAAGAATGATTTCAGGACGATTCAGGATGGCACGGGCGATAACGATACGTTGTTGTTCACCTCCTGATAACTCATTGGGCATTTTATAACCTTTGCCCGTCATGCCCACTTGATCCAGCACTTCATCAATGCGTTCTTTTATTGCAATCTTATTGCTCCATCCGGTGGCGCGTAGCACAAAACTGAGATTGGAATGTACATTGCGGTCTGTCAGCAGTTGGAAATCCTGGAAAACGATTCCCAATCGGCGGCGTAGTTGGGGGATATGCTTGCGCTTGATATTGCTCATATTGTAACCTAATACTTCTGCGTCACCCGATTGAATGTCCAACTCGCCGTAAATGGTTTTTAGCAATGATGTTTTGCCGGAACCTACTTTTCCGATCAGGTAAACAAATTCACCTTTGTTCAGTTCCAGGTTTACATCTTCCAACACACCGAGTTCTTGTTGATTGCTGTTTACGTTTTTATATCGAATAAGAGGTTCATCCATAAGTCATTAATGTTTTTCCAGTTGGCGCTGTGACGTTCTTTTTTAGTTCGCGTGCCAGATCTTCGATGCGGTATCCTTTTGATGTCAGGAGAACGATAAGGTGATACAGCAGATCGGAGCCTTCGTATATCAAGCGTTCATTGGTTCCGTTGCAAGCCTCAATAACGGTTTCTACGGCTTCTTCACCTACTTTTTGTGCCATTTTGTTTACGCCCGATTGGAAGAGACTGGTTGTGTAAGATCCTTCAGGCATTTCTTCATGTCGCTTGTCAATAAAGTCTTGTAATTCTTTTAAGAACATGATGTCCTGCTTGTTTTCTTCTCCCCAGCAAGTATCCGTACCTGTATGGCAAACAGGACCTGCAGGACTGACCTTTATTAATAAAGTGTCATTGTCGCAGTCGGCTTTGATAGAGATTACTTGCAAGAAGTTCCCGCTCTCTTCTCCTTTAGTCCAAAGACGGTTCTTGGTGCGGCTGAAGAAAGTTACTTTTCCTGTTTCTACGGTTTTCTTATATGCCTCTTCATTCATGAAGCCCAGCATTAAGACTTTTTGTGTGTAGTCGTCTTGTATAATGGCAGGAATTAACCCGTTCATTTTCTTAAAATCCAATTCCATTTGTTTTATATTTTAATTCTAATTTTATAATCTGACATTGATTCCTTGTTGGCAAAGATACTGTTTTAATTCGGGTATTTTGATTTCTCCGAAGTGAAAAACGCTGGCTGCAAGTGCCGCATCAGCTTTTCCTTCGATAAAAGTATCCTTGAAATGTTCCATTTTTCCTGCGCCTCCCGATGCAATAACAGGAATAGTGAGTGAGTCGGAGAGGGTGGCAAGTGCTTTGTTGGCGTAGCCTGTCTTTACTCCGTCGTGGTTCATGCTGGTAAAAAGAATTTCTCCTGCTCCCCGGTTGTTTACTTCCCGGGCCCACTCGGACAGATATTTGTCTGTCTCTACTCGTCCCCCGTTCAGATAACATTTCCACCCTTGGTCTGTCTGTTTGGCGTCAATAGCTACTACACAAACTTGCGAACCGAAATGTTTGGCTATCTCGTCTATCAGATTGGGATTGCGGATGGCGGATGAGTTGATGGAGACTTTATCGGCTCCGGCGCTCAACAGGCGGTCTACATCGCTGAGTTCGTTGATACCTCCGCCCACAGTAAACGGAATGCTGATATTGGCTGCCACTCTTTTCACCAAGTCCGTAAAAGTCTTGCGACCCTCGTGGCTGGCAGTGATATCCAAAAAGACCAGTTCATCAGCCCCTTGTTCACTATAAGCGCGGCCTAATTCAACAGGGTCACCGGCCTGACGCAGGTTTACGAAGTTGGTTCCCTTGACGGTCTGCCCGTCCTTGATGTCGAGGCAAGGAATAATTCTTTTTGCTAACATAATTTGTCTTTACATAAAACGGTTCAACTCTTTCAAGGTAATTTTGCCTTCGTAAAGAGCTTTGCCGAACACTACTGCAGGTACTTTGGCTATCTCTAATTGAATGATGTCCTCGATGCAACTAACTCCTCCACTGGCTATCAGGTGCATATCAGGAAAATCAGCAAGGATCTGTTTGTATAACTCTATCGAGGGACCTTCCAGCATACCGTCACGACTGATATCGGTACATAGTACTTTGAATACTCCTTTCTTTGTATAATCTTTCAGGAAAGGCATCAGCTCTTGTCGGCTTTCTTCTTTCCATCCGTTGATGGATATTTTATTGTCTTTCACGTCGGCACCAAGAATTATTTTTTCGTTGCCGTATTGAGTCAACCATTTTTGAATAGTTCCGGTTTTTCACGGCAACACTGCCCAGGGTCACCATTTGGGCACCGTTATCAAATGCAATGATTAAATCTTCATCGGTTTTGATACCTCCGCCGAAGTCAATGACAAGCGATGTGCGGCTGGCGATTTGGTCGAGTACGCGATAATTGACTACGTGGTGCGAAGCGGCTCCGTCCAAATCAACCACATGCAAACGGTGAATGCCATGTGCTTCAAACTCTTTGGCTACTTCCACAGGATTTTCGTTATACACCTTTTGTGTGTTATAATCTCCTTGTGACAGGCGGACACATTTTCCGTCAATGATATCGATGGCAGGAATTAATTCTATCATAACTTTTTTCTTTAGTATATAATATAATGTATCATAGTTCTAAAAAGTTCCGCAATATCCGTTCTCCCACTGTTCCGCTCTTTTCGGGGTGAAACTGTGTGGCATAAAATTATCTTTATGCAATGCCGAACTATAGGGGAGGATATATGTAGTTTGTGCTGCTGTAAACTCATTTAGCGGGACATAAAAACTGTGTACGAAATAGACAAACTCTTCTTTGGTGAATCCCTTGAATAAATCGCTTTTCACATTTGTCAGTGTATTCCATCCCATGTGAGGAACCTTGTCTGTATGTCGTTCCGGGTGGAAAAGCTTGACGTCGGTATCAAAAATACCTAAGCATTCTGCATTACCTTCTTCTGAATGGCGGCACATGAGTTGCATTCCCAAACAAATGCCCAATACGGGTTGTTTCAAATTTTTGATTACTTCATCCAGTTTATGCTGCCGGAGGTAATTCATGGTTGTGGCAGCTTCTCCAACACCGGGGAAGATTATTTTATCTGCGCTCATCAGCGTTTCCTTATCGGAAGTAATGATAGCTTCTACCCCCAAACGCTTTAGTGCGTAGTCCACAGAGTAGATATTTCCTGCATTATATTTTACGACAGCAATTTTCATCGGTAAAAGATCATCGTTTTATTTTTATAAACCATTCCTTTTAATTCAATATGTTTCTGCATAATATGAGAAAGGATGGTTTTTATCTATGATATGTGCGCAAAAATAGCGAATTATTGCAGATTAGCTTCATTTTATAACAAGAAGTTTGAGAAAAAGATTAAAATAATAGCAATATCGTAAATCGGACGAGGTATCAGTCGGGGAGTTCTTTGTTTTTTTGTGCATTTTCTACCGAAAAGCTTGCAGATTAAAAATTAATGCGTACCTTTGCACCCGCAATCGAGAGAGATGGTGAAATAAAGAAAGACAAATCTTTGAAATATTGGTGCGCTAGTTCAGTTGGTTAGAATACATGCCTGTCACGCATGGGGTCACGAGTTCGAGCCTCGTGCGCACCGCTTATAAAAGCTCTAGGATTCTTTGAGTCCTAGAGCTTTTTTTGTTGTATGCTCGGTACGAACATATTCTAACGGGTGCAAGTCTTCAATGTGCCCTGATAATGGGAAACATACAGCCAACTGCAAGAGTAAGCTGTTTTTTACTGTCAGCCAAGGCTTTTTAAACGGAAGATTATTACAGTCCACTATAATAGATTGTACAGTCTGCTGCAATGGACTGTACAGTCTACGGCAACGGACTATACAGTCCATTGCGGAAGGCTGTAGTAATTCGACTGATGGACGGGTATAATCGAAAGGATGAACACGCTTAGTCCGGCTAATGAAAAGGCTTAGGGAGTGTCAAAACTAACCGAGCTATCCCATCGTGGGCTGTAGGGGCAGGGTTTGCCTGTCCGAAGGCACAAAGTAAACTGTTTTCGGGCGAGCGAACCTCACTCCTGCAATTGAACGATAGCATTATCCACGTTTTAGGCAACCCTCATTTTAAATGAGAAAAAGTTGCTGTTTTCTTTTTATATGCTGTTTTTTGTGTATATTGAGAGCAAATCAAAACATATATATGGAAATAGAAACAGTGGGAGAAAATGCCGGCAAAGTCTGGCGCAACCTGAATGAAAACAGAGGTGAAATATCTATTCAGGAACTTAGTCGGAAAATGAACCTCAGCGCCATTGATGTCGCTATTGCAATAGGTTGGTTGTGTAGAGAGAACAATATTAATATTCAGAGGAAAGGTCATTTACTCTATGTAAGTCATTTAGGATTCTGATTAATCTCTCAATAATAAACCTGTTGGAAAGAAAATAACTTGAAAGGCTGCCTGTAATGAGGTAGCCTTTTCAATGAAATAAAGAGGTAAAAGAACCTGGCTTATTGAAGCCAATGTTTGTTTTTCCACCAATAAATAATGAATCGGATTCCTGTACCGATTAGTGCGAGGAAAGTCCTGTATAGAATACGGCAATGAAAGATTCGGGCAACAGATGGAACAGGCGTGACAATATGCCGATTGTAATCATAAACGCCATCACTATCCATCCTTGGACATCAAAGAAAGAAAAAAGGACAATTCTTTTTTTCTTTTGACTGATGCGATGTGTGTGCTTTCTGTATAGTTTCCGAAAAATGAAGCCAAAGAACAGGAGAAAAACCAGAGTAGCTTCGCACGCTTTAAACAGCCAATAATGCGAATCGTTTATCCAGCATTCCACGCCGATTCGCAATATATTGATGCCGGCTGTCAACCAAATTATGCCGGCAGTAATGAGCAATGTATTTTTACTGACTCCGTACTTCATCCTTATTGCTTTTCTTTTTGATGCACGTATGCCAATGCTGCACCCAAAGCAGTTCTGTATTGGGCATATTCCGGTATCAGGAAATGGCATTGGTACATGTCTTCCATGATGGGAAAAACTTCTTTGCATTGTGGCAGCTTTGCCAGGTTGCCTATTAAAACGAAGTCTTTGATGGAACTGTTCAATGCTGCGAGTATCACGGATTGCCCAATGGATTGCAGTACCATGTTAATAATTCCTGCCGCTACATCTTCTAAAGATGAATTGCTGTCTGCTTTTCCGAAAGTAGATGCAGTAGCATTCAATGGAAGTCCCGGCAGGGCAGCATTGCAGATATCCTTTATCTGTAAATCTATGTTTTCCACTATTCCTTTTTGTGCCATTTCTACCACTTGGTGGATGTCGTGTGTCTTTAGCAATAATCTGGATAGTCCCTGAATGGTTCCTCCACCGATACCGATGCCGCCGATATGTTGAATCTTTCCGTCCTCCACTTTGACGAAAGAAGTTCCTGTGCCCATACTTACAACAATCAGATTTTTCAGCTGCGAACCATAATGCGCACCTAATCCATTGGCTAGAAACTCATCGGTGTGTTCGGTAGGCAATCCGTAAAGCGGTTGGTTGACATAAGCACTTCCCACTCCTGTGAGCATTACTTTTCTATTCCGCTCAAACTAATGTTGTTGTCATATATATATTTCCCGAAAGCTCCAAATAGAGAGGTGATGGGGTCTGTCGCTTTGACAATCATCGGATGTTTGATTCCTTCTCCGTCCACACCGATAATTTTGGTAGTACTCCCACCCACGTCTATACCTATAACCATTCCCATAGCTATGTGTTTTTTAGTTTTTTGAAAATAGAGTGCAAATATAGATATATTCATTATAACAAAAGATCCTTTTTCATAGAAAAATAGAGATAACCGGGTTTTATTACCAATTGTCTGTACGGAAAGGGGCTGTCGGCAAACCGGATAGTCCGTATAAATTCCCATCGGGATTGTCAGCCCAATTGTATCTGACAGCTACCGGATGGGGAACATCGGGTGATTCTACTATTATTTCTTTTTCTGGATAGTTACTGTAGCCGGATAGAATATATGGTCTGCACCTGCAATGATAAAACCTTTGATGGTGTCTGGTTTCATAAAGCCTTTTCCCGGATTATCAAAACCGATGCGTATTGTGTTTCCTTCTATACGATAGCTTTTGAAAAGAGGTGATTGTGGCATCCTTTTCTTTTTATATGTTTGTTTCAGGGCAAGTTGGGACAAGCGCAGTCCTACTTCCTGCTTGTTTTTGGGATGGATATTATTGGCTTCGCCCAAGTCGGTGGTCACGGCCATGCCGGTGTTATTTAGATAAAGGGCTTTTGATTGTGCTTCTCTTAATGCAGCCCATTCCGAGTCGGGTTGTATCTCCTCCTTCTTCAGAAAATTAGCCAGTTGTACGAAGTAGAAAGGCATGTCAGGCTGTTTCCATTTATCACGCCAATCAGATATCAATGACATAAACAGGTCGGCATATTCATCAGCCCGGCCTACATTGGCTTCTCCCCTGATACCAAATGACTCCCCGGATAGGAATTTTGGTAATGGGGGTGTACCATTGCATTGAAGAGGGTAGTGGGGTATTGAGGATTGGTCTTGGGCGAAGGAGGAAGAGGTTCTATACCAGCCAATGAAAAGCCGGATAAATACTTCCAATTTCCAGCTAATGCGACAGGATCTTTACCCTTGACTGTCATTGTCATATTTCCCGGTTTCCCGATGAGTCCCCCTTCTCCGGCATAGTTTGTCACACGTACGGTGAGAACAGCTTTTCCCCGTTTTACTAACTTTTGGGGACAGTGTACCGGCGCACGGCGTCACGGTTGCTTCCTCGTCCAATTTCCACGCCGTTATAATAGACTATGTCTTCATCGCTTATCTTGCCTAAATTGATTGTTATCGGTTTTCTGTACCAAGTGCGAGGAATATCTACAGTCTTTCTGAACCACATTACACCATCAAAATCTTTTATTCCATTACTTTCCCAACTTCCCGGTAGATTCATTTCTTTCCAATTCTCGTCTGAATAATCAGGTTCAGCCCATACTTGATGGTCATCACACCATCCCATATCATGTTCATACAAAGCTTGATACCATGCTTCTCTCTTCTTGGCATACTCTGCATCAATCTTTTTCGGGTTGGAATCCCAAAGATTCCAGCATATCCATTTCTGTGCTCAAACTCTTGTAAGTGTGCTTCAATCCGTTATAACTAGTCCATGCTTCAGCAGGAGTTCCTCCCCATGAACAGTCTATAACACCAATTGGAGTTTTAACTCTGTTGTAACTGGCGTAAAAGAAGTATCCCACAGCTGAAAAAGCTATTTACACTTTGAGGAGTGCATTCCTGCCATTCTCCTTGTGTGGGACTTAAGTCCTCCTTCGGTGTCAGTGATGTCTCTTTTTTACTTTAAATAACTGTATGTCAGGATAAGTCGCTTCTCTTATTTCATTTTCATAGTTCAATACTTTTCCCCAGTCGCCGACCGGCATTTCCATATTGGATTGTCCCGAACAGAGCCAAAGTTCACCTATCATGATGTTGTGTAGGTGAGTTCTTCTCCATCACAAAACTAATTTCGTAGGGTCCGCCGGCAGAGGGGTAGAGATTTCTGTTTTCCAATTCCCTTGCTTGTCTGTTTGGGCCATATAGATATGCTTGTCCCAGCCGGTTATCACCATAACCTCTTTTCGGTTCGTCGAGTGCCCGCGAAGGATTATATCTGACTTTTGTTGTAGTACCATGTTATCTGTAAATAGAGGCGGGTAATGTCACTTTTGCCTCTGTTGTACAAAATGTTGCAAACATCCCAAGTGTTCTCATTAGTTTTTTCATGTATTTTCAATTATTGTTGCGTTATTTCTATAATTAATACATCAGTGATTATAGTCTGTGTTAATGAGTTCTCTGTCTTTAAATATTGTTTTTACCAGCCTATATGCCATTTCTGTCAATAGAATGCCCAATGCAGCTCCTACTATCACATCTATTATCCAATGGCGATTATTGAGAATACGTGTCATGCCGGTAACAATAGCAGAAGCGTATGCAACTAAACTTACCCATATTCTTTTAAATCCATATTCTTTGTAAAGTAGAGTGGCTGTCATGAATGCAGTAGCTGTGTGTCCTGAAGGAAAAGAGAAAAAGTTGGACTCGTCAGGACGTAAAACTCCGCATGCTAATTTCAGAGAATTTACTACCAGTTGGGTGAAGATAATGGAGAGCACGATAAAAATAAGAAGTCGTTTCCATTCGAATCTTCCTTTTACCCCACCTAGTTTTAATCCAATCAGAGAATACCCGGTAACAATTGCAGGTAATTATCATAGCTTTGATGAAAGAGAGGAGCATGTGTATTGCGTAATCCCGCACATAAAGGTTGATATTCTCAATGGCGGGATGAAGGAAGCCGTTTGCTCCCCATAGCTGTGCAGCTATGATAATCAGAATAATCATATAAAAGGATATGAATATGACCGGTCTGTATCTTTTCATATTTTTTCTATCTTTAGGTAATACTTGTCCTGTCAGAATATGCCTGAAAATATGTAATTCTTCCTCCTTGCAGTCTTTTGATACGTTAGAGGGTTTTATTTATCCAGTAACTTTAGATAGTGTCCGTATCCTTCTGCTGCCATTTTTCCTTAGGGATGAATTTTGGGGATGCACTATTGATGCAATAACGCAAGCCGCCTTTATCGGCAGGTCCATCCGGAAAAACATGCCCTAGATGCGCATTACCGGTTTTGCTTCTTACTCGGTGCGAATCATCTCGTGAGTAGTGTCTGTCAGTCTTTAACTAATGTATTGTCGATAGGTTTGGTAAAGCTAGGCCATCCGCAGCCGGAATCAAATTTGTCGGTAGACACAAATAAGGGCTCACCGGTAGTAATATCGACATAAATCCCTCTCGTGTTTTTCGTCCCAATATTCATTGTGAAATGGGGGTTCGGTTGCATTATTTTGGGTGACAGCGTATTGTTCAGGTGACAATTTGTTGCGCAGGGTGGCATCGCTTGGCTTCTTATAGGAAGGGATGGCATTGGCACGTCGTGCCAATTCAAAAAGTTTAGGATTAAGGTGACAATATCCATCAGGATTCTTATCCAAATAGTTCTGATGATATTCTTCAGCATTATAGAAATTCTTCAAAGGTTCTACTTCAAGGGCGAGCGGACGTGAATACTCTTTGGCCAATTCGCAGACGGCATTTTTTGGATGATGGTTAAATCAGCTTTATCGGTGTAATAGATACCGGTACGGTATTGAGTGCCTTGGTCGTGTCCCTGCCTATTGATGCTGGTAGGGTCAATTGTTTGAAAATAAAGATTGAGTAACAGTTCAAGACTGACCTCTTGCGGATTGTACACAACCTTCACAGTTTCGGCAAATCCTGTTTTATCCGTACAAACTTCTTTGTAAGTCGGGCTTGCAGTATTACCATTGGCATAACCTACTTCGGTGTGTTTTACTCCTCTGATTTGTTTTAGAAATGTTCGGTTCCCAAAAACAACCTCCTGCC